>Ga0064014_10016_pt1 | contig 115828 bp, 120 predicted proteins | sample CrowatWCoCulture_2_FD_61584 | JGI IMG/M metagenome (GOLD analysis project Ga0064014, IMG submission 61584) | Marine cyanobacteria communities from the University of California, Santa Cruz, USA, analyzing cyanobacterial DNA methylation -... | ecosystem: Host-associated > Microbial > Bacteria >...
AGAATTAAAACTATTCCTAATACTGGACAAGTAGAATAAGTTGTTTTTAAAAAAAGATATCTATCATAAGTTGTTGACTGACTGATACTTTTATTTAGTCTTATTTATCGTGGAAAAAATCAAAAGTTAATATAATTATTCCCTCTTAAACTCAATTTTTGGATAATCAAAGTCAATTTTTTTATTCATCTATATTCAAAATTTCTATTAGTCCTAAAAATTATCATTTTTCATCTCTGGATTGGGCTTTCAAATTAATTTGTGAGAAATCCGGGTAAAGCGGTGGTAGGTTCATCCGCAATAATCATTTTCGGGTTTAATAATAAAGCTAAAGCCATCGCTACCCGTTGGCGCATTCCACCACTAAACTCATGGGGATATTGTCCCCAACGGTTGGGAGGAATCTTAACTTTTTCCAGGGTTTTGATGGCGATATTTTTGGCTTCTTTACGAGATAGTTGAGGGCGATGGGCCAGTAAAGTTTCTAGACAATGTTCGCCAATAGTCATCAAAGGATCAAGACGAGTCATGGGGTCCTGAAACACTAACCCCACCACTTCACCGCGAAACCGTCTTAACCCTTCCCCGTCTAACTTGAAAATAGATTCACCCTGAAACTGGATTTTTCCCTCAATTTGCGTTAGTTTAGGCAGTAAACCCATTGCAGCTTTACCAATAGTAGATTTACCACACCCTGACTCTCCTACTAAGCCTATTTTTTCTCCTTTTTCGAGGGTGAATGAAACTTGATCTACTGCCCAAGTCTGACTTGATGGGTATTGAATACGCAACTCATCAACATAAAATAAAGGTTTATCGTTCATTAATAATATATAGTATTTAGATTTGATAAATAAAGGGTAACATAGGCTTCTAGCCTGTACAAGCAAGATGCTTATGTTACAGTTTAATAATAACAAAATTATAAAAATCGATTAATTTTGAATAAACTGAGATCATATTCAGTTTCTTTTTTTATCACTAAATCTGTTAATATTTTGCCGACTAAGGTTGTAAATTTAAACCCATGACCTGAAAATCCAGCAGCAATGAAAATGTTAGCATATTCGGGATGTTGATCAATAATAAAATGTTTATCGGGAGTCATAGTATATAAACAACGTCTTGTTTCTATTAACTCTGCATTAGCGTTGGGTAAATATTGTTTTAAAAAGCTTCTTAAGTTTTCTGTCCATTGTAAAGAAGGGGTATAATCAACCTCTTTTATGGTTTCAACTGTATCCCATCCATAAAAGGTAGATAATTTTAATCCTTGATGATCGCAAGCAGGAAGTCCATAGGGAAACTGTCCATATTTTTCGTTTAAATGAGCAAGAAAAATAGGAAAATTACCAGGTATAAAATCCTCAGAATTAGCAACTTTGAAAAAGGCTAATTGACAGGGCATAATAGTTAAAGGTAAGGTTAATCCTAATGACATTAAAATTTGTTTTGTCCAACTTCCTGCTGCGATAATTAATTGTTGACAAACATAAGTATTATGATTAGTTTTGATGGTAATTTCTTCGTTGTTTTGATTAATGTTAATTACCGGGGTGTTATCTTCAATTATTGCTCCATATTTTTGGGCTAATTTTAGATGGGATAAGACACAGCAAGATGCCTTTTAAATTCCTGTATCTTCTTGATATAATCCTTCCATAGTTTCAGGAATATTAAACTGAGGAAACCGTTTATTTATTTCCGTTGCTGTTAAAGTTTGATAGGGTATATTTTCCTGTGTCATACTATTCGCAACTTCTTGCATAGATGGAGAATTGATTAAACCAAAATCTAATTCTCCCGTTTTAATATATAATGTCTCCTTTGCTTCTTTTTCTAAGGCAAACCAGAGAGAATAAGCTGCCCGCATTAGTTTAACATAGATGGGGTTGTCATAAGCATAACGAATGACTCTAGAATAGCCATAAGAACTGCCTTTATTATGATTAATGTTAAATTGTTCTAAAATGAGAACTCTTTTTTTTTCCTTGGCTAAATAATAAGCAGTAGCACTTCCTATTCCACCGGCACCAAGGACAATAACATCAAAATTGCTAGTCATAATTTTGTACAATTAATTATCATTATAACACGCTTTATTCTAATGTATGCTTCTTAAAAATATCTCCTCTTACGACTCTAGCTTTTCTATGGTTGGTTCCTGAACACATATAATTATAATATTCGCCAAATTCATTATTGTTCTTTTTATTATTCATAATATTCTGTTCTAATTCTACTAATTTTCTTGGAAAATTTTCAGGAATATTTCCTTCAACTTTAGCTATTTCCACCACCATAGTAAAAAAGCTCGATTTTCTATACCAAATCGAATCATCAGTAAGTTGAAAGTCTTTAATAATAGCAAAAGTTTTAATTAGTAAAGCTTTCATATGATTTTTATCTAGATACTCATCATTATATTGAATAATATAATTTTCTATTTCTTTATCTTGAGGAAAATAACCTGTTTCTTCTAAGGTTGACATAACTAATAAAATACAAATCTGCCATGCGAGTAAATTCTGATTCACGAAAAACAGGAAAATCACTTAAATCAATATTATCTAATATATCTTTAGCTGTTTGAATAAATTCACCGTCATAAATAGCATTATAAATCTCCACATCCTCTAGTTTAAACTTGGTTAGGTTGATTCTTCTAAATACTTCTTTGATATCACTGTCATCAACTTGACCAATATCTCTAACTACAATTTGATATGACAAAAATTCTCCTCTTTCATTATCAGTTAAATCCTCAAATTTTTTGATTTTTTCAAAGTTTTATCATGTTTTCCATCCATATATTTTTTAATTGTTGTTAATCTTTGTTGTCCATCTATTACCCATTCTGTAGTCCGCATTTTTTTAAGATCAACTTCCCCTTTACAGACATAAATTTCTGGAAAAGGATACCCTTTTAAGATCGTATCAATAAACTCCTCCTGATGATCATGTGTCCAAACAAACTTACGCTGAAAATCTGGTGTAATAACTAATTTACCACTTTCTATGTTTTGGTAAATATCAGCTATAGTTGGATTGGTTACTGAAGATTTGATTTGTTTTAGCATCTTATTTGATTTTTATTTGTGCGTTGATAATTTGTTTTAAGCTACTGATTGTATATCGTTCAAAATAAGAATAACTTTTGAACACTCCAGCAGAGACTTTCTAATTTCCTACTTCTGATCTACCATAAGAAATGGATTTAAAGAAGTCGAACCACGATTGTTTTAATATTCCGACACCAAACGACTTGGGAAGTTTATCAGGTCGAATCCAACCTATTGCTGTATACTCAAGAAAAGAATGATATTGTTCTAATTCTCTTACATTTATACTTTTTCTTGCTTGTCTCAGTTCCATTTGATAGTCATAAATAGGTTCTAACATTTTTTCGTATAATTGAGATGAAATAATGGCAACATCAATATCTGAATCATCATCAAACTTCTTTTGTTTCAAAGGACTAAATCCTAACTTTACTGAACCTGTAATATAGATTTCATAGAATTTAATGTCAAATTGATTAGCAATTCTTTTCCTAAATTCATAATAGTCATCTTGATTATCAGTAAATATATAAGGGATTCCATGTATTAAATATTTACGACAAAAATCAATTATTTCCTCTTCATTTTTAATTTTACTTATGTCGTCGAAAAATGTTTCTAACTCTTCCATCAGAGAAAGTAATACAGTATTGAGAGAATTATAGCATTAACTTGTTAACATCAAAAGGTTAACAAGATTCGGAGGTACCTCAGAATGACAGATAATTTTAATACTTTTATTGATAGTTAATATCAATAAATAACCTCTAGGAGTGCTATTAACTCAAAGGGAAAAAAGCTTGAATATAAGTAGAAATTATAATTTCTCCCCAAAATAAACTCAAAATTGCACCCAATGCTAAAAATGGACCAAAAGGAAAGTATTGAAGACGACCCATAAATCCTAAAACCATTCCGCTAACACCAAATAAAGAACCCAATAAACAAGCTAAAAAACTGGTGACTAAGAGATATTTCCATCCTAACCAAGCACCTAACATTGCAGCTAACTTAGAGTCTCCTCCTCCTAACGCTTCTTTCCCAAAAACCCAGGTACCACCCCAGCGAATAATACAAAATAACCAGATTCCCAAAACAGCACTGGTGATCGCTGTCATTAAATATTCAGGGGTTTGAGCAAATTGCCAACCTATGATCCCTTGAAAGATTAACCCTAATATTAACCCTGACTTGGTTAATTCTCCTGGTAAGGTCATGGTATCAAAATCAATCATAGCAAGGGAGACTAACCAACTAACTAACACCCAATAACCGATGGTTGTCAGGGTAAATTGATATTGCCAGAATACAGCACAAAATAATAAACCTGTGATAGCTTCTATTAAAGGATAACGCACCGAGATCGGAGTATGACACCAACGACAGCGTCCCCGTAACCATAACCAACCTAACACTGGGACATTCTCTGTTTTGCCCAAAGGATGTTCACAATGGGGACAACGGGAAGGAGGATGAATTAAAGATATTCCTTCTGGTAAGCGATAAATAACAACGTTGAGAAAGCTACCGATACAAGCACCAAAGACAAAGACAAATGGAAGGGTAATAGAGGCGATTAATAAATCCATCTTTTTTGACTTACCAATTATTAGTTATTATTCAATTCCTACTGTTAGCTTAACTCAAAAATATTTGTAAAGCAAATGTTAAGACTTGGTTTCTTTGCTTTCTTAAGGCGATCGCAGAGAAACCGTTATATATTGCTGACTACGACATCTTAGACACCATCACCGCCGGTAATTTTCCCCCAGATTATCGCAAGTATATCTAGTTTATGTTGTTACCTAGCCTGAGTTCGGAGTAGGGGTCAACGGCCGTTGACCCCTACTTTTGATTTTGACAAGTTATCTAGAAATTTCCTTAGATAAAACTCAGGTTAATTCACTATTTTTTGCTTCTAAATTAGACAAACGACTTTGTAATTCTTGGTTTTCTTGTTTCAGTTTTTCAATTTCATCTCGTAACCCTTGAATTCCTTTATCTGAACCTAATTTTTTGCGGACTTTCTTGATAGCTTCTTCTGCCCTTCTTTTAACGCGTCCATCCGGGGTACTATCGGCTAAACCTTGCAAAATATTTATCGCTTTTGGGGTTTCCATTTGTCCTAATGCTGTGCTAACAGCGACTTGTGTTAAGAAGAAAGTTTCTTGAGAAATGGCTTCTAAACTATCTAGAATTTCCTCTAATTTATCCGGGGTTTGTCCTGTGGAAATAGTCCCTAATGCCCGAATTGCTGCTAACCTTAATGCTTGAGGGATTCCTAATTTTGTATATTCCATAATCACATCCACAGCATCACCATTAGTTTTTAGTTTACTTAACCCTGTAATTGCTCCTGATCTTACCACTTCATTCCAACCTGAACGGGTTTCTAAAACCTTTTTTAATAAGTCAATTACTTCTGGTGTTTTCTCTTTTAAACTACCGGATAAAATTGACCCTAAACTACTAGCGATCGCAGCTTCACAATAGTAGCTTTTTTCTTCGGTTTTTAGAGCCGTTTTTAAGGTTTGATAACAGTGATCATTTTTTATTCTTCCTAAGCTTTGAATCACGGTACGACGTACTTTTTGATCTTCGTCCTCTAACCCTTTAACTAAGGCTTCTCCTGCTTGATCTAAACCAATTTTTCCTAACTGTTTAGCTGCCTCTAATCTTATACCCCAAAACGGATCATTTGTCAAGGCTTCTTCTAAACTTTTAATGGCTTCTAAGTTGCCTTTTTTCCCAATAGCAATGGCTGCATAAGTTCGAGAAATGGGGTCAGGATCATACTTTAATTGAGCTTTTAATTCAGCAAGAGGATATTCTAATTTTACTGTTTTCAAGAAGTAGTTATTAACATCGAAACTGATATAATCTGCTTGAGTTTCTAAGGGGAAGTAAAAGGTTTGTTGTTTCTCATGAAGACGCAAAGTAAAGATTTTTGTTGGTGACTTCTCATAGCCAAAACCTATAGGAATTTTGAGATCAAAGATATCTTTAATGTTACCATCTTCTTCTTTGGCTTGGGTTTGGGTAACGGTTAATTTAGCTAAATTATTATCATTATCCCAACTATAACTTATCTTATAATCTGGGTGTCCTCCTCGGAAGACATATTGATCGAATAGGAATAGTAAGTTATAACCTGTTGCTGTTTCTATTGCCCTTAGTAAGTCAACGGTTTCTACAGTTTTGTGAGCATTATCATTGACAAATTTATGGATAGCTTTATCGAATAATTCCTCTCCTAAAATTCCTCGAATCATGTGATAAACACAAGCACCTTTTTCGTATAAATGGCGATCATATAATTCAATTGCTTCTCGGTAAACATTGGTAACAATGGGGCGACGATAACGGGAAGAATCTTCATCTAAATAACTTCTTGCTTCGTTCAATAAATAATAAGCAGCGTCGTCTTTTCCGTATTCATTTTCTGTCCAGAAAACCTCAGAATAAGAAGCCATTCCTTCCTTGATCCAAGCGTGTGACCAATGTTTAATAACAACCAGATCCCCAAACCATTGATGTGCCAATTCGTGGGCGACTAAACTTTCTGTAAAGGTTTTATCTTTAACTGCCTTTTCATCTAATAAACAGCGATCAGTTAAGAGTGTAGTTGAGGTGTTTTCCATTCCCCCAAAAATGAAGTCACTAACACAAGCTTGAGCATATTTAGGGAAAGGATAATCATAACCAAATTTTGAGGAAAAATAGTCAATCATTTGGGGAGTTTTCCCCATACTTAATTTAGCTTCTTCTTCCTTCCCTTTTTCTACATAATAATTGACTGGAATATCTTTCCATTGGTCTTTTATTTCACTAAATTCTCCTACTGCTAATGTCATTAAATAAGTAGGATGAATCTGTTCTTGTAACCAATGATATACAGTTTCTTCCCCAAGGGTTTCTTGACTTATTAATTTCCCGTTAGAAATTGCCATAAAGTTATTAGGAACTTTAACTTTAATTTCCGAAGTTGCCAACTGTCCCGGATAGTCAAAACAAGGGAACCAAAACCTTGAATCTTCATCTTCTCCTTGGGTCCAAACTTGAGTAGGTTTATCGGGATAATGTTCATCTGGTGCAATAAAATAGAGTCCCCTTTGAGGGTTTTCTACTCCATAGTTTATACTGATTGTAATAGCATCTTCTTGGGTAGGTTGGAGAAGATTAATAGTTAATGTTTCTTTGTCATAATCAAAAGGTTGACTAACTTCCTTGATGAAAACAGAATTGATGTTTAAGTCAACAGCATCGAGAATTAATTGCTTGATTCCAGAGCGAACAGGAGTTAAAGTAATAGTGCAAGTTCCTGTGAAGCTTTGATTAGGAATATCTAAGGTTAGATCGAGGAAAATATGGTCAACTTGTCCGTAGCGATCTGGGTTATAATGGGGTTTAGCTCCAGGTAATTCAAATTTACGGTTATTGTCTTCGCTGTCAAAGTTCTTGATGGTCATGAATTGTTAATAGTAAGGGATTGAATAGATTTAGTTATAGAAACATATTTAAAATTATAACACCCATAACCATTCATGGTACAACACGCCAACAAATTCGATTTCGTCTAGCAACTGGAAGGTATATTCTCAATGGATAAAATTCAGATGAAATACTTTGAAAAAGAAGACATTATTCATATAACTATCTCTGATGAACCAGAGTTTAATAGTGTCGAAATTAATCCCAATATTACGGCTGAATTAAACGATTTAGGAGAATTAATTGGCATAGAAATCACTAATGCTAGTTCTTTTATTCGAGATTAAATTTTAGAGTCAACCCAAGCTAAGATATTAAATATGTATCCCCAGTCATAGGATTTGTAACAATAAGAGATTCAAGGAGGCTGTTAATTTAGACTTGCTTAATATTATTGGACTTTGGATAAAAAACAATTGTTAGCGTAAATTTTACGCTAAACATGTCTCCAGAGCTAAAATAGAGAATTAAGGTGATTTTAAAAACTCTCTTTCCATCTTTTTAGGGGATTTTAAATATTAAATAGCTTCATTCAGTTTCGGTTCCAATATAGATATCTTAGTAGCTTTCAGTTAGAGATTGAATGACTCGTTCTAATTCATCAATGAGATGTAACTGCTCACCGCAACAAAAAAGTCTTATTGAAAAGCACTACAAACAACATCAGTTGAGTCAACAAAAATATAAGCCCTGTGATTTAGCGTAAAATTTAAGCTAATTTATTACGGCTATTTTAATGACTAACATTCCCAGAATCAAGTCTTTTAAAAACCTCAAATAAAAACAACAATATGAGAAAAAAAAAGAATAGTAAGATAGTTTTTTGTTAGCGGAGATTATCCGCTAACCTTTTGTATTTTTGTGCAGAGAGATAGGGCGATCAAGAAAAATCTATCCCCCATCGGCTCCGGAGCCTTTTACATCTCTAATCCTGGGGGACTCCGACCAGCTAATGACAATAATTCGCATAATTGGACAATGGCATTTTGCCCCTGTAAGGTGATTTCCAAGAAAAAGTTTCCCACCCATTCTCAGAATCTGTTTGTAGAACATCTCAAATAAGCGAAAAGGGAAAAATAAAAAGTTGTTCGCGGATACTTTCCGCGAACAAAAACCTCCCTATCTAAAAGAAAGAAATACGCTAACTTTTAAATTAGCTTTGACTATTTTTAAAAAGGAAATTCACTTAATTTTACACTCTTATTAACTTTTTAGACTAACTGGGTCTAATCAAAATATCCCATTTAGGTAAGTGAGGATTACGTTCTAAACGTTTCTCAATTTCCTTCATCTCTTTTTTCGTTAAAGAAATGCCTTTTTGATAAACTTTTTTACTTAACTTAACTATCGGATTTAAGCCTTTCCATGTCATAGTTTTTACCCAAGCTAACATCGTTTGAGCATTTCTCAGAAGTGTTCCGTTCCAATGCCTCTCTAAAATTCCCCAACATCTTTCTATGGGATTATATTTACTGTGATAAGGAGGAAAATATAGTAATTGAATAGATTTCTTAGTTTGGTCGGCAAACTCTACCATTCTCTTCAAAAATTGCCTTCTTATTCCACTATTTTCTGCTCCATTATCAACTTTAATTTGGATGTTCTCTAGTTGCTGCTTTTCAGTTATACTCAGACTTGTCCACCATTGCTCCAAGTTATCTACCATGAAATCACTCGTTTTATAAGCACTTCCAAAAGTTACATAAAGTTGCCCTGTATCTTCATCTACAATCCCACAAGGAACGTATTTTTCTTTAGTTCCCATATCATGATCTTGAGCTTGATTATAACCTCTGGTTTGTCCGCCACGTGAATATTCTCCTATTTCCACAGTTGCTTTACAATCCATACTTAAACGTTTCACAGAAGGGTCTTTTTTTCTATCTTTTTTCTCTATATTCTCGAAGATAGCGTCCGTCTCCGAGATTTTTTTTTAGGTTTAGCTTTTACCACTTTTCTTAATCGATAGCCCAAACGATTTAAAATATCTGCCATTGTCGAAGCAGCAGTAACCTCCTCTCCATTATATCCTAGATTTCTTAATTGTTTAATGGCTTCAGCCGCCGTTAATCTTGTATAGGCAATGGGGTTATTAAATGTGGGGTTTTGTTGTGCGTGAGCTTCGGCTATTTCTTTCAATGATTGGGCAACTATTGGGTATCTTTCCTCCCATTTTTTACATCCACTATTGACTGATTGTAATCCTAAACACACTATCCCAGTTCGTTTTTCATGTAATCCAAGTTGAACATTTTTTCTCCCCCAACCAAACACGATTTCGGTTTGTCTGGCACTTCCTCCACAATACTTGAGACACATTTCAGCTTGAAATGAACGACGCTCTGCTCCCGTCATTTTTGAGGCTGCTAAACGTAAATCATCGACCATCGACGGGGTTAAGGGATTATTTGTCTGTTTTAGCTTCAATTTACTCTCTCTAATCTTTTTACCTCTTCATTTTAATCTATTTCTTCTGTTTTTTCAGACAAGCCAATTATGAAATTTTAAAGTTGTGTACCAAGAGCCGCTAACTCTCTGTTCCTTTTGTTTCTTGAAAGCCTTTAGTCCAAGCGATTACCCCCTATGGGAAAAGCTTTCTCGGAAATCACCTTATAATCAAGCTCAAGATCATGATATGGGAACTAAAGAAAAATACGTTCCTTGTGGGATTGTAGATGAAGATACAGGGCAACTTTATGTAACTTTTGGAAGTTCTTATAAAACGAGTGATTTCATGGTAGATAACTTGGAGCAATGGTGGACAAGTCTGAGTATAACTGAAAAGCAGCAACTAGAGAACATCCAAATTAAAGTTGATAATGGAGCAGAAAATAGTGGAATAAGAAGGCAATTTTTGAAGAGAATGGTAGAGTTTGCCGACCAAACTAAGAAATCTATTCAATTACTATATTTTCCTCCTTATCACAGTAAATATAATCCCATAGAAAGATGTTGGGGAATTTTAGAGAGGCATTGGAACGGAACACTTCTGAGAAATGCTCAAACGATGTTAGCTTGGGTAAAAACTATGACATGGAAAGGCTTAAATCCGATAGTTAAGTTAAGTAAAAAAGTTTATCAAAAAGGCATTTCTTTAACGAAAAAAGAGATGAAGGAAATTGAGAAACGTTTAGAACGTAATCCTCACTTACCTAAATGGGATATTTTGATTAGACCCAGTTAGTCTAAAAAGTTAATAAGAGTGTAAAATTAAGTGAATTTCCTTTTTAAAAATAGTCAAAGCTAATTTAAAAGTTAGCGTATTTCTTTCTTTTAGATAGGGAGGTTTTTGTTCGCGGAAAGTATCCGCGAACAACTTTTTATTTTTCCCTTTTCGCTTATTTGAGATGTTCTACAAACAGATTCTGAGAATGGGTGGGAAACTTTTTCTTGGAAATCACCCAAGTTCATTAAGCTTTTCTAAAGCGATCTTAAGGGCAGGATCGTGACGTAATTTATCATGGTCATTGACATCTTCATAGCCTAAAATAATTCCATAAAGCCTTTGTGCTAATAACTCATGAACGGAATGATCTACATAAGATTGATGACGATGATCTTGAAAACAGTTACCAAACTTCTCCGTAATTCCCAGTTTTTTATCCAACTCAGCTATCCAGACAATCCCCGCATCTGAAGTGATTAGTCCCCCATCAAAATTAGCGATTATTTCTTTTCCTTTCTGTTTACTAAAGTTGATTACTTGACGAGGGGTTCGGGGATGACTGGGACTCATTAAATCAGTTTAAGGTAAATTGCTTTAATAATTAAATTATAGCATATTTTATTCTAACAATCTAGTACTATTAGAGATTTTATTAATAATTTTTTTGGAAAAATGAGTGATTGATTTATCTTTTCATCTTTGTCTAATTCGGGTTGATTTTAACTTAAAATCTGACAACAGACTGTTGGTTGGGGAAATCTGCGATCGCTCTGTTCAAACCCACTTCCTGTAAGGCTTCTGTGTTTGGCGATCGCAGATTTTGTGAGAAATTCGGGGTTATTATTAGCAGCATTTCCAGTTAGTCCATTAATCAGTCTTGAGGAGTTTAGACGAACCTCATATCTATAATTACCACCATCAGTGATGCTAGTAATGGCACCATTTCCACCCCAAACCGTGGCTGCAGCAGAAGCTTTTTCGCTAAAACCAAAAGTTAATGCCGCTAGACAAGCTGAACTCACTAAAGATGTTATGATAGCTTGATTTTGGCGTTTGTTAGTACAAATCATTTTATAAACTGAGTATTGTTATATATGTATAATTACACAAAAATATTTTTAAATCAATGTTATGCAGTTCATTGTTTCTAGTAAACTAAAAAATATAAGGTATTTTTTTAGTTGCTATAGCTGATATAGTAATACACTTTATAACTCAGTAATTTTTATGATTAAGAAGACAGTTCTCGCTGATTGATCACACAATCTTGAAGATATAGAGCGATTAACTGTTGATAGCAAATTCCTTTTTCTTGTGCTTTTTGATCAAAATATTCTATTATGTCATTACCTAGAGATAAGGTTACTTGTTGCTTAAGTTGTTTTGCATAGGGGTTGGGACGACGTTTCATGTTAGCAAGATCATATTCTGGTTTCATGATATTATCCTCGATATTCTTGACTTTCTTTTTTGGTTGCTTTTCGGGCTGATATAATTCTAATGATAGAGTCTTGTTCTCGAAAACAATGCACAATTAGTAAGATTCGCATTTTTGAGCTTTGACCAAGTAGTAAAAATCGCTCCTCCCCATTAGAATGATAGTCATCCCAAAATTGAATAGCATTATCATCATAAAATACGGTTTTAGCTTCTTCAAAAGAAACACCATGCTTTTTTTGATTAATTTTGTCTTTTGCGTAATCCCACTCAAACCGTAATTTATTCATATCTATATTATAATCTAAAGGATTTTATTTTTGAATAAGCAGATAAATATTTTATTCATGTTTTTGCTACTCTATTTCTTAAAATAGACTTTTATGCTAAGCTAACATGACGATTGACTGAATAAAAGCTAATTATATGGAACAATCTACCTACTTTACTTCAAAAAATACTAAGATTAGAGGAACTTTAACCCTACCTGATAACATCAATAAACCACCTGTTTGTTTATTTGTGGGTGGTTCTTTCCCTCAAACCCGTAACGGTAATTTAGATAACTCAAAAAAAGACTGGTTTCCTGTTACTTTACCTGACAGAAACTTGTTTAAAGATGAAGCAAAATTATTTAAAAAATTAGGTTATGCTACCTTTAGATATGATAAAAGAGGGTGCGGTGAAAGCGAAGGAGATTGTGATCATGTTGGTCTATTTACTTTAGTTGATGATGCTAGAGAAGCTATAAAATGGTTAAAAACTTTACCTGAAATCGATAATAATAGAATTGGCATTTTAGGACAAAGCGAAGGTGCAGTTATCGCTTTGATGTTAGCTGCTGAAAATTTAGATTTAGCTTTTTATATTTGGCAAGGAGGGGTTTATAATAACCTAGAAACTATTTTAAAATGGCAACGGGATAATTTTTGGAAGTTAGAACAAGATGCGATTGAAAATTTTAAGAATACTTTTCCCTTGATGTATTGGGTTTACGTCAAAACTGATGAATTATGTGATAAAATTAAACAAGGAAATACTAATCTAACACTGGGTGATGAAACTTGGTCTAAAGAATTGGATTTTCTGATCTGGAAACAACATTTTGATTATCCTCCGTTTGAGTTTATTTCTAAGGTAAAATGTCCTGTTTTGTTGTTACATGGAGACTTAGATCATAATACACCCCATACAGAAGCATTATTAGCAACAGAAGCATTAAAAAAAGCAGGAAATACTCAAGTTAAAACCCATATTTTCCCAGGTTTAGATCATAGTTTTCGACGACTAGGAAACCCCGATGAAGACTTTGTAACAGCTATGAAACGACCTCTTGATCCTGAAGTTACCGAAGCGATAAGACAATGGTTCAGCAATTAACAGTTAACAATTATTATAATTTATAATAGTAGGGTGGGCAAAGTCAAAGTCTATTTTAAACAATTTGAAAATCGGAGTATTTTTTGCCCACCGGACAGTGACTTGAATTTAAAATTGATAATTTATGATTTATGATAGTAATGTGGTTGGTGGGCAAATTGAAAATTATGTGAAATGATTTGATAATCTTTCTTTTTTTGCCCACCCTACAGTGACTTGAATTTAAAATTGATAATTTATGATTTATGATAGTAATGTGGTCGGTGGGCAAATTGAAAAGTATTTGAAATGATTTGATAATCTTTCTTTTTTTGCCCACCCTACAGTGACTTGAATTTAAAATCTAGAATTTATGATTTATGATAGTAATGTGGTCGGTGGGCAAATTGAAAAGTATTTGAAATGATTTGATAATCTTTCTTTTTTTGCCCACCCTACAGTGATTTATGTCCTATTTTTGTGAATTATTATGAGTGACGAAAATCTAAACCCATTGCGTAAAAAACTTGAAAATTTAGTTACAGAGTATCAACAAAAAAATGATTTTACTGGATGGTTTGAAGATATTTATACCGACGCATTAGGAAACCCTGAACAGGTTCCTTGGGCAAAAATGCAGCCCCATACTTGTTTAGAAAACTGGGTGAAAATAGCCAATATAACCAAGAAAAAAGCTTTAGTTATTGGTTGCGGTTTAGGAGATGATAGCGAAATTTTAGCTCAATATAAGGCTAATGTTACAGCTTTTGATATTGCACCCTCATCCATTGAATGGTGTCAAAAAAGGTTTAATAATAGTTCCGTTAATTACTTAGTTGCTGATTTATTAAACTTAGATAATAGTTGGAAAACAGTTTTGAGATCATCTTTGAATAAAGAACTATTCAAGCATTACCGATCACTATTAGAAAAGAAGTTATAGAAGCGATCGCAACCTTGTTAAAACCAGGAGGAACCTTATTAATTGTAACTCGTCTTCGAGATACAGAAGACACGATTGATGGTCCACCCTGGCCAGTTTCCGAAGCAGAATTATCACAATTTTCTGAGTATGGTTATCAAGAAATTAACCGTATTCCTTACATTGATACTAATAACCCATCCGTTAAACAAGCATTAATAGAATACCAAAGAAATTGAAGATTAAAAAATTAGCTCGTAGGGTGGGTTAGGTGCGGATTTGATTTTGATAAAAACATCATAAGTTTTTATCCGCATCGTAACCCACCATCTTAACAGAAAAAATGATTCAAGAAACCTGAAAATAACTTTAGTTCATCCGGTTCTTGATAATGGGAAGGTAACAACTCAACTAACCCTTTTTCTAAGGTTTCTAAGACAGTATCAATGTCTTGACGTTTGGGATGTTTAACTTGAGGAAATGATAAAGGTTCCCCAAAACGAACAGTTAGGGTTTTGCGATAATTTGACACTCTCCCGATTTGCACTCGGGAGAGTGTCAATTAATGGTACAAAGTGCATCGTTATCGGTTATTGGCAACTGGTACAGTAGAGTCTGCACAGCTTAAGGATAGCTCAGTGCTTGAGCTTAAATCTTTGGGTCTAGCGACTTTAGGATCGCCGGGCCGTCTGCGTCCTGTTTCTTTGGTTTGACAGATAATTGTGACGATTTCCCCTTTCTGAGTCTCATTATCTTTGGCTTTTTCAGGAGACTTCATGAAAACACCCCCAACATACCCTGTCAGTTTGTTAGCGATGGGATTGTCAGACGGTTGAACGTAAATGTAAGCACCTTGAAAACTGGTGCGAACAGCGTAATTAAAGGTAGAAGGCAAAGTTAGGTTATGATCTTCAGCTATCTTATCAATAACAACCTCAAATTCCCCATTTTCTTGGTAATACGAGCGTTGTGCGGCAGTCATCTTGGTGATGATTTCCAGGGCGGTTGCTTGAGCTTGTTTCACCTGTTCCTTTTCGCTCAACACTGGTTGTTGTTCAATCTTTTCTTCTGCTTGGGTTTGAGCAGGGATTGCAACTAAACTTGTTCCTAATAATAAACTGGCTACAGTTGCGGTTAACCATCTCTGTTTGTTTGTTAATGCTTGGACCATTGTTTGCTCTCCTTATTTAAAATTACTTGGCTAATGGCTTCGATTGAAACAGACGAAAGTAAAAAATACGGTAAAACCACCCTCTATTGATATCATTTTTATTGTTTTAGATAATGAAGGTGGAACGGACAAAATCCATCTACTATTAATGAATTTTGACCTATATAGATACGAATTGTTCCACCTCAAGGAAAACTATAGTTAAACCCTGTCGTTAACAAAGGGGTTTTATTGAAAAAAAAGAGAGTTTAGCCAGTTTAAAATTAATTCATTGACTTGTTGTGGTCTTTCGTCGTGGGGACAATGGCCAGCGTTTTCGATGGGATGAAAAATGGTATTCTGTCCATTTTCTGCCCGTTCCTGGTAAATTTTTGACCCAGCAATAGGAGTCCAAGGATCATCACTTCCCCATAAAACCAAAAGAGGTTGGTTGATGTGGGGTAATAAACTGTTAGGATGGGGCCCAGGAGGAGCAGTTAATACCGAAGCAAACACTTTTTGCGCCCCAGGATCGCAAGAGGGTTCATAGAGAATGTCGACTAATTCATCAGTGACTGCGTTGCGATCGCTATAAACTTGGTGAAGGGTGCGACGAATGCGGTGTTTTTGACGAATACGGTTAAAAATAAAGTTTCCCGTCAGGGATGAATTGACTAATTTCGTAAAGCTTCCCATAATAAATCTGAGGGGAAGATTCAACTCATCGGGACGATGGTTCAAGCCACCGGCACAGTTAATTAAGACACCCCCTTGACTAATCTGGGGATAATCAGCCAAAATCATTAATACTAATAAACCACCGATGGAGTTGCCTACAAAAACTGTTGGTTCATTGATATGGTCTTGCCAGAAATCTTTAATTAGATCCCGCCATAATTCTATGGTATAGTCTAATGGAGGTTTATCGGAACCCCCAAAACCCAATAAGTCTAGGGCATAAACGCGATAATTTTCTTGGGCTAAATGAGAAATATTTTTGCGCCAATGACCGAGGGATGCACCAAAACCATGAATCAATAGTAAGGGTTTTCCTTGTCCTTTGACGGTATACTTGATGCGATGACCTTGCCAATACCAATAGTAGGTTTCTAGGGGTTTGCTTGATGAGGATTCTGTAGTGATCATGAGCCGTTTATTAAAAGGTTATAAAATGTTATCTTTATTACCCATAATATAACTCATTTTGCCAAAAATGTATAAAAAGAGAACTAACGAAGTCAGATTTTTCTCACTCCTAAGTTGACAATATTAGTAAACAAGCGGCAGAATAAAATAAGATGACAATAATTTTATATGACAAAACACAAGCAATTGAATAGGGGATATTATTACTAAAAAATCCCTCCCCAATTCAATAATATCTGCTAAGATTACATTTTATTCAAGTTAATGCCAGCCTCTTTGGCCATAGCATTTAACCCTTTCTTTTCTAGGGTCTTAATGGCTTTGGTGGATAGACGTAACTTAACCCAACGGTTGCCTTCGGGCCACCATACCCTTTTCCATTGTAAGTTAGCTTCTTGTAATTTTTTGGTGCGACGGTGAGAGTGGGAGACCGCAAAAGCATTATTCGCTTTTTTGCCAGTGAGTTGACATCTACGGGACATTTCTAACCTCCTAGTTGATACAATCTGGTCTGATCTTTAATAGTAGCAAACTCTGGAAGGGTTTTCTGTCACATCAGACAAAATAGAGGTCAACACTTCGACTTCCCTCAGTGTTGACCCCAACAAGGCAAGAAAACAAAAATAATCCTATTTATTGGGTTGAGGGGTCATGCGTAAATAGGGTTTAACTTCTGTAACTCCCTTGGAAAACTTCTGTTTTGCTTCTTCTGTGGAAATGGAGGGAACAACCACACAATCATCTCCATCTTTCCAGTTAGCAGGAGTAGCCACTTGATGGTAATCGGTTAGTTGTAAAGAATCAATTACCCGTAAGATTTCATCAAAATTACGTCCTGTACTAGCAGGATAGGTTAAACTGAGGCGTAATTTCTTGTTAGGGTCGATAATAAAGACAGAACGAATGGTGAGATTATTCAGGGAGTTCGGATGAATCATCCCGTATAAGTCCGCTACTTTGCGATCGGGATCGGCAATAATAGGATAGTTAACGGTGGTGTTTTGGGTTTCGTTAATGTCATTAATCCAACCTTTATGGGAGTCCACGCTATCCACACTCAAGGCTAGAACCTTAACGTTACGTTTTTCAAATTCCGGTTTAAGACTGGCTACTGTGCCTAGTTCTGTGGTACAAACCGGTGTATAATCGGCAGGATGGGAGAAAAGAACAACCCAACTGTCTCCAGCCCAACTATGAAAAGAAATAGAACCTTCGCTGGTATCTTGGGTAAAATCGGGTACTGTGTCACCAAGTTGAAGAGCCATATTTGTAACTTCCTATACAATTTCAAAGCAGTAACTACATTATTATCACGAGAATTTAGGAATATAGTTAAATTTTATACATTTATAACAATTGTCAGTGATCAGTGAGCAGTTACCAGTGATCAGTTATTATTGCAAACGACAAAGATAATAAAGCCACATATCACTGCAAGAGATTCTATCATGGTTTGTAGTTAGTTCTAAGCCGTTTTTCCAAGAATAGACTTTAATATCATTAAATATTGGTTCTAGTTGTTTAATTTGTTCTGAGGCACGAATATAATAAGTTCTGAGACGAAAATTATGGGATTCATCCCGAAGAATTGCATAACTATTTTCTTTGATGCTTTGATAACTAATCCCACCATTAAAACCACGCAAAAAAGCAAACATAACCAAGTCAATGTATGTTTTAAAAATATTTAAACTCAGATGAGATTGCCAATTAAATGATTGTTCTATGGCTTGAAGATTATGACTAGAAAAAAAGAAATAGGCTCCAGATTTACCTACACGATTAATTTCTTGTAATACTTTTAATCTGTCTTCATGGGAAATATAATCAATACCGTTGAAACTAAATAAAATTAAATCAAAAGAATTATCGGCAAATTGACTTAATTTTCTAGCATCTCCTACTATTAATTTTATGGAGGGATAATAAGGACTAAATCTTTGTTGACAAGCTTCAATCATACTAGAAGAATAATCCACCCCAATATAATCTTTAACCAGAGGAAAAAAATGTTTTGTCGTCCGCCCTCCTCCTACCCCTAAATCAAGCATTTTCATGTTTGACAATTGATTTCTAAGCAGCTTAATCAGGGTTTCTTCTGCTGGCTGTAATTGCTGTAAATATTGATAATAATTAACCACATCTGAGGTTGAATAAGTCTGAAAATTTTTATCTTTAATCATATTTAATACCATCTTTTACATTGCACTGTTTCCTATGAATAAGAACAGATTTCTAATTTTTACCTGCTAAAATCATCAGAATAAACTAATTTAAAACCATAAACAAAGTGGGGTGAGGAATGAAACTACTAAAAAGTTTTTTATGGGGACTGCTTGTTTCTCAAACCGTAGGAGTTGCTGTTGATGCCAATGATCTCGAATATTGGGACTTTGATGTTCGTCAAAATAGGGTAGAAATCGTCACAGAAGAGGGGGTTAGACCCAAAGCTTCCATGATTGCTAACCCCACCCGTCTCATTATCGATTTACCTGGGGTTAACTTAGGAAAACCAAGCATTTCCCAAGATAAGATCAGTGGTTACGTCAAAGAGGTTCGAGTTGGCCAGTTTGATCCTTATACCACTCGTATTGTAGTGGAATTGGGGGAAGAATATTCTATGCGTCCTTGGGAAGTGAAGGTGCGCAGTTTAGCAAATAACCGTTGGTATGTGCAGTTATCGGACTTTCAACCCCATTCTGTCTATTCTTTGCCAGCTGAAGAGGCACCGGTTGCTATTATCGTACCTTTACCTAAACCAGGTGGTCCGAGTTATGGGAGTCGTGGCCGTTATACGGTGGTGATCGATCCCGGCCACGGAGGGCGAGATCCTGGGGCGATCGGATTAGGGGGATTGCAGGAAAAACGGGTGGTTTTGTCGATTTCGGCTGAAGTTGCCAAAATTTTAAGGCAACGGGGTTTTAACGTCGTTATGACCCGTTCTGGGGACTCTTTTGTCTCCTTGAGTGGACGGGTACAAAAGGCGGAAAATAGTAACGCCAGTGTGTTTGTTAGTATCCATGCTAATGCGGTAGGGGGTAATAAAACTCAGGTGAATGGTATGGAAACTTTTTATTTTTCTTCTGGTTATCGTTTAGCTTTGAGTATCCATCGTAATATTGTGCGCGGGGTGACTATAGCTAGAAATAGGGGTGTGAAACAAGCACGGTTTTATGTGTTAAGAAAAACCTCTATGCCGGCCGCTTTGGTGGAAGTTGGTTTTGTTACGGGTAGCGTGGATAATCGTAATTTAAACAGTGCTAGTTATCGTCAGAAAATGGCTGAGGCGATCGCTGATGGGATTACGGAATATTTACGATAGAATATCAGAAGATGAAATAAGCAGCAATTAAGATAGACTATCAAAAGAAAATATCAAGTTTTATGTAGCAGATAGTCTAATTTAAGTAATATTATACTAATGTATAAAGCATTGTCTTTCCCAAAAAGGAGGGTAAAAAAATGGGACAAACCCTTACTATGTCAGCCCTCTATAAAAAACTGACTACATTTGGACTCAATAAAAAATATATCCGAGAATATGGTTTACCGAGTTGGTGGGATGATGAACTTAATGATAAACCTTTTGCTGTGTTAGAGGGGGCGGGTTACATAGCTGATAATTTCAATATAGATTTAAAATCCTTATTAACCCCTGGAGAAGAGGTTAAATTTAATACTTTACCTCTTCCTAAATTTAAACAGCATAACAGTAAAAATAAAGAATATCCTCATCTTGCTCAAACATTGGCTAGTCGGGTAGCTGAATTAATTTCCTATGGGAGTAATATTGAATATAAGAACTTAGCTAATGATGCTCAAATGATTAGAGAAGAAATTTTAAGTAATCATAAGACAGTTAGTTTAGAATCTCTTTTAGATTATTGTTGGAGTAAAGGCATAGCAGTGGGATATTTTAATAATTTTCCTAAGAAAATTAAGAAATTTGCTGGATTAATTCAATGGCAAGAAACTTTTCCCGTTATTATTCTTAGTGCAAAACATACACATAGGGCAAAATTTACCTTTGACTTAGCCCATGAATTAGGACATTTAGCATTAGGACATTTAGAAAAAGGGGTTTTAGTTGACGAAGAAATTGAATTTAATTCTAACGATAATGAAGAACAACAAGCTAATGAATTTGCTGTTCAATTATTGTTAGATAAGTATGATAACCACTTAGGGAAACATAAATTTCAAAATGCTGAACGTCTTACTCGATACGTTTGTAAAATTCTTATTCCTAAACTTCCCAATATCCAACCAGATGCAATCATTCTTAACTATGGATGGCATAATAAAAATTGTTTTCGTCAAGCTATGGCTGCTTTAAATATACTAGAAGTGTCAACTGATGGACAAAAACTTATTAATAAGTATTTAGCAGATAATTTAGACTGGGATATGTTTAGTGATGAAACCTATGAATATTTAGAGAAAGCTTTAGGAGTTTAAAATTGCCAGGTTTTTACTGTTTGGATAATGACATTATTTTTAAACTTGCTACTTATGATCTTTTTAATGATACCCTTCAATCTCTTGATATTGAAGAAAATCATATTTATATTCTTGACACTTTTAAATACCAGTGCAGGAAAAAAATTAAGCGTGAGAGAGGGAATAAACCTAATAATATTGAAAAATATGATAGAAAAAAAGCTTTAGATATCACCAAAAATTATCAAACTATCTCAGAACGAAATCTTATTGATTTTGAGCAAAATATTTATACTAAATTGATAGACTATAGTAAACTAAATCAGCAGGGAAATAATAAAATTGATAAAGGAGAAGCTATTTTAATTAGTTATGTCTGCTCTCTTAATCAACAGGAAAATGATAATTATTTATTAACAGAAGATAAACGCTGTTTAAGAGCATTGAGGAATTCAGGAATGACTGATATTATAGAACGTCTTCAAGGTAGAGTATGGTGTTTAGAACAACTAATTTTGAAAAATATTGAACAATTTGGCTTTAACTTAATTCAATCTAAAATTTACCAAAAAAATAATTGTGATATGAACATAAAATTTATCTTTGGTTATAGTGAAACAGCATCAGAAGATGAAGTTACAGAACTTTTAAAACAAGAAATTATAGACTTAAAAAAGGAAACAAGAAACCTCCTGTATCCTTATCCCGATGATTAAGCAGTTACAAATTATCAGTTATTATTTATTCAACAACAACACACCATTCGTGTAATTCATATTTAACACAATGGTTAACAATTAGGGGATCTTGTTTAACGATCGCTTGTGCTTCTTCTAAGGAATCTGCTTTAAATAATAACATTCCTCCCCCATATTCTCCCCAATATCCCGTTTTAGCTTCGTGTCCTTCGTTAATTAATTCTTGGACATATTGTTTATGATCAGGGACATATTGATCAAATGTCTTCTTGTCGACAATTCCTGCTTCAATTTTAGCAAACCAAGCCATAGTAAAAATAAAAATAATTAGGTATCTGGACTCATACTCTATATTATATCATATTAATTTAATAAGTAAAAAAGTAACATCATAACTTACCTCTACTTGATCAGGATAACACTGAGAATTCCAATAATTAATTAATCGTTTCATCTCAGGGATTGATAATTTTTCTTGCTTTAAATTTAGTCCTGCACCGATAATCTTAAGACTTCTGAAAAAATCGGCAGCATTTTCATAATTCATGGTATAATCACCCTCCAGCAGATGAATTTTATGGGGTGGAATAGATAGTTTTCTGATTACTTCTTCAGTATTTGGTAATTGATTTCTGGTAAAGGGTAAATTTAACTCTTGACACATCTTTTTCCATTCAGGAAAACTGCGATGGTTGGGAAAAGCTAATAATAATATTCCTCCTGGTTGCAACATATTAATTAAACGGTTTAAACTATTAACAATGTCTTCAAACCATTGCACAGTAAAGCTACTAATAATAGCAGCATAGGTATGAGGATCTGCTTTTACTCTTTCTCCATCTATTTTTCTGAACTGAATTAACTCTTTTTCTGCTTCGGAAATTTGTAGATTATTTGCACAATAATTGAGCATTTCTTCAGAAATATCAATAATATCAAAAAAGTGATCAGGAAACTGTTTAATAAGTCCCTTAGTTACAAAACCTGTCCCACAACCAATTTCTAAAATTGTACCTTTCGGCAGAGAAATAACAGAGTTTTTTGCTATTTCTAATAACTTTTCGGCACTTTCTTTTTGAACTTGGGAATGAGATAAATAATTAGCAACTCCTTTACTAAAATTGTTTGCTATTGCATCTTTTTTGGATGAGTTAGCAACTTTAATTATCGCCATGATTGTCTATTTCTCCTAATGTTTGATTTACAATAGATAAGCAAGATTTTAGATGAGTAAAAGGTAAGCAGTGTCCAGCATCCTCAATTTCGTAATATTGACTATTTTTGCTCACCTTTTTGTAAAATTCTTGAGAATAAGATACAAGAAAAATTCTGTCTTTTGAGCCATGAATTATATTAATTTTGGGTATTTTTTCTAGAATATTTATATCTAATTCGGCTTTATTTAATAGTTTTAAATCTTCTTCTAACCTTTCCCTGTTAAAGTTTTGCTCCTCAGTTTCAATATAAGGAGAAGGATAATAACATTTTTTATAGAAAGATTTTAAAACATTTTTTGGGTTATTTTTAAACTCATCTATCATCAATTTTAGTCCATATTTTGTTCTTTTTCTTGACTTTTCATTGTCAGGATGAAATTCAGAAAAACTATTGAATAAGATTAGGATGTTAGCTTTTTTTAGTATTTCTCTGGGACATAAATGTAAGCCAAAAGAATGAGCAAAAATGATTTTATTTAGCTCATTATCTGTAAATTCTGGATAAATTTCGTCTTGAAAATATCCTCTATCATAGGTTTTAAATTGAAAATTACTTGATAATATCTCCTGCCATTGTTCCCAACAGTTTCTATCAAAACCCCAACCATGATAAGCGATAATTTCTCCTTTAAGACTCATGATACTGTTTAAGCAAAGAAATAAGATAATTGATCTGTTCTGGTTGATGTTTGCTGGATAAAACAAAACGAATTCTAGCAGTATTTTTGGGGACAGTTGGGGGTCTAATAGCAGTGGCTAAAATGCCATTTGTTTCTAAATATTGTGATAAATTTAGGGCTTTTTCTTCATCACCAATAATCACAGGAATAATTGGAGAAATTGAATTACAAACCTTATAACCTAAATTTATTAGCTGATTTTGTAGATAATCTATTCGTCCACCTAAATATGTTCTCTCTTGATCTAAGCTAGGAACGAGATCAATAGCAGCATCAATAGAACCAATAACAGCAGGAGGTAAGGCAGTGGTATAAATGAAACCTGGACAACAATTAATCAAATAATCACGTATCAGTTTAGAAGTAGTAATAAACGCTCCAAAACTTCCTATTGCTTTACCAAAGGTTCCCAAACTAATATCAATTCCTGACTTATTTGCCGTCAGTCCCATGCCCTTCTCTCCCATGATACCTAAAGCATGGGCATCATCGAGGTAAAGAAGTGTGTTATATTGTTGCGAAAGTTGAATCAAACCATCCACATCACTGCGATCGCCTTCCATACTAAAAACCGTCTCAGTAACGATTAAAATGCGATTGTAGCCCTGTAAAACAGCTTTTTTCAGTAATCTCTCCAAATGACTTAAATCGTTGTGTTGATAGCGTTTCCATCGGGCTTTACTCAGGAAAATACCTTGTAGAATACTATTATGAACCAGGCGATCGCATAACACTAAAGATTTTTGGTCAACTAAACTAGGGATAATAGTAGTATTAGCTTGAAATCCTGTGTTAAATAGCAAAGCAGCCTCTTTACCACAGACTTTTGCTAATTTTTGCTCTAATTTTTCGTGAATATCATAAGTTCCTGTCACTAAACGGGAGGCAGTGGAACCTGTTCCATATTGTTTAGTATAGTTTTGTGAGGCTAACATTAGACTAGGATGTTTGGAAAGTCCGAGATAATCATTAGAACTAAAATTAATTAAACTCTTCCCATTTTTAACAATAGTAACCCCATCTTGAGGACAAATAGCCTTTAGTTGTCGAATGTTATTATTTTTCTCTCTTTCCTGTAATTCTTTGGCAATAAAATCTAATTTATTACTCTTATTTATACCTGAAAGCATCTAACTTTTTCAACCTCAACTGTAGGGTGGGCAAATTCTCAAAAAATAATCGCAGGATTAAGGATTGTTATTATTTGCCCACCATCATATATTTTACCTCTTCTTGCATAGCTTCGAGACGCTGCTAAAAACGTCTCTAACCATCTTTACTCCTCTTTTGTTTTCGGTTTATAAGTCGATTTAACTTCTAACTCTTTCAACTGTTTAGCATCAACAGAAGCTGGTGCTTCTGTCAACAAACAACTCGCTTGCTGAGTCTTAGGAAAGGCTATGACATCACGGATAGAGTCTTCTTTTGCTAGTAACATAACCAGACGATCTAACCCGTAAGCAATACCCCCATGAGGTGGAGTTCCATACTCAAACGCTTCTAACAAAAAGCCAAACTTATTGTAAGCTTCTTCTAAAGATAAACCAATGGTTTCAAAGACCTTTTCTTGGATGTCTTTTTGATAGATACGTAAGCTTCCACCGCCGATTTCTACCCCATTATAAACCAAGTCATAAGCTTGCGCTCTCGCTGTTGATAAATCGTCTATATCTGCTAAATTAGGGGCAGTAAAAGGATGGTGTAAAGCTTCTAAGCGTTTCTCGTCAGCATTCCATTCAAACATAGGAAACTCTGTGATCCAAAGCAAGTTAATCTTATCGGGATCAATTAAATTCATCCGTTGACCAATCACCAATCTTAAGCGTGATAAAGACTTATTTACCGTGTCCGTATCTCCAGCACCAAATAACAATAAATATCCAGGTTTTGCGCCGATTCTTGCCAATAATTCCGCTTTTTTATCCTCCGTCAAATTATCCTTAATCGCCCCAATAGTATCTAGTTTATTATCTTCTTTAACCCGAATATAAGCGATACCTTTTGCCCCTGCTTCCGTAGCTTCTTTAAATAAGTCACCCCCTGGTTTAATCTGCACATTAGAGATAGCATCATTGCCCCCAGGAATGGGTAAAACTTTCACCTTTCCCCCATTCTTAACTACTCCTGAGAACACTTTAAATCCGCTATCTTTAACAATATCAGAAACATCAACTAAGGTTAAATCAAAGCGAGTATCAGGGCGATCATTTCCGTACTTTTCCATAGAATCTTTATAAGTTAACCGAGGAAAAGGACGAGGTAAATCTATATTTTTAACCGTTTTAAAAATGCTACAAACTAATCCTTCATTCAATTCTAATATTTCATTTTCGGACATAAAACTCATTTCCATATCCAGTTGCGTAAATTCTGGCTGTCTATCTGCCCGTAAGTCTTCATCCCGAAAACACCGCGCAATTTGATAGTAGCGATCGCAGCCTGAAACCATCAATAATTGTTTAAATAATTGCGGTGACTGAGGCAGTGCATACCACTGTCCTGGGTGAACTCTAGAAGGTACTAAATAGTCCCTTGCCCCTTCAGGAGTAGAACGAGTCAAAATAGGGGTTTCTATTTCCATAAATTGCTGTTCATCTTCCAGATAACGACGGATAGCCTTAACAACTGTATGGCGTAATTGTAAATTTTTAGCCATGCGATCGCGTCTCAAATCTAAATAACGATACTTGAGACGAGTTTCTTCCTTAACCAACTCTGCATCTAAACTCGAAACCACAAAAGGCAGTTGTTTATTGACCCCATTTAATAACTCAATGGACTCTGCATAAATTTCTACTTCTCCCGTGGTAATTTTAGTATTTAAAGACTCAGGGGGACGCTTACTAACCTGTCCAATAATTTTGACTACATATTCGTTGCGTAACGTCTCAGCAATGGGGTAGGATGTAGGGGTACGCTGAGGATCGATGACAATTTGCACGATTCCCGTGCGATCGCGTAGGTCGATGAAAATCACCCCACCGTGATCCCGACGGCGATCAACCCATCCAAACAGGGTTACAGTCTTCTCAACATCCGTTGCGCTTACATGATTACAATAATGGGTTCTCATCTGAAGTTTGTCTAATTTGTTATTGTACTGAGGTCGTGCATTATAACGCTTCACACTGACCAAAATTGAGACGTACCCCCCATTATCGCTTATTTTTGTAACCCCTAACTGTTTTCTATTTAACGAGATATTTTTTTTAAGATTAAGTTTATATTTTTGCCAAATTATAGATTAAACTTTAAAATTGCTTAACGTCCCACGCTCACTAAACTGAAATAGTGATCCTTCCAATTGAAAAGTGAGATTATAGAGGGTTCAACAGTAGTTAAACCCTAATTTTAGTAGTAGTTCCTTTAACTGGGCGACAACTATAAATAACGGGACTCCCCACCTTTTTTAATGTTTATTTTACAGCTTAGTTAGAGAGGATAAATTTATAATTAAACTAAGAATGTTCTAAAAATTTAAGACGAATAATGAATAAACTATTATTGGGGCATTTTCACCTTCTGACGAATTAAGTGGTATTGCGATCGAGGGGACGGAATTACCTAGTACACCAGAACCTTCAAGCATTCTTAGTTTAGGGGTTTTGTTGGGTATGGGTGCGTTGTTGAGAAAAAAACAAAAATAAAAGTTAATTTTTTGTAACACAATCAAGGTAAGCATTGCTTACCTTTTTTAATATTTATTTTACAGCTTAGTTGGAGATTATAACCTTACAATTAATTTATTAATTTAAGCTTGGATACAATGAAACATAGTATTCAAAAATTTAATCCCGATAAGCTTTATGAAATTGTTGTAAGTGGTTGTTTTTCCATTAAAGCCCAATCATCCACAGAAGCACAACAAAAACTAGAAGCATTATTAGGAGAAATGGACGCAGATCACTGGGAAATCGAAAAAATTAATGAGGTAGAATGTTAGCGATGATTTCTTTATCTGAAGCTGAACAAAAAGCCATCGAGTTTATTACAGACGAGTGGGAACTATCTGACCAAGAAAAAAACTTATTTGTCATAAATAATTCCCGTAAAATTGATGATAAATGGTGGTATATGGTCGAGGTGACAGTTAATAACTTGCCCGATAAATGGGTTGTCCAAGTTTATGATGATGGAGACTGTGATCCCTGTTATACCTTTGTTTCTCCCTTTTCTGAACAAGAAAAATCAACTTATTTAGATAAGCTACCTAATAAGTTAGCTTTAGCTGTTCAAGAAGAGAGAAAAGGTCATATCTAATTTCCTCCGTATTTATGCTGATACGGTTATCCTCCTTTCCACTACCAAACAAGAAAGCTACGATCAGATCAGAAACGTTTACAAACCTTAACATAAGAGGAAACAGCCATGATGAGCCTAATAACCGTCTTAATCTTTCTCTGGGGACTTGTAGCAATTGCCGATAGGCTAACCAAAGAGTATCCCTCAACCTAGAATATACTGAGTTTATTTTAGGTTAGAGATAGTATAGTAGAGATATATAGAGCAAACCTCTCTTTTTCATGGAGATAAACACTTATGATGTTACCCGGTTTATGTTCTGCCCGTAGTAAAACCCTATTTTGGACTGGTGTTACTTTAGCCATAGTGGCCATTTTGTAACAGGCCATAGTAGAATCTTATTTTCGTTTTTTCCGTCTATTATGTTATTCTGTAGGTTATTTGTCTTAATCAGGGGTTTGTCCTGGTTAAAGCCTATGCAGCATAACATGGTGGAGGATTGGATTAAAGATGAATATTTTGGGCATTTCTGCCTATTATCATGATAGTGCTGCTGCCTTAGTGCAATCGGGACAGGTTATAGCAGCAGCACAAGAAGAGAGATTTACACGCAGGAAACACGATGCCAAGTTTCCTAAGAATGCTATTAGTTATGTTCTGCAAGAAGCCAATATTTCCCTCAGAAAGTTAGATTATATTGTTTTTTATGAAAAGCCTTTAATTACCTTTGAAAGACTCTTAGAAACCTATATTACTTATGCACCAAAGGGGTTTCGTTCTTTTGTCAGTGCCATGACTGCATGGCTACAAGAAAAGTTATATTTAAAGACAGTTTTAAAGAAAGAATTAGCAAAATTAGCTAACTGTAAAACCTCCCAACTTCCCCCATTATTATTCACCGAACACCATCAATCCCATGCTGCTTCTGCCTTCTTTCCTAGTCCCTTTGAAACAGCAGCCATTTTATGTTTAGATGCGGTGGGAGAATGGGCAACAACCTCCTTATGGTTAGGGGAAGGTAATAACATGATTCCTCAGTGGAAAATCGACTTTCCCCACTCCTTGGGTTTACTATATTCTGCCTTTACCTATTATACAGGATTTAAAGTCAATTCTGGTGAATATAAATTGATGGGATTAGCTCCTTATGGTGAACCCAAATATACTAATTTAATTTTAGAGAATTTAATTGATATTAAAGAGGATGGAACATTTCGCCTCAACATGGATTATTTTAACTATGCAACTGGGTTAACTATGACTAATAATAAGTTTGCTCAATTGTTTGGTCAACCTCCCCGAAAACCAGAAAGCGAAATCACCCAACGGGAGATGAATATTGCGGCTTCTATTCAAGAAGTAACCGAAGAAATTGTTTTAAAATTAGCTAATACTGCTCATAAAGAATTAGGTACAGATAATTTATGTTTAGCCGGAGGAGTGGCCTTAAATTGTGTCTCTAATGGCAGACTTTTAAGAGAGGGAAAATTTAAAGATATTTGGATTCAACCCGCCGCAGGAGACGCTGGAGGAGCCATTGGTGCAGCTTTAGCTATTTGGTATCAATACTTAGAAAATCCTCGTTATGGCAGTCATTTTGATAGGATGAAAGGCTCTTATTTAGGACCCCAGTTTAGTGATGAGCAAGGGCAGCAATATCTTGATGATGTCAGAGCAAATTATGTTTATTTAGAAGACAGTGAACTATTTAACAAAGTAGCAGAAATATTGGCAGAAGGTAATGTAGTGGGTTGGTTTCAAGGACGGATGGAATTTGGACCCAGGGCGTTAGGAAATCGGTCTATTATTGGCGATCCTCGTAATGAGAAAATGCAGTCAGTGATGAATCTAAAAATCAAATATCGGGAGTCTTTTCGCCCCTTTGCTCCTTCCGTTTTAGCAGAGAAAGTTGACCAATATTTCGAGTTAGATAAACCCAGTCCTTATATGTTATTAGTAGCTGAAGTTAAAAAAGACTTACATATCCCTATGAATGAGGAACAAAAGCAATTATTTGGTATCGATAAATTGAAAATACCTCGCTCAAAAATTCCTGCTATTACCCATGTTGACTATTCAGCAAGAGTGCAAACTGTTCACCCAGAAACTAACCCCCGTTACCACCAATTAATTAAACAATTTGAAATCTTGACAGGGTGTGGTATTTTAGTTAATACTTCCTTTAATGTTAGGGGAGAACCGATTGTTTGTACCCCAGAAGATGCCTATCGTTGTTTTATGCGTACCGAGATGGATTATTTAGTAATTAATAATTATTTATTAGCCAAATCTAAACAACCTCAATGGCAAAAAGACGATGCTTGGCGAGATGAATTTGAACTAGATTAATTAACAACAGAGGTTTAAAAATGTTTCAGGAAATACCAAAGTTAGATAAAAAAGGATTACGAGAATTTGGCTTAATAACAGGAGGATTTATTGCCTTACTGTTTGGTTTATTATTACCCTTATTATGGGGTCATCAGTTACCCCTAATTCCTTGGATTATTGCCATAGTTTTAGTCATTTTATCCCTATTGATTCCTCAATCCCTTGCCCCTATTTATCAAGGATGGATGAGAGTTTCTCAGGTGCTTGCTTGGGTAAATAATCGTCTTATTTTGGGGATTATTTTCTTTATCATTGTGACACCTATGGCCTTAATTATGAAAATAATTAAACGAGATCCTTTGAAAAGAAAGTTTGAGTTTAGATTAGGAACTTATCGAGTTTCTAGTCAAATTAAAAATAAACTTAGTATGGAGAAACCTTATTAATGGAAGAATTTATTGAACTTTTACAAGATTTATGGGGCTTTTTAAACGAACGTAAAAAGTATTGGTTAGCTCCATTGATTATTACTTTAGTATTATTAGGTGCTTTGATTGTCTTTACTCAAGGATCGGCGATCGCTCCTTTTATTTATACTTTGTTTTAGCTGTTTTTATTTATTGTTAATAGGATAGATAATGAAAACAGATACTATTTTTTATCGCTTGTTTCAATCATTTCCTAGTTTCTTCTTTGAACTAATTAATCATAACTCAGAAGAAGCTAGTAACTATGACTTTTCATCCGTAGAAGTGGAACAGTTAGCTTTTCGTATTGATGAGGTATTTTTTCCCAAAACTGAAACAGATCTTATCTATTTTTTAGAAGTTCAATTTCAAAAAGATATTAACTTTTATGCTCGTTTTTTCAGTGAAATAGTCTTGTATTTGAGCAAAAACTCTTTACAATCTGATTGGAAGGGAGTTATTATTTATCCTAATCGTCAAGTAGACTCATCTAATACTCAACATTATCAAGAATTACTCAATTCCCAAAGAATACAACGCATTTATATTAATGAATTAGAAACATCTGACACAAAGTCTCTCGGTATTGCTATAATTGGACTGATAGTGTCAAAAGAAACGGAAGCCGTTGAAACTGCTAAACCAATCATTCAAAAAGTTCGTCAGGAAATGATTAACCAGCAGCAACAAAGAGAACTTTTGGAACTATTAGAGACTATTCTAATTTATAAATTACCAAAAATTAATCGTCAGGAACTAGAAGCTATGTTTAGTTTAAGTGATTTAAAAGAAACAAAAATTTATCAAGAAGCTTTAGAGGAAGGAAGACAGGTAAGTAAAATAGAGTCTATTCCTAGAATGATAAAATTAGGTCTTAGTTTAGAAATTATAGCAACTTCTTTAGATTTACCTCTAGAAATAGTCCAAGCAGAAGCTAATAAAAATCAAAACTAAACCTCATTAATATCATTACTTAGGTTACTCATAAATAAAACAAAGTAGAAACGACTAATTATTAATCTTTATACTTTGTTTTATAGATAGTTAAAGGGAACGAAAAGACCAATGAATACGTTGTATAGTATCTACTGCATTCGGATTATTTCCATAATAACTAACAATCACAACTGTTGTATTGTTAGAATCGCGAATGTAGCTGTGAATTTCATTACCAAAATGGAATTCTGTACCCTCTCCAGCTACCCAAAGTCTAACTGCTGGTTTATTATCTATAGTTAAATTACCACGCTTAGTTATACTCACAGTAGTCGGTCCTTCAATCGTTCTTTGATTAGTAGGAGGAACAACATCATTAAATCTTTGTGGGAAAAAAGAAACTTCAGTCTTAATTACATTATTGATGTTATTTCTATTTTTACTACTCCAAAGAGTCCATATTGGAATATTAGGTGGTGTTTTTTTCAATGGTGTAGTTTTGTGGAGTTTGAATAGAAAATTTATTATCTACAGTATGAGTTTTAAAATCATTCTGAGATTGAGCAGAACTAATAGCAGTTTTAAAGAGAGGAGAAACAGTAGTAAATAGACTAAAAAAGACTGCCCTACTTATAATAGCCGATATTTTTAATGGTGCTTTGAGCATGATAATTTTTACCTTTGTAAAATTAACCATCATTAGATTTAGTATTATATCATTATAAAATAAAACAAAATAGAAACCAATAGTGCTAAAATGAGTTATATATTCAACCACCATAACAAAAATAAATTATGTCCATTAAAGCATTTGTAACAGGAGGAACCGGATTTATTGGCGCAAACTTAATAAGACTTTTATTAAAAAAAGGTTATGAAGTTCGTGCTTTAGTTCGTCCTCAAAGTAGTTTAGAAAATCTCAAACCTTTAGATATTGAAATAATAAAGGGGGATCTTAACGATATTAACTTAAGCGAGAAAATAAGAGATTGTAATGTGTTATTTCATGTCGCTGCTCATTACTCCTTATATCAAGCAGATAAAGAGCAATTATACAATAGCAATGTATTAGGAACTCGTTCTATTTTACAGGCGGCCAAACAAGCTAATATTGAACGTATTATTTACACCAGTTCCGTTGCTGCCATTGGAGTAGGGAACCCCGGAGAAATAGTCAATGAAACCCATCAAAGTCCCGTCAATGAATTAGTCGGACATTATAAGAAATCGAAATATTGGGCAGAACAAGAAGCAAAAAAAGCTATTATTAAGGGGCAAGATATCGTTATCGTTAACCCCAGTACCCCCATTGGACCACTAGACATTAAACCCACTCCTACGGGAGAGATTATTTTACGTTTTTTACGCCGTCAAATGCCAGCTTATGTCGATACAGGGCTAAATATTATTGATGTGCGAGACGTAGCGCAAGGTCATCTGTTAGCATTAGAAAAAGGGAAGACAGGGGAACGCTATATTTTAGGCAACAAAAACCTCAGTTTAAAAGCCTTGTTAGAAGAATTATCCCAACTAACAGGGTTAAAAGCCCCCCAACAAACCTTACCCCTTTGGCTACCTTTAACTGTAGCATGGGTAGAAGAGACCTTATTATCCCCTTTGGGTAAAAAACCATCAATTCCTATGGATGGGGTAAAAATGTCTAAACAGCCGATGTATTATGATCCATCTAAAGCTATTAATGAATTAGGTTTACCCTCTTCTCCCATTAAAAATGCTCTGCAAGATGCCATTAATTGGTTTACAAATAATGGCTATGTATAAGTAAATTACTGTTCATAATTCATAATAAGTAAAAATTATGGAAGAATCTATCACTTATTGTTGGAATGATATTGGCGTTTCGGGGGATAGTTCTTGTGCTGAATTGAAAACAGTTATTCATTGTCGGAATTGTTCGGTTTATCGAGGTGCCGGTAGAACTCTCTTACAAAGAAATTCCCCAGAAGGTTATGTCGAAGAATGGACAGACATATTAGCACAAGATTGGCAAGAAGCAGCAGCAAAAGCCGAAGAAGAAGGTTCAACTTTAGTTAAAAAAGAGACAGTTAATGATGAAATTGTTGCTCTAGTTATTTTTAGAGTTTCTCAAGAATGGTTAGCCTTACCAGCATGGGTTGTTAAAGAAATTACTCATATCCATCCTGTTCATACTTTACCCCACCGCAGTAACCATGTTTTTGCTGGAATTGTTAATATTCGTGGTGAGATTTTAATGTGTATTTTACTGAGAAATCTCTTAGCATTACCTCTTGGAGACTTGGATGAGAAAGACAAGAATTTAAAAGATTTATCTTCTATTGTTCCTGTCATTTATGAGAGAATGATTGTGATTGAAATACAATCCAATCGTTGGTTATTTCCCGTAGATGAAATTTTAGGGGTTTATCGTTTCTCTTCACAACAATTACAGGATACTCCTGTTGTTATTTCTAAAACTCCTGATACTTATACCAAGAGAATTATTTCATTAGAAGGAAAAAACATTAACTATCTAGATTATGAATTAGTATTCTATGAATTATTATTCTATACTTTAAATCGAGCCTAATTAACAAGAACAATAAATTATTATGTCTGTAATCAACGTCAAAAATCTTAGTAAAACTTATAAAGTTTCTTTAAAAAAGCCAGGTTTCAAAGGCACGATTGACCACTTTTTTAAACGCACGTATAGAGATATAGTAGCAGTGAAAGATGTATCATTTACCATTAATTCTGGTGAGATTGTTGGCTTTTTAGGGGCAAATGGTGCAGGAAAAACCACCACTCTAAAAATGTTAACAGGATTAATTCACCCCTCAAATGGAAAGATTAAGATAGTTGATCGTACTCCTTTTAAGCGTCATCCTACTTTTTTAAAAAAGATGAGTTTAGTTATGGGACAAAAACAGCAATTATTATGGGATTTACCAGCTTTAGACTCCCTAAAAATTAACGCTGCTGTTTATGAAATTCCTGACAAAATTTTTCAGCAAAGACTTCAAGAATTGTCCGAAATGTTATCCATTAAAGAACAATTAAACCAACCTGTACGTAAACTATCTTTGGGACAAAGAATGAAAGCAGAATTATTAGCTGCTTTGTTACATCATCCTCAAGTTTTATTTTTAGATGAACCCACATTAGGGTTAGATGTTAATTCTCAAGCTGCTATTCGTTCCTTCTTAAAAGAGTATAATGAAAGATACGAAGCAACGATTTTATTAACCAGTCATTATATGGCGGATATTACTGCATTGTGCGAAAGAGTTTTATTGATTCATGAGGGACAATTAATCTACGATGGAAACTTAGAGGACTTAGTAGAAAAGTTTACACCCTATAAAGAGGTTAACGTCGAATTATCTTATCCTTTATCATCAGAAAAACTAGCACATTATGGACAAGTTGAAACAATGAAAGGTCAAGAAGTTAGATTTTTAGTCAAACAAGAAGACCTTACAGACACTATAGCTAAAATTTTAGCTCAATTAGAGGTTAACGATCTCAGTGTAAGCGATCCTCCCATTGAAGAAGTTGTTAGTCAAATTTTCTCTAGGGGAAATGTTGATCTATAATATTTAGAAAAACCATAGTATAATCTTCCATACTGTCAGAAATATGCTATATTTATCTTAGAAAATAACTAATAAAAATTAGACAAGTAAATAAAAAAATGATTGATATTGAATACTTAAAAAATAGAAGAACAAAACTAGCTAATCTCATAGATGTTCCTACCGTCTTATGGTCAGGAAAATCTCCATCTAAAAATTTTCGAGCTAATCATTATCCTTTTCGTGCTAGTAGTCATTTTCTCTATTTTGCAGGACTTCCTCTAGAGAATGCAGCAATAAAACTAGACAACGGCAATTTAGACTTATTCATGGATAATCCTCATTCTGATAGTAGCTTATGGCATGGGGAAATGCCAAGAAGAGAAGATATTGCCCTACAAATAGGGGCAGATAATGCTTATCCGATGGAAGTATTGAAAGAGCAAATAAATGAGGTTGCTACTATTCCAGTTCAAGATGTTTTTACATACACAAAACAAAGAGAAATATTACAACGTTCTCTGTCAATTAATAAGGAATTAAATCAAGTTGATGAGCAATTAATAAAAGCCGTAATAAGTTTACGTTTAACTCATGACAAAATAGGGTTAGAAGAAATAAAAAAAGCTATTAATGTTTCAGTTGAAGCTCACAAAATAGGTATTAACTCAACAAAAAAAAGTAAAACTGAAGCAGAAGTTAGAGCAGCGATGGAAAGCTATATAATAAGTCAAAATATGACCTGTGCTTACAATAGTATTGTTACTGTCAATGGGGAAGTTTTGCATAATGAAACTTATAATAATCAATTAAAGTCAGGAGATTTATTATTAGCTGATGTTGGCGCAGAAACACCTTTAGGATGGGCCTCAGATATTACTAGAACTTGGCCAGTTAGTGGCCACTTTTCCAGTAGTCAACGAGATATTTATGACATTGTTTTAGCTGCCCATGACGCTTGTATTGAAGGGATTAAACCTGGTGTAGAATATAGAGATATTCATCTCTTAGGAGCAAAAATAATTGCCGAGGGTTTAGTTAATTTAGGTATTTTAAAAGGTGATCTTGAACATTTAGTAGACAAGGACGCTCATGCCATATTTTTTCCTCATGGACTTGGCCATTTATTAGGATTAGATGTTCATGACATGGAAGACTTAGGAGACTTAGCAGGATATGAAGAAGGACGAACCAGAAGCGAGCGCTTTGGGTTAGGATATTTAAGGTTAGATCGTCCCTTAAAAGTAGGTATGGTGGTAACAATCGAACCTGGATTTTATCAAGTTCCAGCAATTTTAAACAATCCTAAATTTCAACAGAAATACCAAAATGATGTTAACTGGGAAAAGTTAAAACAATTTTCTGATGTTAGAGGAATTCGTATTGAAGACGATATTTTAGTAACAGAAACAGGAGCAGAAATTTTGACAAAAAACCTACCTACTAAAGCTATAGATATTGAAGAAATGATGAGTTGACACTCCCCATCTAATTACTCCACCTTGTTTCGTAATATGGATGGGGATTCTTGGTTCTTAGAAGTTACTTGCTTAGACAGGATTTCTCCTCAAAAAGTAGCGGTATCTTCTCCCCAAGCGTTTAGGCTATCTTGTAGCCAAGTTCCCGAATGCCCTGCGGTACTTAATCCAATTTTTAAGATGTTGCGTGCAGCATTTTCGTCACGATCTAAATGGCATCCACAAGCACAAATATGAGTCCTTGTTGAGAGAGATTTTTTAACTATTTCCCCACAATTAGAACATTTTTGGCTAGTGTAGTGAGGAGGTACAGCAACAGTTATTTTGCCGTGTTTTTTCCCCAAATATTCTATCCATTCTCTAAACTGGTACCACGCTGCATCATTAATTGATTTTGCTAGACAATGATTTTTTAGTAAGTTCTTTATCCTTAAATCTTCGTAGGCAATTACATCGTTGGAGTAAATTACGCACCTTGCTAACTTAACAGCAAAGTCTTTACGTTGTCTACTTATTTTAAGGTGAGCTTTAGCCAATTTTGCCCGTGCTTTTCTTCTATTAGAAGAACCTTTCTGTTTTCTAGATAGTCTTCTTTGCAGTTTTTTAAGTTTCTTCTCTCCTTTTCTTAGGAATCTAGGGTTATCAATTTTCTGTCCATTCTGGTCAGTATAAAAAGACTCTAACCCTACATCTAAGCCAATTACACTATTAGCTGGTGAGCTATCTATTTTCACATCAATTGATAAGATAAACTGACAATAGTAACCATCAGCACGACGAATTAACCTGACCCGTTTTATGGACTCAATAGGATAAAAGTGTAAATCGTAAGTACCTACCAGCTTGACTCTACCGATGTTATTCTTGTCTGTAAAAGTAATTGCTTTCCTAGTATTTAAGTCTAACTTCCATCCCGTAGTTTTATATTCCACTGAACGACAGTTTTTTTTAAACTTAGGATAGCCTTTCTTCCCAGGTATTTTCCTCTTACAGTTGTCGTAGAAACGAGAGATAGCAGACCATGCTCTTTAAGCACTAGACTGTCTAGCTTGTGAGTTTAGTTTGTTAGTAAAGTGAAAATCATGAGCCAATACACGACAATACTTATTGAGGTCATACTTATCGACTTTTTGATTGTCCATCCAAAAGCGCAAACACTTATTCTGGACAAATTGAGCAGTGCGTATTGCCTCGTCTGTAGCAGTATATTGATATTGTTTCGCCCTAACCTTGAACTCTAAGACTAACATTTATACTAACTTTACTAACCTAAATATTAGTCTAGCACAAACTTGACTGCTTGGTGTTAACTGCTACTAAGATGTGGATGCTACGCAGTTTATACACTGGTCGGGTTTCATCCCTACCTAAAATGTAGAGATTTTTGATAGTATTTTTAGGTAGGGTCTTCACCCGACATTTTTGATAAACTCAGTTATCAGTCATCAGTCATCAGTTTTTTCGTCTCCCCACACTCCCCACACTCCCCAAACTCCGCGTCCCCTGTGTCTCCCCTGTGTCTCCCCTGCTCAAGAAAGCTCCCCCATCTCCCCCATCTCCCCATCTCCGGTGTCTCCCCACACTCCCCCAAATTCACCCAAATGGGTGAACCTTTCTGATGAAGTCAGTTGACCCCAAGTATTTTAAACTGGTAGCTACACAAAATCAGTAAACTTCCTTAAAAGTCGAGGAGAGTATGAGATGAGTCCTTTAGATTACAATCAAAAACTGATAAGATTTTTGCAACAAGAGTTGGACATTCCTGCTGAGTCCATTGCTTTAGTTGAGCGTCATCCTGAACTACCTTATAGTTCTTTTCCTATGTTACTGTGGCGTTATGGATTAATCACGATCGCTCAGTTAGAAAGAATTTTTGATTGGTTAGATAATGGTTTCTCGAATTCTGCAAGGGATTTTTAGACTCAAAAATATAGTTAATATTCGACTATTACCCTAGACAATACGAAACAATAACAAAATTGATGACTTCTCTTGGTTCTTGGAAAAAACCACCTTTTTTGCAACCTGGTGATACAATTGTAGGGATTTCTCCCAGTGGTCCCATCAAAGACGTTACGGCGATAGAAAAAGCTCAAGAAATTATGCGATCGCAAGGCTATAATTTAGAACTGGGTAAACATTGGAACGATCAATATGGTTACTTAGCTGGAACCGATGAACAACGCAGAGACGACTTATTAGAAGCTTTCAAAAATCCCAATTATAAAGCCATTATAGCCGTTCGTGGAGGTTATGGCGCAGCGAGATTATTAGAAGAAAAAGACTGGAAAACTATCTTTACTAATTATCCTAAATGGTTGATCGGTTTTTCTGATATTACTAGCTTACTTTGGAAAAGAGCAAAAGTTAAGATTTCTAGTATTCATGGGCCCGTATTAACAACTTTGGCCCAGGAACCTGACTGGTCCCTAAAACGCCTATTTAACTATCTAAAAGGTGATCCCTTACCTCCATTGCAAGGTCAAGGATGGGGAAATGGCCAAGGAGAAGGACGGTTATTACCAGCTAATCTTACCGTTGCCACTAATATCTTGGGAACCCCTTTACAACCCCCTTTGAATGACGTAATTTTAGCCCTAGAAGACGTAGGAGAAGCCCCATATAAGCTTGACCGAATGTTGACCCAATGGCGGTTATTGGGGGCATTTTCTGGGGTTAAAGGTATTGCTTTGGGGCGGTTTAGTGGTAGCAATGGACCGGCGAATAGTTGGACTGTAGAAGAAGTGTTACGCGATCGCTTAGGGGATCTCGGTATTCCTATTGTTTCTGAGTTACCTTTTGGTCACGATGGAGTTAACGCTATTTTACCCGTAGGAATGACCGTTAAGTTAGACGGCGATCGGGGTAGTTTAACATTCATTCCTTAGCTAATCATTGTTACACACAAATTCTTCAAGAAAAACTTAAAATTGGACGACAGTATCAAAAAATTGTAGCTATTACTATCTCTATCAATGGGATATTGCTAACCCGTAACGAGAGAGATTTTTCCCAAATTACTAATTTAAAACTAGACCAATTTAAGAGATGATTCTTTTAAGATCCATCAGAGTATTAAAATTAAAAAGAACGGAGCGATCGCTTACCAAGAATTCCTCAAAACAATGAAATTTTCACCATTGCTGAGACGATCGCCCTCCTGCTTGGATAAATTTATCTAACAAAGTGAAACACAGTTGAAGTCTCCATACTTTGAAAAGTGTGGATTCTAATCGTTGAATTTCCGTGCAATAAATTGACGCTTCAATTCATTGATTCATTGGATTTTTTCCAATTTTATGCCCTTCAACAGACATCTACATCCCTCGATTTGATAACAATTATCAAACTGTTTTTATGGTTTTGACTCAAAACCTGTGTGCGTGCAGTACCTCCATTACGTCACAAATATAAGCGATACCGGAATAATCGTCGAAAAACTTCGTGGCCACATCATCAGAAATTTTCACAGCCATATCCCGACTAGGGGTGAGTACCTCGAACTTTACATTCGAGAAAGTGTCGCCAACAATAGGTTGTCCCGACGAGCGCACGCCCCGACTACCCTTACCACCATCGGCCACAACCGTGTAACCGGTAGCACCGGCTTCGTCGATGATTTTGCCGATCTTTTTCAGCAGTAGCTTTTCTGTCACAATAACGAGCTTACAAGCCTTCTGAGTCATCTGGGTTACCTCTTAACGCCTTCTGTTGTGAAAATTCAAGACAATACTCTATGGTTTTTCCTTAAACCATTACTTTTAGTTTATGCCAAAACGTAACACATCTACTACCCTCTGTTGAGAAAAGTGGAATATAGCCAACCAGGTTCAACTTATAAGTTTTGTTTATCAAAACATTAGACAACTTTGATTGCCAGTAGATTAACCAATGGCAAGTTTCGTCAACTATAAGTTTTCTTTATGTTTGAAATTTGAGATTGCGTTTCAAATTTATCCTCAAAAATGTAAAAGTCTGCTAATCTGAGTATAGACTTAAACACATACAAATCTTGCTTTTGATAGATAAAAGTATATGAAGGTGGTACCGCTTCTTAAAGAGGACATTTTTGAACACCCTATCCACAGGTTCTCCCATAACACCTGTACTTGAGAGGGGAAGTGCTTTACCCTCACTTTTAAAAGCTCACTTATTACAATAATCGCTCCCCGTTAAACGAGGAAGGAGGTATTAATGGATTTTTTCTCTGATTTCTTAACAAACTTTCTGTCTAAGTTGCAGTCCCCAACACTAGGCTTTTTGATTGGTGGAGGGGTTGCCGCCGCCGTCAATAGCCAACTACAAATTCCCGATGCAATCTATAAGTTTATTGTTTTCATGCTGCTCATTAAAGTCGGCCTGAGCGGCGGTATTGCCATCCGTAATGCCAACCTAGCAGAGATGCTCTTACCTGCGTTTTTCGCCGTGCTAACAGGCATCCTTATCGTATTCATCGGTCGCTATACCTTGGCCAAGCTGCCAAAAGTCAAAATCCTCGATGCCATTGCCACTGCCGGTTTGTTCGGTGCTGTGAGTGGCTCTACCCTAGCTGCGGCCCTGACGCTCATGGAGGCGCAGGGAATGGAATATGAGCCTTGGGCTGCTGCACTCTATCCCTTCATGGATATCCCAGCCCTGGTAACTGCGATCGTCTTAGCCAGCCTTTATACCAGCAAGCAGAAGCAGCGCGCTGCTGAAGAAGAATATCGCAGCAAGAAGGAGTTTTATGGCATGGAGGAAAATTATGACCAGCAGGGTATTACTGCAAGTAGCTATCCTAGCGCGCAGCGCAACGAGAGGGTCAAGATATGGCCTATTGTTAAGGAAAGTCTCCAGGGATCTGCTCTATCAGCACTGCTCCTGGGCCTCGCTTTAGGTTTGCTAACCCGCCCCGAAAGTGTTTATGAAAGCTTCTACGCGCCCCTTTTCCGTGGACTACTTTCCATCCTGATGATCGTAATGGGTATGGAAGCTACAGCAAGGATCGGCGAGCTACGCAAGGTAGCCCAGTGGTATGCTGTATATGCCTTTATTGCCCCACTGCTCCACGGGTTTATTGCCTTCGGTTTCGGCATGATTGCCCACTACATCACAGGATTCAGCCTTGGCGGTGTCGTGATCATGCCCGTCATCGCCGCCTCCAGTTCAGACATCTCAGGACCCCCCACTTTACGGGCTGGTATTCCCAAAGCTAATCCCTCCTCCTACATCGGCTCATCCACAGCAGTCGGTACCCCAGTTGCCCTTGCCATAGGAATACCCCTCTACATCGCTCTAGCTCAAGCACTAATGGGCGCCAGCTAGTCTCAAACGGATCGTCGTCTTACTTTTCACGGCATCTCAAGTGAGTAAGATCCAGCGGTGTATTGCAATTAAAAAGAACGGAGCGATCGCTTACAAATAATTCCTGAACACAATTAAATTGTAACCATTGCTGAAACGATCGCCCTCCTCCTTCAATAAACCTATCCAAAGAAGTTAAACAAGAGGAACGATAAAACCCACATAAGGGTTCCCATCCCTTCTCATGACGGGGTAAACAGGCGACCTTCTTATCATAAACATGATCTAACTGTAGTAACCATTCTTCCATTGCTACAGTTTTTAGGTTGGGTAAATCACAAGCTAACAACAATACCCATTCTGTCTTAACATGAACTAAAGCTTGAGCAAATCCTACTAATGGACCTTGAGTTTCCCCTGAAGGACAAGTTTCTCGCAATAAATAACAATTAGCAGAGACGATTCTTTGATAACGTTCTATCCAAGGGGTAATAATATAAACAGGGTTAGCATACCCTTGGACTAAGTTAGCAGTACGCTGCAACAAAGGAACTCCTTGCATCTCAATCAACGCTTTATCTTTTCCCATACGAGAACTTTTGCCTCCTGCAAGGATAATGGCACTGAGACGGGTTGGCAAAGTTGTTTCCATACTATAGGGCAGAATAATGAAGAATCGCCATAACGATCCATTTCAAGAACAAAAACTAGAAAAATTAGCGCAAATAACCCGTCTGATCCCTGTAGTTGGTTGGGTCCCTGCGCTTTGGACAGTTTACCATCATCAGGGGAGTCGTCAAGTTTTGTCGGTTAGTCGTTTTTCACTTAAACTAACCTTTATCTGGGCAATAGCTTATAGCTTACTCTGGTTAAGCTCTTTACAAACATCTGAAACGTTTACTTTACGGTTACTATATCTTAACGGCTTGCTCACATCGGCTTACATTTTAGTTTGTTTGGGGTTCATGTTTCGGGTTTGGCAGAGAAAAAATTAACAAAATCCCTTCTTAGTGTACAGTGTAAAACATAGATTGACCTCCCAACACCCCTTGTCTCTCTTCTAAATTTGCCTAGAATATAAGAGAAGCTTGACACGAGATGGAGAGCGTCTAATCTCAAGACACTATAAGAGTTCGTTTTTCATCAAATCTCGGATCAGATTATCTCTGGCCATGATTTGCTGCATGGTATCAATTAAATAATTGATAACTTCTTCTCTTTCCAAATCTTGAAACTCTTGTTGTAAACATTGGAGTTGGAATTTCTGCTCTAAGGATAATTCAAAGACTTTTGCGTCCATAATGACCTCTCTGTGTTAATTAAAAGTTAGCTGGGCGTTAACGGGCAAAAACAGAGTTATTTGCCTAGATCTCGAATAACATTGGTCTTAATCATCAGTAATCTTGATGCTTGCACTAATAAATCTAATGCTTGCTCCCGACTCATTTGGTTGGCAGCATCACGCATCCGTTTCATTTCAAATTGTTGCTCTAAGGTTAAATCGCAAGAAGTGTTTTCCATAATGGCTCCTTATTTAATCAAGGATGGGGCTTTGCAATGCTTGAGTTAGCAGTCAATTGGATAACTTACACTCAATTATAAAGTAATGTAACAAAGAATTGACAGGATGTCTACCTTGTGTGTGTGAATTTTGATGACTTATCCTTAGTGGTCAAAGTTCCCTGTTACTCTTTAGAGTACCCAAGTCAACTGCATAACTAAGCACATAAGATTATTTTTAGCAAGTTTTTTAACAAAAAGTTGCTCAAAGTGAACAATAGTGGTAAAGTTATACTGAAAAGATAACAATAGGCAGAAAGTTAAACCCTAGCTTTTAGGGGACAAAAAGTAGATAATAGATAGTACCGAGTTAAGCTATTCAATTAGCCGAGCAAAAAATTATATTTTTTTTTAGGGAATAATTTGACTAATAGTCTATACAATCTGTAATAATCTAATAGGGCATTATCCGTTCAATCCATTTCTATCAATAGAACAGGAAAAAGCCAAGTCTCAATGATGCAATCGTCTGATCTTAGTATCGTTAAAGAAAGAGTGATGTCAATGGCACAAGCCAATAAGGGGCAACTAAGCCTTTGTTATGGCTTAAGGAGTCATAGCAAAGTCGTTTCTTATTCACTATGGACTTTTAGCCAAACAATTTCCCAAGCAGGGGACTTGAACAAGTTTTTTATCAACTCAATTACTGGAGGTATCTCTTAAATGCCTATTCGCTTATATGTAGGTAATTTACCCAAAGACAATCTAGAACGCCAAACCTTAGAAGAATTATTCGTAGATGGGGGCGAAATCGTATCTATCAAGGTCATCAAAGAACGCAAGACCGGCAAATGTCGTGGTTTTGCCTTCGTTACCGTTCCCAATGACGAATTAGCTGACGCATTTATTGAAAAATACAATGGTCAGACTTTCATGGATAATCCTCTCAAAATTGATAAAGCATTACCCCGTAGCAAAGGAAAAGAGGGCGAAGAGGAGAGTGCAGAAAGTAAACCTGCACCCACCAAGTCCAAAAAAGGTGGTGGCAAAAAACGCAATAATCGTTCTATCTCATCCACTGGGACTTCTTCTAACGAAAGCTTTCAACCCGATCCCCGTTGGGCTGATGAACTAGCCAAACTCAAAGAAATGTTGACCGCTTCCTCTAATAATTAAGGATTGGACAAAGTATAAGGGATTAACTCAGTGGCCTGAGATACTTGATTGAACATAAATTTTTGCGCAGTCCCCATCTAAAATCAAAGATTTTAGATGGGGACTGCGCAAAAAGCACAACTCGTGTTATGATGCCAGGTAGGGCATATTTACTAGGTACGGTAAAGAATTTGATTCGGAGACACGACCTTTTGCCTATAAGTAATCATCTACATCGATAAGATTGCTTTTACTGAGGGTAGGCCACGCAAAAGTCTTGCGGTCCGGTGCGGACACCACCTTTCTCGGTAACACCTTCACGGGCGTGCAAAAAGAATCCCCAACTATAATCTTTGATGAGCGTTGGTGGAGTGTTCAAGGCCAACTTGTCCCCTATTCTTAAGTCTCAAAACTGTATAAAATGACACCATTGATTATTATAGGAAATCGTCCATGTCAGATCCGGTTGTCATGATGAAACAAGAGGTGGGTAAAGCAGCCGCAGCCCGCGTTAAGTCAGATTCGATTGTGGGTTTAGGCACAGGCTCAACCACTGCCTATGCCATACAATATATCGGTGAACGATTACAATCGGGAGACTTAAAAAATATTATTGGTGTTACCACCTCGTTTCAAGCAGAAGTCTTGGCGAGAAAGTATAATATTCCTTTAAGCACCCTAGATGTGGTCGATCGCATCGATATAGCCATCGATGGAGCCGATGAGGTTGATCCTCAGAAGAATTTAATTAAGGGTGGTGGTGCAGCACATACCCAAGAAAAAATTGTCGATAGTTTAGCAGAACAGTTTATTGTGGTGGTTGATGGCGGTAAACTGGTGGATAAGTTGGGTTCAACTTTCCTCTTGCCGGTGGAAGTGATTCCCAAAGCCGTTGTTCCTGTGATGCGCAAGTTGGAACAATTGGGCGGTAAACCAGATTTACGCATGGGAGTTAAAAAAGCTGGCCCAGTAGTTACGGATCAAGGCAACTTGGTGGTTGACGTGAAGTTTGACAGTATCGATGACCCTGCTACCTTAGAAAAAACCATTAATAACATTCCTGGTGTCCTAGAAAATGGTTTATTTGTTGGGGTCACTGATGTGGTATTGGTGGGCGAGATTATTGATAATAAGCCTGTTGTTCGAGAAATTTAACCAATATTATCAAAATCTTCCGGGGACAATGACCATTGTCCTCTTTTTCATCCGATGCCTTATCTAATGAGCGGATTATATCGTTTTCGAGAGTTGTTGAGTTATAAACAAGAGTGTTTTGGTTTTTTACTAAAAAAAGTAGATCGGTGGTTCCCTAGTTCAAAAACTTGTTCAGTTTGTGGAAATATACAAGATATGCTCTTATGTGAAAGGGTTGATCATTGTCAAAATTGTGGTCAAGTTATGGATAGGGATCTTAATGCGTCTATTAATCTCGAAAGTTGGACAAACAATGCCGATGGCTTATCGGTAAACCCGGAGCGGAATCGAAGGGTGGAAGCCTGTGGACAAGAAGGAGTCGTCTCCCTTGGTTGAAGCAGGAATTGAACAACAAGTCTGTCCAGGTTTGTCTAGGTTTCATGAAGCAGATCAATGACTACGAATATCCTGGTATAAACAAAAATTAAAAACATCGAATAAACCGCCTACCATACCACAGGTTATCCCAATGGTTAACACCCCTTGTAGGGGATATCCTTCCCCAAAGGTGGAAAGAAACGATAAAACCAGTTCTTGTCCCATTTCACCCAATAAGGCAATTCCTGGGATATAACTGACGGTGAGTAATGCTCCTAAAACAGCCCCGACAAATAACACCGGGGTAACGAAGCTGAGTAAGACACTTAAGAGTAGGGAACGAAATAAATTAGACACGGTGGCCATCTCCCAATTAATACAGCCCAACTAACCTCACAGTGGGATTAGTTTTACTTGCTACTCTTTTACAATAATTTCTTTTTGTTTGTCCAGGGGCTAATGTCACAAAATCTTAAATCTTTATTAAAAAACTTGGTAAAGAGCAATTAAATGATATGTGGATGTCCTGATATGGCTACATTTCGTCAACTTATTTAATCTTGATGTTAATTTATATTAAGCTTTGTTGTCAAATGTAAAGAAGAGTGAAAAATCAGATTAAACTTATAAAAACCACAACTTAGCCAAAGCTATCAGTGATTGTGGGTGGGGAATGTTCTGTACAATGCTTAAATACAAAGCAGAAAACGAAGGGAAAACTTACATTGAAGTTGATAGATTTTTTCCTAGTTCTAAAACTTGTCATGTTTGTCTAAATCAAGTAGATAGCTTACCTCTTGATGTTAGAAACTGAACTTGTGAGCATTGCCATACAAACCACGACCGTGACGTAAACGCCTCAATAAATATTAGAAATGAAGCCTTACGGATATTGTCGTTAGGAACTAGCGATACTGCCAAGGTCGGGAATGTAAGACGGCTAGGAGGTAAGATTTCTTGCCTCTTAGACGCAATTCACTTCGGAGATTGGAAGCCCCAACTATATTGCTTGCAATTAGTTGGGGTAGTTCACGCCGCCTTTTGTACTCCTGGAAAATGTCGGTGTTTAGCGTAGAATCCTAATAAGACAATCAGGATAATTATGACGGTTCCGATCCCTAAATAACTAGGAACCCAAAATGATGTTTCAATGTGATTAATTTGACCCGGTTCTAGTTGCCAAGTAACTTGAGTATTTTCGGGATCTGATTCACTATTCAAGTTACTGTTTTCAGCAAAATTTTCAACTCGCCAAGGGGCATTTAAAACAAACTCTAAATTCACTAAAGATCCTGGACTAACAATAATATTCCCTTGGTTAGACAGTACCCCCAAAGCCCTGAGATCAACGTCAATATTCACCTTATTGCGCTCAAAAAATATCCAGTTATTTTGCTTTATCTTCATCTCTGCTTTAAGTTGTACTAATTCAGGATTTTCTACTTTTAGACCAGAGGTTATTTTAGAATAATTAGGATTAAAAAAATGATTAAACTTATCGGTTAAGTCTTTTCCATTACTAAAAGGAATAGTGACAATAATTTCTTCATCAGAGATTTTTTTTGCCTTTCCTTGTAATGACTTTGCACGACTTTCTAAACTACTCAACCACTGTTTGACCTCGGTTTTACTCAAACTGGTTAACTGTTGGGCCAGACGAATATGTTGAACGATCTCTCCATTATGTTGTTCATAGAAATTAATTCCAACATCATAACGAACGCATCCTGTTAAACACAGTAATATACCGATGATAAGAGGTAAAAATAACCGTTTTAACTGTACCATTTTAGGGATATCTGTAGTTACTTTTTTTTGATGATTCATTGTGAGTTTATCCTTGAAAGCTGAATAATTAACTAAATAGTTAAGCTATATTTAATTATGGGTAACTGGGTTTAGCATGGCTAAACCCTAGATTTACTTTTAAGATGAGTTACTCATTTTGTTTAGTTACCATTATTAATGGTACTCCCGCCACCTACGGTTACGAGATCAATTTGTTGTCGATAATAATCAACACTTTTGACCTCGACTTCTACCTCATCTCCTAAACGATAAGCAATATGATTTTTACGCCCCACCAAACAACCATGACGGGAACGATACTCATACCAGTCATCTTTTAGAGAACTAACATGGACTAATCCTTCCACTAATAAATCCTCAATTTCTACAAAGAAACCGTAAGATTGAACCCCTGTAATTAACCCTTTAAAAACTTTGCCGGTGCGTTCCTTCATTTTCTCCGCTTTTTGCAGTCCTTCGAGGTCTTTTTCGGCTTCTTCAGCAGTTTTTTCTCGGTCATTAAGATAGGTGACTAAGAAGTGAAATGTCTCTTCTAACTCCTCTTGTCTATTGGGGGGTAAAACGTTCCAGTTAATGTTGCCATGACAGCTACTACTAAAGAGATTTACCCCTGTTTTAGTTTGTTTGGTACGGCGATCGCGTCCCTCACTAAACACTAACTTTAGGACCCGTTGGATTAATAAATCAACGTAGCGTTTTCCTGGAGAAACACAATGGGTATAACAATCATCGTAAGCGAGTCCAAAATGAGATCCTGGGTGACTGTTATATTTAGAGGATTTTAAGGTTTCATGGAGTAAATAATTGAGAACATGAACATGGGGGGATTTGCCTAACATTTGGGTTAAATTATAGTAATCTTGGGGAGTAATTTCTTCCTCTGATTCCAAAGAGACTTCTAACCCTAAATTTTGCGCTAATTTTAGTAAGTCTTCTAACTCTTCCCAGTCTGGTTCCGGTTGGGTACAATAAATACCTGGTACTCCTAAAGCTCGTAGGTGGTTAGCTACAGACTTATTAGCTAAGACAACCAACTCCGTCAACAAAGAACGAATGGGAGTCCTAGAAGAGGCGATCAAAGTGCCTACCCTTCCCTCATCTTGATAGGGCGATCGCGGTTCTAGTTGTAGTTCAAAACCACCTCTCTGTAACCTTTGAGCTTTAACCAGGGGACTAAGGGTAAAAAATAGGTCTTTTAGTTTATCGGCCAGAGGTTGTTGCTTTTTGGGAACTTGATCCAAACTCCCTAAGATAGACTGGACTTCGGGATAGGTGAGTTGATGATCCACCTTAATAACCGTCGGTTCGATGGTATATTCTAGCAGTTGACCATTTTTATCAAAGGTCATGATCACCGAGATGGTTAGAAAGTCTTGATCTGGTTTGAGGGAATAACATTTTGTCACCATTTCCGGTAACATCGAGAGAACTTTTTCCCCTAAATAAACCGTCGTTCCCCGTTTTCTGGCAATTTTATCCAGTAAAGACTCGGCTTGAATATAGTGGGCAATATCGCTTATATGGACAGCAAACTGCCAGTCATTCTCTTCTGTTCTTTCCAGGGTAAAGGCGGTTTCAATAAAGGAGAGAGAGTCCCGTTGAGTATCTTCCGTGAAGGTAAACGTGAGAACATCTCGCCAGTCAGCCCGTTTTTCACCGCTTTGGGGATCGAAGGTCATGGGTAGTTCTGAGGCTGTTTTTTCTATTTCCTCGTTGAACCTTTGGGAAAGATCGTGTTTACAACAGACGATATCAGTATCAGCGGCCGCCTCAGCATCGCTGCCCAAAATGCGGGTAACTTGTCCCACCGGAGGATGTTCCCCAATGGGATAACGAACCACAGAAACATGAACCAGATGGTCCACGGCATTTTCTAAATTATCGCCATTTTGATCGAGAACCAATTCAAAAAGTAAGCGATCGTCCAGGGGGCTGGCCTGATATTCTTGTTCTTCTTTTTTTACTTGGGCCAATAACGAGGGGTTAGCACGTTCTAAAATCAGTTTAACCTCCCCTTCTGGGGAACGGCGACGGGTTCCTTCTTTGATAACTTTGACCAAGACGCGATCGCCGTTCCAAGCATTACTGAGATGGAGTTCTCGAACATAGATGTCTTCTGCGTCTTCTTCGTCTTGAATAGCGAAGCAAAACCCCTTACTCGAACAGCGTAACTTGGCTTCTACCAAGTCATCTTCTTGAACTCGGCGATATTTACCGCGTTCTTTTTCTAAAATGCCAATTAATTCCAATGCGTCTAGGATGATCTGCAATTTTTCGACGTTTTCCTCGTCTTCACATCCCAATTTTCTTTCTAGGAGTTTGGCCGCCACCAATTTGTTATCACTGAAGTGGGATAATAATGTAGCGATTGAAAATTCCATCTATCAATAGTCCTTGCTAAATGTGAGTGAGTCTGAGTGATCTGAAGATAGGAAGATAAACACCGAATTAGTTGATGAGTAATGCTTTGGTTTAAACTTCACACCCCAGTCTTACTGGTAAATATCTAGGGTTAAGCTGATTAACTCTTTCCCCTAGAAACTTTTAATGTCTTACTTTAGAAGTACGCTTTAAGGGCAAACAGAGAGTTCTATCTTTGGAAAGGGTGACTCTCATTGCACCAAAATAGACCAATGCACGGAAGCCTTAACTTCTCTTGATCAACTTATATGACTTACTATTTTACCAAGAGAAGGGACTTTTTGAGTTAAGTTGATATACCTAACTAGATTCAGTACAAGTTTAACTCATTATCCATTATTCATCCTCCATTGTCCATTATTAATAATATGAATCAATTCAATCGACTAAAAATTATTATTCAAGGAGCAGTTCAAGGAGTAGGTTTTCGTCCTTTTATTTATCGTCTGGCAAGAGAATTAAATTTGAAAGGATGGGTCAATAATTCAGCAGCAGGGGTATTTATTGAGGTAGAAGGCAGTGAAACAAATTTAAAAAAGTTTTTATCCAGAATTGACAAAGAAAAACCTCCTATATCCCAAATTAATAGCCTAGAAACCACCTGGTTAGAACCAGTTAACTATACTAATTTTGAAATTCGTCATAGTAGTGGTGGGGAAAAAACAGCTATTGTTTTACCAGATTTAGCTACTTGTCCTGATTGTTTACAAGAAATTTTTGACCCCCATAATAGACGATATTTGTATCCGTTTACTAATTGTACTAATTGTGGACCCCGTTACACAATTATTGAGGAATTACCCTACGATCGCCCTCACACAACTATGAAAAATTTTACTATGTGTGAATCTTGTCAAGCAGAATATGAAAATCCTCTGGATCGGCGTTTTCATGCCCAACCCAATGCTTGTCCTGTTTGTGGGCCAAGGTTACAATTATGGGATAAAAAAGGAGAGATATTAGGTAATGATAATGATGCACTCAATTTAAGTATTAATGCTTTAAAAAAAGGTCAAATTATTGCTTTAAAAGGTTTAGGAGGATTTCAGTTAATTGTTAATGCTAAAAATAGGGAATCAGTTCAACAATTAAGAAAGCGTAAGCATCGCCCTCATAAACCTTTTGCTTTAATGGATTCTTCCCTCGAAAACATTAAAAGTTATTGTGAAGTTAATGACATAGAAGCACAACTATTATCCTCACCTCAAGCACCCATTGTTCTCTTAAAAAGGAAAAGTAAGACACCATTAGATGATTTAAGCCCTAATATTGCCCCTAATAATCCCTATTTAGGGGTCATGTTACCTTCTAGCCCATTACATCATTTACTACTCCATAAAATTGATTTTCCTCTGGTGGCAACCAGTGGCAATATTGCTAGTGAACCAATTTGTATTGATGAAAAAGAAGCTTTAAAAAGATTAGAAAATATCGCAGATTTATTTTTAGTTCATAATCGTCCTATTCTCCGTCCTGTAGATGATTCTGTGGTTAGAGTTATAGCAGGAAGAGAAATGATTATTCGTCGTGCGCGAGGATACGCACCATTTCCTATTACAATTAATACTCAACAAAAAGATAATAATTATCCTAATATCTTAGCCGTAGGGGGACATTTAAAAAATACTGTAGCTATTCTCAAAAATAATCAAGTTTTTATTAGTCAACATATTGGAGATTTAAGCACAGCAGAAGCATTAAAATCTTTTAATCAAGTAATGGAAAGTTTAAAAGGATTATACGATTTTGAACCAGAGATAATAGTTTGTGATGCTCATCCTGACTATGTATCCAGTCAATATGCAAAATCTCAAAATTTACCCGTCATTACGGTTCAACACCATTATGCTCATCTTCTTTCTTGTTTGGCTAATACCCCATTATTAAACACAAATTGTAACTTAGATGCTCCTGTTTTAGGAATTACTTGGGACGGAACAGGGTACGGTAATGATAACACAATTTGGGGGGGAGAATTTTTATTGGTTGATAATAATCAATACGAAAGAATAGCTCATTTTCGTACCTTCAAATTACCAGGAGGAGATCAAGCAGTAAAAGATCCTAGAAGAATTGCCATATCTATTTTATTTGAAGTATTAGGAGATAATAATTCTCTAAAATTACCTTTCTTAGAAACTGTATCAAGCAAAGAATTAAACCTAATTAAACAAATGTTAGCCCGTAACCTCAATACTCCCCTAACTTCTAGTGTCGGGAGATTATTTGATGCAGTAGCAGCTATGATAGGAATCTGTGAAAACATCAGTTTTGAAGGACAAGGTGCAATGGCCTTAGAATACGCAATTAATGACTTGAAAACAGACGAAATTTACCCCTATCAAATTACAGGTTTAACCTATCCTTTCGTAATTAATTGGCAATTAATTATAGAAAGTATTATAGAAGATATCTTACAAAAAACATCTCATCAAGAAATAGCAGCTAAATTTCATAATACTTTAGTTGAAATTATTATTGATATTGCCCAAAAAAGTCAACAAAAAAATATTATCTTAACTGGGGGGTGTTTTCAGAATAAATACCTAAGCGAAAGAACAATTTTCCGCTTAAAACAAGAAAAGTTGACCCCTTTTTGGCATCATAATATACCTCCTAACGATGGAGGAATTGCTTTAGGGCAAATTATAGCTGGTATTCTGGAAAAAAAATAGCTTTGTGCTATCTATTTGGTATAATTAGGCAATGGAAAGGTAAGTTTAACAAACGTGGATATTTTTGGAAGTTCTGAAGCTGCAAAAATCTTAGTGATCGATGATCGCCCCTTAAGTCGTGTCATGGCAGTGGATTTGTTAAGTGCTAACGGTTATGATGTCATTGAACATGATGGGATTTCTGATATTTTTACTACAATAATAACAGCCTCTCCCGATCTCATTTTGATGGATCTTAAAATGCCTAATTATAACGGCTTTGATATCTGTCAAGAATTAAAACAAAATCCAGATACTCGTTCAATTCCTATTATTTTAATGAGTGTCGCAGACGATAATAAATCCCGTATCAAAAGTCAAGAAGTAATGGCTGATGCTTTCATGAGTAAACCCCTAGAAAGTATGATCTTACTGCCAGAAGTAGAATTATTAATCCAACGGAAAAGACTTTCTGAATGGCTGGAACAGATGCAAAAAGTCTTATTCTTGATTTCTCAGGCACTTGAAAAACGCTACTTACCCGAAGGAAAATCTGGAATTAGATTCGATAAACTCGCCCAGGGATTCGGAGAATACTTAAACTTAAGTCCCGTAGAAATTAGTGATCTCATTTTAGCATCTCATCTCCATGATATCGGCACAGTAGCTATTCCTGATGCTGTGATGATGAAACAAGGAAAATTAAACGAAGAAGAACGAGAATTAATCAAAAATCATGTTTTAATTGGGGAAGAAATTTGTAAACCGATGCAAAACCGTCGGGGGATTGCCCAAATTATTCGTCATCATCATGAAGGTTGGGATGGTAGTGGTTATCCTGATGGTTTAATCGGGGAAAGTATACTCAAATTAGCACAAATTTTCCAAATTTTAGATATTTACGAAGCTTTAACCAGTCACAGGCCCTATAAACAACCTTATAGCAATCAAGAAGCCCTAAATATTATTACAGAAGAAGCAGAGAAAGGGTGGCGCAATGTCAAGTTAGTGCAACAATTCGTTGCATTTATGGAAAACAAACAACTTACTTAAAAAATATTAAGAGAAGTTGCCAAAAAATATAATTCTTAGTCAAATCTTTAATATAATTATAATGGTTGCTGTAAAAAAATTATGCTAAGGCATTAAAAATATGGGAGACAAACTTGCAAGTATTTTAGAACCTCTGGCCGCCTGGTTCAATGGTTTAGGTGTACCAGAACCCATTGTTCATTGGGGACACCCAGTGATGATGGGCATTGTCGTATTAGTAATGGGTAGTGTGACTGCTTATATGGGTTGGCGTAGTCGTTTCGCCACCGATCCCGAAGTGGTATCAAAAACTCGTGCGTCTCACACTCAGTTAGCTCCTTGGGTTTTTCTGTTCGTAGCTTTAGGATACACCGGAGGGGTGTTATCTTTGGTGATGCAAAACCATGATCTTTTGAGTAGTGGTCATTTTTGGACAGGTACCGGCGCACTTGGTTTAATGGCTGTTAGTGCCATTACTCCTTTTATTGGTTTTGGTGGTGAGAAAAAAGAAGCTTATCGTGCTTTTCATGCCTATTTAGGGGCTGTGGTTGCCATTGTGTTCATCGCTCATGGTATTTTAGGATTAAAATTGGGACTTTCTTTATAAGTTTTTGATTAAATGTTTAAATTTTCCGGTTTCTTTCAAGAGACCGGTTTTTTATCGTTAGTAGATAGTAATTTTTATGATCCAGAAAACAGCAAAAGAGATTATTGAATCCATTTATCAAGCTATTAATAACCGAGATATTGAGCAAGCAATACAATGGGTTGATGATGATTGTCTTTACGAAGATATGAACTTTTCTCAGCCATTTCAAGGGAAAGAAGCAGTTAAAACTCTCTTTCAAGAATCTTGTGATAATGTTCCCGATGATCTCAAATTTATTATCGATGAAATTACCACAGAAGATCCTTTAAAAGTGGGCATTTTATGGCACGTTGAATTAGATGATATTCCTCTACCCAATGGGAGAGGGGTTAGTTTTTATCGTATCTCAGAAACCACAGGAAAACTTATTTTTGCTAGAGATATTGTGGAACCTCCCCTGAAACCAGGAAAACTATCTTTTTTGATAATTCGTTTAGTTACTCCTCTAGTTAGAATCTTTTTGGCAAAGGATTCTAACCCCCCAAAACCCAACTAATCTTATCAAAAATTCTTTGGTTTCTGGCCGGAACTTATATTTATGTTTTACTCTGTTCCTCTCCTAATTTTATTTTACCTGGTGAACCGTTTTGGGCAATACAACCAGAAACTATCACAGAAGTTCTCAATGAATCCCTTAATTTTTTCTTTATTTTGCCCATTCTCAATAGTTTAGGAATTTCCTCGATGGAATCTCCTGTGGTTCATCCTGCGATCGAAGCACAGTTTAATTTTGCTGAAGCTTGGATCTTTATGTTTCTTCCTTTATTATTAGCAGATAAACGAGTAAGAGATTTTCCAAAACTTGCCCTTTGGAGTGTGGCTATGTTTCTAACTAATGTTTTTCTTTTACCTTATATGGCTTTTCGATTTAAACAACCAATTTTAGAGACAAAAGAAGAACCAAAAAAGGGAATCTTAGAACGTATTTTTGGCTGGATGGGGTTAATTGTTGGGGTGACTGCTATTTCTTGGTTATTTATCGGACGGCCAGAATTTGGTGATGTCAATCAAAAAATAGCCTATTTTATGACACAATTAAACAGCAGTCGGGTGGTCATTGCATTTGCAGTGGATATCTTCTTATTTGCAATTTTTCAAATCGTCTTAATGAGTTCTATTATTCCTAGTAATAGTCCACAACGTCCATTAAGATTTATCCCTTTCTTTGGTCTGGCTTTTTGGTTAATTATCTAGTAATAAATCATAAAGCATACTGTTTTAATTCATCCAAAGAAACCACTTCTAATGCTCTAATATGAGTTGCGTCTAAAATGACTGGAGGTGCCACCCCGGCCTCTTTTGCTTCTTGCCAACGAGAGGCACATAAACACCAGCGATCGCCTGGTTTTAGCCCAGGAAAATCATAAGCAGGAATGGGGGTACTGAGATCGTTTCCTTGCTGTTTTGTGAAGGTTAAAAATTCGGCCGTCATTTGAGCGCATACTACATGAACCCCAAAATCTTGCCCTCCTGTACGACAATAACCATCGCGATAATAACCAGTCATGGGGTTACTACAACACAGTTGTAAATCGGTTCCTAAAACATTCTTTCCGTCTATCATGGCTTAATATTTTTGTGATTTTTTTATTGATAACTCAAGAATTCATTTTAACACTAAAAATCCCTGAATGAAAACTAGAAAATACGATCAATTTCTTTGTCTTTCCGTTTCATTAATCCTCATCATGGATCATGATCTAGAAACCTTTTTAAGAACAGCATTAGGGTTTAAAAGTTTATCAGTTGGATAAACTTTTGGTGTAGTATAAAAAAACTAAACAAATTTTCTAAGTAACATGACTTCTGTTACCAGTGCATCCTATGACGTTAAATGGGAAAAATTACCCGACGATTTTATCTTACCTGATGATCCCGTAGACAATATTCATCAACCTGCTTTAGCAGCGGCCTTAACCGATAGTTTAGAAGTTGCTGGTCAACTTTCCGATACTGCCGTCACAACCACCAATTACGGCATTTTCGCTACGGTAAATGGCAAAATTGTCGTAAAAGCCCCCGACTGGGCTTATATCCCTCATATTCGTGTGCCTAAAGAGGAAATTGAGCGCAGCTACACCCCCCAACTTCAAGGGGAACCCCCTATTATTGTGATGGAATTTCTTTCAGATACCAATGGTCACGAATATTCCATTAAACCCACTTATCCCCCCGGAAAATGGTTCTTTTACGAGAAAATTCTCAAGGTTCCTCACTATATTATTTTTGAACCCTACAGTGGATTAATTGAACATTATCAACTTGATGAATCTGCGGGATATAAAATACAATCTAGTGATGATAATGGACGTTATTGGATTCCTCAATTACAGCTTTATTTAGGGCTTTGGGAAGGCACTAGAGAACAAAGTAAAGGCTATTGGTTACGCTGGTGGAATGAAGCCGGAGAATTGTTACTCTGGGGTTCAGAATTAGCCATTGAGGAACGTCAAAAAGCTGAAGTTGAAAAGCAAAAAGCTGAAGTTGAAAGACAGAAAGCTGAACGTTTAGCTGCACAATTAAGGGCTGCTGGTATTGAACCTGAACTATAACCAATTAACCTGTAGGGGTCAACGGCCGTTGACCCCTACACAAAATCATAAATAAACGTTAAAGTCTTTCGTAAAAATTTTTGATATAAAGGTAATAAAATTTAGTATTTCTATTTAATCTCATGTTTAGTTTAGCAAAATTTATGACTTTTCGAGGTATGGGAAAGCATAATTTATATGTTCAATCCCTCACTACTTCTATACTAGTGCAGCTTAGCAAAAATAATCCACCAGTCACTTATGATCTTTAAAGCCCTTAAATTTCCAAACGAACGGCTTAGCAAAATGTTGATTAAAGTAATCAATAAAATTGAGAATTTTTTGGGATAGTTCTTCAGTTGAACGGACAGTAATTCTTTTGAGTAAACGCCTGACTAAGATCGAAAACCAACACTCAATTTGATTAAGCCACGATGTATGTTTGGGAATATAAACAAAGCGAATTCGATGAGATTCATCTGATAAAAAATCTGCTCTGCTGTCCATAGATTGCAAAATCCCCTCCTTTCCTTTTCTCCCCAAATCAATAGTAATTCCACAGCTTTCTGCTACTAATTTGACTAAGCTTTCCGATTTATGAGTGTTGAGTTGATCTACAATAAAAATCCATTCTGCTTTTTCATCAATCTTAATCGTTCTCTGGATATGTTCAGAAAAATCTTGTTCTGTTCTTGTCGGTCCAATAGAGGGACTAACAACTTTTCCTCTTGCCACATTCCAGTTCGCAATCAAGCTTAAAGTTCCGTGTCTTTCATATTCAAATTCGATTTTTTCTACTTGTTTAGGCTTGATTCTTTTGTTCGGAAATAATCTCTCAAGAGCTTGAATTCCTGTCATTTCATCTGTACTAATTAAATGAATTCCTTGTTCTAACAAAGTTTTAGCTTCTTGATGAAGTTCACAGATATATTTGACTTGCTTTTTAAATTTTAAGGGATCATCAATTTTGGCATTTAACCAGTAACGAACGAGATGTGGTTGTAATGTCGCTTCTTTTTAAAAAACGCCCCACACTACGGGGGGAAATCTTTTCGACAATTCCTCTTTTTATGGCTTCATCCGCCAACTCTGAAGGTGTCCAATGGCTCACTGGTCTGTCTGATTTTTCACATTCTTCACAAGCGGTCGCTACAATCTGGACTACTTGTTCGACCGTAAAGGATTTTGTTGTTCCAGGTCTTGGGCGATCGCTTAAAATTCCTTTGATCAAGACCATTAATGCTTTCTCCGTTACCTGTTGTTCTTCGGCGGCACTCAGTTTTTCTCTCTCCTCAAACCATCGCGATCGCCACTGACGCACTTGTACTCGGTCTAATTCTAATCTTCGACTAATCGAACTATGGCTCTCTCCTGATGCTGCGGCTAAGATTAGCTTGGCTCGTCTAACAAGGCGATAGGGGTTTGTTGTCCCTCTCACTATTTGTTGGAGTACTGTTTTCTGTAGGTTGGAGAGGTTAATTGGCAATGCTTTTATCATGGACATCAACTTCGAGATTCTTCCGTTAGTTTCATTGAAACACATTGTCGTGGCTAGTCACGAAAGTTTCTGTAAAAATCTGGTGGATTACTTTCGCCAAGCTGCACTAGGTTTATCCTTGGGGTTAGGTTTAGTAGGAAGTCATTCGGTTTCTGCCTTTGACTTCGATAAAAAGTTACTGGCCTCTGATGGCGCAGCAGATGATCAATTTGGATTGTCTGTGTCATTGTCTGGCAATAGGGCTTTAGTAGGTAGTCGCTTTGATGACGATAATGGAAATAATAGTGGTTCAGCTTATATCTTTGATGTCACTACGGGAAATTTCCTGCAAAAGTTAACCCCCCCTGATGGCGCAGCAGGTGATCAATTTGGAATTTCTGTGTCATTGTCTGGCAATAGGGCTTTAGTAGGTAGTCGCTTGGATAACGATAATGGAACTAATAGTGGTTCAGCTTATCTATTTGATGTCACCACAGGTAACTTACTGCAAAAGTTACTGGTCCCTGATGGCGCAGCAGATGATCGATTTGGATTTTCTGTGTCATTGTCTGGCAATAGGGCTTTAGTGGGTAGTTTCTTGGATGACGATAATGGAACTAATAGTGGTTCAGCTTATCTATTTGATGTCACTACAGGGAATTTCCTGCAAAAGTTCACACCCCCTGATGGCGCAGAATTTGATCGATTTGGAACTTCTGTGTCATTGTCTGGCAATACCGCTTTAGTGGGTCGTTTCGGGGATGAAGATAATGGAAGTGGTTCAGCTTATCTGTTTGATGTCACTACGGGGAATTTGCTGCAAAAGTTAACCGCCCCCGATGGCGCAGAATTTGATCGATTTGGACGATCTGTGTCATTGTCTGGCAATATGGCTTTAGTAGGTAGTCGCTTGGATGACGATAATGGAACTAATAGTGGTTCAGCTTATTTGTTTGATGTGACTACGGGGAATTTACTGCAAAAGTTAAAGGCATCTGATGGCGCAGCAGATGATCGATTTGGATTTTCTGTGTCATTGTCTGGCAATATGGCTTTAGTAGGTAGTCGCTTGGATGACGATAATGGAAGTAATAGTGGTTCAGCTTATCTGTTTGATGTTACTACGGGGAATTTGCTACAAAAGTTAACCCCCCTTGATGGCGCAGCAGGTGATCAATTTGGATTTTCTGTGTCATTGTCTGGCAATACCGCTTTAGTAGCTAGTTACTTGGATGACGATAATGGAACTGATAGTGGTTCAGCTTATCTATTTACCACTGGCCAAACTGTCCCCGAACCTTTAACTATTTTAGGTGCAGGAACTGCCGTTGCTTTTGGTGCATCTTTTAAGCGCAAATTAGCTAAGAAGAATAAGAAACAAGGTTAATAACTTTTTTGAACCTACTGTAGAGAAGTTTCATGAAATGTCTCTACAAAATAAATGAATTTTCCCTGTATTTAATAGTTAGTAGAGATTACTAGGTTAAGCTATTATCATTTATATCACGATTACCGTGTTACAATGATAATAGATTATAAAAATCAAGGAACCAAAGACATTTTTAACGGAAATGACACCAAGCAAGCACGAAAAACTTGCCCTCAACACCTATGGAAAATTGCTAGACGAAAGCTAGACCAATTAGATTTTGCTGTTAGCTTAAATGACTTACGTTCTCCTCCTAGAAATCAATTAGAGGCGTTAAAAGGGGATCGTCAAGGACAGTATAGTATCCGCATAAACGATCAATATAGAATTTGTTTTATTTGGTCTGATGAGGGTGTTAGAAAAGTTGAAATTATCGATTATCACTAATTACTTTAATTATGGTTAATATTCCTACAAACCGTCCCCCCACGACCCCTGGTGAAATGTTGCGAGAAGAATTTTTAGAACCAATGGGTTTAACTCAAAAACAACTTGCCAATGATATTGGTGTTAGTTATCAAAGAGTGAATGAACTTATTAATAATAAGAGAGGTATTACTCCCAGTACCGCCTTAAGATTGGGGAAATACTTTGGTACATCTCCTGATTTTTGGCTTAATTTACAACGAGCTAATGACCTTTATGCTGTGCTGAAAAAAGAACAAAATGAAATTGACAAAATTAAACCTTTCTCTTTATTCACAGAAAGATAACATAATATGTATAACCCTAAAATATTGTGTATTGGTGAAATTCTCTTTGACTGCCTCGCCGATCAATTGGGTAAAGAATTAAACGAAGTAACATCATGGATAGCTTATCCAGGGGGTGCGCCAGCTAATGTCGCTTGTGGTTTAATTAAACTGGGAATTTCTGCTGCTTTTATTGGTTGTGTTGGAAAGGATAAACCAGGAGATGAATTAGTTAAAATTCTAGACAAAATAGGTGTTAATTCAACAGGAATACAACGTCATACTAATGCCCCCACTCGACAAGTTTATGTGACCCGTTCTCTAACAGGAGAACGTCAATTTGCTGGTTTTGGTCAGATTAAAACTGAGGATTTCGCTGATACTCGATTAAATTCTCAACAGTTAACATCATCCTTATTCACTCAGGCTAAATATTTAGTAATGGGAACCTTAGAACTGGCCTATACTCAAAGTCAGCAAGCTATTTTTAAAGCCATTCAACTAGCTAAAAAATATCAGTTACATATTTTGATAGATGTCAATTGGCGACCCGTATTTTGGCAAAATATAGAAACAGCTAAACCCTTAATCATACAAGTTTTACAAGCTGCGGACTTTATTAAATGCTCTGAAGAAGAAGCCCATTGGTTATTTAATACCGAAGATCCCCAAGAAATAGCTCAACAGTTCCCTAAAATTAAAGGTATTTTAGTCACATTAGGAGAAAAAGGCTGTCATTATTATCTAGGAAAAAATCAAGGAATAGTAGCAGGATTTTCGGTTAAAGTAATGGATACTACAGGAGCAGGAGATAGTTTTGTAGCAGGATTTTTATCTCAATGTTGTTATTATGAAGAGGAAATATTAAATAATGCAGCAAGAGCAAAACAGACAATTATTTATAGTAATGCCGTCGGAGCATTAACCACCACAAAACCAGGAGCGATCGCAGCCCAACCGAGTAAAGAAGAAGTGGAAATATGGCTAAAAAATCATTAATAATTAAAAGAGGTTACTTTTAGTTTAAAATGAAAATAAATAAGTAATCCAACAGTTAACAAGGTGAAATATGGCTAAGACGGTTGCTCAAGTAATGACCCAAGATCCCATCACCGTTACCCCACAGACTCCTCTATCAGAAGCAGTAAAGATCATAGCAGAAAAAAGGATTAGTGGTTTACCGGTTGTAGATGAGAAAGGGAAACTCTTAGGAGTAATTTCAGAAACCGACTTAATGTGGCAAGAAACGGGAGTGGAACCGCCCCCCTATATAATGATTCTAGATAGCGTCATTTATCTGCAAAATCCTGCCCGTCACGATAAAGAAATTCATAAAGCATTAGGGCAAACTGTAGGGGAAGTGATGAGCGATAAACCCATTAACATAAAAGCCACACAATCTTTAAATTGGACTTTGGATAAAAAACAATTGTTAGCGTAAATTTTACGCTAAACACATCTCCAGAGCTAAAATAGAGAATTAAGGTGATTTTAAAAACTCTCTTTCCATCTTTTTAGGAGATTTTAAATATTAAATAGCTTCATTCAGTTTCGGTTCCAATATAGATATCTAAGTAGCTTTCAGTTAGAGATTGAATGACTCGTTCTAATTCATCAATGAGATTTCTTCTAGTGAGTTTTTCTACAGCATCAATATGAGCAGAACTTCCGGCTCGTCCTAAATATTTATATTGGGTTTTTTTCTCATTATTAGTGGCCATAGGAAAAATTGATTCAGCAGCCTGTAGTTTATAATACCAGTAGATTGTTCCCTTTCGATTAACCTGATAACGAATAATATGACAATTAGCTGGTGCTACTTCCCCTTCCCGTTCAATTTTCTTTATTTTCTGTTTAAGAGAGCGAATTAGACTCTTAATTTGTTTGGCTCTCAGGTGGACATCTTGACTGGTCTTAAGTTCGGAATGTGATGACATTAGCCTTAACTGTAACAAACAACCTCTTTTGACGTTAGCGTATATATTCCGCTAATTTATAAGGTAATAAATTTTAAAAATGACCAAAAATGAAACGGCTACGTCTGTCGAGGAATTCCTGGTGTGGAGGTCTAACCTCTTCCAAGGACTAAAAGCTAGAAAAGAAACTATTATAGAATTACTCGATGCCCTCTCCAGTAACCAACAAGCTCACTCAGTCGTTGAATTGTCTCTCAATCCTTTATTTAGAAGAGATTATAACAGTTTATATAGAGGAATTCAAGAGTTTTTACCCACTCAAACTGACCCTAATTATGAACAGAGAATTGAGACTTTATTTTCAGCGGTATCGAGAACAATTCCTCCCACTTCAAAACATTATAACTTATTTGGTATTGACACAACTCCCTCTCCACGACGGTTTGCCGAAACGTTAGCGGATAAAACCTTTATTCATTACCCCAATCCAATTAAGGGAAATAAACCCATTAATATTGGACATTGTTATTCCGTTGTCTGCGCTTTACCTGACCAAATAGACACAGAAAAAGTCCCTTGGGCTGTCCCCTTATCAGGAGTAACTGCTCACCGCAACAAAAAAGTCTTATTGAAAAGCACTACAAACAACATCAGTTGAGTCAACAAAAATATAAGCCCTGTGATTTAGCGTAAAATTTAAGCTAATTTATTACGGCTATTTTAATGACTAACATTCCCAGAATCAAGTCTTTTAAAAACCTCAAATAAAAACAACAATATGAGAAAAAAAAGAATAGTAAGATAGTTTTTTGTTAGCGGAGATTATCCGCTAACCCTGTGTATTTTTGTGCAGAGAGATAGGGCGATCAAGAAAAATCTATCCCCCATCGGCTCCGGAGCCTTTTACATCTCTAATCCTGGGGGACTCCGACCAGCTAATGACAATAATTCGCATAATTGGACAATGGCATTTTGCCCCTGTAATCTCATGGTCTCTAAAAAACTGAACATTTGGGTGACTAACTCTGCACCCCAGTCGCTTCTTGCTCCCCCACTTACTTTGCGGTGAATGACAATGGGACGTAAAGCTCTCTCAGCATCATTATTATCTGGTTTGACTTCAGGATAAGTTAGAAAGGTGAACCACTCTTCCCAATGACGTTTGAGACGGTTAATCAATCTTTGTGCATCATAAGGCCATCCTTTTTTGGGAGTTGCTTTAAAAATCTTTTGCAGTGAGTTCTCGACTTCTGTTCTTTTGGAGCCTAAGTCTTCAAGGGTTAAATTTCGACCATGATAATGACGATAATGGATACGGGCGGTTGCTAAAACTTGCTGTACATCGGCAGCAAATTCTCGATTCGCTTGAAAACGACTGGTTTTAAGGGACTCTAACTCTCGTTCTAAATTTGCCAGACATTTCTGTTTGGCCATCGCACTTTGTCTAAAGTAGGCACTATAGCAGTCACTGGTGAGGATGCCCTTAAAATCTGCTCCTAACAATTTCTCGACTTCTGCGGAGCTTCTAGTGGGAGCCAACATCAACACACAGACCTCATTTGATGTGGCTACCCAAACCCAATACTTGATGCCATCGATGCAATAACTGGTTTCGTCAACACATCGGATTCCTGGCTGCTGGATGTACTTTAACCACTGTTGGGTCAAGGGTTCTAAACTTTCTTGAAACCATTTGTGCATTTTGGCAAGGCTCCCTTGAGAAATGGGAATGCCAAAGACATACTCTATAAAATGTTCCTGTTTACGCCATGTAAGATTACCCCCATAGCCAAGCCAGCCCACGATGCTACTTAATCGCGCCCCATAACTGAATCCTTCTTTAACTCCCAATGGAACAGGACTGTAATCTGACCATCCACAACTAGGACATTTATAGAATCCGCGACGATATTCCCTGATTTCTATGGGTTGGTCTACTACTTCAGCCACTTGCTGGACTTTTTCGGGAACTACTTCATCTCGTTCCACTGAACCCCCACAAACAGGACAGTTTTCTAGTTCTAAAGGGACTATCTTATCGGGCTGACCAAAACCATTACGGGTCTTCCCTGGGTGGTCATATTTTGGTCCGCGTTTAAATCCTTTTTTGCGTTTCTTTTTGTCAGAAGGCTTTTTTAGTTGGTCTGATGATGGGGGGACTGAACTGTTTTTTGAGTTACGGTTTTTTAGCTTATCTCTCTCTTCTTTCAATTTTTCAATTTCTTGCTGTTGTGTAGAGATTTGTTGTTGTTGCTGGTCAATCAGTCTTTGTTGAAGAGATAACTGTTGTTGTGCCTTGACTAGCCACTCAATCATGACGACATTGTTCGCCAACTGTTCATCGGCGATAGCTCTAACTAGCTTTGAATCAATGGTAGCATTTGTGGTCATAACCCCCACTATACATAAAAATCCCCGATTTTACCTTTATGTTGTCAAGACAGATTCTTTATTGCGGTGAGCAATTACTATCAGGAGAGCGAGTCCCCTCTAAACATAAAGGAGTAAATCAAGGCAATCAACAACTAAAAAAAATCTGGCAAAGTTCTTTATTTTCTGATAAATTATCTGTCTTAGTGGCTGATAGTGACTACAGCCAAAAGGATTTTATTGGGGAACAAGTTAAGCATGAAGACGTAGTTACTATTACAAGAGTTAGAAGTGACCGAGTTTTTTATCGTCAATTTATTCGGGACCCAAATCAAGCCAAAACTTCGGGACATCCCCGTTGGTATGGGGATAAATTTGACCTTAAAGATGACCAAAGTTGGACTGAACCTGATGAAGTTCATCATGTTCCCTTTACAACGAAAAAAGGTCGTCAATTAACAGTGACTATTTCGGGATGGAAACAGATGTTAATGAGAGGAACTAAAAACTATAAAATGAACAATCACCCCTTTACTTTACTCCAGATTGTTGTCAGAGATCAAGAAAGAAATAGTATTTGGAAACCTATGTGGCTTATTGTTATTGGTTCTCGGCGCGATGAGTTAAGTTTAGTTGATTGTTATCAGTGTTATCGACAACGTTATGACATGGAACATCTTTTTCGATTTGGTAAACAAAGATTATTGATGACATCTTATTTAACTCCCGATGTACATCATGAAGAAAATTGGTTTAAACTAACACTTCTTTCTTATGTAAATTTGTGGGCTGCCAGAAAATCAGCTGTGGTTTTACCCCGTGATTGGGAACAGTATTTGAAGACTAATAAATCCATCAAAATCACCCCTAGTCTAGTTCAAAGAGACTTTTCAAGAATAATTACGACCTTGGGGACTTTCGCCAAATTTCCCAAACGTCGAGGTTTTTCTTCCGGACGTATTAAAGGTTACAAAAAAGCCCCACGAACTCGTCATGATGTTATCAAGAAAGGGAGCAAAAAATCAACTGAAAACTTAAAAGCTCCTTAGTTTTCCTCAGAATCTATAGATTAGCCCTATTTGTCAGCCAATTTTATTGACTGATACAGAGCCGATATTTTGGGATTTTAGTTTAGCGTAAAATATACGCTAACAAACTTTTTTTATCCAAAGTCCAATTTAAAAGAAGCGGCACATATTATGCACGAAAAGAAAATTAGACGTTTGCCCGTTCTTGATGAGAATAATACCACAGTGATTGGTATTTTGACTCAAGGAGATATTATTCGCACAATGGCCCAAGGATAATTGTTACAATCAGAATCAGTGACGAGCCTTTTTTTGTCTAATTGATAAAAACAGCAAAAAATAGCATAGGGATGGGAAAAAATGACACAAATGACCACCAGTGTTTCCAATAATGTCATCAACAACTATATTCAACGGGTGACAGAATGGAGTCAGTCGAGTCAACGAATTCCAACAACAGAAGAACTAGAAAACATTGCTGCTGAGTTAGGGATAGATCCAGAGGAAATACAAGCAGCACAAAAACAATCCCACGATCACTATGTTAGGGCCCAAGGTTATATGCGCCTGAAACATTGGAATGATGCGATCGCTGAACTACAAGAAGCGGTGGCTTTTAACCCCTCTAACCTAGATATGTTAGTCAGTTTAGCCTCCGCCCACATGGGAAGATGGGAAGATCATCATCGCAAAAACGATGAAGTAAACATCCGTTTGAGAATTCGACAATGTTTAGTGATTAAACCCGATTGCGAAGAAGCCCTGAATTTACTGGCAAAACTGTCCCACGCCATAAAATGGCGTACCCGTATCTTTACCGCTATTGGAGTAGGTTTAGGTGGGATATGTGTGGGCATAGGAGGGGTTTTCTTGTTAGGAGATGCCCTACCCTCATGGTGGCAGCAGCCCTCACAATTAGAACTCCTAGAACAAAGTTTTAACCAAGAACTCCATAGCTTACAACGGCAACAACAAGCCTTAAGATCGCAAATGATAGCCTTACAAAGACACAGCGATCAACGCAATCAAAGAACCATATCCACATTACAAAACCGCATCAACCAATTACAAAGAGAAGTTAGTCAATTAGAACGAAAAATAATAGAAATAGAAAAAGAAAAACCCAGTAAAATAACTCCCCGTTCTTCTAACAATGGTTCTATTTTAAGAGGAAGTGACTAAGTATCCTTCAAGAATGTACAATCCAACCCTGGAATTAATCAATTGTTAATTATTAATTGTTACAATTGTTAATTGTTAATTGCTAATTGCTAATGGTTAATTGTTAATGAGTCTTAAACTTTACTTTCTCAGACACGGAGAAACCACATCTTCCCAAACAGGAACCTATTGCGGACGGTTGGATATTGAATTAACCCCTTCTGGGGTAGAAATGGCAGAAGACTTTGCCCAAACCTATCAAGATATTCCTTGGAAAGCCGTTTATTGTAGTCCCTTAAAACGAGCGATAACCACCGCTAAACCCCTGTGCGAGCGTGTGGGAATCAATATGGAACTCCGTAACGGCCTCAAAGAAATTTATTATGGGGAATGGGAAGGCAAAACCCCCGATCAAGTTAATCAAGAATTTCATGATGACTATGTGCGCTGGTTAGCTGATCCCGGTTGGAATAGTCCCAATGGTGGAGAAAAAGGCATCGATATCGCCCGTCGCAGTTCAGAAGTTCTGGAAGAAATCGAAAAAACCCATATAACAGGGAATGTTTTGGTAGTCTCCCATAAAGCTACCCTCCGCATTATTTTATGTTCCCTATTGGGTATTGATGTCGGCCGCTACCGCGATCGCATCGGAATGTCCGTAGCTGCTCTGAGTATTGTGGAAATAGCGCAACACGGCCCCTTAGTTCATGTTATGAGCGATCGCTCTCATCTGAGAACAGAATTAAGACAACGCTACGGAACCTAGATCAAAGATAATTATTTGAAAAATGGGTTTAAAACTTTATTTTCTCCGTCATGGACAAACAGCCTACAGTAAAACAGGGGGATATTGCGGCAAAATAGAAAATGACCCAGGATTAACCCCCGAAGGCTACCAAATGGCTCAGGCATTCGCTGAGGCTTACTCTCATTTGCCCTGGAAAGCTATCTACGCTAGTCCTTTATATCGCACTAGAGAAACCGTTAGACCCCTCTGCGAAAAAATAGGGGTTGCTATGGAGTTACGGGAAGGACTACAAGAGATCGGTTATGGTCAATGGGAAGGAATGCACCCTAAAGACATCGATCGCCAAGATCACGATCTCTACGTCAAATGGTTAACAGATCCTGCTTGGAATGCCCCCCCAGACGGGGAAAGAGGCATAGATATTGCCCGTCGCAGTTCCCAAGTTCTAGAAGAGATCCAAACAACTCATGACAATGGTAATATTTTGATTGTCTCCCATAAAGCCACCATTCGCATTATGTTGTGTGGTCTGTTGGGTGTTGATATTAAATATTACCGCGATCGTTTTTTGATGGCCGTTGCTGCCGTGAGTTTAGTGGAAATAACCGCCACTGGACCGTTGTTTCATTTTATTGGCGATCGCTCTCACTTAAATAGTTATTTACGTGCCTTACCTAGTACCTGAATAGGGTTAAAATCGTTAACAGAGAATTTATCCTATAGTTAGACTAATCAACATGGAGAATAAAAGACCAGAATTTGCCATTAAAGAACATTCTGTCCTATCTATTGCCACAGAAATGCACAATCATTTCCGAGATTTACAATCCTATTACAAAATCGCCAAAGGTAATTTAATTAGTGAACTTGATTCAATGGCAGATGAAAGTAAAGCGGCAGAAATACACGATCAATTGCGTGAAATCGAAGATAAAATTACCTTCTTTCATGTTTTAAATAACGCCATATCCACTGTTGATACTGTTTTACACACGGACAAAATGATCGCTGAGTTTAAAAATAAACAGTAAACCAATGTCTACTTAATGCTCAGAATGTAGAATGCACGAATTTATTTTTTATAATTGTTCTGTATTCTACATTGTTAATTATAAAATGAGTGATTCAACCCATGTTAAGTCCTGTTGAAACCATCAAATTATTGAAATCTCAACCCGAACAAACCTTTTCTAAAGGCGATACTATTTTCGCAAATGGAGATGAAGGAACAGTGATGAATGGCATCATTGAGGGGGAAATAGAAATGTATATCAATGGCAAAGTTATTGAAGTTATTCAACAAGGAGATGTTTTTGGACAAGGTGCTTTAGTTCATGAAAATCATCTACGAGCTTCTACTGCCATTGCTAAAACTGACTGTAAACTAGCTTTTTTAGACCGAAAACATTTCTTGTTTGCTGTTCAACAAACCCCGATGTTTGCTTTAGAAGTTATGAGAAGTTACTCTGATCGTCATCGTCGTTTAAAAAAGGTTCTAGATGCTTTAGGAAATATGTAAAACTGTGACTCATTCTAATACTATCTGTCTTCGTGTTTTTATTAGTGGAAAAGTTCAAGGGGTAGGATACCGCTATTCTACGGTACAGAAAGCCCAAGAGCTAGGTCTTAGGGGGTGGGTTAGAAATCGTCTTGATGGGCGTGTAGAAGCCATTTTTGCAGGGACAGAACCCCTAATTACTCAGATGTTGCAATGGTGTGATCAAGGGACAAGAAGTGCCAAGGTGACAGATGTAAGCGTGGAAAAATTGGAACCCCAAATATATCAGGGTTTTGAGGTAAAAGAAACTGTGTGATATATTACTTTGGGGAGATTTAGCGATCGCACTATAATAAACCAGTTCGTAGTAAGTCCTTTAGGACTAGGAAAAAAGTCATAATGAAGGCTAAAGCCTTCACTACGTACTTTTCTATTTTATCTTTAATTACACCTACCTACTTATGAGGGTTTTATCTTAATGAAAATAAACAGTAAGGATGTGGGAGCAGAACTCGGAGGATCAACGAGGGTTCCAGAACTAAAAGAGGCTCCTCCCATGCTTAGGTTAACACTATGAGGAACTCTAACGTTACCAGCACCAACACCATTATAGTCATCAACATAAATGGTTACAGAATCAATATTAACGATATTAGCAAAATTAAAGGTAATTGTAGGGTCTAAAGACAACCAACCAACATAAGGACCCTCACCAGCAACATTTTCTACATTTAACCAGTTATCAGTTGCAATAACTCCATCTGTTAAATCGCCTAAACCTCCACTTAAAGGAGCATTATCTTGAGTCGTATTACCCGAACCAGTGTAGTTCTTATCCCAATAATTAAAACTACCACCAATAGCTTGTCCATTTCCGTTCAACATATCATAACTAATAGGACTAATAGAAGCAGCAAGGGTTAAAGGAATCTTTCCATAAGAGGAAACCTCATTTTATGAGGTTTCCTCGAATTTTTTGGCGATTTTTGTGATCATAATTATTTGAAGAATAAAGTTTCTATTAACTTAACATAACCCCTCCCTTTTCCGTGTATAACTTCATGTATAACTTCGGGCTATCCTGAGATTGTGGTGGAGAATGTATAAAAATACACAAAAAATCTGTGATGGGTTACGGCGCAAATCAAAAGTTATAAGGTTTCCCGAAAAATCATCCCTTCGCCTAACCCATCCTACGAATCTGACACAAAATTCCTAACTCCTAAAACTAGATTAATCTGATACCTTCATTAACAGTCAATAATGTCCGTCTTTGTAAACCTTCTTTTTCTAAAATAGCGTTAGCAGCTAATAAACCACTACTAACAGCTTTTTCCATTAAACCACAGGGAAACGGCATTTTAACCCAGTCTCCTGCAAAAAACAAATTATCAATATCTGTAACCGTATCTGGACGATTTTGGTAACTATTGGGAGGATAACCAGAGAAGTTCTTTTGATTAACTAATTCTTTGTGTAATAGGTTAGCTTGTGATAGTTGAGGAACAATTTCATATAACTCTTTTTCAAAGGTTTTTAATAAAACTTCTTGGGTGGGAAAATCTTTTTCTTTATAACAATATGCGTGTAATTCTATGACACTTCCTCCCGTTTTTTTCGACCACTCAATAAACTGGGTTTGGATGCGATGATATAAGGTAATACTATCGGTGAGATCGTAACCAGAAAGAGAGGTAAAATGACTATGTTCCCAATCAAAATCTTCATCAAACCAAAACCTACCCACCGCAAAGGGATCAGCAACCGCTAATTGTTCAATTTTTTGGGTTAAACTCTCATTATTTTCTCCTTCCATTCTTGTCCATAAATGACGTATTCCTGGCACATCGGTGGCAATAACATAATAGTCTGCTTGTAAAGTCTCGCTATTGATATTTTCCTTAGCTTCTTGACTAACTAACTTAACCGATGTATCTTCTTTTTCTACAACTTGATAACGAGCTAAATTTTGTTTCGCTGGTCCTTTTTTGATATTGCCATTTTCATCATATGTTGCACCATGACAAGGACATAAAAAGCTCCCATCTTCTTGTTTTTTAACCGTACAACCTTGATGAGTACAAGTTAAACCAATCACCTGTTCATCTGTCTCTAAAAATAGGCGATCGCTATCTCCATAATAGCTTTCATTGTCATTACATGACATGGTATTTTTGTCAACATTAAAAGGAACATTAGTTACCTCATTTCCCTGTTGATAGTTGAGAGAGATAATTTTATTTTCTTGACAAACAATATTGCTAACCTGTGCTTCTTTTATAACATTACCTTGATTATTTCTAATATTATTAATAATAGGTTCAACTAGACTGGTTCCCATATCATCTTTTGTGCCATTAAAAGCTAAACCTTCGGGGTTGCCGAAAAAATAGAAATGGAAAAATTGGAGTAATTCTCCTGCACTTAAAACATCAGGGGAATTTAGAGTTGAACGAGCAAAAGGAAGAAAATATAAATCATAAAGTCCTTGGGGAAAACCTATTTTTGACCACTCAAGAACAGAGAGATGATCCAACCTGTCAAAACTATCAGGCATTCTAAACCCGGTAATCTCTTTAAATACCTGCCAATGGGATAACTTACTCATATTAATACCCCAGTTAAAACGATTTTCTGACCAAACAGCAAGGTCGACAATATTCCAAGGAAAAGAGGAATGACTGGGATAAAAGTTTTCGGCTTTATATTTATATTTCTTGTCAGAAAAGAGAACAGAATAAAAGCCTAAAGAGCGAAAATCATTTTCTATATTTAATTCAGAAACAATTTTTTTAAGATTATAATATTGAGGAAAAAACCCATGAAAACCATGTTCCATTTTGAAACTATCTTGACCAACATTGATAGTCCAACTGGCAATTTTCCCCCCTAAATTGGGAGATTTTTCTAGTAGAGTCACCTCAAAACCTCGGCGACTTAACTCATAAGCACAAGCCAAACCAGCCAAACCAGCACCGATAACAACCACAGATTTAGATTGAGTTAAACGGGAAGGTAAAGTTAAACTATCTTGTTGATAAAAAGAAGGAGATGGCTTTTTAAAGCGAGAATAAGCGATTAAACTACCTAAACCCCCAACTCCAAAAACCTTGAAAAAAGTACGACGAGAAAACATAAAAAATGTAGAATATAGAACTAATTGATAATTAAATTAATCACTCTTACCATCAGACTCCGAACTCCGAACTCCGAACTCCGAACTCTTCCCCTTAACCCATTGTTCCCAAAGATCCCGACGACGTTGTTGGGTTCTTTTTATCTGTTGATCCCGTCGCCATTGGGCAATTAATTGATGATTTCCTGAACGAAGAACATCAGGAACTGGCCAATCTTGAAAAACAGCAGGACGAGTATATTGAGGATAATCTAATAAGCCATCTTCAAAACTTTCGGCTTTCAAAGATTCAACCTTGCCCACCGTTCCAGGTAACAAACGAACCACCCCATTAATTAAAGCCAAAGCAGGAATTTCTCCACAGGTTAACACAAAATCCCCCAAAGAAATCTCCCGATCCGCCAAATAACGAATTCTCTCATCAACCCCTTCATAATGACCACAAATTAAAATCAATTGTTGATAATGGGTCGCCAAATCCTGTAAAGTAGTTTGGGTTAACGGTGAACCTTGAGGAGTTAACAAAATGACCTGTGAACTCGGTAAGCGAGGCAGAGAATTCACTGCAGCAAAAATCGGTTCCGGTTTCAACAGCATCCCGACTCCACCCCCATAAGGGATATCATCCACGCGATGATGCTTATCAACCGTAAAATCACGGGGGTTGACCAGGTTAACAGTGGCGATCTCCTTAGCCAAAGCCTTACCTAACAAGCCAGACTGTAAGCCGGAGGTAAAAAAATCAGGAAATAAAGTAATGACATCAATGTTCACAAGTGATCCGTATAAAGTTACAAAAATAATATTAATTTTACTGTTCCGAGCCTAGTCTAGCGTAGAATGGATTAGAGAAACGGGGCCAAAAATTTAGTAAGTACCAAGGCTTAACGTTGGCATAATCTGCTCCTAATCCCTATTATGACTAACAAGCGCAAACGTACCGATCCTTCTTTGGCTGAAAAGATAAGATTATGTTGCAATTAGAGACTCAATCCCAACCAAGCCCCATGTCCCAACCCACAACCACGGCCATTTTAGTTATTGGTGGCGCAGAAGACAAAGTGCATGGTAAAGAAATTCTGCACACCTTTTGGTTTCGTTCCGGTGGCACCAATGCTACCATTGCCATCATTCCCTCTGCTTCGAGAGAACCGGTTTTAATCGGAGAGAGATACCAAAGTATCTTTGAAGAAATGGGGGCGAAATACGTTAAAGTTTTAGACATCCGCGATCGCGACCAAGGAAACGACCCCTATTTTAAGGAATACGTTGAGGAATGTACCGGCGTATTTATGACAGGAGGGGATCAACTAAGACTGTGTGGCTTATTAGCCGATACCCCCCTGATGGAAAGAATAAGACAACGGGTACAGCTTGGTGAAATATCTTTGGGGGGAACCAGTGCCGGGTCCGCCGTGATGGGACATCATATGATTGCCGGAGGCAGCAGTGGAGAATCTCCCAACCGAGCTTTAGTAGACATGGCCATGGGACTGGGAATTATTCCTGAGATTATTGTGGATCAGCACTTTCATAACCGCAACCGTATGTCCCGTTTATTGAGTGCCTTATCAACCCATCCCGAAAGACTCGGTATCGGTATCGATGAAGACACCTGCGCCCTATTTGAGAGAGATGGCCTAATGCGCATCGTGGGCAAGGGAACGGTGACTATTGTTGATGGTCGAGATATGAGCTACACCAACCAAGCAGACATCTCAGCTACAGAACCCTTAAGTCTCCATAACCTCAGAGTAAATATCCTCTCCCACGGAGACTGTTATCATCTCCATCAACATCAATGTATTGCCAAAATTAGTAGCCCAGTACAATAAACAAACATAAAAACTGTTCAGTGTGAACAGCTATTTCCCCTAATGAAACGAGAATATCATTAGGATATTGCTTCTGTGTCCTCAAGCGTGCTTTTTTAGAGAAACGGCGAGTATGAAAATATTAAAAACCCTGACCCTACGCGGCCCCAACTATTGGAGTATTAGGCGCAAGAAACTGATCGTTATGCGTCTGGACTTGGAGGACTTAGCAGAAAGACCCTCAAACCAAATTCCTGGCTTTTACGAAGGCTTGGTGGATATATTGCCTAGTTTGGTTGAGCATTATTGTTCTCCTGGCCATCGAGGAGGCTTCTTTGAAAGGGTGAAAAAAGGCACTTATATGGGGCATATTGTCGAACACGTTGCCCTAGAATTACAGGAATTAACTAAAATGCCCGTGGGGTTCGGTCGGACTAGAGAAACCGCTACACCAGGAATTTATAACGTCGTTTTTGAATACGTAGACGAACAAGCTGGCCGTTACGCAGGAAGGGCGGCCGTTCGTCTCTGTCAGTCCATCATCGAGACAGGAAGTTATCCCCTCAAAGAACTAGAACAAGACCTCAGCGATCTCAAAGATTTACAGGCCAATGCAGCTTTAGGACCTTCTACTCAAACCCTCGTCACCGAAGCCGAAGCGAGAAATATTCCTTGGATGCCCCTCAGTGCTAGGGCAATGGTACAGTTGGGTTATGGAGTACACCAGAAGCGTATTCAAGCCACCATCAGCGACTATTCCGGTATTCTCGCCGTAGAATTAGCCTGTGATAAAGAAGCTACCAAAACCATCCTCCTAGATGCCGGGGTTCCCGTCCCCAGAGGCACCACCATCCAATTTTTTGAAGAACTAGAAAGTGCCATCGCCGATGTGGGGGGTTATCCCATCGTCATTAAACCCCTCGATGGTAATCATGGCCGGGGCATAACCATCGATGTTAACAGTTGGGAGGATGCAGAAGAAGCTTACGATCTCGCTAGTAAGGAGTCCAAAACTCGTTCCGTTATTGTCGAACGGTTTTATAAGGGCAGCGATCATCGTTTATTGGTGATTAACGGTAAGTTGGTGGCAGTGGCCGAACGGGTTCCAGCTAGTGTGGTGGGAGATGGTCAACATACCATCGAAGAGTTAATTGCTATAACCAACGAAGATCCTAGACGGGGAGAAGGACACGATAACGTTTTAACCAAAATTAAAGTCGATAAAACTTCCTTAGCTATACTCGATAAACAAGGATTACGTTTAGAAACTGTCTTAGATAAAGGAGAAGTCGCCTATTTACGGGCAACAGCTAACCTCAGCACCGGAGGTATGGCCATCGATCGCACCGACGAGATCCACCCCCAAAACCTCTGGATGGCTGAACGGGTTTCTAAAATAATTGGCCTTGACATAATGGGTATTGATGTGGTAACTCCCGATATTAGCAAACCCCTACAAGAAGTGGATGGGGTGATTGTGGAAGTAAATGCAGCCCCCGGTTTTCGGATGCACGTGGCCCCCTCTCAAGGTTTATCGCGCAATGTGGCCGCTCCGGTTATGGATATGCTCTTTCCCCCGGATACCCCCAGTCGTGTCCCCATCGTCGCTATTACCGGCACCAATGGCAAGACAACTACTACCCGTCTAACCGCCCACATTTACCGTCAAACCGGTAAGGTGGTGGGTTATACCAGTACGGATGGTGTTTATATTGGGGACTATTTAGTGGAAAAAGGGGATAATACGGGGCCTTTTAGTGCAGCCATGATCTTGAAAGATCCCACCGTGGAAGTTGCTGTCTTGGAAAGTGCTAGGGGTGGTATTCTGCGATCGGGTTTGGCTTTTGATAGTTGTGATGTGGGTATTGTTTTGAACGTGGCAGCCGATCATTTGGGGTTGGGAGATATCAACACCATCGAACAAATGGCCCAGGTAAAAGGGGTTATTGCTGAGGTAGTACACCCAGACGGTCACGCGGTACTCAATGCTGATGATCCTTTAGTAGCAGCTATGGCGGAAAAAGTCAAGGGCAAAGTGGCTTATTTTTCCATGAACCCTGACAACGAAATTATTGAAAATCATTTACGTCGGGATGGTTTAGCGGCGGTTTATGAAAATGGTTATCTTTCTATTTTAGAAGGACAATTTACCCTGAGAATTGAAGAAGCGGTTAATATACCAATGACTATGGGGGGAATGGCCCCGTTTATGATTGCTAATGCTTTGGCTGCTTGTCTGGCTGCCTTTTCTCAAGGGGTGGATATCGAAGATATTAGGCAAGGGGTGAGGACTTTTACTGCTTCGGCAGAGCAAACCCCCGGACGTATGAATCTCTTTAATTTAGGAGAGCATCACGCTTTGGTGGATTATGCCCATAATCCGGCCGGTTACGAAGCTGTAGGAGAGTTTGTTAAAAACTGGCAAGGACAACGGTTAGGGGTTGTGGGGGGCCCAGGCGATCGCCGTGATGAGGATTTAGTTCTTTTAGGTCAAATTGCAGCCAGGGTGTTCGATCGCATTATTGTTAAAGAAGACGATGATAAACGAGGCCGCGATCGTGGTGAAGCTGCTGATTTGATTATTAAGGGTATTTTAAGCGAAAAGCCTCAAGCAGATTATGAAGCTATTTTGGATGAAACTGAAGCCATCAATTATGGCTTAGATAAGGTGGATAAAGGGGGTTTAGTTGTTGTCTTCCCTGAGAGTGTTACTAGGGCTATTTCTCTGATTAAACAACGAGAGTCTGTTTGAGATACTCCCCCACTAAATCTAGGTTCAATTTGAAAGGGGGAGTTTTGTTACCTTAAATAAATTAATTGTTAATGTCTTCCCAATCAGCGTTTCTATCACAGCCATTTCCATCGTTATTGGTGGTTTATTGTGGGCTGTAAATTTGATGATTAACTCTGAACTAAAATCTTTTCAAGCTAAATAGGGTTTGCTGAAAAAGTTTCTCCAAAATTTATGCCACTTTTGACCAAGAATTTTCTGACAAATCAATAAGTTTTAGTACATAAAAATTGTTTAAAGTATAATCAAAATTAATGAAAGGCGGTTTGATGAGTTTCCTTGTTCTATTATTAGTAAATAAGGACAAAAAAAGCGACAAAAACTGCCTCAGAAGTTTAGAAAGATTGACAACTAAAAATGTAATAGCAATAGATGTAATGGAGGTTTCAGGGAGTTTTGTCATCACGAGATTTAGGCTAAATCTTCGTTTAGCTTGTCCAAACTTTCCCTCAATAGCATTACGGAAGCATTCATCGGAGTGGGCTTGTTTCTTTTTTTCTTCACTGACATTTTTCGGAGGTCTTCCTAACTTCGGACCACTGATTCTTATCCCTCTTTCCTTACACCAATTTCTGTTTTCCCTAGTTCGATAAATTTTATCTACATGGACGGATTCGGGATAATAGCCAAACGTTTCTTTATACTTTTCTACTTGTTCTTTTAAATGACAAGATTCATTGAAGTTTTCCCAACTTATTTTGTCTAGAAACACATAGTTATCTACACAGCTTACTGAGAGTTTAGCTCCAAACTCTATTGGTTTTCCTGCTTTTCCCCTCACTATTGGACGAATATGCGGTTGAGTTAAACTTACAATTCTTTGAGGAACACTCTGGGTCTTATTCTCCCACATTGACTGTTGTTGTTCATAAACTTTTTTGATAGTCTCTAGACAATTTTTCTGTCTTTTACTCAGATTTTCCAGGGAAGCCCCAGCTTGAATTAAGTCTTCTATATTTCCTAAATTTTTCTTAAGGTATTTTAACTGTTTCCCGATAGCTTTTCTTCTTTCTTGATAAGATACTTTTCGTTTTTTAGCTACTTTTAAGTATTCCTTTCTAGCAATTTTTCTAGAAGTTCTCGGCTTTTTTCTCAATTTTACTCTTAATGGTTTATAAAGATTATCTATTATTCTTTCTGTCTCAATTCTGGCTTGATTTAATATGCCTAAATCCGTTGGGTATTTGATGTCTGCTGGCGCACAAGTCGCATCTAAAATTAGTTTACCTTTATTTTTTATTTTTTCTCCTTTTTCTTGGAGACAATCCTTTTTTTTTACTTCTTTATCACTCTTGTCTATTTCTCTTTTTACTATTTTTTTATTGATTTTGTTTATCAATTCTCCATCAATTCTTTTCCTAAAATGAACTAGCATTGAAGATTCCAGTGGTGGCTCTTGTTGATAACAATTTAAACCTATAAAGTATTGTAGATAGGGATTTTCTCTAATCTGTTCTATAGTTTCTCTATCACTTGTTCCTAATTTTTCCTTAATAATTAATGTCCCTAATGCCATTCTAAATAGTTTGGCTGGCGCACCTTTTTCTGCTGAAAAAAGTTTAGCATATTCTTCCTCAAAATCATCCCAAGGTATCAACTCTGCCATGATTACCCAACGATTATTGGGGGACAATTTGCCCTCGAAAGGTAATTCAAATTTTTCTGGGGGTGGTAAAGGTTGCTCCTCTTTTCGATACATTTGTTCTTGACCAACAACTGGGAGGTGTTTCTACCAATTATAGCGGTTTGTAGCCGACAAAGCTGATCTTTTTTGCGATCGCGAATATGGGTGTAACCTTTTAAAGAATAGGGTTTTGCTTTTATTCAGCAAACCCTAAATATACCAAGATCGTAGGGTGGGTTAGGTGCGGATTTGATTTTGATAAAAACTTATGATGTTTTTATCCGCACCGTAGCCCACCGTTTTCAATATTAAGAAAACCCCAAACATCTTGATACTCGGGAAGTTCTACCACTCTGTATTTTTTTGAATTAAGATTCATAATAACTGAATCTTGATAGTCTGCAGATGCTTGACTGAGAAGTCGACTTACAACTGTTAAGACTACTTCCTTACTGTCTACAATCTTATCGATCACAGAGTCAATAGCTGTCATAACATCATTATACATTGCATCAATTTCGTTGGCATTGGGACGAGACTTAAACATATTATCGTAGCTAATTTTGTCTAGGGTGACATAAAAGACATAAAAATTTTAATATTTCTTATTCTAAAAAATGCTAGTTTATGCTTCTCTAGAAAACGTTTTTATTTTATATAAGTAAAAATTATATAGATAAACTGTAAACTTTGAATATTCAAAATTTCAAGCTTTCCTAATACTGAGAATATTTCTCAATAAGCAACGAGTTTCCCACGTTATGGTATGATAGTCGACGATGAACATCTACAGCACGTATGTCTCTTTCACAAACACGAGTCTTTAACCCTAATCACTTGGTTATTCTCTTAGTGTTTTGACTGCTTTAAATTCACTTTTTGACTCTATTTTGAGCAATTGTATTAATTTAGTCTTAAAGTACATATGAATTTATATTGACAAAAATATAAAAATGTGTGTGTAGCAGAAAAAATCAATTTTTTGGTAACATGATCCAAAACAGAAAGAATATCTAGCGCAATGACAACAGATGTAATCGAAAAACCGTCTTCATCCACTTCTACGGTGCGGAAACCAGCCCCTCGCTACCGAGTTTTGCTGCATAACGATGACTTCAATTCTATGGAATATGTGGTGCAGACCTTGATGCAGACTGTACCAAGTATTACTCAACCCCAAGCGGTTGATATCATGATGGAAGCTCATAGTAATGGTACAGCTTTGGTTATTACTTGTGCTTTAGAGCCGGCTGAATTTTACTCGGAAACGTTGAAAAATCATGGTTTAACCAGCACTATCGAACCGGACGAATAATACAATTAAAATCTCAAAAATTGGGAACACTTATTTGATTTTTTTCTACAATTATTATTAATGACAACTTGAGTAAAATCTTGAATCCTTGAAACTTAATCTTACCATAATTGCTAATTACCCAGTACCTCTAAGACTGGGAATTTTTATAACTTTTCTTTTGATTTTATGGCTTCCTATTGCCATTCCTCTTTATTTACTCTTACAAGATGATCCTAATTTAACAACTATTGTTACTATGGCAATCTTATATTTAGAGTTTATTGGGTTGTTATTTGTTTGGAATAAGAAGGTTTATAAAATTAAATTTTGGTGGCGAGATTATGGTTTAGTATTTACCAGAAAAAATGGAATTGAGTTACTTAATGGTTTGAGTTTGGGTTTGTTTTTTACCTTTGGACTGTTTATTATTGAAGCAATTTTTGGCTGGGTTAAATTTGTTCAACCTGGGGCTAATTTTACTCGGATTATTTTTGAAGGTCTATTGAGTGCCTTGGGTCTTGGGTTGGCAGAAGAATTAGTTTTTCGGGGATGGTTATTAGAAGAACTGAAAAAGGGTTATTCTCGCAACATTGTTGTTGTTACCAACGGACTTATTTTTGCTATCTTACACTTTATTAGACCTATCGGAGAAGTTATCAGGACATTTCCTCAATTTCCGGCCTTGTTTTTATTGGGGGTTACTTTAGTTTGGGCAAAAATAGGACATAGTAACCGTTTGGGGATATGTATTGGACTGCATGGGGGTTTAGTTTGGGGATATTACATCATTAATGTTGGTAAAATCGTTGATTATACTGGTCAAGTTTCTACACTGGTTACAGGTATTGATAATAATCCTCTTGCTGGAATTATGGGGTTGATCGGGTTAGGTTTATTAAGTTTGTTGATGAGGAGGAAAAAAGATCAATAAAAGGTTGCTCTGTGGCTGCGATCACTGTATGATTTAGCTCATAGGTGAGCTTTCGTTAAGCTTGCAATCATGCACTACGTATTTTGTTTAGGACGTTTTCCTTGTTCCCTTTTACCTGTTCCCTTTTACAAAAGTATATATCTCCTAACTATTTTTTGTAGTGCTATTGTGTTAGCTTTAGTAATCGCACTAAAGAATATAGGCGATCGCTAAACTCAAACAACATTACCTAGAAAGTTTATAGATCAAGAGTTAGAAGATAATCGGTGATTTTCTTCAAAGCCTGAACAAATCAACTGTTCAGAAGACTTGTCTATCTACTGAGAATTGCTGTTTACCACACCAAGGATTTTACTGATGCCAATTAGAAAAGTACCGGGAACTGACTTGAAATACTTTCTGCTCGCTGTTGATGCAGAGGGAAAAGAAAGAGACGACGGGCCTGATGGGTTAATCACTCAAAGAATATTAAAGGAACTATCTAGTGCAGCTTAGCAAAAATAATCTACCAGTCACTTATGATCTTTAAAGCCCTTAAATTTCCAAACGAACGGCTTAGCAAAATGTTGATTAAAGTAATCAATAAAATTGAGGATTTTTTGGGATAGTTCTTCAGTTGAACGGACAGTAATTCTTTTGAGTAAACGCCGGACTAAGATCGAAAACCAACACTCAATTTGATTAAGCCACGATGTATGTTTGGGAATATAAACAAAGCGAATTCGATGAGATTCATCTGATAAAAAATCTGCTCTGCTGTCCATAGATTGCAAAATCCCCTCCTTTCCTTTTCTCCCCAAATCAATAGTAATTCCACAGCTTTCTGCTACTAATTTGACTAAGCTTTCCGATTTATGAGTGTTGAGTTGATCTACAATAAAAATCCATTCTGCTTTTTCATCAATCTTAATCGTTCTCTGGATATGTTCAGAAAAATCTTGTTCTGTTCTTGTCGATCAAGTGAGTGTGTGCGATTCGATGAGTCAGAAAACTGATACCCAGTCCTAGACAAAGGTACAGCGTGTGACTCGCTCAGATACCCTAGAAGGGGTTCTGAGTAACTGTCCGAATGATGTGGGTGCAAGTCCCACCGCCGAAGGTTACGGCTGACTCAAGACCTACCCACAGTGACCAAACTCGGAATTTTGGAGGCTGAAGCTGGGAATAGGATGCAATCAGACACCGACTGCTGGTGACACTGGCGTTACAGGAGTCCCCATGATGAAACAGAACCTAGAAAAGTGACTTACTTGAGGGCAGGAAAGCAGAAAGAATAGCACCCCCTGACCCCATCGGAGCAATGTAACCCGTCAGCACTTACCCTTATGACTGACATAACCTTGGGTTTCCGATAGTCAAAGTGGTTCCATCTAAAGGGACAATCAATCATCGGACGGAACGAATAAAAACGAATCTAGAGTCTCAGGAGATAGTCGAACCCTGAGTAGGCAAGACGAGATGCGGAACTCTCTAGATTCGGGTAGGACGAAGCGTAATTGCTTCGAGGCAAAAAGAAAACGATTAACAGAGGTGAACATGGTTAGACACAAAATCAAAGATTTTAGTGAACTTTGGAAAAGCCTTCCGTGGAAGAAATTTCGCAGAAATCTTTTTCGTCTCCAAAGAAGATTGTTTAAAGCCATTCAAGCAGAAGACACTAGACGAGCTAGGAATCTTCAGAAACTTATCTTGAAATCCAAGGCAGCTAGACTACTCGCTGTCCGACAAGTATCACAGCTAAATACTGGTAAGAAGACCGCAGGAATTGATGGGGTAAAATCCCTCAACCTCAAACAACGGTTCGACTTAGCAGAAAGGTTACTCAAAGCACATGACTGGAAACACTCAAAGCTGAGAGAAATACCCATCCCCAAAAAGGACGGAACAACCAGAATGCTAAAGGTTCCAACTATGGCTGACAGAGCGTGGCAATGCCTCGTTAAATACGCCCTAGAACCAGCCCATGAAGCACTATTTCACGCCAGAAGCTACGGGTTCAGACCTGGACGCTCAACGCACGACGCTCAAAAGATTCTACAAATCAATCTAAACTCCCACGCAAAAGGAGTAAATAAGAGGATACTTGAGCTAGATATAGAAAAGTGCTTCGACAGGATAAACCACACCTCTATTATGGAAAGGATAATTGCCCCACAAACAATAAAAACAGGTATATGGAGATGCCTGAAAGCAGGGGTTAACCCTCACTTTCCAGAACAAGGAACCCCCCAAGGGGGGGTGGTAAGTCCACTATTAGCTAACGTCGCATTGGACGGTATAGAAGACATCCACAGCAGCATCCGTTATGCGGATGACATGGTTGTTATTCTAAAGCCTAAAGACGATGCAGACAAGATACTCAAAGACATTCAAGAATTCCTGGCGGACAGAGGGCTAAAGGTGAGTGAAAAGAAAACCAAGTTAGTCAAATCGACAGATGGATTTGACTTTCTAGGATGGCACTTCAAAGTACATTCCAACGGAAAGTTCAGATGCGTCCCATCAGAGGACAATTACAAAGCATTCCGTAAGAAAGTTAAAAACATCGTCAACTGCTCGAATTATGGGGCTAGGGTTAAAGCTAAGAAATTAGCCCCCCTAGTAAGAGGATGGCGAAATTATCACAGGTATTGTAAATTGGACGGCTCTCGCTTCTCCTTATGGGGAACATCACATAAAGCCTTCAAAGTCTTCAACAAAGAAAAGAAACTGAACCGACACACGGCAACAGAACTTATCAAGAAGGCTTTTCCAACAGTACCTTATAGTGAAAACCGTCATGTCAACGTCAAAGGAAATAAATCACCCTACGACGGAGACACCGTTTACTGGAGTAAGCGTAAAAACAAGCTCTATGACGGAATAACCTCTAAATGTCTGAAAAGACAAGACCATTCATGTGGACATTGTGGATTAAAGTTTATGGACGATGAGAGGGTTCACCTACATCACATAGACGGAAACCACGATAATTGGAAACCCAAAAACTTAATGGCAGTCCACCATAGCTGTCACCAATATATCCACATGGGCAAGACTGGAAAAGTCTAATTTGTCGGGAGCCGGATGCGTAGAAATACGCACGTCCGGATCTAAACGAGAGGGGCGGAGCATAATAGCTCCCCTCGACTCAACCCTAACAACTTTTCCTCTTGCCACATCCCAGTTCGCAATCAAGCTTAAAGTTCCGTGTCTTTCATATTCAAATTCGATTTTTTCTACTTGTTTAGGCTTGATTCTTTTGTTCGGAAATAATCTCTCAAGAGCTTGAATCCCTGTCATTTCATCTGTACTAATTAAATGAATTCCTTGTTCTAACAAAGTTTTAGCTTCTTGATGAAGTTCACAGATATATTTGACTTGCTTTTTAAATTTTAAGGGATCATCAATTTTGGCATTTAACCAGTAACGAACGAGATGTGGTTGTAATGTCGCTTCTTTTTAAAAAACGCCCCACACTACGGGGGGAAATCTTTTCGACAATTCCTCTTTTTATGGCTTCATCCGCCAACTCTGAAGGTGTCCAATGGCTCACTGGTCTGTCTGATTTTTCACATTCTTCACAAGCGGTCGCTACAATCTGGACTACTTGTTCGACCGTAAAGGATTTTGTTGTTCCAGGTCTTGGGCGATCGCTTAAAATTCCTTTGATCAAGACCATTAATGCTTTCTCCGTTACCTGTTGTTCTTCGGCGGCACTCAGTTTTTCTCTCTCCTCAAACCATCGCGATCGCCACTGACGCACTTGTACTCGGTCTAATTCTAATCTTCGACTAATCGAACTATTGCTCTCTCCTGATGCTGCGGCTAAGATTAGCTTGGCTCGTCTAACAAGGCGATAGGGGTTTGTTGTCCCTCTCACTATTTGTTGGAGTACTGTTTTCTGTAGGTTGGAGAGGTTAATTGGCAATGCTTTTATCATGGACATCAACTTCGAGATTCTTCCGTTAGTTTCATTGAAACACATTGTCGTGGCTAGTCACGAAAGTTTCTGTAAAAATCTGGTGGATTACTTTCGCCAAGCTGCACTAGTTTAACCATTTACTCTTTCGTTGTTCTGTTGTCAATAAGTAGCAGAAAAAGCAAATGGTTATCCAGAGCGTAACCTGATAGTTAGTCTAGTTTTTTGTGACGTTGACCCTTGAGCAATGAACCTAAACCCATAAAGGTTGCTAAACCTAACAAAGCGAGGGGTGGGGTTTCGGGTTCGGGAACACTCTCACCACTGATAGGACAACCCCCAGGAACACAAATCTCTTCAGAATCTTCAGGGTTCATAAACGGGGGTGCGATTCCTGCGCCAATTTCTATCCCGAAGAAAGCAGGGGGAACAGGTTCATCGGAATCGTCGGTACTAGAGGGGGCAAGAGGAACGATGGCGGCATCAGGGGCCAAGAGGGCAACGAATGGAGCTTGTGGATTTTGGTCTTGACCTTGACCTGGGCGAGGCCCTATAAACCCAGTATTACCAAGCCCCGGAAAAACAGGACCAGGAAAATCACCGTCATCTATCCATGTCAAATTAACATTCCCAAAACCAAAAGCATTCCCTGCACCATCAGCCGTTCCTAAAGGTTGTCCACCATTGGTCAGAAACCAGTTAAATGAGAGGGTTTCTCCTGCTTGAAAGTCGTCTACTTCAAAAACAAAGCCACCGCGAACATTATTTCCATTATCAATGGTTTCTGGTAATCCTGTATTAAAGTCATTATTAGGGAATAAACCAGTGGCATTAACAGCATCGATTTGCTGTAAAAAATTGAGTGGGGGCGGACCGGCAGCAATGTCAACCAGATCAATATTGGGAATAGCTGTCCCTCCATCCCAGTGAATTGCTGTTTCAGTATTATTCGAGGGGTCAACCGACCAATCATTGTCAATGTCTTGATTACCGCTAACAGTAGATCCGCCCTGATCGTCAAAATCGCTAATCGTGGTACCTGAGTTATTAAAAAAGTTCACATCAGATTCTGCGGCGATGGCGATCGCAAGATCATCGGCTGGCGTATCTGTCCAGTTTAAAACTTCTATTTCAAAGCGAAATCGATCGGTATCGGCATCTGTTTGCTCGATGTTCATGATCCGAAAGCAAAATACCGGAATTACGGTACCATCGGCTGGGGGATCGGCTAATGCAGGAGTAGCAAAGGTTCCTAGCATGGTGGCGGCCACGGCTGTTTTAATAATGGGACGAGTGCCACGGTTTATAAGTTGAGTAAGAGGATTGCGGTTGTGCATAGTAAGATTGGAAACTTAACAGTTTTCGCAACGATTTCCCTAACAATAGTTCAACTATCTCAACAATTTGCAATAAATTAATGTTTTTTTTTAGTTTAAATCCATATTTTTTGATATTTTGTAATAACAAGTAATTTAATCATGAAAGATAATATTTAGTTATAATTAGGGTTTGCTGAAAAAGTTTCTCCAAAATTTATGCCACTTTTGACCAAGAATTTTCTGACAAATCAATAAGTTTTAGTACATAAAAATTATTTAAAATATAATCAAAATTAATGAAAGGCGGTTTGATGAGTTCCTCTGTTCTATTATTAGTAAATAAGGACAAAAAAAGCGACAAAAACTGCCTCAGAAGTTTAGAAAGATTGACAACTAAAAATGTAATAGCAATAGATGTAATGGAGGTTTCAGGGAGTTTTGTCATCACGAGATTTAGGCTAAATCTTCGTTTAGCTTGTCCAAACTTTCCCTCAATAGCATTACGGAAGCATTCATCGGAGTGGGCTTGTTTCTTTTCTTCTTCACTGACATTTTTCGGAGGTCTTCCTAACTTCGGACCACTGATTCTTATCCCTCTTTCCTTACACCAATTTCTGTTTTCCCTAGTTCGATAAATTTTATCTACATGGACGGATTCGGGATAATAGCCAAACGTTTCTTTATACTTTTCTACTTGTTCTTTTAAATGACAAGATTCCTTGAAGTTTTCCCAACTTATTTTGTCTAGAAACACATAGTTATCTACACAGCTTACTGAGAGTTTAGCTCCAAACTCTATTAGTTTTCCTGCTTTTCCCCTCACTATTGGACGAATATGCGGTTGAGTTAAACTTACAATTCTTTGAGGAACACTCTGGGTCTTATTCTCCCACATTGACTGTTGTTGTTCATAAACTTTTTTGATAGTCTCTAGACAATTTTTCTGTCTTTTACTCAGATTTTCCAGGGAAGCCCCAGCTTGAATTAAGTCTTCTATATTTCCTAAATTTTTCTTAAGGTATTTTAACTGTTTCCCGATAGCTTTTCTTCTTTCTTGATAAGATACTTTTCGTTTTTTAGCTACTTTTAAGTATTCCTTTCTAGCAATTTTTCTATAAGTTCTCGGCTTTTTTCTCAATTTTACTCTTAATGGTTTATAAAGATTATCTATTATTCTTTCTGTCTCAATTCTGGCTTGATTTAATATGCCTAAATCCGTTGGGTATTTGATGTCTGCTGGCGCACAAGTCGCATCTAAAATTAGTTTACCTTTATTTTTTATTTTTTCTCCTTTTTCTTGGAGACAATCCTTTTTTTTTACTTCTTTATCACTCTTGTCTATTTCTCTTTTTACTATTTTTTTATTGATTTTGTTTATCAATTCTCCATCAATTCTTTTCCTAAAATAAACTAGCATTGAAGATTCCAGTGGTGGCTCTTGTTGATAACAATTTAAACCTATAAAGTATTGTAGATAGGGATTTTCTCTAATCTGTTCTATAGTTTCTCTATCACTTGTTCCTAATTTTTCCTTAATAATTAATGTCCCTAATGCCATTCTAAATAGTTTGGCTGGCGCACCTTTTTCTGCTGAAAAAAGTTTAGCATATTCTTCCTCAAAATCATCCCAAGGTATCAACTCTGCCATGATTACCCAACGATTATTGGGGGACAATTTGCCCTCGAAAGGTAATTCAAATTTTTCTGGGGGCGGTAAAGGTTGCTCCTCTTTTCGATACGTTTGTTCTTGACCAACAACTGGGAGGTGTTTCTACCAATTATAGCGGTTTGTAGCCGACAAAGCTGATCTTTTTTGCGATCGCGAATATGGGTGTAACCTTTTAAAGAATAGGGTTTTGCTTTTATTCAGCAAACCCTAATTATTCATTTTTGTAGTAATTGAGCTTAAGATTTAACCGAACCGGCTAACATACCCCGTACAAAGTAACGTTGTAGGGCAAAAAAGACCATTAAAGGCACTGTCATGCTAATAAAAGCACCGGCAGTTAATAAATACCAATCTTGACCCCTAGAGCCTACCATATTGCTCAGTTGGATGGTGACAGGTGCCACATTCTTTGTACCACCGAGATAAACCAAAGCGATTAATAAATCATTCCAAACCCAAAGAAACTGAAAGACAGCAAAAGAGGCGATCGCTGGCATGGATAAGGGTACAATTAACCGTGTAAAAATTTTTAGATGGGAGGCTCCATCAACTTTGGCCGCTTCGATGAGATCCCTTGGTAATGCACCGATATAGTTACGCAACAAATAGATCCCTAATGGCAACCCATAACCAGTATGAGCTAACCATACTCCTAGAAAGGTATTTGCTAATCCTAAATCTCGATAAGCCCGTAAAATAGGAATAAGGGTAGTTTGCAAAGGAACAACCAATAAACAGACAACAATAAGAAATAAAAATTGTCGTCCCGGAAACTCCATCCAAGCAAACCCATAAGCTGCAAAAGTAGCGATGGCAATAGGAATAATGGTAGCAGGAATAGAAATGGTTAAACTATTTAAAAAAGCTTGTCCCATTCCCTGAGATTGGATCACCTCTAAGTAGTTGCCTAGATGATATTGGGTGAGTTCAAAGGGATGTAGAAAAACTGACCACCAACCACTGGATAACATAGCCTCTCGTTGCCTTAACGAACTAATAAATAGCCCCATAGTGGGCAGAGTCCAGATAAAGGCGATGATGACAAGGGTGATATGAATGGGAGTTTTTTGCCAAAATTCTACTTGATTTTTTTTGTTTATTTTTTCTGGCACTATCTTAATTTCTCCTGAGTTTGAAAACGACGAATATTACTAATCATGACGGGAATAATTAAGAGGAGTAAAATAATAGCGATCGCACTTCCACGTCCAAAATTTCGATAGTTAAACATTTCTTTGATCATACGACTAGCAATCACTTCTGTGCCATTATTTCCCCCTGTCATAACAAAGACAATATCAAATATTTTCAAAACTAAAATAATGATAGTCGTACTCACCACTAAAATAGTAGAACGAATCATAGGAATGGTAATACGCCAAAAAATCTGCCAACTATTCGCCCCATCAATACGGGCAGCCTCAACAATATCTTGTGGAATACCTTTAATTGCTGCGGATAAAATAACCATGGCAAACCCAGTATATAACCAAATCATAATGATAATAAGAGCAAAATTATTGACCGATCTTTCTACTAACCAACCCACGGGTTCAAAACCTAAACTAACAATAATGGCATTCAATAACCCGATTTGTTCATCTCCTAATGGTCGATAAGCATAGATAAATCTCCAGATAACACTTGCCCCCACAAATGAGATGGCCATCGGTAAGAAAATTAGAGATTTTACAATGGGTTCATAGGAAACCTTATCTACTAAAACAGCAATAATTAACCCTAAAGATACACTAATACCTGTAACCAAAACTAACCATAATAAATTATTACGGAAAGCCATCAACATTGATTTATCAGTAAAAGCAAATAAGTAGTTTTTCAAACCCACAAAATTTTGCGATCGCCCATCAAAAAAACTGAGATAAAAAGTTTGAATAGTAGGCAAAATCAAATAAGCTGACAAGATTAACATTGCAGGAGAAATATAAACCCAAGGTAATAAATTATGATTCCAAGGTTTAGGTAGGCGAGCAATACAGTAGTTTGCTAAATAAAAGATGCCAATAACCCCACCACAGCCAAAAACAACAGCTAATATTACATTAATAATTCTGGTGATAATTTCCATTATTTTTATATCTTAATTAAACATTCAAAAATAATTGCTCATTCTGGCCAACTATTTTCAATATTTTCTAGAACAGTCTCCACATCCGTTCCTCCAACATAATCAACCATACCAGACCAAAAAGTACCAGTTCCCACAGCCCCCGGCATCATATCCGAACCATCAAAACGAATAACATCAGCATCGGCCAAAATTTTTGCTTGTTGCTGCATTAATTGATTAGGATAAAGATCCATTGCAATATTTTTTCTGGGAGAAATAGAACCCCCTAATTTAACAACAATTTCGTGGGGAACTTTACTAGCAACATATTCCATTAACTGCCTTGCTTCGGGGGTATCATTAAACATAGCAAACACATCTCCTGCAACTAACACAGGAGATCCTTGATCCGGTTCAATGGGGGGTAAATAGAAAATGCCCACATCTTCGGCTGTGTTTATATCTTCAGGAAGAAAAGAGGCAATAAAAGCCGCTTGACGATGGAGATAACACTTAGGTTGCTCCCCAAATAATCCTTGGATGGAGTCTCCAAAAGGAATACTTAACACCCCCACCTTACCCCCATAAACATACTTGTCGTTGCGGACAATTTTACCGAAGGTTTCTACAGCGTTTTTTACCGATTGGTCCGTAAAGGGAATTTTATTGTTAACCCACTGATCATAAACCTCGGGCCCTGCTGTTCGCAACATGATGTCTTCCACCCAGTCTGTACCCACCCAACCGGTTGCATCTCCGCTTTCCATAGCAACACACCAGGGGGTTTTGCCCTCTTCCACCAGGCGATCGCTTAAGGCGATCATTTCCTCCCAGGTTTTGGGAATTTCGTAACCGTTTTCCTGAAAAACTTTGGGGTTATACCAAACTAAACTTTTAACCGAAGCTTGATACCAAACCCCATAGGGAGTCTCATCTACACTTCCCAAAGCGATCCAAGTATCAGGATAGGCTTCTTTGAGGTTTTCGGGGGTTATAAATTCTGTTAAGGGGATTAATTGTCCTTCTTTGGCAAAGTCGGCCATTAACCCAGGTTGAGGGAACAAAGCTATGTCTGGGGGGTTGCCTGAGTCTACCCGAATGGGTAAGGTGGTGGCAAAGGTATTAGTTCCTTCATAAACTACTTCAATGCCTGTTTTTTCGGTAAAAGGGGCTAGAGCTTTTTCTAGTTTTTCTTGTTCTTCCCCCACAATAACCCCAAGAATTGTTACTTGTTTTTGATTGGTTTGAGGGGTTTGGTTCAAGAAACTACAACCGCTTACGGTGAGACAAATTAGGAATGTAGCAGCAAAAAAGGCAGGTTTTAAACTGTTTTTGAATCTTTTCATTAATATCAGAGAGTATGTTCGTTGCTATCAAAGAGATAAAGACGTTGACTATCTATTAATAGGTCTAGGGTTTCTTTTGACCTTACTTTAGCACGGGGGTCCAAACGGGCTACTAATTCCTCTCCGTTGGGGGTGTCACCATAAACCACCAATGAGTCCCCCATGTTTTCTATGAGGGTAACTGTTACTTGTATGGTTAATCCTTGAATATCTGGGGGGGTATATTGGGGATGATAGATGTTTTCGGGACGAATACCCAGAGTTAAGGATGGGTTTCCTATATCTTTTGCTATGTTAGGCAGATAGGTTTGCAGATCAATCAAGGTTTCACCCCATTTGAGGTATGATTTTCCCTCCTTTTCTCTCCTTTCTACAGGGAAAAAGTTCATGGAGGGACTGCCGATAAATCCTGCCACAAACTTATTGATAGGATGGTTATAAAGGTTTGTGGGGGTGTCTACTTGTTGCAAAATACCCTCTTTCATCACTGCAATGCGATCGCCCATAGTCATCGCTTCTACTTGATCGTGGGTGACATAGATAAAGGTGGTGTTTAAGTCTTGATGGAGTTTACTAATTTCTTTTCTCGCTTGAACCCGTAATTTTGCATCCAGGTTTGATAGGGGTTCATCCATCAAAAATACAGCAGGTTGTCTCACGATCGCCCTCCCCACAGTAACCCGTTGGCGTTGTCCCCCTGAAAGTTCTTTGGGTTTACGATGGAGTAGTTTTTCTATGCCTAACTGTTGCGCTGCACTATGAACTCGTTGTTTAATATCGGTACGAGATTTCCCTTGTAATTCTAAACTAAAGGCCATGTTATCAAAGACGCTCATGTGGGGGTAAAGGGCGTAAGATTGAAAGACCATGGCAATGTCTCGATCTTTAGGGGATAGTCCGTTTACAGGGTGATCTCCAATAGATATAGTCCCTTCTGTGATAGATTCTAACCCGGCCAATAATCTTAGGGAGGTACTTTTGCCACACCCAGAGGGGCCAACAAACACCAAAAATTCCCCATTTTTGATATCTAAATTGAGATTATTAACTGCGGTGTAATCTCCAAATCGCTTGATAACTTGGTCAAATGTAACACTAGCCATTAAAATTAATTAATATTTAATAATTAACAATTAGCAATTATACATTATTAATTAGGGTTTGCTGAAAAAGTTTCTCCAAAATTTATGCCACTTTTGACCAAGAATTTTCTGACAAATCAATAAGTTTTAGTACATAAAAATTGTTTAAAGTATAATCAAAATTAATGAAAAGCGGTTTGATGAGTTCCCCTGTTCTATTATTAGTAAATAAGGACAAAAAAAGCGACAAAAACTGCCTCAGAAGTTTAGAAAGATTGACAACTAAAAATGTAATAGCAATAGATGTAATGGAGGTTTCAGGGAGTTTTGTCATCACGAGATTTAGGCTAAATCTTCGTTTAGCTTGTCCAAACTTTCCCTCAATAGCATTACGGAAGCATTCATCGGAGTGGGCTTGTTTCTTTTCTTCTTCACTGACATTTTTCGGAGGTCTTCCTAACTTCGGACCACTGATTCTTATCCCTCTTTCCTTACACCAATTTCTGTTTTCCCTAGTTCGATAAATTTTATCTACATGGACGGATTCGGGATAATAGCCAAACGTTTCTTTATACTTTTCTACTTGTTCTTTTAAATGACAAGATTCCTTGAAGTTTTCCCAACTTATTTTGTCTAGAAACACATAGTTATCTACACAGCTTACTGAGAGTTTAGCTCCAAACTCTATTGGTTTTCCTGCTTTTCCCCTCACTATTGGACGAATATGCGGTTGAGTTAAACTTACAATTCTTTGAGGAACACTCTGGGTCTTATTCTCCCACATTGACTGTTGTTGTTCATAAACTTTTTTGATAGTCTCTAGACAATTTTTCTGTCTTTTACTCAGATTTTCCAGGGAAGCCCCAGCTTGAATTAAGTCTTCTATATTTCCTAAATTTTTCTTAAGGTATTTTAACTGTTTCCCGATAGCTTTTCTTCTTTCTTGATAAGATACTTTTCGTTTTTTAGCTACTTTTAAGTATTCCTTTCTAGCAATTTTTCTAGAAGTTCTCGGCTTTTTTCTCAATTTTACTCTTAATGGTTTATAAAGATTATCTATTATTCTTTCTGTCTCAATTCTGGCTTGATTTAATATGCCTAAATCCGTTGGGTATTTGATGTCTGCTGGCGCACAAGTCGCATCTAAAATTAGTTTACCTTTATTTTTTATTTTTTCTCCTTTTTCTTGGAGACAATCCTTTTTTTTTTACTTCTTTATCACTCTTGTCTATTTCTCTTTTTACTATTTTTTTATTGATTTTGTTTATCAATTCTTCATCAATTCTTTTCCTAAAATGAACTAGCATTGAAGATTCCAGTGGTGGCTCTTGTTGATAACAATTTAAACCTATAAAGTATTGTAGATAGGGATTTTCTTTAATCTGTTCTATAGTTTTTCTATCACTTGTTCCTAATTTTTCCTTAATAATTAATGTCCCTAATGCCATTCTAAATAGTTTGGCTGGCGCACCTTTTTCTGCTGAAAAAAGTTTAGCATATTCTTCCTCAAAATCATCCCAAGGTATCAACTCTGCCATGATTACCCAACGATTATTGGGGGACAATTTGCCCTCGAAAGGTAATTCAAATTTTTCTGGGGGCGGTAAAGGTTGCTCCTCTTTTCGATACATTTGTTCTTGACCAACAACTGGGAGGTGTTTCTACCAATTATAGCGGTTTGTAGCCGACAAAGCTGATCTTTTTTGCGATCGCGAATATGGGTGTAACCTTTTAAAGAATAGGGTTTTGCTTTTATTCAGCAAACCCTAATTATCAACTGTTCAGGACTAGCACAATTTCATATATACATCAAAATATTTTATTAATTCTAAAGGTTTATTTTATAAAAAGTTTATTTTTTAAAGCTTAGACTATGACACTTTTAAAACTGTCTATTGTTGGTTGCTGCTCAAGAATAAAACTTTTATATTTATTATTAATCGATTTAGTTCGATTGTGGTGTGAAAGAGTGATTCTGTGGTGTGAGAATGTGAAGAGAAAAGCACTGAGGTCGAAACAAGGCAAGACTTCAAGTGCTTTTCTTATTATTAGTCGTTTCCAGTCAGTTTCAGCAATTAACAATTATTCGGTGAGCCTCATACTCACTAAATTAAGACAATTAAGTTAACACTTTACACTGGCCTTGCCAACGTAATAAATGATCGCATAATACCAAGGCAACCATCGCTTCTACCATAGGAACAGCCCTAGATAAAACACAAGGATCGTGTCTTCCTTTGGCGGCTAAAGTTGTCTCTTCGCTCTCAGAAGTAACTGTTTTTTGTTCTTTACCAATGGTAGCAGTAGGTTTAAAAGCAACACGAATAATGATATTTTCTCCGTTACTAATTCCTCCTTGAATACCTCCTGAGCGATTGGTTTTGGTGCGAATATTTCCGTCATCATCAATATAAAATTCGTCATTATGTTCACTTCCTATTAATAACGTTCCAGCAAAACCTGAACCAATTTCAAACCCTTTGCTGGCCGGAAGGGACATAACTGCTTTGGCTAAATCTGCCTCTAATTTGTCAAAAACAGGCTCTCCTAACCCTTTGGGAACATAACGAGCAATACATTCAACTACACCCCCAATAGAGTCTTTATCTCGTCGAGTTTGATCGATCAGATCGATCATTTTTTCTGCCATTTCTTGATCGGGACAACGAAGAATATTACTCTCTACTTCTTCTAGGGTAACGGTATCTGGGTTAACATTTCCCTCTAAATTTTTAATACGTTTTACATAGCCAATAATTTCTACATTAGCAACTTGATATAATATTTTTTTAGCAATAGCACCTGCTGCAACCCTGCCAATAGTTTCTCTGGCAGAAGATCGCCCCCCACCCTGCCAGTTTCTGATCCCATACTTGGCTTCATAAGTTGCGTCTGCGTGGGAAGGACGAAACTTGGCCGCCATCTCATTATAATCTTGCGATCGCGCGTCTTTATTACGAACTAAAATTGCAATAGGTGTTCCCAATGTTTTCCCTTGAAATACCCCTGAAATAATCTCACAGGTGTCCGTTTCTTTACGAGGTGTGGTAATCTTACTTTGTCCGGGGCGACGACGATCTAAGTCTCCTTGTATATCGCTTTCTGATAGGTTTAAACGAGGGGGACAACCATCAATAATAACCCCGACTCCTCCCCCGTGAGATTCTCCAAAGGTTGTAATCCGAAATAGATGGCCAAAGGTGTTACCCATATTTTTAGATCATAGTTAATTTTCTCCTTTCTTATTATAACCTTTTTGGGTAATTAAAATCTAGAATATTGTTTATTTTTTTATAAAATATCTTTGCGTTTCTGCAACATATAAGTTACAATCCAATAAATTAAACTATGTAATAATAATAAGCTCCAATTGATTAATAAATTGCTAGAATTGGCAGAATAAACCTCTGTAGGAATATCCACATTAATAAGCACTGGATTAGGGTTTAAGGGTGAAATTGGTTGTGCTTCAGGGATCAAAGAAGGAATATCTACTAAACTACCTAATGCACCCACGGACCAACGACTAATCATTAACCAAGATAGCAGTTTACCAATACCTGTCATTTTAAATAAGACCCCTGAAAAAATAATTTGAGGTAAAAGTAATAAAGGTAAAGAACTATTAGCTTGTGTTATATTGTTAACAAAAGCTGATACCATAATACCTAAACTAATAGTAGAAAATGATGTCAAAAATATTGTTATTTCCGTTCCTAGTACCCAAGCTAATAGGTTTGACTCTGGGGAATTAAAACAGATAAAAATAGTTAAAGATATTAATAAACTTTGTAAAAATACTAATATTCCTAAAACCCCTACTTTTGACGCTAAATAAGGCAAAATTTCTAAATTAACCAATCTTTCTCGTTGATAAATTTTCGCTTCTTTAATGATTTCTTGTAAAGAACTAGCTAACCCCACCCAAATAGCTGCACAGGTAAAAACAAACAAAACTTTTAAAGATAAAGTAGCAAAGGTAGGGTCATTTTCATCGGTAAAATTGAAGGGTATTTTATCAGATAAAGCAATTCTCATAGCTATAATTCCCAAAGGAGCAGTCACCAGGGATAACCCAATATTTAGGGGATCTCTTATTAATAATTGGAAATATCTTTGCGAGAGAATAGAAAACTGTTGAAAAAAAGAAATTTTAACTTTTTGGGGATTAGATTTTTTCACAGCTTGAGAAGAAGCTTGTACTAGATATTGATTAATATATTGCTCGTAAAAATTAGGATCATTTTTAAATCTTTCTGTTTTTTTTTTAACTTTATCTGAATCTTCTAAATGAACATAAATATCAGCGAAATTGTTACTTTTTATGCCGAAAAAATCTATGGCTTTTTGAGGTGGTCCAAAATAACAAAGATTGCCACCTTTCCCTAGAAAAACTAGGCGATCGCAGAGATTAATATTTAAAGTTGTATGAGTAACTAAAATAATAGTTCGTCCTTCATTAGATAAATCTTTAAGTAATTCCATCATTTTTTTATCCAACCCTGGATCGAGGCCAGATGTGGGTTCATCTAAGAAGAAAAGCTTAGGATCAGCTAATAATTCAACCCCCATACTTACCCGTTTAAGTTGTCCTCCACTGAGATTTTTAACTAAAGTATTTTCTCTTTCTTTTAAGTCTATTTGGTTTAATACTTTCTCACTTTCTTGAACAAGATTAATATCAGGGGGTAAACGTAATTTAGCTGCATAATACAAAACTTCCCTAACCGTTAAATTAGGATGAACAATATCATATTGAGGGACATAACCGATGAGATTACGATATATATTAAAGTTTTTGCGTAAATCTTCTCCATTTAATTCAACTGTGCCATTTTCTAGCTGTTCAGTTCCTAATAAAGTTTTCATTAAAGTGGATTTTCCTGTGCCACTTCCTCCAATTATAACAACAAATTGATCAGGATTAATAGGTAAAAAAAACATCTTTTAATATAGTAATTTTTTCACCGTTTTTATCTTTAACAAATCTGGTTAAGTTTTTAGCATCAAGACGAATATTATCCCCTCTATCCGCAATGCGTAAAATATCACCTTGTAGAATTAATAGATAAGGACCAATACGAATGGTTGATCCGTTGGGAATAATAGCTTGACCTGTTACTTTTTGCCCGTTAACAAATACACCATTGGTGCTACGATCTGTGAGAATATATTGACCTTTACTATTATTATCAATTATAGCGTGATCATAAGAAATAGTAGGTGCATCTAAGGGTAAATTAGCTTGAGGGTTTCTCCCAATAGAAACAGATTTATTTTTAATAGAAATAGCTGTTTTTTGGTTTTTTTTAGAGGGTTGATTGGCGTTAGTATGAGAGTAGGTAATTATAATATGATTACGTGCTAATGTCCCAACAGTAACTACCATTCCATCTTGTAATAACAGTCCTTGTTTTGGGGTAATTAAAGAGTTATTAAAAAATAATCTATTACTACTAGATTTGACTTGATCACCGTCATAAATTCGATAATTATTCCCCTCTTTGACAAAAGAAGCTTGACAACCACTAACCATCATCCAATTATCCTTTTCAGGAACTATCAGATCGGCTTTTTTTGGATCTCTTCCTAAACGATGTACGTCTTTTGCTAACTCAAAAGGTTTTAAAGTTTGACCTTGATTATTTCTTAGGCTAATAGAAGATAAATGATCTAAAACAGTTCTAGAAACTGGAATATTAGTCATAATAAGATACTTTAGTCAGTTAGTTAGGAATCAAAAGCTAATATATAAGAAATTTTACAACATAAGAACTGTGACAGTTTCCCCTTCCTTAATTTTTGTTACTCCTATTGGCAACATAGCTAAAGCATTAGTTAATCCTAAATTAATTAAATTAGCGGAGTTTTGCTGTCCTTTAGCTAAGCTAAATAGATATTCACCATTTACTGGTTTTAACTGTCCCCAAATGTAGGTTTCTCTTTTCCCCTGAGAAGATAAATCATGGGCAGATTTTACAGTAATTAATTGGGGTTTATGCTCTCCTTTTATCCCTGAAAATTTATCTAAAGCGAGTTTAACCAATCGCCAACAACCAACCAAAGCAGACACAGGATTACCCGGTAAACCAAAATAAACACAACCATTATCAAATTTAGCAACTGTTAACGGTTTTCCTGGTTTCATGGCAACACTATCAACGGAAATTTCACCCCCCACTTCTAGTAATATATTGTCTATATAATCATAATCACCAACAGAAACACCCCCAGTTGAAAGAACAAAATCAGCAGTATTTATAGCTTCTAGAATTTTTTGTTTAATGAGAGCAGGTTCATCTTTAACAATGCCTAAAGAGATAGGAATTCCCCCATTTTTAATAATGAATGCTTTAAGAGCATATTGATTAGAATCAATAATTTGTCCAGGTTCTAACTTTTCAGTGGTCGTAATTAATTCATTTCCTGTGGATAAAATAGCCACACGAGGACGACGATAAACCTTAACCTGAGAACATTGCGCTGTGGCCAAAATAGCCATTTCTGGCTCATTAATTTTAGTCCCTGCACTCAACAAAATATCCCCAGATTGATAAAAATTACCTTTTTTCCTGACAAATTCTCCACAATATTGAGGAGGAGATAACACAATAACTTGTGTTCCTTGTTTTTGCGTTTTCTCTTGGATAATAATCGTATCAACCCCATCCGGTAACATGGCTCCGGTAAAAATGCGACAAGCTTCCCCTGATCTAATCGATATTTCAGGCTTAATTCCTGCTGGAATTTCTGCCACAATTTTTAAGGTAATTGGTTGATTTGTATCCCCTTGATTAACATCTTCAAAGCGTACCCCATAACCATCCATAGCAGAATTATCCCAATAAGGGAAATCGAGGCCGCTAGTAACCGCTTCAGCTAAAATTCTTCCTGTTGCCTGATCTAACTCAATGGTTTCTGTTTCTTGTAAACTGGTTACTAGGTCGAGAATAATTGTTTGAGCGTCTTGAACCGAAATCATAGTCATAGGATTCTCTTGTCTCCAAAAAAAAAGATAAACTGCTACATTATTAAAGGGAAAATGTGGTAAAAAAGTGGTAATAGGGATAGTAAAGATGCTATGGACCAATGCAATGACAGAAACCTCAATCAAATAAAAGCATTATTAACTCGTTATGGATTCGAGACCAAACAAATTGCCATTTCTGAATTAGTTGAGAACTGGGCGGCCTATTATTCAGTGTACTGGATTCGTCTCGCCATTCTCGAAGCCCTCTATCAAGGGCGTTATAAGGCTATTTCTGTGGAGCATATTCTCGACCTCTGGAAACGATTGGGACAACCTACCTATCATTTTACTCACGAGTTTGAACGATTTATCACGGGGAATCTCTTGATTAAAGATTTCAGCGATCATAACCACTTCCAAGAGGAAGCAGTAGAAGAAAAACCATTACCCCTAGAGCAATGCCCCCCAACCCCCTCAAACACTATTATTACTTTAACTCCAATTAAAGAATTAGTTAAGAAAATAGTTATCCCCATTTCCGTCGCTTCAGACAAATTAACCTGCCAAAATAATCATAAACCTTCCTCGAACAATGGTAATTCGCACCCAGTGGAGGTAGATAACTCAACAATAGATGAACCAGAATTAGAATATAGAACTAGCTTAAAACCAGAGAAAACCCCAAGCTCCATTAATCAGTTTGTTCCCCTTTCTGACTCTTCAGATTTTTATAGAAAATTAAGAGCAGTTGCCCATCAACAATTCCAAGAAAACCAAGAGAATTAACAGGAAAATCAATAGAAAACGGCAAAGGTCGGCATTACCCACCCTACGATTTTTGACGCTCTCCTGGCTGAAGGGCAGGAGATTCATAACGAATCCCTGTCGGGATGGTTATTATCTTGTTTTCACAAGTTCCCAGGCTCACCACGTTTGCCTCAAAGGGCGTAGTGATATTTCCTTAAACCCTGCCAATTCAGGTGTTGGGCGTGTACTTTCCGAGAGTCCCCCGGTAGGTTTTTAAGTCTTGTACTGACTTACTTTATTTTACCATATTCACGGCATTTAAAAATGAGCAGCGACCCCGCGGCGTCTTACGGTGAGTCCACTGCGGTCTTGGCGGTTTCCGTCGAGGAGCAAGTGGCGAACCCGAAGGGCGCAAGGGAATGCGCTGCGATGCCGAGTGGTTCTACATCACCTGTTTAAAAACAGGCGTTTTGAACATCCCGTGTGTTGTTATAATTGAAATTAATCTGATTTCTAACCAATCTTTGTAATCATTCATACTTTTCCCTTTTCCTAACGATATTCTTGATTTTGAATGTCCCTTAAACGGGCTTCTGGACGCAAAAATCTATCCATTTGTGACTCAAAAAATTGACGATTTTTTAATAAATGTTTGGGGTTTTCATCGTCTAAGGGATATAACAAAGCTTGACGTAATGCTTGAATAACAGCAGAGGTAACATTGTACATAGATCGCTGAAAAGTAATCCCTAGTTGAATCAACATATCACCTTCCCCACGACAATGTTTTTGATAGTATTCCAGTAGATAATCTGGTAAAAAGTGATACATATCATCCATTAATAATGTGGGAGGAATACCTGCCGTTCCTACAGGGAAAACATCCGCATACAAAATTCCATAATGGAAGTCTTTTTGATCATCGGGAACTTGTTGTGCTTGAGCATTATAAGACTTTGTTCCCTCACGGGGTGACAAGCCCGTTAAAACCCTGATTGAAAGAGGGTTTCAGCCGTGGAGATCGCTCTATAAATTGTCAAAAACTAGAGGGCTTATTGAGAATAAACAATAATGATAATCATTCTTGCCGTGTGTGTGGGGGGGAGGAGGGTTACACCGTCCTCCCCCCCACAGGGTTGATGCTCAAAATCAACCCCTTGGGCAATATTAGTTTTTATTAAATAATAAAAATTGGTTTATTTTGGATGCTCCCACATTAAAGTTTCCAAACCCTTTATTTTTAGTGACTGAAACCCCAGTTAAAAACATCTTCATCCCAGGTTTCATTCCTAACTGCGAAAAAGTTTGATAATCTTCATCATCTTTTTTCTGGTTTGTACCTTGTTTCTGACGAAAAGCGAAGAATAACTTTTGTTTTTTACTTTTTTGTTTCAACCAATAAGCTAATTTAACACTGTGGAATTCTCGGTCTCCAAGAATGACTAACTCATAGTTTTTTAGAAGACAAAGAACAGGTTGAATTAATGCCTGTTGTTCAGATAATCTGCTGGCTCCTCTTTTCCCTAAAAGTGTCCAATAGATGGGTAAAGCCCGCTTTTTCCAGATAACAGCAACCATGAAAACATTTTTATCTTTCCATTGGGTTCGGTCAATTGTTATAATCAGACGAGAGCCAGTCTTAAATTCTTTACAAATAATAGCTTTAATCACAGGAAACCAGAATCTGGGAATGGCTAAAGCTGACAAAACTAGGAATCTCTGGATATGTTTACGACGACTTTGATAAAGGATTGGTAAAGGAAAACAAGCTGCTAACCTTTCTATTCTAACCTGTTTATGTACTGTCAGCAACCACAGTAAAATTCTAAAAGCCTCGAACTGTGTTTGTGTTAAATGTTTGGTAAAATGAGATTCATAAACTGCTAAAAAGCTCATGATTTAAGTTATAAAACGATTAAGGACAATCTGATTATTATTAGCATAAAATCGGATTGTTTTCTCTCTTTTAGGAGTTGACGCTCGCGCATCAAAACAGTTTGGGGGGGCAGGGCAATCGCATTTAATTTTTGAAAAGCTGACTGCATAAGAGGTTTCGCGATCGCCGTTCATTTGTACTGAAACTCTAAAATCTTTACTGGATAACGCATCTCAGATTTTAATGCGATTGCCCTGTTTGGGGGGGGAAGACGTGGCAAATGCCACGTCTTCCCCCCCCATTTGCAAATGATTATCATTATCGTTCATTCTCAATAAGCTCTCTGGTTGCCGACAATTGTTTAGGGTCGGGTAACAGAGAAAAACCGCTCTAGACTTACTTTTCAACCTACTTGTCACCCCGTGAGCTTTGTTCCCCTAAAGGGTGCAGTACGATAAAATACGGCTTCAACGTAGGGTAAAGCTGCTTCATAAAGCCAGGTAAACCCCTTAGATTTGGGAATGATTTCGTAACATTCATCCCCAACATAAACATGATGATAAATAGGACGGCCAGCAACGGCAAAAATACCATTAATTAAGAAATTCATGGCATCAGGAACCCCTTTAAATCCTCCCTCATCGTAAATATCATTGGACTTTGGATAAAAAACAATTGTTAGCGTAAATTTTACGCTAAACATATCTCCAGAGCTAAAATAGAGAATTAAGGTGATTTTAAAAACTCTCTTTCCATCTTTTTAGGGGATTTTAAATATTAAATAGCTTCATTCAGTTTCGGTTCCAATATAGATATCTAAGTAGCTTTCAGTTAGAGATTGAATGACTCGTTCTAATTCATCAATGAGATTTCTTCTAGTGAGTTTTTCTACAGCATCAATATGAGCAGAACTTCCGGCTCGTCCTAAATATTTATATTTGGTTTTTTTCTCATTATTAGTGGCCATAGGAAAAATTGATTCAGCAGCCTGTAGTTTATAATACCAGTAGATTGTTCCCTTTCGATTAACCTGATAACGAATAATATGACAATTAGCTGGTGCTACTTCCCCTTCCCGTTCAATTTTCTTTATTTTCTGTTTAAGAGAGCGAATTAGACTCTTAATTTGTTTGGCTCTCAGGTGGACATCTTGACTGGTCTTAAGTTCGGAATGTGATGACATTAGCCTTAACTGTAACAAACAACCTCTTTTGACGTTAGCGTATATATTCCGCTAATTTATAAGGTAATAAATTTTAAAAATGACCAAAAATGAAACGGCTACGTCTGTCGAGGAATTCCTGGTGTGGAGGTCTAACCTCTTCCAAGGACTAAAAGCTAGAAAAGAAACTATTATAGAATTACTCGATGCCCTCTCCAGTAACCAAGAAGCTCACTCAGTCGTTGAATTGTCTCTCAATCCTTTATTTAGAAGAGATTATAACAGTTTATATAGAGGAATTCAAGAGTTTTTACCCACTCAAACTGACCCTAATTATGAACAGAGAATTGAGACTTTATTTTCAGCGGTATCGAGAACAATTCCTCCCACTTCAAAACATTATAACTTATTTGGTATTGACACAACTCCCTGTCCACGACGGTTTGCCGAAACGTTAGCGGATAAAACCTTTATTCATTACCCCAATCCAATTAAGGGAAATAAACCCATTAATATTGGACATTGTTATTCCGTTGTCTGCGCTTTACCTGACCAAATAGACACAGAAAAAGTCCCTTGGGCTGTCCCCTTATCAGGAGAGCGAGTCCCCTCTAAACATAAAGGAGTAAATCAAGGCAATCAACAACTAAAAAAAATCTGGCAAAGTTCTTTATTTTCTGATAAATTATCTGTCTTAGTGGCTGATAGTGACTACAGCCAAAAGGATTTTATTGGGGAACAAGTTAAGCATGAAGACGTAGTTACTATTACAAGAGTTAGAAGTGACCGAGTTTTTTATCGTCAATTTATTCGGGACCCAAATCAAGCCAAAACTTCGGGACATCCCCGTTGGGATGGGGATAAATTTGACCTTAAAGATGACCAAACTTGGACTGAACCTGATGAAGTTCATCATGTTCCCTTTACAACGAAAAAAGGTCGTCAATTAACAGTGACTATTTCGGGATGGAAACAGATGTTAATGAGAGGAACTAAAAACTATAAAATAAACAATCACCCCTTTACTTTACTCCAGATTGTTGTCAGAGATCAAGAAAGAAATAGTATTTGGAAACCTATGTGGCTTATTGTTATTGGTTCTCGGCGCGATGAGTTAAGTTTAGTTGATTGTTATCAGTGTTATCGACAACGTTATGACATGGAACATCTTTTTCGATTTGGTAAACAAAGATTATTGATGACATCTTATTTAACTCCCGATGTACATCATGAAGAAAATTGGTTTAAACTAACACTTCTTTCTTATGTAAATTTGTGGGCTGCCAGAAAATTAGCTGTGGTTTTACACCGTGATTGGGAACAGTATTTGAAGACTAATAAATCCATCAAAATCACCCCTAGTCTAGTTCAAAGAGACTTTTCAAGAATAATTACGACCTTGGGGACTTTCGCCAAATTTCCCAAACGTCGAGGTTTTTCTTCCGGACGTATTAAAGGTTACAAAAAAGCCCCACGAACTCGTCATGATGTTATCAAGAAAGGGAGCAAAAAATCAACTGAAAACTTAAAAGCTCCTTAGTTTTCCTCAGAATCTATAGATTAGCCCTATTTGTCAGCCAATTTTATTGACTGATACAGAGCCGATATTTTGGGATTTTAGTTTAGCGTAAAATATACGCTAACAAACTTTTTTTGTCCAAAGTCCAACACCAGAGCGACTAAACTGTGAATTAAAGCGATGAAAGTCATCAATAGGTTAACATAACCCGATGGCCTGGGACCCGTTTCTCTAATAATTCCAGGGGACCAAGGTATTGCAAGTATAGCCCCAATCAAGGCGTACAAAGGAACTAGCCAAATCGTTTGACTTAAGGCTTCTATCATTTGTATTATTCGATAATAAGTTTTACATGGATTTGCTTATATATATTAAAGCAGGTTCATAGAATTAAGTCTATGAGAGATACTATAAGATTGTCTTATAGTTGAGATAAGCAAGTTAAGGGTTCATTTTACACTGCTTTCGTTCACTCGGATAGTGAGGGTGGGGAGTGTGGGGAGTGTGGGGAGTATTTTTCTTTGAGTTTATAATCTATGCAAATGAAAATTGCTATCACTCGGATAGTGAGGGGAGAAAATATAATCTAAATATTGAGTAAATGCTGTTAATAAGGTTAAGAGTATTTTCCTTTTATCGAAAAATAATGGGTCTAAAACCCCGCCCTAACAGGCGTAATTGTGTTACAATCAGATTGTAGCAATATTCAGCTACCTACTGGGGGTCCCCCAGAAAGTGACGACTAACCCTGAATTGGCAGGGTGTCTGGAAACAGATAGATGTATGACCTAGTAAGGTAAGTACCAGTCAGCCTGAGTTACCTCGTATGAGAGTAGGTTTCAACAAGTAATTGTTGAATCAGAATCCACTCGCCTTTAGGCAGTGGAGTATGTCAAAAGAGTGTTACACTGATCAATAATTCAATTAACTGTCGGTTAATTATAGATAGTTTAATAAGAATATATTAAATAAAGTAAGGTGGGCAATGCCCACCTTACTTTATTTATTTTTATGACAATATATAGCAACCGCCAGGTTGCTTAGGACATCATAAACTGTTGTTTCAAGGTAACAGGGAATTAGGATGTTAAAAAGATTCCTCGTTCCTCGGAATGACCATTACCAATTATTTCAAAAGACCTGAGTTCGATATAAGGAAATTTATAGGCGACTGCTCAAAATGACGAGTCTTAAACCCTGATTATTTCATGGAAAAAACTCCAACTCCGAACTCCTAACTCCGAACTCCTAACTCCGCGCCTCACATTAAAAATAGGTATGGTTGGTGAAGTTTGTCTACCCCACCCCATACCTGTTTTAATCGTTTCAATGTAGCCATCCTTTGAGACGACGGGCAACTTGAGGCCGACGTAACTTACGCATAGCTTTGCTTTGAATCTGACGAACTCGTTCACGGGATAAATTAAAAATACCTCCTACTTCTTCTAACGTATGGGGTTGAGATGTACATAACCCATAACGTAAAGAAATAACATCCTTTTCTCGTTGGGTCAAAACATCACTCAACACTGCTGAAACTTCGTACTGTAACATTCCTTCGTTCATCAACTCTTCAGGAAGTTGTAAGTCTTGATCTTCCAGTAAATCAACTAACTCCGTGTCTTCTCCTTTACCCACCCGATGATTCAAAGATAAAGACTGTCTCCGTAGCTGCAATAACTGACGCAGTTGGGGGGGAGTTACTTCTAACTCATCAGCTAATTCTTTTTCGTTGGGGTTACGTTGTAATTTTTGTTTAAGAACTCGTTGAGCTTTTTTCAGTTTGTTTAATTTTTCTACAACATGGATCGGTAAACGAATGGTTCTCGCATCATTAGCAATGGTTCGAGTGATAGCTTGACGAATCCACCAATAAGCATAAGTAGAAAATTTATAACCCTTATTGGGATCAAATTTCTCCGCCGCGCGATTAAGTCCGATCGCCCCCTCTTGAATTAAATCTAGGAAAGGAACACCCCGATTAAGATAACGTTTGGCAATAGACACCACCAAACGCAAATTAGAACGAATCATTTTCCGCTTAGCAATTCGCCCCTTATGTAAACGATGCTCAAATTGCTTTGCCGTCTCAAAACCCAAAGCCTCGGCGCATTCTGCTTTGCTTGGGGTACGTTGTAACTCTTCTTTTAATCGTTGTTTAGTTTCTTCTACCTCCAATAAAAATTGAACCTGTTGGGCTAGTTCTACCTCTTCTTCGGCGTTTAACAAAGGATAGCGAGACATTTCCTTGAAAAATGCCCCCACAGTGTCATCAGAAACGGTTTTCCGATATCCCTCTGGATACTGATTACCTAATTCATCGGATAAAGAAGAAAGTTCCACCTCAACAGATTGTAATTCTTTGTCTGTTTGTTCGAGTCCTTCTGCTTCCATTTGAGCAGGTACAAATTCATTGGTCGATTCCGTTTGCATCATTTCTGTCGTATTCATAAGCTGATAATTCCGAGGAGTAAAACGGGTTTAACAAGTTCGGGAACAATGGGAGCGGAGACGAGGTCAGCTATGTCAGGAATTAGGGATGATTTGGTATCAGTTGAATCTGCAAATATTTAAGATTTTCTTAATAATTGATTGTGTTTCTTCTGAGATACAAATCAATAGCCATATACGTTCAAAAAGATTAATAAAAGATAAAGTTCAACTCTTTCTATTTAATCTAGTGACTATCGCCTCCAGCCTTAACCAATCAGGGTTTGAGAAGACTGGTTGTTTATCAGGCTACCAGAATTACTGGGATTTTTTGTCTATCTAATCACAAAAAAACCAATTTATCTATGGAAAAGAAGTGTTTGAGGTTAAACTATAGAATCTTTTTAACATTTGATTGCCTCCTTCACACTGGAAATAATTTTTTCTTTTGCTATTCACTAACTTATCTGATTTCGGGTAGATTTTTCATCCTTTTTAAGATAAAGTTTTGTTAAGAAATAATCTCAGATAACTTAATAAAGAAAATCGAAAAAAAACAATCGTTGTATATATTTATACTGTAACCTATTCAATCAAAAACTGTCTAGAGATTCTTTATATTTTCTTCTTTCCCACATCAACGTCATTTTTTAAACGAACTCATAACTACTATGAATTACTCTTTTTCCTTCACGTTATGTTCACGCTGATGAGTGATAGCTGATAGCTAAATGCTGAGGAGAAATGGGAATCATAAATGTAAGATATAGCAATCAGTTATCAGTTGTGAGAATTAAGTGAATTCTGATCCCCCCTAACCCCCAAACCCCGTCGTTAACGACGGGGTTTGGGGGTTAGGGGGGAATTGAAGGGGGGATCTCGAAGTTCTCATGAATCATTACTGATTGCTATAGATGATCCTCTAGTAGTAAAAAAATGAATGTTAATCTTCCCAACTTCAGCGAATATGGCTACGAATTAATTAAAGTGATGGGACGTAACCGACAGGGGGGACGAATCACTTATTTAGCTCAAGATATAAACCGTCAATGTCCTGTGATTATTAAACATTTTCAGTTTATGAATCAAGCTAACCCTTGGTGGGGTTTAGAAACTTTAGAGAAGGAAAAAGAACTACTGCAACAACTGAATCATGAGAGGATACCTCACTATCTCAACTCCTTTAACTGTCCAGAAGGTATGGGGTTGGTACTGGAATATATTGAAGCCGATTCTTTATCTAAAATAGGTCATCTTAACCCCACTCAAATCAAAACCATTGCTATTTCACTGCTAGAAATTCTGGTTTATCTTCAACAACAAATTCCCCCTATTATTCACCGAGATATTAAACCCGATAATATTTTAATTGACGATCAATTCAATGCTTATTTAATCGATCTTGGTTTTGGGAGAGTGGGAATAGAAGAAGTTTCAGGAAGTAGTACCGTTAAAGGAACCCTGGGATTTATGCCACCGGAACAACTGTCAGGCAAATTAACAAAGTCCTCGGATCTCTATAGTTTAGGGGTGACGCTTTTTGGTCAAATTAAGGGTTTATCTGCGATAGAAATGCCCAAATATTTAGATCATAGAGGTTCTTTGGATTTGTCTTCTTTAGAAACCCAAGTTAGTGAAGAATTTATCGCTTGGTTGTCACAAATGATAGAACCCAACCCTAGCGATCGCTTTCTGGATGCAGCAACAGCCTTACAGAAGTTACTGCCCCAAAGAATGCTTCCTCCTGCCTCTGTGACTAAGTTACCGCAAAAAACAGCTAAACCTGCTCTAAGCCAGCTTGCTACCCCCGTAAACCGCAGTAAAACCATGATTTTATCTGGCATTGTAGGTTTAACGGTAGGTATAAGTTGGGGATGGATTCATCAAGCTGTGGGGTTAGGATGGATATTAGGGTTAGTCTTGGGGTCAGGACTGGGTTTAATTTTCACCTCTCGCCGTTCATCTATTGGTTTTCTGGGTATTCCTTCTCTTTCTTGCTTATTGGGGGTTATTTTAACCGCTTTAGCCACAGGATTGATTATTAACCCCGCTTTAATTATTAATGGTTCTCAGTATTCTAGAGTTGATTTATGGAACCCCAGAGATTACAAAGTAGCTGAAGGGATCGGGTTTACATTGTATAGCGATCGCCCTAATAACCAAGAAGATCAAAGATTAAGGGAGTTTCTCAATCAATTTAGGGCTGAAGTGAATCGTTATCTGTTTGATCCAGGTGCCAAAAGTTGTTCAACAGAGGTGCATTTTTTCAGGGAAGACAAAAACTATTACGCAGCGGCCAATTATTTTGGACTGAATACAGACTATGGCTTTTTGATCCGTCCCTTGGTGCGTCGTCCCTTAGTTATTATGAGAGAAGATTCAGGACTGGGAACCCTCACCCATCAGATGATGTATCCCAGATTCCGCACTTCAAAAAGTAGCATTAAATACTACAAGCCTGGGGTTAATAATTAAGTATAATTGCTTAAGCTCTTGAAGACAAAAAAGTGGGATAATTGCTTAAGTTGTTTCCTCTGTAAAAAAAGAGCGAAAAATGTCTTATTTAGAAGAAATACAAGTTAAAAATTTAGACCATTTAGGGATAGTAGCTGGTTTAATTGATGAAATAGGAATAGTCAAAATAATTAATAATAAATTAGGAATAGATGTTAGAGAAAAAATCTCAGCAGGTACAGTAGTTAAGTCTATTTTAATCAATGGACTAGGATTTGTTTCAAGACCTCTATATTTATTCAGTCAGTTTTTTCAAGATAAAGCCATTGAGAAATTGTTAGGAGAAAGAATTAAACCTGATTACCTTAATGATGATAAAATTGGGAGAGTAATGGATGAATTATATAAATATGGACTAAATGATATTTTTATTGAAGTAGTTTTAGAAGTAATTAAAAAAATTAAAATAGACCTTAAATACTCCCATTTAGATTCCACATCATTTCATTTAGATGGAGAATATAAAAGGGAAGAAGATAAAGAGAAACAGGAAGAAGAAAAAATTATTAAAGAAAGACCAATTTTTATTAAGAAAGGATATTCTCGGGATCATAGACCAGACTTAAAACAATGTGTCTTGGATTTAATAACAAGCCAAGATGGAGATATTCCATTATTTGTGAGAGTAGGAGATGGAAATGAATCTGATAAAGCTGTATTTGGAAAAGTTTTAGTAGAATTCAAAAAGCAAATAAAGTTTGATAGTATCATGGTTTGTGATAGTGCTTTATATGGTCAAGAAAATCTCCAACTAATCCAACATTTAAAATGGATAACGAGAGTTCCAATGACCATAAAAAAAGCAAAAGAATTAGTGCAAAATATAGAGGTGGAAGAAGTAAAAGAGGAAGATAAAGAAAAAAGAAGTGACCTAAATTTAGAAAGTTATACCTGGAAAGAAGAAATTGTTACTTATGGTGGAATCAAGCAAACTTGGTTAATAGTCTTGAGTGAAAAAAGACAGAAAAGTGATTTGGAAAAACTAGAAAAACAACTTTCCCAAGAAGAGAAGAAATCCCAAAAATTTCTTAAAGAAATACAATCTGAAGAATTTGAACATCCTCAAGCTGCTCGATATAAATTAAAAGCTATTAATAAAAAATTGAGATTGTTGGAAATAAAAGAAGTTGAACTGATTGAAACTTACTCGAAAAAAAAGGAAAAGATTTATAAAATGATTAGTCTGATCATAAAAAAAGATGAAGAGATAATTAGAAAGACTAAAGAAGCAGGAAAATTTATTTTAGCAACTAACTTAGTAGAGGAAAATAAATTAGAAGCTAGTGAAATTCTGATAACTTATAAAAACCAGCAATCTACGGAAAGAGGATTGTTAAACAAATTGTCAATTTAACAGAAGAAAGGCGTTTTATATTGAGTTTATTACCTGCATCTTGTCAAAGATATTATCTATAAATTGAATTGGATAAAGCAAAAATAATAAAAGAATAAGAGTCTAATGATATCAAATGAGAAGAGGAAACTCTCCTTCGTTTGTGCTGAGTCTTGCTAAGTTTTCAATGAGTATAAATCTTCTTAATTTGATTATTTTTCCTAAAAATTTAATGAAAAGAGAAATATTCTTGCCCAGGTATGATTTTCGGACTTTTTAAAACTATGTATTTTTTTATACTACATTTTGAAGTGCGGAATCTGGGTTATTAGCTAAAGCAGCCGCAGGAAGATTAAAACCTGTATCATTAACATTAAAAGCAGCGGCAAAAGCATCTTGCTTACCCACAGCCGCAGCTACAGCGACCCCAGTTACGGCACCAGCATCAATACTAAAGGCAGCCGCACCGGCAGCGCCACCTTCTCCGGCTTGGGCAGAGGAACTTACGCCGAAGACTCCAGCGATAATAGTTGCGGTCAATAGATGTTTCAAATTTGAGTTTGTTTTCATTGATTAATTTTCATCCTCATCTTCACACAAAGGTTATAGCACAACTCATTGAGGAACATCCATGAAAATTTAGGAAAACTTAACCTGAGTTGGATTTACGATGGGAGTCGTAGAGCAAAAATTTCTCTGTTTTAACCCTAAAGCTTTCATGTTGGATACGATTTTTGATAAAGTAAACTGATAGAAATGATACAAAATAATCCCTAACTACAGGCAATCAGACATGGTTATGACAGGTGAAGACCGTGTGACGCATACAGAAGCATCGAATTTTGAGCTTGCGTCCTATCTTAAAGAGAAAAAACAGTTAGTTGAAGCGGCCTTGGATCAATCCCTTCACATTACCCGTCCCGAAAAAATCTACGAAGCTATGCGTTATTCCCTCTTGGCAGGGGGAAAACGATTACGCCCCATTCTCTGCCTAACCACCTGTGAACTGATGGGTGGGACCGTAGAAATGTCACTCCCTACAGCTTGCGCCCTAGAAATGATCCATACCATGTCTTTGATTCATGACGATCTCCCTGCTATGGATAACGATGATTATAGACGGGGAAAATTGACCAATCATAAGGTTTATGGAGAAGACATCGCTATTTTAGCAGGAGACGCTTTATTGTCCTACGCCTTTGAATATGTTGCCACCCAAACCTGTAATGTAGATTTCCCTAACCTCATCGATGTCATTGCCCGTTTAGGACGTACCGTTGGGGCAGCGGGATTAGTCGGGGGTCAAGTGTTAGACTTAGAATCGGAAGGTAGAACCGATGTCACCGTAGATACCTTAAAATTCATCCATATCCACAAAACAGGGGCATTATTGGAGACATCTGTGGTGTCTGGAGCCATTTTAGCCGGAGCTAAGCCAGAGGATATAGAAAGGCTTTCTCGTTACGCTCAGAACATTGGTTTAGCCTTTCAAATCATCGATGATGTTTTAGACGTAACTGCCAGCAGTGAAGAATTAGGCAAAACCGCCGGAAAAGATGAACGGGCGCAAAAAGCTACTTATCCCAGTTTATGGGGCTTAGAAGAATCACAAAAACAAGCTCAAGCCCTGATTGACGATGCGATCGCCCAACTGAGTCCCTACGGCCGAGCAGCCCAACCCTTAGAAGCGATCGCCCAATTTATTGTTGCTCGCAAAAACTAAACGTTTTCACCGTTAATTATGCAGGATTTTGAAGCAATTTTTCAGAACAAAATACTGTTAGTGTCCCTAATAGCCTGTTTTTCTGCCCAAGGATTGAAATTAATTATTGAGTTGATCCGTCACCGCAAAATTAATTTCCGTTACTTGGTTAGCACAGGGGGAATGCCGAGCGCCCATTCAGCCCTAGTTGGGGCTTTAGCCACAGGGGTAGGTCTGACTAAGGGATGGGAAAGTCCAGAGTTTGCTATTGCTTGTTTATTTGCCGTCATTGTCATGTACGATGCGGCCGGAGTCCGTCAAGCAGCAGGAAAACAAGCGCGTATTCTCAATCAATTACTCGATGAGTTTTTACAAGACAGTCATCAGCTGAATACAGAAGAGAGATTGAAAGAGTTACTCGGACATACTCCCTTCCAAGTTTTGATTGGCCTAACTTGGGGCATTAGTGTCTCTATCTTGACAATATCAGTGCTATGAACAGTGAGCAGTTAACAGTTACCAGTTACCAGTTATTATTACTGTTCACTGAATGTAAATTTTTCAATGTCATTTTTATCAATTAGACTTCATCAACCTCAATTCACGGATCTCGATGCACTGGTCGCTTTAGATCAGTGTTGTCTTGGAGGTTTATGGTCAAAAAATGGGTATCAACGGGAGTTAAGCAGTAACAATAGTCATTTTTGGGTTTTGTCTTCCGATTTAACCCAGACTATTATTGGTTTTGGTTGTTTTTGGGAAATTTTAGAAGAAGCTCATATTACTCTACTAATGATTACCCCTGAATACCAAGGTCAAGGGTTGGGTCAATTATTACTTTATGGTTTACTGAGGGATGCAGTTAATCGGGATCTTGAGCGTGCTACCTTAGAAGTCAGGGTTTCTAATCAACCAGCCCTCTGTTTATATCAAAAATTTGGTTTCGAGGTGGCAGGACAACGAAAAGGATACTATAAAACCACAGGAGAAGATGCTTTAGTTCTTTGGCGTAAAGGTTTACAATATCCTGAATTTCAGCAAGAGTTATATATTTGGCAACAAAAAATTGATGATCGTCTCATGGCTAATAATTTGCGAGTGACAATTAAAAATTAATAATTGATAATTGCTTAAGAAGGTAACTTACTTAAAAATTCCTCAGCTAGTTTGTTAAATGCTTTAGAACCACTAGAATTAGGCATAGACGTAACAACAGGCATAAAATTATCCACTGCTTTAGCCACATTAACATCCATAGGGATTGAGGTTTTAAAGAGTTGTTGAGGAGTAAAATCTGTTTGGACTCTTCGCATCACTCGATTATAATAACGACTTAATAAACCCCCTCCCGATGAGATAAAAACCACACCTAATAGATTCAAATTCAAAGGTTGATCGTTTTGATGACTTTCTTTTAATTTAGCAATTCTTCTTTCTAATAACTGCATTCCTACTACTGATAAAGGTTCCGGTCGTGCTGGTAATAAATAATAGTCACTAGCAGATAATCCGCTTCTTGTCAAGAGATTATAACCCGGAGCGCAGTCCATAATTACAAAATGATAATGCTCTAAAACAGGTTCTAAAATTTTCTGAACCAAAACCCGTTCAAAATGATTCCACACTGTTTCAAAATCAGGATTTTCTATAATTTCTGCTTGTTTATGCAGGGTTTCTGAAACAATATACTCATCATATAATTCCAAATCTCCTGGTAATAAATCTAGTCCTTCTATCCCACAAATATAGGGTTGAATAATATCATGAATATCCAATTTACTGTAAGGGTTAGGTTGAATAATATTATCTAATAAATAACTAAGGGTACGCCGTTTTTTTCTGGTTTGGGCGAATTCATGGGGGGACATTAAACTAAGGGTGGCACTAATTTGAGCATCTAAGTCGAGAACTAATACGCGTTTTCCGTGATTTTTGGCTAAGCAGGTGGCTAAATTGACGGTTAATGTAGTTTTTCCCACACCACCTTTCATATTAACGGTACTAATTACTAATGCCATTGTTTTAATCCTTGAAACTTGAAGAATGAGTCGATACCGAGGAGCTAGTATGGGTTAAACGCCAATCAGGACGAAGATTAGAAGCCCCACGCAAATAGACGTGAGAAACCTCTTTTTGCGGTTTTGGGGTGTTAAAGTGAATTAGAACCCGGATACAGCGTTCTAGGCTATTATGAACCGACATTTGCTGGACATCTAAGAGGGGAACATCTTCCCAATGAGGGTGTTGACGGGCGATCGCAGCAGGAAAAATCGCATCAATGTCCTGAGTAGCGGTGAAGGTGACGCTAACAATATCTTCAGGGTTGAGTTGATTTTGGGTTTCGATGACATTTAACAATTCACTGACGGCTTCTCCTATTGCTTCTGGGCTATTTTCTGTGACTGTGGTTGCCCCTCTAACTCCCCGTACTTTCAACTCCACGATCGCATACCTCCAACAATATTGGCTGTTACTTATGCCCCCCATTGTCTCACCCATCGACCCATTTTTTCCTTTGGTTTAATCTAAATTCAAGGACGATATAACCATAAGGGTTGACCGTTGGTTTTCAACTCAAACTCTAACCAGTCCATGGTTGTCCTCAGTTTTGATTTACTTTGATTACGAGAGAGAACCCGACTTAACAAGGGTTTTGGTTCATCAAGATCATAACAGGTGGCTTTGTCTGGATTTAATCCTGCCAACTCAGCAGCCCAACGACGGGCATCCTCTTCTGTACCTAAGCGATCCACTAACCCTAATTCTAGGGCTTGTTGTCCTGTAAAAATACGACCATCGGCAAAGGTTTTGACTTTATCTACGTCTAGGTTTCTACCTTGGGCTACGGTAGTAACAAACTGTTGATAGCTGACATCAATCATCTCTTGAAGGATATGCTGTTCTTCGTCGGTTAATTCTCGATCAAAGGCTAGAATGTCCTTATAAGGAC
>Ga0064014_10017_pt1 | contig 115477 bp, 112 predicted proteins | sample CrowatWCoCulture_2_FD_61584 | JGI IMG/M metagenome (GOLD analysis project Ga0064014, IMG submission 61584) | Marine cyanobacteria communities from the University of California, Santa Cruz, USA, analyzing cyanobacterial DNA methylation -... | ecosystem: Host-associated > Microbial > Bacteria >...
CCTAGAAAACTAGATAACTGTTGGTTTGTTGGCTAAAGGAGCCACACTCGGAATCAAGGGAGCAATCCTAAGAGTGACAACTTAACCCTCCGTTTTGGACTTAGTAAACTCAGGATGGAAGCAGGGTTAAAAGGGGAACCCGTCATGAAACAGCATGGCAAGTCGTTCCTCCAGTCAATTGGTCACGGTTAAGCATTACGCTGAATCATCGTCCTGAACCCTCAAGACTCCAAGTAGCCAAATCTGTTTGACAGGCTGCGTTCAAAAGAACAAGGTGAAAAGTGGAGTTTTCTTCGTAACATCCACAACGATTCCTAAAAGTAACCTGGGGGAGAGATGAAACCTAAAACCAATACACCCAAACCAACGGAACGAATTAAGTCCATGACTGCTCTTACCATCAGGTCGATGATGTAAGTAGTGACAAACTTAAGCGCAAGGGTCATGGATGTGAGAAGCAATTAAGAAGCAAATGCCTATTTGTAATGAATATGGATAAGCTGACGTATTGCTGGTTAATTAGAAGAAATAGTCTCTATTAGAGGTAGTTAAATGTCGAATGCGAGTATAACCAAGACTACGCCAGAATGGAACACCATAAACTGGGCAAAAGTCCAGAGGAAAGTGTTTAAGCTTCAAAAAAGAATATTTCAAGCTGTTAAATCAGGTAATAAAGTCAAAGCTAAAAAGCTTCAGAAGTTACTGTTAAAGTCACATTACGCAAAGCTCTTAGCCATTCGCAAAGTGACCCAAGACAACCAAGGTAAGAAAACTGCTGGAGTTGATGGGAAAAAGTCATTACGACCTAACCAAAGATTAAAGTTAGTTAACGAACTAAGGTTAAAAGGTTACAAAGCCAAGGCACTCAGACGGGTTTGGATACCTAAACCTGGAAGAGATGAAAAACGTGGACTGGGGATACCCACCATGAAAGATAGAGCAATGCAAGCCTTAGTTAAATCAGCCTTAGAACCATACTGGGAAGCCCAATTTGAGGGTACATCTTATGGCTTCCGTCCAGGCAGAAGCGCACAAGACGCTATCAGTAGAATATTTTTAGCAATAAAAACGAATGCAAAATATGTTCTAGATGCAGATATCGCCAAATGCTTCGATAAGATTAACCATGATTACCTACTGTCCAAAGTAGATTGTCCACACAACATCAAAAGAATCATTAAACAATGGTTGGAATGCGGTGTAATGGACAAGGGCATTTTTGAGGAAACAGATTCAGCTACACCTCAAGGTGGTGTAATAAGTCCGTTATTGGCTAACATTGCACTACACGGAATGATAATAGACATAGAAAATCACTTCCCCCGTACAAAACGGAGAGAAGATGGCAGTCTTAAACAGGGATATAAACCCAAAATCATCCGCTACGCCGATGATTTCGTAATTCTTCATACAGATTACGATGTTATTCTACAATGTAAAAATCTAGTTGCACAATGGTTAGAAAAAGTCGGATTGGAACTAAAACCAGAGAAGACTTCCATAAGACACACTCTAAAAAGTATTGTCCATAATGGTAAAACCATTGAACCAGGCTTCGATTTCCTTGGATTCAATATTAGGTCATACCCCAAGGGTAAACACCACTCTAGTAAAACAGGTGGAAAAAAGGCACAACTAACTGGATTCAAAACACTAATCAAGCCAAGCAAGAAAAAAATACTAGCTCACCATGAGGCAATCAAAGAGGCCATCAAGGCCAACAAGAAAGCCCCACAAAAAGCATTAATCACAAGATTAAATCCCATAATCCGAGGATGGTGTAATTACTACCGAAATGTTTGCAGTAAGAAAACATTCAAATCCGAAGACAACATATTATGGAATATGCTTAGAGCTTGGACAGTAAGCAGGAAAAAGAAAGAGACACCATTGATTAAAGCTCTTAAAAAATATTTCTCATACGGAAAACACGGATTCTGGACATTCCAAACAAAAGGAGCAGTCCTCTATCACCACGCCGAAACAGGAATATTGAGACACACATTGGTTAAACCTGAAGCTTCACCCTATGACGGAAACTGGACTTACTGGAGCAAAAGACGAGGTACATATTCTGGGACACCAACAAGAGTCGCAAAACTCTTAAAGAAACAAAAAGGTATATGTCCTCAATGTAAGCAATACTTTACACCTGAAGACTTGATAGAAGTTGACCACATTATCCCCAAATCGAAAGGTGGAAAGGATACCTACAACAATCTTCAAGCTCTACATCGTCACTGTCATGATGTCAAAAGCAAAAATGACTACCTCTACGATTGGTTAGAAAATGGCTATGAATGGAAAGACGATGTGTTAACAGTACCTATGACAAAGGACTAATTGCCGAGAGCCGTGTGAGGTGAAAGTATCATGCACGGTTCGGAATGGGAGTCGTGGTAGGTGACTACCACTTCGACCCCTAATCAATAGATAATGTTTTCTCGAACCACCCTTCCCCCTCTTCCCCCTCCCTGTCTCAACAGACAATTTTTCGCCGGCCGAGCAGTATTGGGGGAGGACGGACTTACAAGAAAGTTGTGGACGCTTCTAAAGCAGTATCTGTTGCACCGGCAGCATAAACCGCATAAAAATTGTTTCCAAGTATAATTTGTGCAAAAGCACCTTCAGAGTAAGGTGATTTCCAAGAAAAAGTTTCCCACCCATTCTCAGAATCTGTTTGTAGAACATCTCAAATAAGCGAAAAGGGAAAAATAAAAAGTTGTTCGCGGATACTTTCCGCGAACAAAAACCTCCCTATCTAAAAGAAAGAAATACGCTAACTTTTAAATTAGCTTTGACTATTTTTAAAAAGGAAATTCACTTAATTTTACACTCTTATTAACTTTTTAGACTAACTGGGTCTAATCAAAATATCCCATTTAGGTAAGTGAGGATTACGTTCTAAACGTTTCTCAATTTCCTTCATCTCTTTTTTCGTTAAAGAAATGCCTTTTTGATAAACTTTTTTACTTAACTTAACTATCGGATTTAAGCCTTTCCATGTCATAGTTTTTACCCAAGCTAACATCGTTTGAGCATTTCTCAGAAGTGTTCCGTTCCAATGCCTCTCTAAAATTCCCCAACATCTTTCTATGGGATTATATTTACTGTGATAAGGAGGAAAATATAGTAATTGAATAGATTTCTTAGTTTGGTCGGCAAACTCTACCATTCTCTTCAAAAATTGCCTTCTTATTCCACTATTTTCTGCTCCATTATCAACTTTAATTTGGATGTTCTCTAGTTGCTGCTTTTCAGTTATACTCAGACTTGTCCACCATTGCTCCAAGTTATCTACCATGAAATCACTCGTTTTATAAGAACTTCCAAAAGTTACATAAAGTTGCCCTGTATCTTCATCTACAATCCCACAAGGAACGTATTTTTCTTAGTTCCCATATCATGATCTTGAGCTTGATTATAACCTCTGGTTTGTCCGCCACGTGAATATTCTCCTATTTCCACAGTTGCTTTACAATCCATACTTAAACGTTTCACAGAAGGGTCTTTTTTTCTATCTTTTTTCTCTATATTCTCGAAGATAGCGTCCGTCTCCGAGATTTTTTTTTAGGTTTAGCCTTTACCACTTTTCTTAATCGATAGCCCAAACGATTTAAAATATCTGCCATTGTCGAAGCAGCAGGAACCTCCTCTCCATTATATCCTAGATTTCTTAATTGTTTAATGGCTTCAGCCGCCGTTAATCTTGTATAGGCAATGGGGTTATTAAATGTGGGGTTTTGTTGTGCGTGAGCTTCGGCTATTTCTTTCAATGATTGGGCAACTATTGGGTATCTTTCCTCCCATTTTTTACATCCACTATTGACTGATTGTAATCCTAAACACACTATCCCAGTTCGTTTTTCATGTAATCCAAGTTGAACATTTTTTCTCCCCCAACCAAACACGATTTCGGTTTGTCTGGCACTTCCTCCACAATACTTGAGACACATTTCAGCTTGAAATGAACGACGCTCTGCTCCCGTCATTTTTGAGGCTGCTAAACGTAAATCATCGACCATCGACGGGTTTAAGGGATTATTTGTCTGTTTTAGCTTCAATTTACTCTCTCTAATCTTTTTACCTCTTCATTTTAATCTATTTCTTCTGTTTTTTCAGACAAGCCAATTATGAAATTTTAAAGTTGTGTACCAAGATCCGCTAACTCTCTGTTCCTTTTATTTCTTGAAAGCCTTTAGTCCAAGCGATTACCCCCTATGGGAAAAGCTTTCTCGGAAATCACCTAAATCAGCATTTTTCAAGGTATCAACCGTTAATGCTGGTAAGGAAGTATTTTGTTGTATAGGTTCCATTAATAATCCCATTCCTCTTGCTTCATCCAGAGATATCCCTGTTATTCCTAAGAATAAATAGAAAGAAACTACTGTTAAAAACATAATACCAGGTAAGACTAAACAATGTCTGAAAAAACGCAGGGTTATTAATAACAAAAAGCCAAATATAAACTCAGGCAGCCACTGGGATAAAATCTCCCAGGAAAATAATTGACTAACATTATTTAAACTAATTTCAATTCCTGCATAATTTTTGATAATACCCGACACTAATAACCAACCTGTCCCTGCTAAAAATCCCCCAATAACAGGATAAGGAACATAGCGAACTAAACTTCCTAAACGAAAAAAACGAGGGTAAAAAAACAATTCCACTGAGTATTCCAGTGATAATAATTATTACAATAAGGGTTAAGAAAGTTGTTTCTATGTTATCAATAGATGATTGAGCCATAATGGTACTAGCAATAACGCTTAAAATGGCTACAGGCGGTTCTTGAATAGAGGGAATAATTCCAGGTAATGACGTTCTAGAAGCAATAAATAATGCTGTAACAATGTTACTAATTAGAATTAAAGCAATACCGATAGAAATGTAAGGAGATAAAGAACCAGCAAAAATTAAATGGCTACAAGAAACAGCCCAAATAATGGAAAGAGTTGCCCCTATTAAACTAGCAGTAAAACTAGAGAAAAAACGGAGAGGATGAAACTCTTTTTCAATAAAAGTCGAAACTTTTGAAAAGTAAGAAGGATCTAACACAATTTTTAAATATGAAATTTATAAACTTTGGTGGATTATTATAACGTAAATTGTCATTTTGAGCAGACAGTACAAGTAGTGCAAGCATCTTGCTTGCTTTTTGTCTAGCTCTAGCAGGACAAAAATTAGTTAAGATATTAATCAGCAGCATTGAGTTGAAGAGAAACCCGATAAACAGGTTGATTTTTATTCAATGTGGCAATTTCTCGTTCTGTAGCAATGGGAAAAGGATTTTCTGTTAACCAAGTTTCTAGATGTTGTTTTTGGAAACAAGTATTAGCGAGAAAGTTATCGGCCATTTCTTGAGCAACGTCTTTAACATCTGATTGTAAAAAAACTGAACCATCAGAAACTAAATGGGTAGCGATCGCCTTAACTAAAGCAGGTTGTACCACCCTTCTTTTTAGGTGATTGCGTTTGAACCAGGGATCGGGAAATTGAATGGTGACGCAATGTAAAACTTGAGGGGGAAAAGACTCTAATATTTGTTCAATATATAGGTTAATATTACAAAAGAGAAAATGGAGGTTAGATAACTGTAAATGATCCCGTTGTTCATTCGCTTCAATCACCAAAGGTTCTCTAATTTCTATGCCCAAAAAATTCATCTCAGGATATAATGGAGCCATCTTTAATAAAAATTTGCCCCTAGCGCAACCAATATCTAAATGAAGGGGGCGATCGGGACAAGAATAAATCTTATCCCACTCAGGTAAAATCAGAGGTTGACGGTATTTTCTGCTTAAAGGGTTAACGTGCTGACGGACACGGACTCTTGCCAAAATGACACTCTCCTATCTATGCTAATTGACAACTCCACTGCCCTTATGGCGAGTGGATTCTTAAGAGACAAAAATCCTTAAAGGGTTAGCCAAAAACCCCCTAGACACTCGCTCAAAACTGAGTCTGTGCTTACTTTTAACCAAAATATTGGCACTCCCATTAATATCGCTAGAAACCAGATGCTTATCTTTTGTCCGATACAAACCACGTTTAATTCTTTTACCAGAAAACTTCTGTTTACCTGGGTTATCGGCATTGTAAACAGGAATCTCATCTTGGTCGTAAAAACTAGCTTTAGACGAGTAAGACTCTTCTTGCTCCAAGTATTCGATACCATAGCGAGAACACAAAGCTTTAAGCTTCTGTCTCAGTTGCCAAAAAGGAATTTGAACAAAGTTGAGGCAGTGCGGTCTTGGGGTCTCCCCAAGTGGAGCAACTGCCGTCTGATTATTGGAACGTCCGATATTAATCTCGTGTTTGATACCAGGGTTATACCCGACTACAAGCTTGCCAATTTGATAGGTCAAACAATGGTTAATTATTATTCGAGCCGTTTTGTTCAAATAATCTCTCACACGATCATTACGCCATTGATAAAGTCTAGCCTGTTGATTAGTAAAGCTTTTAATACCTTGTCTTGGTGCGCTTTCCTTAGCGGATTGAGAATCCGCAGGGTCGCACCGCTGTTTATCCTTGGCAGATTGAAGTTCAGCATTACGCTTGTTATACCACTGATTAATGCTTTTAAGTCTTTTCCCATCAATCAAAAATTGATGCCCCTCAGTGTCAAAACAAGCAGCCAAATTATCAACCCCCAAATCAATAGCCATCGCTTTGTCAGGAGTAACAGATGTCTCTACTTTTTCATCCTCATAAATGTACTCGATCTCAAACCATCTCGCCGAGTATTTTGGATGTATTCTTACCTCCTTAATATCTTTATCTTTCAGTCTTTCAGGGAGTTGGATCTTAACCTCACCGTACTCCTTATTAAATTGTCGAGACATGGGAATTCTAAACACCCCATCTTTGACTTTGATTCTCGGAATAATCAGAGGGAAATATCCGTCTTTCGGCAAGTATTTCGGAAGTTGTGGTTTTTGGTCACAGCGTCCTATGCTAATAGCCTTAAACAAACCCAAGAAAGACCTCATACTTCTATCAACCACCTTCATAGTCTGTTGCGCGATATCGGTGTTCAGAAGTCGATAGTTCTCGTTAGACTTACAAATATGGTAGTTAGATTCGTAGGTCAGCCGTTCTCTTTCTATAAAGAAATACTGCCTACATTCGTACAAGGCCACATTAAAAAGATTTTTGCTCAAACGACACAATACAGTCAGGGCTTTAAATTCCTGCTGGCTAAGTCGTCTAAGTTGATTCTTTTGAGTGGCGTACATATTTAACAGTATTTCACTTTATATCTAGTATATAGCGAAATACTGTAATTGTCAAGCCGTCCTAAAGGCGGTCGGATGAGGCGGAATTTATTTCCGCATCTCAGGTCGACCAAGAGAGGACTGGGTTTCAGTCCCAATTTTTCGATGATAAATATATGCTTAAGTTGAAGAATTTTTGTGATGAATTTTCGCTTTTCTATTATCAGTGATCCCCATGTAGCGGTTCCCCATACCCTCCCCGATCATACTAAACGTTTTCATCTAGTCGAAGTTAGTATTCTTGCCCTAGAAAAAGTATTAAGTTATCTAGAACAGCTTAACTTAGATTTTCTCCTTTTGCCAGGGGATTTAACCCAAGATGGAGAAGTGGATAATCATGATTGGTTAGGGAAACGATTGCGATCGCTGCCATTCCCTGTGTTTGTGGTTCCGGGTAATCATGATGTTCCTAGTGTGAACCCGACAAAAGCTAAGATTGGTTTGCATCAATTTCCGAGTTATTACGGTCATTGTGGTTACAGCAGTCAACAATTGTATTATACCCAAGAAATTTTACCAGGGGTGAGAATTATTGGTTTAAATTCTAATCAATTTAATGAGGAAGGGAAACAGTTAGGTTGTTTAGATGAGCAACAATTAACTTGGTTAGAAAACTTATTACCCCAGGTGAAAGATCAACTACTTTTAGTGATGATTCATCATAATGTAATCGAGCATTTACCGGATCAGAGTCATCATGAATTAGGTAAAAGATATATGTTAGATAATGCTCCTCTATTACTAAAAATGTTGAATTCCGCTAACTGTAAATTAATTTTTACAGGCCATCTCCATGTACAAGATGTTGCTTATCATCAAGGAATGTATGAAATTACAACGGGATCATTAGTTAGTTATCCCCATCCTTATCGTGTTATTGAAGTCAAACGACCCTTTGACGGTTCATTGAGCCTGAATATAACCTCTCATCGGGTCAAAAGTGTCCCAGGATGGGATAATTTAGAGGAAATTTCTCGTCTATGGTTAGGGGAGCGATCGTTTCCTTTCATGGTCAAATTACTAACAGCATCACCATTAGGAATATCTCTAGAAGAAGCAGAAAAATTGGCTCCATATTTACGATATTTTTGGTCAGATGTTGCCGCAGGGGATGCCATTTTTGATTTTCCTAATTTTCCAGGTGAAATTCGTGATTATTTTCAGAGATTTAGTGCGATCAAGGCTGATGGAACAGTGGCTAAAATTGATAATCAAGCCATCCTTAACTTATAAAAGTAAATTTATTTTATATTTTAAATAAACATAAATAAACATAAATAAACAGAAAGGCTTGCTTCTTTCTGTTTTTAAATATATTTACTTATCCGTGTCATAAGAGACTTTAAATAATCTTTATATTTTAACTAATTACATTTACGTATTCTCGTCAAAAGCTATGGATGAATACGATAAAGTCATGGGCTATATAATAAATTTTCAATAAAGAAAAAGCAGAAAAATACTTGATAATACTGATGCCTTTTTTGATAAAACTGTTAACAATAAAGGAACAGAGAGTAAAAATCTATTGCCAAATTTTAAAGGTAAACCAAGTGAGCCTTCCATCCTAACAAGGGTTAACACAATTTACGAGAGAATTAATTATGAGTGAGCAAATGACAAAATCTAATCAAGATATTTTTTATAATTCAACGGCGGAGAATTCTGGGGCTGGAGAACCCCTGGTTAATCTTGAGAATACTTATGCCTCGTCCTCTATAATGGGGACTGATATCACCTCCGATTTTGTCAAGGTAGATGAATCCTTACAGGGTTTACTAACAGATAGCGGCTCTTATACTGAGGCAACCACAGAAGAAACGAACGTGGGAGATACTATTACTGGCATTAATGAAGCCGAACCATTGATTTTTAGTGATACAGAAACAGGAGTTTTAGATCCCAGATTCCGCACTTCAAAAAGTAGCATTAAATACTACAAGCCTGGGGTTAATAATTAAGTATAATTGCTTAAGCTCTTGAAGACAAAAAAGTGGGATAATTGCTTAAGTTGTTTCCTCTGTAAAAAAAGAGAGAAAAATGTCTTATTTAGAAGAAATACAAGTTAAAAATTTAGACCATTTAGGGATAGTAGCTGGTTTAATTGATGAAATAGGAATAGTCAAAATAATTAATAATAAATTAGGAATAGATGTTAGAGAAAAAATCTCAGCAGGTACAGTAGTTAAGTCTATTTTAATCAATGGACTAGGATTTGTTTCAAGACCTCTATATTTATTCAGTCAGTTTTTTCAAGATAAAGCCATTGAGAAATTGTTAGGAGAAAGAATTAAACCTGATTACCTTAATGATGATAAAATTGGGAGAGTAATGGATGAATTATATAAATATGGACTAAATGATATTTTTATTGAAGTAGTTTTAGAAGTAATTAAAAAATTTAAAATAGACCTTAAATACTCCCATTTAGATTCCACATCATTTCATTTAGATGGAGAATATAAAAGGGAAGAAGATAAAGAGAAACAGGAAGAAGAAAAAATTATTAAAGAAAGACCAATTTTTATTAAGAAAGGATATTCTCGGGATCATAGACCAGACTTAAAACAATGTGTCTTGGATTTAATAACAAGCCAAGATGGAGATATTCCATTATTTGTGAGAGTAGGAGATGGAAATGAATCTGATAAAGCTGTATTTGGAAAAGTTTTAGTAGAATTCAAAAAGCAAATAAAGTTTGATAGTATCATGGTTTGTGATAGTGCTTTATATGGTCAAGAAAATCTCCAAATAATCCAACATTTAAAATGGATAACGAGAGTTCCAATGACCATAAAAAAAGCAAAAGAATTAGTGCAAAATATAGAGGTGGAAGAAGTAAAAGATGAAGATAAAGAAAAAAGAAGTGACCTAAATTTAGAAAGTTATACCTGGAAAGAAGAAATTGTTACTTATGGTGGAATCAAGCAAACTTGGTTAATAGTCTTGAGTGAAAAAAGACAGAAAAGTGATTTGGAAAAACTAGAAAAACAACTTTCCCAAGAAGAGAAGAAATCCCAAAAATTTCTTAAAGAAATACAATCTGAAGAATTTGAACATCCTCAAGCTGCTCGATATAAATTAAAAGCTATTAATAAAAAATTGAGATTGTTGGAAATAAAAGAAGTTGAACTGATTGAAACTTACTCGAAAAAAAAGGAAAAGATTTATAAAATGATTAGTCTGATCATCAAAAAAGATGAAGAGATAAGTAGAAAGACTAAAGAAGCAGGAAAATTTATTTTAGCAACTAACTTAGTAGAGGAAAATAAATTAGAAGCTAGTGAAATTCTGATAACTTATAAAAACCAGCAATCTACGGAAAGAGGATTTCGATTTTTGAAAGATCCCTTATTTTTTACTGATAGTTTCTTCGTTGAAAAACCAGAAAGAATAGAAACAATGTTATTTTTAATGTCTTTGTGTTTGTTGATTTATAACTTGGGGCAAAGAGAATTAAGAAATTGTTTAAAAAGAGTCAAAAAAGGAATAAATAATCAAGTAGGGAAAGTAACATTGCGTCCGACTTTGAGGTGGATATTTCAATGTTTTCAAGGTATTCATTATGTGATTTTAAACGGAGTTAAACAAATTGTCAATTTAACAGAAGAAAGGCGTTTTATATTGAGTTTATTACCTACATCTTGTCAAAGATATTATCTATAAATTGAATTGGATAAAGCAAAAATAATAAAAGAATAAGAGTCTAATTATATCAAATGAGAAGAGGAAACTCTCCTTCGTTTGTGCTGAGTCTTGCTAAGTTTTCAATGAGTATAAATCTTCTTAATTTGATTATTTTTCCTAAAAATTTAATAAAAAGAGAAATATTCTTGCCCAGGTATGATTTTCGGACTTTTTAAAACTATGTATTTTTTTATACTACATTTTGAAGTGCGGAATCTGGGTTAGATAATAGTGATCCTACTTATCAAGGAAGTTATAGCGATGTCTATCGCCTAGATGGTTTGGGGAATAATGAAGCTATTATATTACACCTAGAAGGGTTTGGCTTTAGTCATTCCTTAGAATTAATTAACGGTGGAACAGGAGAGATAATCAGTCAGTATGATGCTATAGAAAGCGAGGGAACTTCTTTTAATGAAGTGATGTTCAGCACCGAAAACGATATAGAATATCTGGTAAGAATTACTTCCATCGAGAACCAAATCACAGGAGAATATACCTTAGCAACCACTTCGGGAGAACTTACGGAAACCTTAATTTTTAGTGATACAGAAACAGGAGTTTTAGATAATAGTGATCCTACTTATCAAGGAAGTTATAGCGATGTCTATCGCCTAGATGGTTTGGGGAATAATGAAGCTATTATATTACACCTAGAAGGGTTTGGCTTTAGTCATTCCTTAGAATTAATTAACGGTGGAACAGGAGAGATAATCAGTCAGTATGATGCTATAAAAAGCGAGGGAACTTCTTTTAATGAAGTGATGTTTAGCACCGAAAACGATATAGAATATCTGGTAAGAATTACTTCCATCGAGAACCAAATCACAGGAGAATATACCTTAGCAACCACTTCGGGAGAACTTACGGAAACCTTAATTTTTAGTGATACAGAAACAGGGGTTTTAGATAATAGTGATCCTACTTATCAAGGCCGTCCTCAGGATGAATACATTTTGAGGGGTTTTGGGGATCAAGAAACCGTTATTCTTAATTTAGATAGTGCAGTATTTAGCGGTTCCTTGCAATTAGTTAACCGTGAAACAGGAGAAGTGATTCATCAGTCTCAGGTCACAGAAAGCGACGAAAATGCTCCTGTACAACTGGCATTTACCAGCAGCAGTGATCTGGAATATTTGGTGAGGGTAATATCCTTAGAAGAAACAGCCATGGGAAGCTATACTTTAGGAGCAACTTCAGGACAACTCACCCCTGGTGTCAGCGATCAAACCATTCAAGGCAGTATAACGGAGGATGATGAAGTGTACCGCTTCTGGGGTGGAAGGTACTCCGATCGATACGACATCACTAACTTATCTGACTTCCAAACCATCAATATTGAGCTTACTTCCTCTGATTACAATACCATGTTGTTTTTGGTTAATGCTGACACGGGACGTTATATAGTGCCTAATCGAGGTTCTTATAATAGTGAAGACGGCACTTACTCCTCAAATATTACCTACAAGGCCAGAGCAGATGTTAATTACGCTATTGTGGTTAGTTCTTTTTCACGCCTACAAGTAGGAGACTATACCTTAGATGTCAAGACCAATTTCTCTGTTAATGCTGGATTTGATCAAAATGATGACGATTTTCACCCTATCATCAGAAACCGTCTCATGGATAATTATCTCTTATCCGATGTACAGGTGGGAGAAGATGTTGAGATCAACTTAAATAGTGGTTCGTCTAATAATCTTGTTCAGTTGATTGATAAAGATACGGGGGATGTTTTACAAAGTAGTAACCAACCTAATCTTAAGTTTACGGTAGAAGATAATATTAATTAGGGTTTGCTGAATAAAAGCAAAACCCTATTCTTTAAAAGGTTACACCCATATTCGCGATCGCAAAAAAGATCAGCTTTGTCGGCTACAAACCGCTATAATTGGTAGAAACACCTCCCAGTTGTTGGTCAAGAACAAATGTATCGAAAAGAGGAGCAACCTTTACCGCCCCCAGAAAAATTTGAATTACCTTTCGAGGGCAAATTGTCCCCCAATAATCGTTGGGTAATCATGGCAGAGTTGATACCTTGGGATGATTTTGAGGAAGAATATGCTAAACTTTTTTCAGCATAAAAAGGTGCGCCAGCCAAACTATTTAGAATGGCATTAGGGACATTAATTATTAAGGAAAAATTAGGAACAAGTGATAGAGAAACTATAGAACAGATTAGAGAAAATCCCTATCTACAATACTTTATAGGTTTAAATTGTTATCAACAAGAGCCACCACTGGAATCTTCAATGCTAGTTCATTTTAGGAAAAGAATTGATGGAGAATTGATAAACAAAATCAATAAAAAAATAGTAAAAAGAGAAATAGACAAGAGTGATAAAGAAGTAAAAAAAAAGGATTGTCTCCAAGAAAAAGGAGAAAAAATAAAAAATAAAGGTAAGCTAATTTTAGATGCGACTTGTGCGCCAGCAGACATCAAATACCCAACGGATTTAGGCATATTAAATCAAGCCAGAATTGAGACAGAAAGAATAATAGATAATCTTTATAAACCATTAAGAGTAAAATTGAGAAAAAAGCCGAGAACTTCTAGAAAAATTGCTAGAAAGGAATACTTAAAAGTAGCTAAAAAACGAAAAGTATCTTATCAAGAAAGAAGAAAAGCTATCGGGAAACAGTTAAAATACCTTAAGAAAAATTTAGGAAATATAGAAGACTTAATTCAAGCTGGGGCTTCCCTGGAAAATCTGAGTAAAAGACAGAAAAATTGTCTAGAGACTATCAAAAAAGTTTATGAACAACAACAGTCAATGTGGGAGAATAAGACCCAGAGTGTTTCTCAAAGAATTGTAAGTTTAACTCAACCGCATATTCGTCCAATAGTGAGGGGAAAAGCAGGAAAACCAATAGAGTTTGGAGCTAAACTCTCAGTAAGCTGTGTAGATAACTATGTGTTTCTAGACAAAATAAGTTGGGAAAACTTCAATGAATCTTGTCATTTAAAAGAACAAGTAGAAAAGTATAAAGAAACGTTTGGCTATTATCCCGAATCCGTCCATATAGATAAAATTTATCGAACTAGGGAAAACAGAAATTGGTGTAAGGAAAGAGGGATAAGAATCAGTGGTCCGAAGTTAGGAAGACCTCCGAAAAATGTCAGTGAAGAAGAAAAGAAATAAGCCCACTCCGATGAATGCTTCCGTAATGCTATTGAGGGAAAGTTTGGACAAGCTAAACGAAGATTTAGCCTAAATCTCGTAATGACAAAACTCCCTGAAACCTCCATTACATCTATTGCTATTACATTTTTAGTTGTCAATTTTTCTAAACTTCTGAGGCAGTTTTTGTCGCTTTTTTTGTCCTTATTTACTAATAATAGAACAAGGGAACTCATCAAACCGCCTTTCATTAATTTTGATTATACTTTAAACAATTTTTATGTACTAAAACTTATTGATTTGTCAGAAAATTCTTGGTCAAAAGTGGCATAAATTTTGGAGAAACTTTTTCAGCAAACCCTAATTATATATTATGAACGCTCAGACTGGGGAAGTGATTGATTCTCTCCGTGCTAGTAGTTCCAATCCCAACCTATCCTATATATTAGATGTAGAACCCGAATTTCTCACAAAATCTGCGATCGCCAAACACAGAAGCCTTACAGGAAGTGGGTTTGAACAGAGCGATCGCAGATTTCCCCAACCAACAGTCTGTTGTCAGATTTTAAGTTAAAATCAACCCGAATTAGACAAAGATGAAAAGATAAATCAATCACTCATTTTTCCAAAAAAATTATTAATAAAATCTCTAATAGTACTAGATTGTTAGAATAAAATATGCTATAATTTAATTATTAAAGCAATTTACCTTAAACTGATTTAATGAGTCCCAGTCATCCCCGAACCCCTCGTCAAGTAATCAACTTTAGTAAACAGAAAGGAAAAGAAATAATCGCTAATTTTGATGGGGGACTAATCACTTCAGATGCGGGGATTGTCTGGATAGCTTAGTTGGATAAAAAACTGGGAATTACGGAGAAGTTTGGTAACTGTTTTCAAGATCATCGTCATCAATCTTATGTAGATCATTCCGTTCATGAGTTATTAGCACAAAGGCTTTATGGAATTATTTTAGGCTATGAAGATGTCAATGACCATGATAAATTACGTCACGATCCTGCCCTTAAGATCGCTTTAGAAAAGCTTAATGAACTTGAAGATAAAAAGGGATGGTTAGCTGGAAAAAGTACAATTAATAGATTGGAATATTGTCCTGAGACTATTCTCGACCAAAAAACGAGTCTTTATCATAAAATAGAACCCAACTTTGAAGCCATTGAAAAATCTTTTGTCGAATTTTTTTTAGAGTCTTATAAAAAACCTCCCTTAAGTATTATATTAGATATGGATGTCACGGATGACCAAGTACATGGTAATCAAGAAGGGGCATTTTTTAATAGTTATTATCACGGAGTATGTTATGCTCCTTTACATATTTTCTGTGGGCATCATTTATTAGTTGCTAAACTTCGTTCATCTAATGTAGATCCAGCCGATGGAGCCTTAGACGAATTACAAAGAATTATCGGACTAATTAGAGAAAAATGGTCAGAGACTCATATCCTAGTTAGGGGTGATAGTGCCTATGCCCGTGAAGAAATCTTCTATTTTTGTGAAAATCAGCCTTTAGTTGATTATGTTATAGCTATGGGAACAAATGGCGTTCTTAAGTTACGAGCGGATGATGTAATTGAAAAAGCCAAACATGAATATGAAAAAAAACTAGCTCCAATAACTGAATTAATGGATAGTTTATTTCAGAAAAAAGAAGATTTAGAAGAAGTTAAAAAATTAGTACCAATTTCTACTTGGTATCGCTCTATTCGTTATAAAACAGAAAAGTCATGGAGTTATCAAAGAAGAGTAGTGACAAAAGTTTGTTATGGAAGTGATGGCTTAAAAATGCGCCATGTGGTGACATCTTTGCCCGCTTCAAAAATTCCACCCTCAAAACTTTATACAAAAAAATACTGTCCGAGAGGCGAGATGGAAAATCGGATTAAAGAACAACAATTAGACTTGTTAGCTGATAGAACTTCAACTCAAACATTTCAAAGTAATCAACTAAGATTATGGATACATTCCTGGGCTTATGTTCTCATAAATGCTTTTCGTCAACACTGTTTAAAAAAAACTTCATTGGCTAAAGCAACTGTGGGAAGAATACGTCTAAATCTTCTTAAGTTGGGAGCCAGAATAAAGATTAGTTGTAGAAGAATTATTATCGCTATAGCTAGTGCTTGTCCTTATCAAGATATTTTGTCTATTGCTAACAAAAGAATTAAAACTATTCCTAATACTGGATAAGTAGAATAAGTTGTTTTTTAAAAAAGATATCTATCATAAGTTGTTGACTGACTGATACTTTCATTTAGTCTTATTTATCGTGGAGAAAATCAAAAGTTAATATAATTATTCCCTCTTAAACTCAATTTTTGGATAATCAAAGTCAATTTTTTTATTCATCTATATTCAAAATTTCTATTAGTCCTAAAAATTATCATTTTTCATCTCTGGATTGGGCTTTCAAATTAATTTGTGAGAAATCCGGGAGAAGAGGGTCTTGACTACCTAATCCTATTTACCTCTAACTCTAGTGGGTCGACAGGGCAGTATAGTTTGACCGTAGAAAACTAGGGTTTATTTGAATTTACAGTCCACCAAGCTAACCCGTAAGGTTGGTTTTCCAGGTTCATTTGTTGTTGATACTGCACCCGTATTTTATAGTTACCAGTGCTAGGAACAGCACAAAAAATGTGTTCTGTATTATCCACCTTACTAATGGAACGACAGACACTTTCAGAGGTATTATTACTATCCGTGGACATTAAATAGAGATCAAGATTATTGAGTCCTTGATCCTCAAAAGTCTCCCCCAGATCATATTGTTCATTCTTATTTTTATCATTGAGTTCCACTAATCTATCCCAGACTAAAGTGATGGCAACAAAACTGTTTTCTTGTAAAGGACTGGCAATAACATACTCTTGATAATTATCTTTGGTGACTGTTTCATAGTCCCAACCCATAGTCGGAACTGGGTTTCCAGGTTTCCATTGACCCGCGCTAAACTGTTGATAAGCTCGCAGTACATTCAGATGGCCGGCTCCCATTTCTATGTCTACAGGGATCTCTGGGTTACGATAAGCTTCAGAATCGAACCAAGTATAATGAGACTTACTAAAAATAGTGCGCATCATCCCCAATAACAAACCGTTGCCCCTATCTTCTATCTTATCGGCAGAATTGAGTAAGACGGCTTTATTCACCTGATGACGGCGAGAGTCGAGGCTCCAGTTGGGTTGTTTAGTGCGCAGTTGCCGATCGCCGAATTCTTGGAGTAAGGCCACTGATGCGGTGATATGGGGGGCGGCAAAGCTGGTACCACTGACTTTTTGGATGCTCCCGGCTAAGTCATAGACGGCCACTTTGCTACCTGGGGCAACTAAATTAATGCCTCGTCTCGGGCCAACGTTGATCTCCCGTTTGATTAAACTGCGACCAATGCCCACAGGACTGGCGCTGAGGTTGGCAAAATCCACTTTGCTATAAATGCCCTCCCGTTTGGTGCTGTAGGCGGTGGTAATGCCGTTATAGTGGTCTGTGGGGATGGGAATGCCTCCTGTTCCTTGGTTCCCAGCGATAACATATAGAGTATCGTGAACCCGTGATGACCAGTCAATACATCTGGTTAAATGTGCGTTGCCGTCTAGAATCGCATCCATGCGACGGTCTTGGGAGAGGGATTCTCCAAAACTAAAGTTAATGGACCGAACATCTCCGCTATTTTGTTGGGCAATATGTTGACTGGCCAAACATTCCTGGGGTTGCCCACCTCCTTTAATGGCACCTATGGCAGAGGCGTATAATCTTGCGTCTGGTGCCACTCCTGGCAATCTTTTATCTTTGCTAACCATAACAGTTGCTACCATGGCTGCATGGTTATCCAGGTTGCCGTTGGATTTGACGGCCCGATTTTGATAGTATACTCCTGCTAGTTTAAAGGTGGGACTCCAAGCTGCTATTTTATCAAAACCAAAAATACCGGGTCGACCAATTTCCACTTGTCCAATGGCTATTTTCCGCCCTGTTAAATTGAGGGGTTGTTCATGTAAGCGATTTGCATAAATGCCTGTTTCTCCTATGGAGGTGTTTAAAGCTAGGCTAGGGGTGATAATTCCTGTGATGGTTGTTAAACTGCTGATTACCCAGGCAACGGTTCGTTTCATGTAAATATATTAATTGTTTTTTTAACGGCTTTCTACCTTATACCTAAAAAATTAGATTATTGCTGTAAAATTTTTCTAAAGATAATAGAAAATGAACAATGGACAATGGACAATGGACAATTGATAATTATGGTTATAATAGCAGGGATACTTGTTAGAACGTAACAGATTATGGCTTCAATAATCAAGTCTGAGTTAGTTTCTTTAGAATATACTGAGGTTACTTTGCTTGAAGTTTTACCTTATAGTCAAAGCATTGAAGAAATTTTATGTAACAATTTTTGGGCAAATCAAAGGAGTTTAACTAAGGATTATACAATTAGTATTACAGGTTGTTTTGATTATATACAGCGTCGTAAACAGTTAGAAAAGAGGTATCGTCATTTAATCCCTTATTCCCGTCAATTTATAACTAATGAAATAGTATAATAGTAAAACTATATTCAATTTAGATTAAGTCTTGTTGTTGTGATAAATTATTAATCCAAAGTTGTTCATTTTCAGATAAATCTTCTAAGGGTTGTTTTTGATAATTAATAGCTAAATCATAACTAACTTTTTCATAAATACTGTGTAATAACTCTTGTAAAGGAATTAAAGGTGCTTCATCTTCTGGTTTTAAAGGTAAGGGAATAGAGGGAATTTCTTGTGCTAAATTAAAAGCGTATAATTCTGCTTGTGGACGGCGATCGCTACGACTAATTATAATACGATAATCTGACTTGATTGTATCATCTATATTCATCGGCATTATCTCACCTTTCTTTAATAAATCTATTTCTATTAAGTGGGTTAAACTCATTAACACCTGTTCTCTTTTTTTTAGATATTTGTTTCTTCCTTCTCCTAATTTTTTATTTTTAGGAGACAATATTTCTATTACTGTTACTACTTCTTGTGTTTCTACATTTTTGACTTGCAAATACCATTCTTTAACTGTTTCTGGTTGGGGAATAGAGACAGTTAAGGGTTCAACTTTTGGGGGTGCAACAGCAACATGAGATGAAGTTTCACTGGGGTTTGAACTAGGTGTAAACACAACATTATCGGGAATACCTACTAATTCTAAACTATGATCATCATTATTTTGAGTATAAACTCTTTGTTCCATAGACATACGATATTTGGGACGTAATATCGGGTTCATGTAATCAGCGATCTCGAAGAGATCCGCCTTTGGCGGTGCGCAACGATTAAATGAGTGTGAACTTGTGACCATAATGTGGGATTTTCTAAATAGGGGTTCATTCCAGGAAAGGGGGAAGGCATAAATTATCTCCTTAACTTAAAGATTGATCTGACATTATATTACTATTCGTTTTCGTCGGTTAATATAACATCTTCATATATTAATTCAACGGAACAATTAAAATCTATTGATTCTAATTTTAGTGTTTCATTTTCGCTAAAACTGTACAATTCCCAAACTCCTTTATCATTAATACGGAAACATTCAATCAATTTTTGCTCGGCACTCACTAAAACATATTCTCTGAGTGTTTCAATCTGCCGATAGTTTCTAAATTTTTTACCTCGATCAAATCCTTCGGTACTGGGAGAAAGCACTTCAATAATTAAACAAGGATATTGCAGAAAATTGATTGCTTTTTTATCTCTTTCGTCACAACTGACAACTACATCAGGATAATGATAAGGCCCTGTTTCTGATACCTGTACTTTAGCACCACATATTAATACTTTTCCTCCTTTAGTTTTTAGATGACTTTTAAGTGTACAAGCTAAGTTCAAAGCAATAGTATTATGAGGGAGTGTATTATCAGACATAACATAAACTTCCCCATCCATATATTCATATTTCAGGGGTTGTTGTTCTTCCCATTCGAGATATTCTTCGGGAGTCATGTAAAAATGTTCTTTGGCAGCAACCATATTTAAACCTCAATGAACTAATAAACGATCGCTCTTTAGGGAAACAATTGAATCTAATGCTTCTAAAGCGCGATCGCGATATTTTCCATATCTTTCCCGTTTATTACGAATTCTGACCGGTAAATCCGGTAAAATACCAAAGTTAGGAGGCATGGGTTGGAAGTGTTTCGGGGAAGCACTACTAATGAACTCAAACAAAGCACCCATCATCATGGTAGAAGGTAAAGTAATGGGATCTAACCCTAATGCTATCCGTGCAGCATTAGTTCCTGCTAACCATCCCCCTGCTGCTGCTGCGGTATAACCTTCTGTACCGATTAATTGTCCTGCGGCCAAGACATTGGGACGGCTTTTAAACTGTAAAGTGGGGTTTAGTAACTCGGGAGAGTTAATAAAGGTGTTGCGGTGCATAACACCCATACGCACAAACTCGGCATTTTCTAAACCTGGAATGAGACGAAATACCCGTTTTTGTTCACCCCATTTTAAATTGGTCTGAAAACCAACCATATTCCAGAGTTTTCCCTGTTTATCTTCTTGTCGGAGTTGCACAACAGCATAAGGACGTTTTTCTTTATTTTCGGGATCACGAAAGTCTCCTAACCTTGCATCAAATAACCCCACAGGTTTCAATGGTCCATAACGCATGGTATCTTCTCCCCGTTGCCCTAATTCTTCGATGGGTAAACATCCCTCGAAAAATTTGGCTGTTTCTCGCTCAAAATCTTTTAATTCTGCTTGTTGTGCTGCACAAAGTTCCTCACGAAACTGTAAGTATTGCGCTTTAGTAAAGGGACAGTTGAGATAAGCTGCTTCCCCTTTGTCGTATCGGGAGGCTAAAAAGGCGATGTCTCGGTTGATGGAGTCCCCAACAATTATGGGGCTGGCAGCGTCAAAAAAGCTCATATAAGCCATGCCGGTCAACTGTTGTAAGTTTTCAGCCAAAATGGGGGAGGTAAGGGGTCCAGTGGCTAAAATTACAATGCCGTCTGAGGGTATTTCCTGGACTTCTGAGCGTCTTAATTCGATTAAAGGATGTGTTGCTAGGGTTTCGGTTAATTGTTGGCTAAACACACCTCTATCCACAGCTAAGGCACCACCGGCAGGGACGGAGTGTTTGTCGGCGGTTTGGATGATGATGGAGTTGAGACGACGTAATTCTTCATGGAGTAGACCGGCCGCGCGATCGCTGGACATGGCACCGAAGGAGTTACTACAGACTAATTCGGCTAATTCTTGGCTATGATGGGCGGGACTGGTGCGAATAGGGCGCATTTCGTGCAGTACCACGGGAATACCTGCTTGTGCTACTTGCCAGGCTGCCTCGGTTCCAGCTAACCCTCCACCAATTACTTGAACTTTTGCGGTTGATTCTGTCATTAATTAGGTTTTAGTTTCGTTTCTCTTCAATCATAACTACACCAACTAAGTTCGTAGGATGGGTTAGGCGCAGGGATGATTTTTCGGGAAACCTTATAACTTTTGATTTGCGCCGTAACCCATCACAGGTTTTTTGTGTATTTTTGTACATTCTCCACCACAATCTCAGGAGATTCCGTGTTTGTTCAGTTTGAATACTTTTATTTTAGTATAGTTTAATTGATTGTTATCGGTTTAGTCTAAAAATGAAAACTACTTATCTTTGATAAGATAAATTAGTAGATAACATTTGAAATACTCAGGGTAGTCATATTATGGCAAATTGGTCATTAAGTGTATCTTCAGAAATTGATCAACGTTTAAAAGCTTTTTTAGGACAAAAAGGAGCCGATGAAGATAGCTTATCTCGATACGTTGAAGAAGCAGTTAAACAAATATTAGATTTTGAGGAAACTGTTGATTATGTTCAAGAACGTAATTTACGTTACTCTCAAGAAGAAATTGAAACAGATATAGAGGAGGCTATTAGAAAAACTCGTGATACTTCTCGTTCTTGATACTAATATCCTTATTTCAGCATTGTTGCGAAAAAATAGGGTTGAGAATATCCCTATGATAACTGGATGTCAAGCTTTGATAATTCTTAAATCAAGTTAAACAAGAATAAAAAGATATTTTTAGATATGCTAGAATTACCAACAATCCTATTTTTAGGAAAAAATAGATAAAAGAGGAGTCAATAAGCAGTGATTATAAATTTTATGGAGTACTTAAATGATTAATAAGTTAATGCAAAAAATAAGTATGTTGTTTTCAACTAGAAAATTATTGTTATTATCCTTTTAAAATAAATGAGTAAATTAGGAATTGTTCTTATAGGAAGAAACGAAGGCAAAAGATTAACTGAGTGCCTAAAATCTGTTCTCGATGAAACTAAAAATTATGAGCAGACTGCCATTGTTTACATAGATTCTGGTTCAACAGATGGCAGTGTGCAAACGGCAAAATCTCTAGGAGTCTCAGCTATTTCTCTTGATAGCGATCGCCCCTTTACGGCGGCCAGAGGACGTAATACAGGATGGAAATGGCTGCTTAAAGAACATCCAGACGTAACTTACATTCAATTCATGGATGGAGATTGTACCCTCATGGCTGGATGATTAGAAAAAGCAACCGAAATGTTAGAAAATAATCCCACCATAGCCGTAGTTTCTGGGAGAAGACGGGAAAAATTTCCCGATGCCACCCCTTATAACCGTTTAGCGGATCTCGAATGGAATACCCCCATCGGAGAAGCTTTAGCTTGTGGGGGTGATTCTTTGATTAGGGTTAAAGCCTTACAACAGGTTGAGGGCTTTAACGATAGCTTAATCTGTGGGGAGGAACCAGAAATGTGTATCCGTTTGCGGGGCCAGGGTTGGAAAATTTGGCGTTTGGATGAAGAAATGACTGCCCACGATGCAGACATGACTCGGTTTAGTCAGTGGTGGTCCCGTATGATCCGAAGTGGTTGGGCGATCGCTCAAGGCATGGCTATGTACGGTTTGACCCCCGAAAAATATATGATGCGTCAAGGGATTAGTAATTGGTTGTGGGGGTTGATTTTACCTCTAATAGCCTTGGGTTTAGCATGGTGGACTAGGGGCTTAACTCTCTTCTTATTGATAGGTTATCCCGTGTTAGGATGGCGTATTTATGGCTATCGTTCTACTTGTGGCGATACCCCTGCTCAAAGTCGCTTATACGCTTTCTTTTGTATTTTAGGCAAGTTTGCCCAAATTATGGGTCAAGTGAAATATTGGCTCACAAAATGGCAAGGCCAAACTGCAACCTTGATTGAATATAAAAAATCCCAAACTGGGTGACGGGGTGATGGGGTGATGGGGTGATGGGGTGTGTGGGGAGTGTGGGGAGATGGAAAAACTTATTACTGCCACTAAAGGTTTCTTTTTTCCTCTACACTAGGTAAGGATGGATAATGTTAAACAAACTTAGAGAACAAACTGTGTTTAAAGGTAATTGGTTACTTTCTTTATTGGTGAGTGTGGGAGTTTGGCAGTGTAGTGTTCCTGTTATGGGACAAATGCTTTTACCTTATACCCCTCAACTCAATAGCGAACAACTCGAACAACAAGGCTTAGAAGTGGCTGAAGAAGCAGCCCAACTGATCCGCTTTCAACAACATGATTTAGCGTTATCACGGGCAAAATTAGCTGTTCAGTTAGCCCCAAATAAATATCAACCTTGGTTTATTTTAGGAACTTTATATATTATCAAACAAGAATTGGAACCAGGTGTGGAGGCTTTAGAAAAAGCTTTAGTCCTAGAACCAGAAGAAGTAGGGATTAAATTTACTTTGGGTAATGCCTATTTTCAACAAGGAAAGTATCAGCAAGCAGCTACGGCATTGGAAGAAGGATTAGAAATTAAAGCCGATGTTCCCTCTGCTCAGTTTGACTTAGGAAATGCTTATTTTAAACTAGGCCGTATGGCAGAGGCGATCGCTGTCTATCAAAAGGCAGTTGCTCAACAAGAAGAGTTTTGGCCGGCGGTGAATAACATTGGTTTAATTAAGTACGAACAAGGTAATATTTCCTCTGCGATCGAACATTGGCAAAAAGCTCTAGAAATTGATGAAGAACAAGCAGAACCTATACTTGCTTTGGGGGTTGCTTTATATATTCAAGGACAAAAAGAAGAGGGGCTTAAATTGGGAGAAGCTGCCCTGGAATTAGATAGTAATTATGGAGAAATACAACACCTTAAAGACAATCTTTGGGGAGAAAAGTTAATTAAAGATACACAAACTTTCTTTACTACCCCTCAGATGCAAGCTATTCTTGCTCAACTAGAAAAAGACTCTTGAATGACGACAGAGGATCAACAACAAACAAGAAATAATTAACTTTAATTTTTCTGATAGTTACTAATAGTGGTTAACACCTTATTAACAAACTTTTCGTGGTCTACAACTGGTTTAGAGATGTAACCATCAGCCCCACTTTTTTCTAGGAAATGTTCTCGATCGCCTTCCATAGCATGGGCCGTGACTAAAATAATTGGTAAATTAGCAGTGGTGGGATCAGCTTTGAGAAATTGAGTGATTTTGATCCCATCAACCGCTTCTCCTTGATAAACGCTATGAGACAGAGAAACATCCATGAGAATAATATCTACTTCCCCCTGTCGGGCAATTCTCATTACTTCGTCTACGTCTTCTGTACCTTTGACGCTTAAACCCCCTCGTTTGGTGAGAATTTTTGAGAAGACACGAAGATTAATAGGATCATCTTCTACAATCAAAACTGTGGCCATAGGTATCTATTCAACCTCTTGTTATTCTTAGTTAGGGAAAATTCTTATATTCATATCTATTTTACCCTGATTAGTTCCCAGAAATAACAATATTAATTAATTATCCATTATCCGTTGCTAAAAAGGTTTCAACAGTTTCATTAAAAGGGGTTGGCTCCACTAAAAAAGCCCAATGATTTCCGGGAACTTCGGCGATTTCTAACTGTTTCAAATAGGTTTTATAGGGTTTAAGTTGCCAAGCGGTTCGATTCAATCCTTTTTCTGGTTTAATGAATAATGTAGGAATATTAATATCTTCGGTAAGCCCTGCATATTTCATTACTTCTTCAAAAATTTCATCCCTCGCTTGTTTAATAAATTTACTGCCCCATTTTCCTGCTTCTTTTTCTTCCATTCCTAACTTAAATACTTGCTCTTGCAAGGGAGTCCATCCTTGATATTGTTTCAAACCACGGGCTAATTTTTCTGCTTCTTCATAGCTGTCGAAGGGTCCAATTACTTTTAAAAAGGGCAAGGTTTTGTAGAGAATGGGGAAAGTAAGTTTAAACCATCGTGGCATTTTATCGATAAAAAATGGATCAATTAATACCAAATCTTTGAATCTTTCTGGTTGCTGGGTTGCCCAAATAGCTGCTAGTTTTGCTGACCAAGAATGGGAGACAATATGAGCAGATTCCCAGCCCAAATAATCCATGAATTCGTTTAAATCAGCTATATAATCGCTAAATTTATAACCGTTGTTTGGCTTACTACTGTCTCCATGTCCTCGTAGATCCGGGGCAATAATATGATAATCTTTGGCTAAATAATCCCCTAAATTTGACCACACAAGAGCATGATCTACTAAACCATGTAATAATAATAATGGTTCTGCCCCTTCTTTCCATTCTAAATAGGACAATTCCACTGTTAATAATTTAATACTTTTTCTTTCCAGCATCTACAAAATACATTCTACTAAGGGTTTCAATAATAGGACAAATCTTTCCTGATTAACAACTAAAGAAGGAATAGATTTATTACCATAATTTGTGCCAATTGTCAAGGGAAAAAGTCGAGGATCTTTTAAGAAAATAAACGTCCCTCCGGCTGCTTGAACAATGACCCAAACTGCGGCAATGTCCCACACTTTCGGGGTTGCTTCTACTCCGCCCACGGCAACTCCAGACGCTACTAATAATAAATTATAACTGGCTACGCCGATCATGCGAATTTTACAGGGGAAAGGTTTTTGTAATATTTTTATACTACGGGCGCAAAGATTGAATAAATGACTTTTGCTGGGGGTATCATCAGAGGTAGTAATGGGTTGACCATCACGATAGGCCCCAGTTGGTCCGCTTAACCCTGTTTCCCCGTACCAATAACCGTAGAAAGACTGTTTTAGGGGGGGAAGATAAACAAAACCAAAGACGGGGGTTCCCCGATAGGTTAAACCCAGAGAAATAGCCCAGATGGGGACTCCTCTAGTAAAGTTGGTGGTTCCATCGATGGGATCTACTATCCAACACCAGTCCTGTTCGGGAAAAATATGACTGGTTTCTTCTGTCAGTATACCATGATCCGGAAATTGTTCTGCGATCGCTTCTCGGATGGTTTGATCGGCCCAGCGATCGGACTCTGTTACTAAAGATCCGTCTTCTTTGCTGGTGGGGGACACATTCCCTGCTTTTTCCATTAAAGTCTCTGCGATCGCCTCTGTTGTCTTTTGACAGAAGACTAAAACCTCAGACCAAAACTGTTCTCTGTTTTCCAAGAGAAAAACTCCCTATTTACATTATCTTCTCCAGCATAGAAGGGATTACAGCAGTTTTCAACTGAGTTTAGGGAGATGGGGGGACGGGGGGATGGGGGGACGGGGAGACTGGGAGTATTTTTCCTTAATGTTTAATAAAGATATAAACTTTCATACGTTGAACAATTTATCTGAGATCGTTTACCATCGTAGTTAAGTATCTACCATTAGTACGCAACTACTTACTCACACATTAATTAAGTTAATATCTTATAGTTTAGAGGGAATTATGACGAGTCTACCTCCTAACCCACCTCCAGTCCCCCCATCTGGTAGTTCTTCTGTATTGACAAAATTAGTGAACTTTCTCAAGAAACCCTCGACTTTGATCGCGGGTGGAGTATTAGTATCTTTAGGGGTAGGAACTTATGCAGGAGTTAATTATTTTGTCTATGAAAGATTATCTCCTTTGTTGTCGAAGGAGTTGAGTAAAGCGTTAGAAAGAGAGGTTAGAGTGGGAGAGGTTGAAAGTTTTTCTTTCAATCATATTACTATTGGTACATCTTCTATTCCTACCACAGAAAACGATGCTGATCGGGTTGATGTTGAGGAGATCAAGGTTGAGTTTAATGTATTACCTGTATTAATTGGTCAACCTTTAGATGTTAAGATAACTATCGATGCTCCTAATTTATATGTTGAACAAGATCCGTCGGGAGACTGGGTAAGCTTACCAGAGTTTGAAGGAGAAGGGGAATTAAATTTACCTATCGATATTAAAGCCAATATTAACCTAAATAATGCTCAGGTTTCTGTGTTACCTAATGGGTTTAAGGAACTGATAAAAATAGAAGCAGGAGGAACAGCAGGATATAGTTACAAGTCTAACGATGAGCAAAATGTTAATTATGATTTAGATGTTGCCTTATTAAACAGTGCTATTACAGTCAAAGGGAAAACTAATCTAAAATCCTTCCAAACTCAAGCACAATTGATGATCTCTCAATTAGCTGTACCTGAGTTAGCTGGCTTAATTCCTAATTTGCCCGTAACCTTAAAGAGTGGTTTAGTTGAGAGTAATTTAAACATTAATTTACCTTCTTTAGAGAATATAGAAGGAACAGAAGGAAACGGAGAATTTCAAATATCAAATATCGAAGCAAGTTTAAAACCTTTGCGAGTTCCTATTAAGCTGGATGTGGGACTTAATTTTGTGGGTCAAAGTTTAAACTTTCAAGAAACTCGTTTAAGTTTAGGTGACTTTGTTACTGATGTTGAGGGTTCGCTTAATTGGCAAGATGGCTATAATATTGATGTTAATATTAATCCCTTTTTACTGAGAGATATATCTAAGATATTAGCGGTTAAAATACCCATTAATTTAGCAGGGGAAATAGAAGGAAAAATTAGTTTAACAGGAGACATAATAAACCCTGTTGTCACGGGGACTATTAATAACAGTAAACCTTTATTAATTGACAAAACAAGAGTAAAAGAATTAAAAACAGTTTTTCAAGCAAATCTAGATCAAGTTGATCTCAAAGAATTTAATATTAAACCAACAGCAGGAGGTAATATTACAGCTACAGGAAAAGTTGAGTTAGGTATTCTAAAAGCGTTAAAAGAAAACAAAGCAATAGACTGGCAAAAAATGCCAGTTGATTTAGGATTTGTCGCCAACTTACCAGGAGATAAGTTAACGCAACCCTATTATCAATCTCCCCAAAATGTTAGTATCGGAACGATAACAGCACAAGGTAAGGTAGGCGGTACATTAGGAGATCCCAAAGGAAAAATAGAATGGTCTGCCCCTGGTATTATAACTGTTTCAGGAGAAGATATTTCAGGTAAAGGGACAATTCTTATCGGGGGCAAAAATATTTTAATTCAAGATACTGTTTTAACCTCTACCGAAGGCAATATTACTGTTCAAGGATTAGGTAATCTTGAAAAGAAACAATGGCAAACCCTGATCACTGCTAACCAATTTTCTCTTGATCCCTTTGTCAACTTAGCCTGTTCCTTAACCACTTGTCCCCAGGAAATTTTTAGCCAAGCTGTTACCCTAAGAGGTGGCAATATTCGTGTTAGTGGAAAACTAGATGACTTTGCCCTAGATAGTATTCAAAGTCAAGGTAACTTACAACTGCAAATAGGACAAGGTGCGATCGCCCTGGAAACAGCTTTATCTCGAGGCAATATTACAGGGACGGCCGCAGTATCTGGTTTACCCCTCGATCCCTATATTCCTAACCTAGCGGTTCCAGTTCAACTGAGTAGAAGCAATATCAATCTTTCTGGTTCCCTCGAAAATATCTTTCAGGGGGGACAGTTAAATATTAATCGTCTCAACGTCAATGGTAATGCACGATTAATCGTTAATGGTAGTCCCATCAACGCCAACATAGAAGTAGGTAACGGTATCTTAACCACCATAGCCCAAGTAGGAACCATTGCCCTCAACCCTATCATTCCTAACTTACCTGTACAATCTACTTTAGTCAGTAGCGATCTGGTTTTGACAGGAAACCTCAACTCTCTCCTCTCTTCTCTAGGAAACACCCCAGATATTAGTAGTTTTCGGGGCAACGCTGATGTAAAATTGAGTGTAGATGGTAGTCCCGTGAGAGTCATCGGTGACTTAGGCAGTGGTCAAGTTCGTGGTGTGGTAGACCTATCCACCCTATCCTTAGACAAGATAGTACCTAACTTGCCCATTAAAGCCCAGTTAGTAGATGGACAAGCGATCGTTTCCAGCGATGTACTGCCCCTACTTTCCCCGAAACCCGATCTCAGTACCGCCCAAGCTACCGTTAACCTGCAACTAGCAACAGCAGATGGCACCATCGACACCCAAACCCGTCTGCAAAATAATCAATGGACAACCGAAGTCACTGCATCCAACCTTAAACCTAATCTGATTCTCGCCCAAATTGCTCCAGAACTGCCGAAAATCGATATTAATGATATAAATGCTCAAATTTCTCTTTCAGGTACGTTATCTAGCCTTTTCGACGAGAATGCCATTCTACCTATCAATGCTAATAATATCACAGTTGAGGCCAATGGACAAAGCTTAAAAGCTAGGGGCAATATTGTTGTTTCCAACCCCCTCACCGTCCCCGATGCTAATGTTAACCTATCGGTTGAAGCTACTTCTACCCTAGATGATTTACCCCTAACCCAACTCATTTCCCTCGTGCCTATACAAAGGGATCTTCTCCCCGAAGAACTAAAACTACAAGGGGTAGGAACCTTTACTGGAAACGTGATCGGACAAAACCTCCTCACGTCCCCCACTCTTCCAGGCAATATCAAACTCATAGGGGACTTAACCCTACGTAACTTTGCCTTTAACGATCGCACTTTTGAACCCCTATTAACAGGGAAAGTCAACGCTACATTAGGACAAAGCATAGCCCTAGACTTACGGGGTAAACAAGATGTCATTGCTGCATCTTTGCAACCCTGTACCCGTGCAGACTGTCTGGCCCCTTATCTACCCGTGGCCTTTGAGTTACGTCAACAAGCAGGAGATCAGGCCCCCATTGCCATAAGAGGTAAGCTACAAGGGGACGAATTAGTGGCTAAAATCGAGCAAATACCCTTAGATATCCTCAAAATTGCCCCAGGAGGTAACTTTGGTATTCCTGGGTTTTTGTCTGGGGATGTACAAACAGAAGTAGTGATCAACCCCTTCACCCTGGAAGGAAGGGGAAAACTGGTGATCGATAAACCCAGTATTGGTTTTGTGGAAGCTACCCAGTTAACTGCCGATGTCGTCTATCGAGACAATATTGCTAGGTTAGAAAACGCTACCCTGAGCTTAGGACAGAGTTTATATGCAGTGGAAGGATCATTCAACCTAGACTCCAACGAGATCACTGGAAGATTAAATATAGAAGAAGGCCGCCTACAGGATCTCTTCATCGCCCTAAAACTGTCCAATATAGAACGGTTACTAGACTTATTGAAGATCAAACCCATCGACTACCAAAACGCCGCTGCTATCCCCCCTCAGTCTGTAGGAGATGCCAACGGAAATATTGCGGAGCAAGTTAACTTATTAGCTGTCATTGACCAAGAAATCCGAAAATTAGCCAAAGAAAGGGAAAAAGGCGGATTACCGACGGAACTTGACCTAAGAGGGCATTTTGACACAGAAGTTATTTTAGGAGGTACCATTTATAAACCGAATATTAGTGTAGCTTTAAGTGGTAGAAATTGGGAATGGCATCCCCAAAAACCCTATGCAGATGTCATAGAACCGCTGGTGTTAGTAATCAGAGATGTGTCTTTTATTCCTATTAATGAAGTCACCTTGAATGCTGCTGTAAATAATAATGCTTTGACCATAGATAAGGCCGCACTGCAAATTAATAGAACTAGAATGGCATTAGAAGGAAAAGCTTCTTTACAAGAAATTGCCCTTAATTGGCAAGTTGACTATTTTTCCCTAGCAACTATTAATAATTTTATCAAGATTCCTATCGACGCAACCGGGGCATTAAATACATCAGGAAGCATCACAGGCAGTCTCCTAGAACCCCAGATACAAGGGGAGTTTGCTTTAGTAGATACCACCTTTCAAGGAAGACCTTTCGCAGCTAATATTGGCGGACAATTTAGTTATCAAGAGCAACGTTTTCAACTGGCAACCAATGATAATTCTTTGGTTGCTGCTGCTGTTGATATTCCCTTTCCCATCTACGCCGATAATGATAACTTTGCCGTCAATCTTAACTTAAATACAGAAGCATTAAAGTTAGTCAGTGTCTTCACAGGTGAACAGATTTTCTTGACCGATGGAGAAGGAGAAATAAATGCTCAGGCTAGTGGTAATTTAGACTTATCAGAAGGGTTATTAGTTTCTAACTTAAATGCCGGGGGAAAGATTACTTTAAATGAGACAATTTTCCAAAGTGCTGCTTTACCCCAACCTTTAACAGTTAGTGGAACCGTTGCTATTACCGATCAAGGTATAAATGTCGAACAAATACAAGGAAAATTTGCTGATAGTAATATAAATATTGCAGGGTTTTTACCCTTATTTCAACCACAAAATAATTTAGAAAATCCCCTAACAGTTGCCATAGAAAGAGGGGAAATTAACCTACAAGGATTATATAGAGGCTTAGTCGATGGCACCATAAAAGTTACTGGTTCTGCTATTCAACCAGTGGTAGGAGGAGATGTTAAATTAGCTAATGGTCAAGTATTTATCCCCACAACAATACAAAGTAGAGAAGAAATTGTCAGGGAAATTAATGACTGGTTTTTACCAGAACATGGTGGTCAAGTTGCTAGTAATCAACCCATGTTGTTTATGCCAAAATCAGAAAACTTTGCTGTTAGCTTAGAAAACTTATATATAGAAGTATTGCCTTTCTTTCGGTTTGATTTTGGGGGGAATGTCGCTGTTAACGGTACTCTAAATGATTTAACTGCCCTTGAACCAAAGGGTGAAATTGTAGTAAACAGAGGGTTGGTAAACTTCTTAGAAACTCGCTTTTTTATAGAACGACGTAGCCCAAATACTATAACCTTTAGTCCAGATCAAGGCTTATTAAATCCTACTCTTAATCTAGGTATGAGAACAATTGTTTCAGAAGTTCCTAATACTAGCAAAAAGTTCCGTGCAGGAGATAAAACAGAAATTCCTGATGATAGTCTTAATAAAGTACAAAGGGTTGATATTAACTTAGGTTTAAATGGTCCCCTTTCTCAACTGCTTCCCAACTTAGGAAGAGAGGGATATGAAATATGTCAACTGCAAGATCCCCTGAAACCGATTCAAACCACCACCCGTTTATCCCAAGACGATTTAGATAAGGTAAGTACCTGTTTACAAACCCTGGCTAATCAAGGAAATACCGATGAACAACTATTAAGTAATTCGGTTATAAACTTAACCAGTAGTCCTCCGAGAAGTCAAGGGGAGATTGTTCGTTTACTGGGTGAACAAGTTCTGGTTTTAGCCGATGCTTTGCAAGGACAGAGTACAGAACAATTAATTCAATTTGGAATTGTTCAGTTAGCTTTACCAATGGTCTTTCAAACCATCATCTATGATGCTGAAACCGCAGTTAGTGAGACGATAAATAGTACAGATTTCAGGATTGTTCCTTTCCTAGAAACCATTTATGAAGTGGAAGATAAAGGTTTTGTGCGTTTGTCTTATGATTACGCTTTCAATGAGTTCCGGGTTAGGTATGAGAAAAGATTTTAATAGTATTTTTGATCTTTGTAGGGGTAAACGCTTCGACTACGCTCAGCGTTTACCCCTACGGGACAGACAAACCCACCCCCTTCAGTTCCCCCTCCGGTGGAGGGGGTTAGGGGGTGGGTTCACCTTCTAAGTACGAGAGAAAGAAACGATCCAAGTACCGATATAAACCCGTAAAGGAATTTGTCCAGAGGTTAAGACATCACCAATCAGATAATAGGTTCCAGCACTGGGATTTTTGACGTTAGAAAAGACAATTTCAGCCGAATTTCCTGCTTCTAAGGGTTTTTCTAAGTCAATTTCTACCACACGACTTTCTTTATCCCAATAAACTTCTCTTAAGGGAAGAGATTCGCCATCAACCCGTACTTCTACGGAATTAGTGTTAAATTTACCATCGAATTCGGGATCTTTGAGATAAGAGATAAAAAATTTACTCACCCCTTGGGTTAACTTCTTCTTAGAGATCCGCAGTCTCATCCGTTCCCCATAAAATCTGGGTCGTCCATTAAAGTCTAATTTATAGTTGAGGATGTCGCTGCGTTCTTCAACACCGCTAAAAATAACCAGTCCGGGGTTACCATTCGCTAGAGACAAGGTTTGCACACCGCTTATTAAGCATCCAGATAAAGCTAAAGTAGCCATAAACCGTTTAGATAGTCCTGTTGCTAGGGTTTTGATTTTATTCATAATTAAGTTTGTCTTAGAATCACTCGTTTTTAGGATAGAGCGATTGTTGTTCACTCCTGATACCCAGCATAGCAAATGATTGACAGCTATTACTGACTCAAATACAGAGTTCTCATTTTTTTCAGTATCTTTCTGGCATTGTTATATTTACTAAAAAGAACACCTGTTGAAACATTGACTTATTTTGTGAAAAAGGGATTTATTCCCAAAGGTAAGTAGAAAATTTTTATGAGGATCATATTCTAAACATCAAACTTGCTTTAATCTGCTCTTATGTAATAACTGTGTTTTTACTTAGGTTGAAGATAAAATTACCAGAAAAATGGCATTTTTTTTTACTCAGCTTAAAAACACAACAGTATTTTTAACCAAAAAGATATCAAATCTCTATAAAGGGTAAGGTGATTTCCAAGAAAAAGTTTCCCACCCATTCTCAGAATCTGTTTGTAGAACATCTCAAATAAGCGAAAAGGGAAAAATAAAAAGTTGTTCGCGGATACTTTCCGCGAACAAAAACCTCCCTATCTAAAAGAAAGAAATACGCTAACTTTTAAATTAGCTTTGACTATTTTTAAAAAGGAAATTCACTTAATTTTACACTCTTATTAACTTTTTAGACTAACTGGGTCTAATCAAAATATCCCATTTAGGTAAGTGAGGATTACGTTCTAAACGTTTCTCAATTTCCTTCATCTCTTTTTTCGTTAAAGAAATGCCTTTTTGATAAACTTTTTTACTTAACTTAACTATCGGATTTAAGCCTTTCCATGTCATAGTTTTTACCCAAGCTAACATCGTTTGAGCATTTCTCAGAAGTGTTCCGTTCCAATGCCTCTCTAAAATTCCCCAACATCTTTCTATGGGATTATATTTACTGTGATAAGGAGGAAAATATAGTAATTGAATAGATTTCTTAGTTTGGTCGGCAAACTCTACCATTCTCTTCAAAAATTGCCTTCTTATTCCACTATTTTCTGCTCCATTATCAACTTTAATTTGGATGTTCTCTAGTTGCTGCTTTTCAGTTATACTCAGACTTGTCCACCATTGCTCCAAGTTATCTACCATGAAATCACTCGTTTTATAAGAACTTCCAAAAGTTACATAAAGTTGCCCTGTATCTTCATCTACAATCCCACAAGGAACGTATTTTTCTTTAGTTCCCATATCATGATCTTGAGCTTGATTATAACCTCTGGTTTGTCCGCCACGTGAATATTCTCCTATTTCCACAGTTGCTTTACAATCCATACTTAAACGTTTCACAGAAGGGTCTTTTTTTCTATCTTTTTTCTCTATATTCTCGAAGATAGCGTCCGTCTCCGAGATTTTTTTTTAGGTTTAGCCTTTACCACTTTTCTTAATCGATAGCCCAAACGATTTAAAATATCTGCCATTGTCGAAGCAGCAGGAACCTCCTCTCCATTATATCCTAGATTTCTTAATTGTTTAATGGCTTCAGCCGCCGTTAATCTTATAGAGGCAATGGGGTTATTAAATGTGGGGTTTTGTTGTGCGTGAGCTTAGGCTATTTCTTTCAATGATTGGGCAAATATTGGGTATCTTTCCTCCCATTTTTTACATCCACTATTGACTGATTGTAATCCTAAACACACTATCCCAGTTCGTTTTTCATGTAATCCAAGTTGAACATTTTTTCTCCCCCAACCAAACACGATTTCGGTTTGTCTGGCACTTCCTCCACAATACTTGAGACACATTTCAGCTTGAAATGAACGACGCTCTGCTCCCGTCATTTTTGAGGCTGCTAAACGTAAATCATCGACCATCGACGGGTTTAAGGGATTATTTGTCTGTTTTAGCTTCAATTTACTCTCTCTAATCTTTTTACCTCTTCATTTTAATCTATTTCTTCTGTTTTTTCAGACAAGGCAATTATGAAATTTTAAAGTTGTGTACCAAGATCCGCTAACTCTCTGTTCCTTTTATTTCTTGAAAGCCTTTAGTCCAAGCGATTACCCCCTATGGGAAAAGCTTTCTCGGAAATTACCTAAATTGAACTTTAATAAATACTTAAAATGTAACAATTTTGTTATGGGGTTGCCACTCCATATTTTCTCGAATATATTAGATGTATACACTTAAATAAGTTCCCTGACGAGGTGTGACAAATGACTAGTGCAGCTTAGCAAAAATAATCCACCAGTCACTTATGATCTTTAAAGCCCTTAAATTTCCAAACGAACGGCTTAGCAAAATGTTGATTAAAGTAATCAATAAAATTGAGAATTTTTTGGGATAGTTCTTCAGTTGAACGGACAGTAATTCTTTTGAGTAAACGCCTGACTAAGATCGAAAACCAACACTCAATTTGATTAAGCCACGATGTATGTTTGGGAATATAAACAAAGCGAATTCGATGAGATTCATCTGATGAAAAATCTGCTCTGCTGTCCATAGATTGCAAAATACTCTCCTTTCCTTTTCTCCCCAAATCAATAGTAATTCCACAGCTTTCTGCTACTAATTTGACTAAGCTTTCCGATTTATGAGTGTTGAGTTTATCTACAATAAAAATCCATTCTGCTTTTTCATCAATGTTAATCGTTCTCTAGATATGTTCAGAAAAATCTTGTTCTGTTCTTGTCGGTCCAATAGAGGGACTAACAACTTTTCCTCTTGCCACATCCCAGTTCGCAATCAAGCTTAAAGTTCCGTGTCTTTCATATTCAAATTCGATTTTTTCTACTTGTTTAGGCTTGATTCTTTTGTTCGGAAATAATCTCTCAAGAGCTTGAATCCCTGTCATTTCATCTGTACTAATTAAATGAATTCCTTGTTCTAACAAAGTTTTAGCTTCTTTATGAAGTTCACAGATATATTTGACTTGCTTTTTAAATTTTAAGGGATCATCAATTTTGGCATTTAACCAGTAACGAACGAGATGTGGTTGTAATGTCGCTTCTTTTTAAAAAACGCCCCACACTACGGGGGGAAATCTTTTCGACAATTCCTCTTTTTATGGCTTCATCCGCCAACTCTGAAGGTGTCCAATGGCTCACTGGTCTGTCTGATTTTTCACATTCTTCACAAGCGATCGCTACAATCTGGACTACTTGTTCGACCGTAAAGGATTTTGTTGTTCCAGGTCTTGGGCGATCGCTTAAAATTCCTTTGATCAAGACCATTAATGCTTTCTCCGTTACCTGTTGTTCTTCGGCGGCACTCAGTTTTTCTCTCTCCTCAAACCATCGCGATCGCCACTGACGCACTTGTACTCGGTCTAATTCTAATCTTCAACTAATCGAACTATTGCTCTCTCCTGATGCTGCGGCTAAGATTAGCTTGGCTCGTCTAACAAGGCGATAGGGGTTTGTTGTCCCTCTCACTATTTGTTGGAGTACTGTTTTCTGTAGGTTGGAGAGGTTAATTGGCAATGCTTTTATCATGGACATCAACTTCGAGATTCTTCCGTTAGTTTCATTGAAACACATTGTCGTGGCTAGTCACGAAAGTTTCTGTAAAAATCTGGTGGATTACTTTCGCCAAGCTGCACTAGGTTATATAAAAATCATATTTTTGACCAAAATACTCAATTAAATACCAAATATCCTGAAAAACAGCTAGTTTTAATCGATGGTAATGTTCCAGACTATACTTACTTGATGGGGAAAATTGCCGCTGACACTGCTGATACTTTCGTAATTATACTTAATTACGAAAGTAATGGTATTGAGCAAATTACTAAAGTTTTAGCACAGCAAGAAAACTTAAATAGCATTCATGTTATTTCTCATGGTGATCCAGGAACCTTATACTTAGGTAATACAGCCTTAAATAACAACAACCTGGGAAACTATGCCTCCAAGATTAGAGAATGGCAGAAAGCTCTAGCTAACAAAGCTAACCTTTTCCTTTATGGTTGTTCCGTTGCCGCAGGAACCATCGGGGAAACTTTTGTTAAGCAAATCAGTGAGTTACTTTCTGTTAACGTTGCTGCTTCTAAAACCTTAACTGGAGACCAGAAATTGGGTGGTAACTGGGATTTAGAATTTACTATCGGTAAATTCACCTCCGAATTACTGTTTAATGAGAAGAACTGTTCTAGCTATGGCCATGTTTTAACTGCTCCAGATCCCGAAGATGTCGGCGAAAATGACATGGTAGGACAAGACGGTGAAAATGACCTTCTTATTGCTAATAATTTGACTAATACTATATGGGGTCTTGGTGGTGATGATGAATTGATTGGTTTCAGTTCAAGTCGCTATGGTTCCGTCCCTCAATCTAGTACGAATTCTGCGGGCATACAGCAGGATGTCTATGTTGGTGGAGCCGGGGCAGATACTTTCGTGATTGGGCAAAGTGGTGATATTTTCTACACTTTGAATTTTGCACTGGATTATGCACTAATTACTGATTTATCTGTGGCTGAAGGAGATAAAGTTCAGTTAGCTGGAAGTGCTACTGACTATGATGTTCAAGTTGTGACAGACCCAAATAGTGGTCTGAGTAATACTCAGATTTATTACAAGAAGGAAATAAGAGACAACGACGGTAATCTCATTGACACCCTCAATGATTTAGTTGCGGAAATCCAAGGAGTTGCCTTCACTGATTTGAGCAACACGAATGTATTCACCTTTGACAACACACAACACCCGGATTTCTCACAAATTAATTTGAAAGCCCAATCCAGAGATTAAAAATGATAATTTTTAGGACTAATAGAAATTTTGAATATAGATGAATAAAAAAATTGACTTTGATTATCCAAAAATTGAGTTTAAGAGGGAATAATTATATTAACTTTTGATTTTCTCCACGATAAATAAGACTAAATGAAAGTATCAGTCAGTCAACAACTTATGATAGATATCTTTTTCAAAAAACAACTTATTCTACTTATCCAGTATTAGGAATAGTTTTAATTCTTTTGTTAGCAATAGATAAAATATCTTGATAAGGACAAGCACTAGCTATAGCGATAATAATTCTTCTACAACTAATCTTTATTCTGGCTCCCAACTTAAGAAGATTTAGACGTATTCTTCCCACAGTTGCTTTAGCCAATGAAGTTTTTTTTAAACAGTGTTGACGAAAAGCATTTATGAGAACATAAGCCCAGGAATGTATCCATAATCTTAGTTGATTACTTTGAAATGTTTGAGTTGAAGTTCTATCAGCTAACAAGTCTAATTGTTGTTCTTTAATCCGATTTTCCATCTCGCCTCTCGGACAGTATTTTTTTGTATAAAGTTTTGAGGGTGGAATTTTTGAAGCGGGCAAAGATGTCACCACATGGCGCATTTTTAAGCCATCACTTCCATAACAAACTTTTGTCACTACTCTTCTTTGACAACTCCATGACTTTTCTGTTTTATAACGAATAGAGCGATACCAAGTAGAAATTGGTACTAATTTTTTAACTTCTTCTAAATCTTCTTTTTTCTGAAATAAACTATCCATTAATTCAGTTATTGGAGCTAGTTTTTTTTCATATTCATGTTTGGCTTTTTCAATTACATCATCCGCTCGTAACTTAAGAACGCCATTTGTTCCCATAGCTATAACATAATCAACTAAAGGCTGATTTTCACAAAAATAGAAGATTTCTTCACGGGCATAGGCACTATCACCCCTAACTAGGATATGAGTCTCTGACCATTTTTCTCTAATTAGTCCGATAATTCTTTGTAATTCGTCTAAGGCTCCATCGGCTGGATCTACATTAGATGAACGAAGTTTAGCAACTAATAAATGATGCCCACAGAAAATATATAAAGGAGCATAACATACTCCGTGATAATAACTATTAAAAAATGCCCCTTCTTGATTACCATGTACTTGGTCATCCGTGACATCCATATCTAATATAATACTTAAGGGAGGTTTTTTATAAGACTCTAAAAAAAATTCGACAAAAGATTTTTCAATGGCTTCAAAGTTGGGTTCTATTTTATGATAACGACTCGTTTTTTGGTCGAGAATAGTCTCAGGACAATATTCCAATCTATTAATTGTACTTTTTCCAGCTAACCATCCCTTTTTATCTTCAAGTTCATTAAGCTTTTCTAAAGCGATCTTAAGGGCAGGATCGTGACGTAATTTATCATGGTCATTGACATCTTCATAGCCTAAAATAATTCCATAAAGCCTTTGTGCTAATAACTCATGAACGGAATGATCTACATAAGATTGATGACGATGATCTTGAAAACAGTTACCAAACTTCTCCGTAATTCCCAGTTTTTTATCCAACTAAGCTATCCAGACAATCCCCGCATCTGAAGTGATTAGTCCCCCATCAAAATTAGCGATTATTTCTTTTCCTTTCTGTTTACTAAAGTTGATTACTTGACGAGGGGTTCGGGGATGACTGGGACTCATTAAATCAGTTTAAGGTAAATTGCTTTAATAATTAAATTATAGCATATTTTATTCTAACAATCTAGTACTATTAGAGATTTTATTAATAATTTTTTTGGAAAAATGAGTGATTGATTTATCTTTTCATCTTTGTCTAATTCGGGTTGATTTTAACTTAAAATCTGACAACAGACTGTTGGTTGGGGAAATCTGCGATCGCTCTGTTCAAACCCACTTCCTGTAAGGCTTCTGTGTTTGGCGATCGCAGATTTTGTGAGAAATTCGGGAACAGAGTGTCACTCCCGCACAAAGTATTAGTGTAACAAAAATCCATGATGGTGTCGCTAGCACGGTTGATGAACTTACTGGTGGATCTTCAGCAGCTTTAAGCGATCCCAACGGTGGTTTCTTTCTTAAACATGACGTTCTCGTCGGTGGTAGTGGAGCAGGAAATGGAAGAGAAGACTTTGTATTAGGAGATACTGAGGGAGCTTTCTATGCTGAGGCAGGTTTCTGGGACTACGCTTTGATTATGAACTACACACCAAATGAAGATTTTATTCGATTAACTGGAGATGCGTCCGACTATAACATCCTCGGGGCAGCAGGATCTGGTTTCAGCGCAATTTACCTGGCAGATCCTAATAACTCTTCTAATCCTGGTGAACTAATTGCTTATGTTATGGGAGCTGAGGCTAATGATTTAACCATTGATTACATTCAAGTGCTTTAATCTAATCTTGACTTTCTGATAATCAAAAATCCCACCAACTTGTTATGGTGGGTGTTGTTTTAACAGAAGTTTGATCTAGAAAGATTAAACATTAAAATTGCTTGACTTCCCACACTCCCCACACTCCCCACACTCACTATTTCCGAAATATTGATACACCCAATTTAAAAGTGTTACCACTTTGGGAGGATCTCAATTAACAATGTTTGTGATAGTATATATTGTCAAAAACGATTAATTTTAGTATCTTAGTAGGGTAATGTTTCACTAAGTTACAAACTTACAAACAATTATGAACAAAATGTTACGTAAAGATAAGCTTGTAGGAGTTGGCTTAATTGCCGGTATTAGCTGTTTAGTAGCTAACCCGGCTCAGGCTGCACTGTTTAACTTCAGCTACACCTTCGACGACGGCAATCCAGGTGTCAGCGTACCTACTGTCTTCCAAGGGATAGTTGAGGGAGATGAAAATGGCAATAACTTGGATAATGCTGTTATCACTATGTTTGAAGTAGTACAGTCCGGCAGTGTCGTCGCTGATCTCTCTAATAGTACCTTCAACAACCCAAATTTCACCTTTGATGGTGATGGGGTCTTAATCACCAGTGTTGGTGGAGTGCCTCCTACTTTTCTGCCCCTAGCGGTTTTAGCTGATGGTAATACTGCTTCTTACACAAGTTTCCCACAGAATCCTCAAGGTACCACAGTCAATGATAGTGGTTTTGCTCGGGAGCGTTGGGTATTAGAGGCTAAATCCGTTCCCGAAGGTAACATGAGCGTTGTTAGCTGGTTAGCCTTAGCCGGAATTGGTGGTTTATCCGTAAAATACGGGAAAAGAAAATCTTTATAATCCCCATTTTATTAATTTAGGCAACACAGGTTTTTCTGTAAGCCATTAAATAATTAATATCTCTCAAAAGCTGTTAATAGACGGGCCAATTAAGAAAAACTTTGATATACCTGTGATGTCACTTGAGCCATTCCACATCTTAGGAGGATGTAGAGTTTTTATTTTGCTACGGATTTACTATCCTATATTACCTATCTCTATAATAGCAGAAATTTTCTTGTTTGATTGTCATTCCAATGGATAATGGATAATTTTCATTCTTAGGTCTCCCACAATTAACAATCAATAATTGTCATTCCGAGGAACTCCGAATATCCTTAAACATCAAAATCACTAGAAATAACCCTCTGCATTCCTGCATCAGCAAAACCTTGAAAAGCCTCCTCTGCTTGCGCTGAAAAATCTACAACATTAGGAATAACAACAGGAGAAGTACAGTCTTCCAAGAGATAAACTTTTGTAGCTAAATTGGGATCTTTTTGTTTAATTTCTGTTAATAAATCTTCAATAGTCCAAGCAACACAATGGCTTTTAGCCTGACCTGCTATAATAACCTTATCATAAGACAGTAATTTATTCAAGAATTGAGTATTTTTTTTGGCTATTTTTTCCCCTTGCTTATTTTCTAAGACTTCAGGACTTAAAACAGAATAATTTTCCGTTAACGGGTTATCACCTTTGATTTCAAATTGTGTTTGACTACTGCGAACAATACTATGAAAAAATAACGCCTCCTCAACAGAAGAAACCAAACCATGACCAATTCCTCCTAACATAGAATGGTAAGGCCAAATAGTCAGAGGATATTTACTATTTTCTGTTAATTGTTTAACGTAATGCAAGGCATATTTTTCAAGTTTTTGCCAGGAAATGTTTAAATTATTAGCAATATTTTGATTAACTTGCCATCGTCCCTGTTTAACATCTTCATAAGAAATCATAGTAATACCCGCTTGAGGATGATTTCCTTTTTCATCTACCCAGAAAATAGGATGAAAAATTTGCATCGCTGTATGGGTGTCCATGGTAGCTGCGATGGTAGTAACATTAGCTAAATTTCTATAGATAAATTGACATAAACGGATGTTATCTTCTACTGCACCATTGCCCGATTTTCCAGCAACAAATAATTCAAAATCAGGTAAGCAAAAGGTATTTTGAACATCAATTAATAATAAAATTATTTTAGTTTTATCTTCTACTGGTGAGGTAATTTGATACTTTTCTCGCCATTGTTTAGCCTCATTGGCACGTTTTTGATAAGGAACTCGCCAAAATTGGCTAACCTTTTCAGAGTCAAAAAAAGAAGGACTAGGTAAAGAGTCCATAATGTTTATTCATCTTATTCTAAGATAACAATTTAATCATTTGTTTTGCTTTCCTGTTGTCTTTTTTGATATTCTATAATTCCTTGACGGAAACCCAGGGCAACTAAAATATTAGATAAAGTTAAGAAAGATTCTGCACTACCATGTAACCAATCAACATTAGCTAATTCTGCCCCATAGTGAACCCTAGCATAAATTCCGGCAGGAATAGTCACAGCCACAAAAATCAATAAAACACAGAAACCAATTAAAGCTAACCGAGGGGTTTCTTGAGAACGAGAGAGAAACCATAAAAACCCTAAATAGGGAAATAAAGAAACAGCAAAAAGATTGTCTTTAGAAAACATCTAAAATCAGCTAGTATAGATTATGCTTTAGTTTATCACATCTAGATTCTCTTGAACCCTCTCAGAAGGTACGATCGCAGAAATACCAAGCAATGAAGGTATCTTTAATTGTCATTGTGTGGTTACCAGGAATCTCATTAACTTCAAATATCACAATGGGTACTGTTCTAAGAATATTAGGGCATTTTTGGTTTATAATCAGGAAAAAGGATTATCAAAAGCGAGCTTAAAAATATGCCTGATATTGTTGATATTGCCGTGAATACAGAAGGATTTGAAACCCTAGTTACTGCGGTTAAAACAGCTAACTTAGTAGATGCTTTAAAAGGGGAATGTCCTTTTACTGTTTTTGCCCCAAATGATGCGGCCTTTGCTAAACTGCCCCCAGGAACCATTCAAACATTAGTTCAGAATGTACCTCAACTAGCCCGTATTTTAACCTATCATGTAGTTGCCGGTAAATTAATGAAAGCAGACTTAGCTAAAGTTAATTCTGTTATTTCTTTAGAAGGTTCTCCTATTTCTATTGATTGTTCTGATGGTTTTGAAGTTAAGAATGCCACCGTAATTGCTGCTGATATTGAGGCAGATAACGGGGTCATTCATGTCATTGATAATGTTATTTTAATGGGTTAATTAAATGTCGGCACTGAAGAACCATAAGAAAGGGAGCAGCATCAACCCTCTCTTATCAGTGATCATTTGAGCGAAAAAATCTTAAAATAATCTAAATAGCACTAAATTGTATTCCTATGTTTAATTGGTTTCGCCGTAAGACTAAAAAAGCAGATTCCGAAGCAGTTTCAGAACCCACCGAACAGGTAACAACCCCTGAAACTGAGACTTCTAGCCAAGAAACCACCCAAGAAGATTATTTAGCTTGGGCAAAAACTGCTTATAAAAATATTCAACAAGGTCAGCCATCCACAGAAACCCCTCCAGAAACCACACAAGAGGACGTTACTCCTGATATTGAACCAGAAACCCTAGAAGTTGCTGAACCTGTCACAGAGACTGAAACAGAGCAAGTTCCGGCCTGGATGAAAAAATCCGATCGCTTAGAGGCTCTCAAAGAAACGGCGATGGAAACGGCAACGGTTGAAGACACAACCCCCTTAACCTTCGATGAAGAGTTTGTTTGGTCTGCTAAAGTATTAGCTGCACAAGGCCGGGCCCCTGATGATGTTTCCCAAGAAGAAATTAATTGGTTAAAACGCCTACGTCAAGGGTTAGGAAAAAGCCGTCGTGGTTTGGCCAACCAACTTAAATCTATTGTTGGTCAAGGGCCTCTCAACGAAGATGCTATCATGGAGATCGAAGCCCTCTTATTACAAGCGGATACCGGCCTCGAAGCCACAGATTACATTATCTCTACCCTACAAAATAAACTCTTAGAAGAGGCTTTGCCCCCAGAACAAGCATTAGAATACCTGAAAAGCATTTTACGGGAAATTTTAGACCGTCCTTTGCAAAAAGTAGTTAATCCCGGTTTTGCCCCAGAAAAAGATGTTTTGAATATCTGGCTATTAACAGGGGTCAACGGTGCAGGGAAAACCACTACCATCGGTAAATTATCCCATTTAGCGCAACAATCTGGCTACAATTGTATCATTGCTGCTGCTGATACTTTTAGGGCGGCTGCGGTTCAACAAGTGCAGGTTTGGGGGGAAAGAACTAACACCCCTGTTATTGCTAACCCTGGCAAAAATACAGACCCGGCAGCAGTAGTATTTGATGGTATTTCTGCTGCACAGGCCCGTCAAGCTGATTTATTATTAGTAGATACCGCAGGAAGGCTACAAAATAAAAAGAATTTGATGGTAGAGTTAGCAAAAATTCGCCGTATTATTGATAAGAAAGCAGAGAAAGCACAGGTGGAATCTTTGTTAGTTTTGGATGCAACTTTGGGACAAAATGGCTTACGTCAAGCTCAAGTTTTTTCTGAAGCAGCTAATTTAAGCGGAGTGGTTTTAACAAAATTAGACGGAAGCGCAAAAGGAGGGGTTGCTTTAGCTGTTGCCAAACAATTAGATTTACCTATTCGTTTTATTGGTGTAGGAGAAGGAATCGAAGATTTACGACCTTTTTCTAGTTATGAGTTTGTTGAGGCTTTATTGAATGAATAAATGAATCCCCCAAGTTTAGCACTTGGGGTAGTTTATTAATTCTAGTAAACAACTATATAAATTAAGCAACCTATGTATCAATAAATAAATCAAACCTAAAGATAATCAAGTATTCAACAAATAGCTTTAGGAAAAATGGCTCTACCTAACTTGATATGGTAAAAATCGCTCAAACCCTAACTATTAAAACCTCAAATACTTGCTAAATGAGGCTTTCAGGATGTTTTTTTAAATAGTTTTACATTACATTCAGCTAAAATATTATTGCCTGGAGTAGAGTCAGGGTCGGCTTGATCTACTGCGGTTATCTCCGCACTATTCGTAAAACTACCAGCTACATCAACTGTAGCCACAATATCGAGGGATGTTGTAATTCCATAATAATAAATAAAACCAAGCTGTAAAAATAACATTTTTTCACTTTATTTAATTTCCCTCTAGAATTTACACAAATACAGTGAATAAGGTATTTATTAAAATATTATTTATATTCAATCTTTTCTCTAAAATTCAAAAATATCATTGCACCCAATATAAACGCACAAATTCCAGAAGTTACAGCAATAGGTAACGTATCCAAATGACGCATCATAATAGCAACTAAAGCCCAAATAAAAACACCACAATAAACTTTATCTTGTCGAGTAACTCTGATAAAAATACCCACAATAGCTGCAACAATAATCATAATTGTTGTCCAAACCACATCAGACAAACCAAACCCGTTCCATTCTATCCAATATAATGCTGAGGCAACATTAAGAATAGTAGCAACTGTAATCCAAGCAAAATAAACACTGATAGGAAAATTAACTAACCATTTGTGTTGCTTTGCTCGATATTTCAAAGAGATATTTAACTCTAAATAAACTAAAACCAAAGGAATCAAAATAGCCACCATTGCCACAGTTGAAAGGACAAATAAACGGGACAAAAATAAGAAAACCCAGACAATTTGCGCCAGACTACTAATAACTAAATAGTAACCTATCTTCTGTAAGTAATCATTATTTCTATTTTTAGGAAAAGCTTGATAAACTCCTAAACTAATTAAACCTAAATAAATCAATCCCCAAATAGCAAAAGCATAACTTTTAGGAGTAATCAAAACATCTTTAAAAATTTCATTGGAAATTTCACCAATGGTTAAGCCATTGATGGGGGAAATATTAGCTAATACATTAGTAAAAAAAGCAGCTAAAATAGACAACAAAGTAGCCCATTGTCTGACAACGTTTTTATCTAATTTCATAATTAATAACTTCAACAAATGTAAATAGAAAAAAGTAGAAGTTGAGAATTAAACTAAACTCTCAACCTCTCTAAACGTTAACATTAATTTCTAAAATAGACTATCAATCTAAGAAGGTTTCGGATAACTTCTTGCATAGTAATCTGAGGCAACCACCTCCAAAACCTCTCCAGCCCCTAAAAGGGGATAAATACAATTAAGACGATTTTCCCAGACAGTATGGGCAATATCATAATCAGGACAGCTAACGCGGTAGGTATTATCAGACACTACCGATAAGCGACAACCTCTGGGAAGTAGTATAGATAATAATAACTGAAGACTCTGGGGACCTAATACATTAGAATCCATAATACAAATTTTTAATATTTTCTTAACACTTGCATTCTATTGTACAAGGTAACGTCACCAATATCACACTTGAGCCATGATTTTTCTTTCGCGAAGACTTCATTAGCAGCAAAAGGTCTCTTCTCTGATAAAATCAGTGTAGGAACTTGTGTCGAGAAATACCCCCGAACTCAAAATAGTTGACATTTTAATAGAACCTAATGAGCAAAAACGAACGTCGAACTTTTTTATTAGACTTTGAGAAACCATTATGGGAATTGCAGGCCCGCATCGAACAAATTAAGGAATTGGCCGAGGAAAATAATGTTGATGTCTCTGAACAAATTACTCAACTAGAAACTAGAGCAGAAAATCTCAGGCAAGAAATTTTTAGCAATCTCACCCCCTCTCAACGTCTCCAATTGGCTCGTCATCCTCGTCGTCCTAGTACCTTAGACTATATTCAGGCAATTGCCGATGAATGGTTTGAGTTACACGGCGATCGCGGGGGCTATGATGATCCGGCCCTAGTGGGAGGCATCGCCCGTCTGGGAGGTCGCCCGGTAGTAATTCTCGGCCATCAAAAGGGAAGGGATACCAAGGACAATGTGGCGAGAAACTTCGGAATGCCAGCACCAGGGGGCTATCGCAAGGCCATTCGCTTAATGGAACACGCTAACCAGTTTTCTATGCCTATTTTGACCTTTATTGATACTCCTGGTGCTTGGGCTGGTGTAGAAGCCGAAAAACTCGGCCAAGGAGAGGCGATCGCTTTTAACCTCCGTCAAATGTTTAGTTTTGATGTCCCCATTATTTGCACTGTGATCGGAGAAGGGGGATCAGGAGGGGCCTTAGGCATCGGCGTGGGGGATAAACTACTCATGCTCGAACACTCGGTTTATACTGTGGCTACCCCAGAAGCTTGTGCCGCCATTCTCTGGAAAGATGCTAAAAAATCCCCTCAAGCTGCGGTTGCCCTGAAAATTACCGCTAACGATCTCAAAGGACTGGGGATCATTGATACTATTATTCCAGAACCATCAGGAGCAGCACACACTAACCCCCTAGAAGCAGCAGGAATTCTTAAGGATAATCTACTGAATATTTTGGAAGATTTAGCCAGTTTAACCCCAGAAGAACGAAAAAAACTGCGTTATGACAAATTCCGCCAAATTGGAGTTTTTATTGATTCCCAGGCAACCGTTGCCGTTCACTCTTGACGGTCTCAGTTAAGAATGGACCAGAAGATGTTATACTAATCTAGGTGAACTTTTGTAACCAAAAGTAAGAACTGCCGTAGATTTCCCTAACACTTTACCTCAGAGCAGCTCCAACCAGAAAAACTAGCAATTTTCTGGGCAAACTGTGGGATAATTTTACCATGTCAGTTCCCTAAAGCTGACGTTAAACAGTTGCCAACTATCTACGACGCTCTCCAAAGTGTTGAGATTTCAATGATAGAAAATAGAATATATCATGGATTTTTCCCAAAGTCAAGCAAATGCCATCATTACTGGAGCAAGCAGTGGTATAGGCAAAGCAACTGCTCTAGCTTTTGCTAAAGCAGGGATCAATGTAGCCTTGGTAAGTCGTTCCCTAGATGCTCTAGATACGGTAGCTCAAGCTTGTACCCAACAAGGAGTAAAAGCTAAACCCTATGTTATGGACTTAAACGAGTTAGCCAAGATCCCAGGGACCATTCAGAAGATTGTAGCTGATTTTGGTAACATCGACATTATAGTTAATAATGCAGGAATGGGCTACACCAATTTGCTAAGGGAGACTCCTTTAGCAGACTGGCAGCAGGTTATCAATTTGAATTTAACCAGCGTTTTTCAATGTGTACAAGGGGTATTACCCCAGATGAGAGAGCGCAAACAAGGAACCATCATTAATGTTGCTTCCATTACAGCCACTCAAGCATTTCCAGAGTGGGGGGCTTATTCCGTGAGCAAAGCGGCTTTACTGTCTTTTTCTAAAGTATTAGCAGTGGAAGAACGGAGTAATGGTATTCGTGTAGTTGCCATTTCCCCTGGTGCTGTTAATACCCCGATATGGGACACAGAAACAGTACAAACTGACTTTGAGCGCAGTGCCATGTTAACCCCAGAACTGGTGGCGCAAACTATCCTTCAAGCGGCTTTACTCCCAGCCGAGGCCGTCATTGAAGATTTGACCATTTTACCGAGTGCTGGAACCCTTTAATCCCAAGATCAGCGTTTTTATTACTATGACAATAGCTTCCACCAACGCTCCCAACCTTCGTCAGTCTAATGGTTCTGACTTGCTTAACCCCGATATAGTTGAACAGGTTGTAACCACTAGACTCGATCGCAACACCCATGATGGACAAGAAGCGAAAATTCAACCCACTTCTAATGATGAAAGCATGGATAGAATGGAAGAAGCGGTTTACACCATGCTAGAAGAATTGGGTGAAGATCCTGAGCGTGAAGGGTTACTCAAGACCCCGAAACGGGTAGCAGAGGCCATGAAGTTCCTGACCCAAGGCTATAATCAGTCTCTAGAAGAGTTGGTTAATGGAGCCATTTTTGATGAAGGACATAACGAAATGGTGTTGGTGCGAGATATCAATTTCTTCAGTCTCTGCGAACATCATATGTTACCTTTTATGGGACAAGCTCATGTAGTTTATATTCCTAACCAGAAGGTGGTCGGGTTAAGTAAGTTAGCTCGTATCGTTGAAATGTACTCCCGTCGTTTACAGGTACAAGAACGTCTCACTCGTCAGATAGCCGAAGCTATCCAAGAAATTTTAGAGCCTCGTGGCGTTGCTGTGGTGATCGAGGCTAGTCATATGTGTATGGTAATGCGTGGGGTGCAAAAACCTGGCTCTTGGACAGTTACCAGTGCCATGCTTGGTGAATTTGATGAAGAACAAAAAACCCGTGAAGAGTTCCTCAACCTTATTCGCCATCAACCAAAACCCTTTTAGAACAACTTAAGTTGAGCAACTAGGGGTCAACAGTTGTTGACCCCTAAATAGTAAGTTTAGCTAACACCAACGTTGGAGGAAGCATAAACAGCAACAGTCAACACACCAGCAAGTAATAAGACAGCTGCAGCACCAAATATAATGTAATTACGTTTTTGAGAGGCACTGGGTGGCTCAGCTTCATAAACTTTAGGTTCTGCTGCAAAATTGTTTAAACGTCCGCCTTCTTCTGTGGTATAGGGCATAAAAAGTCCTCTTATATGCTTTTTGTAATTTTAAGTTGTTACCCCCCCAATATAATATAAAAAAACTTTACAAACAAGGGGAAGTTGCAAGAAATCAACTCAAACTAACCCCTAAACCCTAGCACAACAGCTTTCAGTAGGTTGTATTAATTTTTACTTATTCCCCGTCAAAGTACGTATTCTTATCTGAGCAAAGATCGCCAAAAATCCGTAGATTTACGGCAACTTTTATAATCTTTATGAGTTACCCTATATGTTATCCCTAGTCACCACTTATTTTCAGGGATGACATTAAAGTTGTTATCATGGGATTGATTGTATCACCTTTGCTTTTTTGGTTCATAATTTCTGCTAATGAAATCTCCGTTTCCTTCTCGTTCTTTAGCGTTTTATCTTCCTCTTATACTCAGTGTTTTTATAGGGGGAAGCATCTCTATTATTGTTACTTTTATCCATTGGTCTTCAGAAGCTTATAGAGTTAAGACAAATTTTGAAAAACAAGGAGATAATCTAACTGAACATTTACAACAACATATTCAGGAATATACCAATATTACTCAGTCCTTAGGTGCATTTTACGAGTCTTCTGATCAAGTTACTCGGAAAGATTTTAAGCTTTTTACTCAACATTTTTTGGATGAAAATTTAGGAATTTTAGGTATGGCTTGGTCCGCTAGAATTTCTCAACAAGAACGCTTAAATTACGAAAAAATGATAATATCGGGATTTAGTAACTTTAAAATTTGGGGTAAAGATAAAAATGTAGTGAATAATAAAACAGAATATTTTCCTGTAACCTATGGGGAACCTCAACAACTTTATCGCTCAGTAGTTGGACTAGAATTAAGTTCTAGCAAAGTTCTCAATAGTCCATTAGAAAAATCAAGAGATACAGGAGAAATGACCACAAGTCAGCCTTTCACTTTGATTACTGGAGGACATGGTTTTACGTTATATGTAATTGCTCACCGCAATAAAGAATCTGTCTTGACAACATAAAGGTAAAATCGGGGATTTTTATGTATAGTGGGGGTTATGACCACAAATGCTACCATTGATTCAAAGCTAGTTAGAGCTATCGCCGATGAACAGTTGGCGAACAATGTCTTCATGATTGAGTGGCTAGTCAAGGCACAACAACAGTTATCTCTTCAACAAAGACTGATTGACCAGCAACAACAACAAATCTCTACACAACAGCAAGAAATTGAAAAATTGAAAGAAGAGAGAGATAAGCTAAAAAACCGTAACTCAAAAAACAGTTCAGTCCCCCCATCATCAGACCAACTAAAAAAGCCTTCTGACAAAAAGAAACGCAAAAAAGGATTTAAACGCGGACCAAAATATGACCACCCAGGGAAGACCCGTAATGGTTTTGGTCAGCCCGATAAGATAGTCCCTTTAGAACTAGAAAACTGTCCTGTTTGTGGGGGTTCAGTGGAACGAGATGAAGTAGTTCCCGAAAAAGTCCAACAAGTGGCTGAAGTAGTAGACCAACCCATAGAAATCAGGGAATATCGTCGCGGATTCTATAAATGTCCTAGTTGTGGATGGTCAGATTACAGTCCTGTTCCATTGGGAGTTAAAGAAGGATTCAGTTATGGGGCGCGATTAAGTAGCATCGTGGGTTGGCTTGGCTATGGGGGTAATCTTACATGGCGTAAACAGGAACATTTTATAGAGTATGTCTTTGGCATTCCCATTTCTCAAGGGAGCCTTGCCAAAATGCACAAATGGTTTCAAGAAAGTTTAGAACCCTTGACCCAACAGTGGTTAAAGTACATCCAGCAGCCAGGAATCCGATGTGTTGACGAAACCAGTTATTGCATCGATGGCATCAAGTATTGGGTTTGGGTAGCCACATCAAATGAGGTCTGTGTGTTGATGTTGGCTCCCACTAGAAGCTCCGCAGAAGTCGAGAAATTGTTAGGAGCAGATTTTAAGGGCATCCTCACCAGTGACTGCTATAGTGCCTACTTTAGACAAAGTGCGATGGCCAAACAGAAATGTCTGGCACATTTAGAACGAGAGTTAGAGTCCCTTAAAACCAGTCGTTTTCAAGCGAATCGAGAATTTGCTGCCGATGTACAGCAAGTTTTAGCAACCGCCCGTATCCATTATCGTCATTATCATGGTCGAAATTTAACCCTTGAAGACTTAGGCTCCAAAAGAACAGAAGTCGAGAACTCACTGCAAAAGATTTTTAAAGCAACTCCCAAAAAAGGATGGCCTTATGATGCACAAAGATTGATTAACCGTCTCAAACGTCATTGGGAAGAGTGGTTCACCTTTCTAACTTATCCTGAAGTCAAACCAGATAATAATGATGCTGAGAGAGCTTTACGTTCCATTGTCATTCACCGCAAAGTAAGTGGGGGAGCAAGAAGCGACTGGGGTGCAGAGTTAGTCACCCAAATGTTCAGTTTTTTAGAGACCATGAGATTACAGGGGCAAAATGCCATTGTCCAATTATGCGAATTATTGTCATTAGCTGGTCGGAGTCCCCCAGGATTAGAGATGTAAAAGGCTCCGGAGCCGATGGGGGATAGATTTTTCTTGATCGCCCTATCTCTCTGCACAAAAATACACAGGGTTAGCGGATAATCTCCGCTAACAAAAAACTATCTTACTATTTTTTTCTCATATTGTTGTTTTTATTTGAGGTTTTTAAAAGACTTGATTCTGGGAATGTTAGTCATTAAAATAGCCGTAATAAATTAGCTTAAATTTTACGCTAAATCACAGGGCTTATATTTTTGTTGACTCAACTGATGTTGTTTGTAGTGCTTTTCAATAAGACTTTTTTGTTGCGGTGAGCAGTTACGTCTGCTGGCGCACAAGTCGCATCTAAAATTAGTTTACCTTTATTTTTTATTTTTTCTCCTTTTTCTTGGAGACAATCCTTTTTTTTTACTTCTTTATCACTCTTGTCTATTTCTCTTTTTACTATTTTTTTATTGATTTTGTTTATCAATTCTCCATCAATTCTTTTCCTAAAATGAACTAGCATTGAAGATTCCAGTGGTGGCTCTTGTTGATAACAATTTAAACCTATAAAGTATTATAGATAGGGATTTTCTCTAATCTGTTCTATAGTTTCTCTATCACTTGTTCCTAATTTTTCCTTAATAATTAATGTCCCTAATGCCATTCTAAATAGTTTGGCTGGCGCACTTTTTTCTGCTGAAAAAAGTTTAGCATATTCTTCCTCAAAATCATCCCAAGGTATCAACTCTGCCATGATTACCCAACGATTATTGGGGGACAATTTGCCCTCGAAAGGTAATTCAAATTTTTCTGGGGGCGGTAAAGGTTGCTCCTCTTTTCGATACATTTTTTCTTGACCAACAACTGGGAGGTGTTTCTACCAATTATAGCGGTTTGTAGCCGACAAAGCTGATCTTTTTTGCGATCGCGAATATGGGTGTAACCTTTTAAAGAATAGGGTTTTGCTTTTATTCAGCAAACCCTAGATAGAGTAGATGATTATCAAGTTTGTAAGCAACTAAAAATGCAAGATAAAACTACTGATGTTCCTATTATATTTTTAAGAGATTTTGACGAATTATCAGATAAAATTAAAGCCTTTGAAATAGGAGGGACAGACTATATTATCAAGCCTTGTCAACAAGAAGAATTGTTGGTGAGAATAGAAACTCAACTAAAAGTTAGTTTAAAACTAAAAGAAGTAAAAAAAGAGAACAAAAACTTGGTAAAAAAGCTAAAAATAATAGAAAATTCTCAACCAGTACATCAACAAATGCCCCTAGAATCTCACTTATTATATCAAGCGATCGCCGCTACCAATAATAGTATTGTTATTACCGATGCTAACGCTTCTGATTATCCGATTATTTATGTTAACCCCGGGTTTGAAATCATGACAGGATATTCCTTGCAGGAAGTAACTGGAAAAAACTGTCGTTTTTTACAAGGAAGCGATGATCAACAACCTGAACTTGAACAGATTCGTGATTGTTTACAGAAGGGAGAATCTTGTCATGTTACTCTGAGAAATTATCGTAAAGATGGTTCATTATTTTGGAATGAAATGTCCTTATCTCCTATCAAAGATGAGTCAGGAAACATTCTTTATTATCTGGGTGTACAAACAGATGTGACTGACAAAAAAAAGCTAATGAAACCCAACAAAGATATAAAGCATCTCTACAGAAAATGAATCGAGAATTACATGAACTCAATCAAAAATTATATCGTTTAGCAAATATGGATGGCTTAACACAAGTTGCTAACCGTCGCTGTTTCGATGAAACTTTAGAGAAAGAATGGCGACGTTTAAGCAGAGAGCAAAAACCTTTATCTCTGATTTTGGGGGATATTGATTACTTTAAACGCTATAATGACAAGTATGGGCATTTAGGTGGTGATGATTGTCTCAAGAAAGTGGCAACCATTATCGCTAAATCAACCTTTCGCCCTGCTGATTTGGTGGCACGTTATGGGGGAGAGGAGTTTGCCCTTATCTTACCAGACACTCCCTATGACGGAGCAAAGGAGGTTGCTCAAAGAATTTTAGACTCCCTTCGCAGTGTAAAAATACCTCATCAAGTCTCTGATGTTAAACCTTATGTCACCATCAGTTTAGGGGTAGGAACTATCATGCCCTCTTTGCAAGAAAACATGATGTCCTTTGTCGATCAAGTGGATGAAGCCTTGTATGAGGCTAAAAAACAAGGACGCGATCGCCTTGAAGGCATTCAAAATAATTATCAATAAATATTTGCGTCAAGAACAATAATTTTGATTTTTTTGCTCATGAAAACACTTACCGTAACTATCATGACATTCAGTTATTTTGTATTAAGGTAGTTGAATCTGGTTTACGGGCAACCCAGTATTTACTAAGAAAATGTAGTTGCGTTTCCAGTAATTCAAACCCTGCTTTTTCTAATCTTTCCCCTAATTTATCTCTAATATAATCTTGATAATAGGGTTCATGGAACATAGCAGAAAAATTGTTCAGCATTCCTTCAAATTCAGGAGTATCCGCTAACTGCATAGAATCGCAAATAACGAATGTCCCTCCAGGTTTTGTCACCCGAAAACACTCCTCAATAACTGCTTGACGGGCAAACCCAGGCAACTCATGGAAGAGAAACACACAACTAACCCCATGAAAAAAGTTGTCAGGATGGGGTAAGTCTTCTGCATTAGCATGGCTGAGTTGGGGGAGTTCCCGAGGGTTTTCTGATAGGAGTTGGTTGGCTTTACGCAAATAGGCAGGGGATAAGTCAACCCCGAATAAAGACGCTTTAGGAAAGGTTGCCCGAAGTGCTTTTAAAGTACGTCCGGTTCCACAAGCAACGTCTAACACTTTAATCTGGTAAGCTGGAACCGAGGAAAATGTTGTTAATCCTTCTTTTAAAGGGGTAAGAATACGACGACGCATCCCATCAGCTATCCCGTTGAAAAGAATATCTACCTGTAAGTCGTAAAGATTAGCTGAGGAGTCACTGAGATAACCGTCGGTTTGATGATGAAAGTTTTGTAAATAGTAACCGGGATAGCCTTCTTTCTCAATATCATCGGCAAAGGATTGATATTCTTTGCGTTGCAGTCTTGACCAAATTTTGGGTAAGTCTAGCCACATTTCAGGATAATAACGTAGGAAATCTGGCAAGAAACTATCAAATAAAACTTCCACAGGATAGATCCCTTTTTGGACATCTTCCCAGTCTATTTCACAAAGTTGACTCCGACTTTCTTGTAACTTTAACAATAATTCAGGAGAAAGAGGAGAAGTCATATCTTGACGACTGGGGATAACCGTATTTGTCAAGCGATCGCTGATATTTTTATGAGCAAAACTAAATAAACTTTTAGTTTGCTGGAACCCTTGATAAGCAAACTTAGTCAGGGCTTCAGAAAATGGTGAAAGTAAATCAGGGTTAGGGGTAGATTGCATTGAAAAAAGTTTTTAGTAATGAGAAAAAAGATTTGTAAAGTTTTCTAAAGTATATCCAATCTCAAAAATTAGATCAAGGTGTCTCTTGAGAATGCAAGAGGAATGGGTATCTTGATTGTCTATTATTTAATTTTTAACTCTTGGGCATCAAAAATAGCCATAACTGCCATAAAAGCTCTTATGAATAATAATTTTTAAGAAATTCTCTGCCAATCTTTAGGCTTCCGCTGTTTAATCCAAGTTTAATTAAGTCTTAATCTTTTTATTCCTAGTGGAATGTTACAATGGCTACAATATGAATAGGGAATAAATACTCAAGCGGTTTGGGTGAACCAGTTTTAGGAACTGGTAATCCTATGTCAGTTTACTTTTTTCTACAAGTCTATTTAAGCAAAATTTAAACATTATTTTAGAGTTAACGCTTTAAGGAGGGATTGGGCTATCCTAGTGACAAGATACACCATAGAAGATATTAAAGATGAAGCACTGCATCTAGTGGAACAAGGGAAACTAGGTAAACAACAAAGAATCTATACCTTGTGTCAGTATCTTCCTTCAGGGGAATGGCGCTGTATTGAAACCGAGTTAGAAAGAAATGACTTCTTACTCAGAGATTGTATTGGGGATATAATTCCAGCGCAAGACTGGAACAACGATTAACTCGTTGTCAGGTGGGCTAAATCAAGGATTGATTTTGAGCAAAATAGTGGCAATCCCTGCCCACCATCGTTAATATTTATTTTAGCTTAGAATAAGCTAAATCGTATAATAATGGGGCTAATTGGATGTTTAGTTGAGAGATAAAGACCCAATGGCAAGGTTAGCCCTACTGAGTGTATCGGATAAAACAGGAATTGTTGAATTAGCCCGTCAATTAGTCAAGGAATTTGATTTTGAATTAATCAGTAGTGGAGGTACGGCCAAAACCCTACAAGAAGCCGGACTCACAGTTACAAAAGTTAGTGACTACACAGGTTCCCCAGAAATTTTAGGGGGTAGGGTTAAAACCCTCCATCCTCGCATTCATGGCGGTATTTTGTCCCGTAGAGAGATACCCCAAGATGTAGAGGATATGGATAGTAATGATATTCGTCCCATTGACTTAGTGGTGGTTAATCTTTATCCATTTGAAGAAACCATTGCTAAAGCAGACGTGACAGTAGCTGAAGCCATAGAGAAAATTGATATTGGTGGGCCAACTTTACTCCGTGCCTCAGCAAAAAATTTCGCCCATGTCACCGTTTTATCTAATCCTAAATATTACGAGAGTTACTTACAAGAATTAAAGGATAATAACGGGGAAGCCTCCTTAAATTTTCGGCAAAAAATGGCAGGAGAAACCTTTGCCTTAACCAACGCCTATGACGGAGCGATCGCCGATTATTTTGCCAGTCTTTCCACAGGGGAAACCACCACCTTACCCAGTCGTTACACCGTTGCCGGAACCGCCTTTCAAACCCTGCGTTATGGAGAAAACCCCCATCAAAGTGCCACTTGGTATCAACGGGGAAGCAAGGCTACAGGATGGACGGCAGCAACGCAATTGCAAGGAAAAGAACTCAGTTATAATAATTTAGTAGATTTAGAAGCAGCCAGACGGATTATTGCTGAATTTGACCCGAAAGAACCAGCAGCAGCCGTTCTTAAACATACCAACCCCTGTGGGGTAGCCGTAGCCGGGAGTTTAGCCGATGCCTACGAACAAGCCTTTAACGCTGACTCTATTTCCGCCTTTGGGGGGATTGTGGCTTTAAATCAGCCCTTGGATGGGGAAACAGCAGAGAAATTAACTAAAACCTTCTTAGAATGTGTGGTAACTCCAGCTTGTACAGAAGAAGCGAAGGAGATTATTAGTAAAAAAGCCAAAGTTAGGGTCTTGTTATTGCCTGATTTAAGCCAGGGACCCAAGCAAACCGTAAAAGCGATCGCCGGCGGGTTATTGGTGCAAGACTCAGATGATGCGGTGGATGTACCGGATAACTGGGAAATCGTAACAGAGAAGCAACCAACTCCTGAGCAACTGGCGGAGTTATTATTTGCCTGGAAAGTAGCCAAGCACGTTAAATCAAATGCGATCGTTGTCACCAAAAATCGCATTACTTTAGGTATTGGTGCCGGTCAAATGAACCGTGTAGGGGCGGTTAAAATTGCCCTAGAAGAAGCTGGAGAGGGAACTAATGGGGGATCCCTTGCTAGTGATGGTTTCTTCCCCTTTGACGACTCTGTACGCACTGCTGCTGCTGCTGGAATACAGGCGATCGTGCAACCAGGCGGCTCTTTACGGGATAAAGACTCTATTGCTGCGGCCAATGAGTTAGGGCTAGTGATGGTCTTGACAAAAATGCGTCATTTTCTCCATTAAGTAAGTCTGAAAAGTATATTCTTTCCTTAACAAAGTAGGGGTCAACGGCCGTTGACCCCTACTTTGAACTCCTCACTCCTAACACCGAACTCAGGTCATTACCTTGGGAATTTGTCTGATTATTGAGTATCATAAACATAAAGAGAATAAGAAAATACCTTGAAAAAATGGCTGAAAATAACTGGCAAAATTTCTTAAAAAATATCGGAGAATGGCGAGGATCGTTTACTAAAATTTCTCCCCAAGGTGAAATACTTGATTCTACTCTTTCTATTATCAATTTAGAAGGGTTAGAAGACAATAAATTAGTTAAGTTTCGTTTGCGTCGTTTTGGGGGCAATAGCTATGATGAAACTCCCACTCAAGACTATGGACAAGAATACCGTTCTTTGGGAAGACAAATTATTTTCTTTGAGACGGGAACCTTCTCTAAAGGGTCATTTCAATTAGCCCCTTTTGCCGATTTTGGATCAGAATTTGGATTTATTGAAGGCGATCGCCGTTTACGTTGTGTCTTGTTATACGACCGTCAAAATGAGCTTTCAAGTATTACTTTAATTCGAGAATTCCGTAGTGGTAGTAATGCTCAAGAACGTCCTCCATTAACCTTAGAACAATTACTAGGAACATGGCAAGGAAAAGCTTACACTGCTTATCGTGATCTTCGACCTACAGATAAATTTGAAACCAGTTTAGAAGTCAAAAAAATTGATAATAATAAAATTCAACAACAGTTAACTTTTTCAGGAACCACCCTGACTTCATCAGCCAGTATTGAGGGTAATAAGCTAGTATTTAATAGTGGAGATAATACTAGACAAATTTTATTGTTACCCGATGGGAGTTCAACCAATGCACCCCTAAAATTAGAATTACGTAAACCCTTCTTTTTAGAAGTTGGTTGGTTAGTTAATGAAAAAGAACGTCAAAGATTAATTCGTAATTATGATGCAACTGGTGCATGGATCGGTTCAACTTTAGTTATTGAAAAGAAAATTGATTAGAGAGATTCGGAGTACCTCAGCAATGACAATTATTCATGGTTCATTGTTCATGGTTCATTTTCTTGGCGCAAATGACCCAAGATAGCCTACTATATTGATGGTTATGCAAGAAAATCGAAAATCCTATGCGAATTGCTCTATTCACAGAAACTTTCTTACCTAAAATTGATGGTATTGTGACCCGTCTACGGCATACGGTTGATCATTTACAGCGCAACGGGGATCAAGTCTTAGTTTTTTCCCCCGACGGTGGGTTAAGAGAACATAAAGGAGCAAAAATTCATGGCGTTAAAGGTATTCCTCTTCCTTTATATCCTGAGTTAAAATTAGCCATTCCTACTCCTCAAGTGGGTAAAGCATTAGAGAGATTTAAACCTGATTTAATCCATGTGGTTAATCCTGCGGTTTTGGGATTAGGGGGTATTTATTTCGCTAAAACCTTAAATATTCCCCTAGTCGCTTCTTATCATACTCATTTACCCCAATATTTACAACATTACGGTTTAGGTTCCTTAGAAGGATTACTCTGGGAACTGCTAAAATTAGCCCATAACCAAGCCCGTCTCAACCTCTGCACATCGACGGCCATGGTAGAAGCTTTAGAAACTCATGATATTGAACGGGTGGATCTCTGGCAAAGAGGGGTAGATACAGAAATGTTTCAACCCCATTTAGTCTCAAAACAAATGCGATCGCGTTTATCGGGAGGCAACCCCGAAAAACCCCTACTTTTATACGTGGGACGAGTTTCGCCAGAGAAGCAAATAGATCGCATTAAACCTATCCTAGAGGCTATTCCAGAGGCACATTTGGCGATTGTTGGAGATGGACCCCATCGGGAGGCGTTAGAGACTAATTTTGCCGGGACTCAGACCCATTTTATCGGCTACCTCCAAGGGTTAGAATTGGCTTCAGCTTTTGCTTCGGCGGATGCCTTTGTTTTCCCTTCCACAACGGAGACGTTGGGGTTAGTTTTATTGGAAGCCATGGCCGCTGGATGTCCTGTGGTAGCAGCTAATTCTGGGGGTATTCCTGATATTGTTACGGATGGGGTGAATGGCTATCTATTTGAACCCACAGACCCAAATGGCTCGATTATGGCTACAAAACGCCTTTTAGCAGCCACAGAGGAACGGGAACAGCTACGCAGCAATGCCCGACAAGAGGCAGAAAAATGGGGATGGGCTGCGGCTACTCGTCAGTTAAAACGCTACTATGAATCGGTTCTTGATCAAGATGTTTTACCCCGTGTTGCTTAATGTGAAAAGAATGCCAATGGCTTATCAGTAAACCCAGAGCAAAGTCGAAGGGTGAACGCCTGTGGACAAGAAGGAGCCGTTTCCCTTGGTTGAAGCAGGAATTGAACAGCAGACTGTCTAGGTTTGTCTAGGTTTCATGAAGCACTGGACTACCAGCTCTAGAAACCAGCAATTTATATTTCTCTTCATTTTGATTGATAAAATTTATTGGCTGGTTTTCTATCCTAGAATATTTATAATTTGATTCGTAGTTAAATTTGCCAGAAACACAAAGTCTTGTCAGCACTTGCCGAAACTAAAGTTCGATCTTTATCGATAAATAATAAATTAAATATAGTAGTTTTATGTCCTTCTATTATTTTTATTTGTTTTCCTGTATCAACATTCCATAATCTAATGGTATGGTCGTAACTTCCTGAAGCTACTAATTTACTATCAGAACTAAAAGCAATACAAGTAATTTCTGCATTGTGAAAATTATCTTTTTCTTCTAATACTTGTAATTTATTTCCTGAGTTAATATCAAATAAAACTACTGAATCACGACAATAACTTTCCCCGGCAATTATTTGTCCATCAGGACTAAAAACTAGATCCCCATTACTATGAATTTCTTTTAAGAGATAAGTTAATTTTCCAGAGGCAACATTTAATAATCCTACGGTGCCTGATAAATAATCTCCTGAAACAAGTATTTTCCCATTAGGGCTAAAATTAACAGTAGATTTAGAATGTTGATAATCTTCAAAAATACCAAACTCTTTATTCAATTTGATTTCCCAGAGTTTAATTTTATTATTTATAGAATTGCTAACAGCCATTAATCCTAATCGAGAATTAATGGCTACATCAAAAATATTTTTTTCTTGAAAAGATAAAATTTCTTTAGAAGAAATAAGATCGTATAAGACGAGGGTTTCATGAGAATCAACAAGAATAATATACTTTCCATGATTACTAAAAACCATATGACTGAAATAATATTTATTAGCGTTAAATTGATTAAGCTGCTGATTACCGTAAAGATCCCAGACTATTATCTCATTTAATCCATTAGAGGCAAATAGTCGACCATCACTACTAAAAATTATATTTCTGTATTTTTCTTTTGGTAATTTAATCGTTTTTAGTAACATATTGCATTAGATTACATTATTGAGCGTTTACAGTTTTAAATTGATTATCTACGATATCTAACTCCATCACGATCTTTAATATTTAAAGACTTATCTATAAATCCACCAAAAGGTAGATGATTTCCTACTGCATCTCTAAGTTCACTATACTGAGGATACTTATCCTTACAAGTTTCTTTACAATCATTAGGATCTTCTGGTTTTGGAATAGGGGTAGGAGCTATCTGTAGCGACGGTGACGGGGTTGGTCTGGTGTCAGGACGTTTAGGAGGAGGTAGAAACTCTGGTTTTCTATCAGTTCTCGGAGTTTCGAGAAGTGTTAGAGGTGGGCAAATGTAGAATTTAGAGGTCAATTCTGCCTTGAGGCTTCATTCTCTCAATTGCCATCTATCCAAAAAATAATTAAACTTACTATTGATAACATTATGTTCAATTATTTAACTGTTTAAGATGGAATTAAGGAAAGTTTACCAGATTCTTCAAGATACTTCTTTAGGTCAAGACTTAAAAAATGAAGAGTTGCAACGGTTAGCAGAAATAGGCAGCATGAAAACCGTTGATAGAGGGACTATTTTGATGCAAGAGGGAGAAAATAGCGATGCCTTAATTGTTTTACTAGAAGGAGAAACAGAAGTCTTGAAGGGGTTTTCTGGAAAACAACCCCGACAAGTTGCTAAGCAAAAAACTGGCTCAGTTTTAGGGGAAATGGGTATATTTTTACAAAGACCTCGCAAAGCAACGGTTAGAACTTTAACCCCCTGTCAAATCTTTGTGTTTCAACGGGAAACTTTACGACAGTTAAGGGAAAAAAATGATAGTTTAGTGGCTAAAATAGCTATTAATCTCGGTTCTGTGGTTAGTCAAAAGTTAGAAAATCTAAATGAGAATGTAGTCCAGTTAGGTGATTTCCGAGAAAGCTTTTCCCATAGGGGGTAATCGCTTGGACTAAAGGCTTTCAAGAAATAAAAGGAACAGAGAGTTAGCGGATCTTGGTACACAACTTTAAAATTTCATAATTGGCTTGTCTGAAAAAACAGAAGAAATAGATTAAAATGAAGAGGTAAAAAGATTAGAGAGAGTAAATTGAAGCTAAAACAGACAAATAATCCCTTAACCCCGTCGATGGTCGATGATTTACGTTTAGCAGCCTCAAAAATGACGGGAGCAGAGCGTCGTTCATTTCAAGCTGAAATGTGTCTCAAGTATTGTGGAGGAAGTGCCAGACAAACCGAAATCGTGTTTGGTTGGGGGAGAAAAAATGTTCAACTTGGATTACATGAAAAACGAACTGGGATAGTGTGTTTAGGATTACAATCGTAACTGCTCACCGCAACAAAAAAGTCTTATTGAAAAGCACTACAAACAACATCAGTTGAGTCAACAAAAATATAAGCCCTGTGATTTAGCGTAAAATTTAAGCTAATTTATTACGGCTATTTTAATGACTAACATTCCCAGAATCAAGTCTTTTAAAAACCTCAAATAAAAACAACAATATGAGAAAAAAAAAGAATAGTAAGATAGTTTTTTGTTAGCGGAGGTTATCCGCTAACCCTGTGTATTTTTGTGCAGAGAGATAGGGCGATCAAGAAAAATCTATCCCCCATCGGCTCCGGAGCCTTTTACATCTCTAATCCTGGGGGACTCCGACCAGCTAATGAGAATAATTCGCATAATTGGACAATGGCATTTTGCCCCTGTAATCTCATGGTCTCTAAAAAACTGAACATTTGGGTGACTAACTCTGCACCCCAGTCGCTTCTTGCTCCCCCACTTACTTTGCGGTGAATGACAATGGGACGTAAAGCTCTCTCAGCATCATTATTATCTGGTTTGACTTCAGATAAAACGAGTGATTTCATGGTAGATAACTTGGAGCAATGGTGGACAAGTCTGAGTATAACTGAAAAGCAGCAACTAGAGAACATCCAAATTAAAGTTGATAATGGACCAGAAAATAGTGGAATAAGAAGGCAATTTTTGAAGAGAATGGTAGAGTTTGCCGACCAAACTAAGAAATCTATTCAATTACTATATTTTCCTCCTTATCACAGTAAATATAATCCCATAGAAAGATGTTGGGGAATTTTAGAGAGGCATTGGAACGGAACACTTCTGAGAAATGCTCAAACGATGTTAGCTTGGGTAAAAACTATGACATGGAAAGGCTTAAATCCGATAGTTAAGTTAAGTAAAAAAGTTTATCAAAAAGGCATTTCTTTAACGAAAAAAGAGATGAAGGAAATTGAGAAACGTTTAGAACGTAATCCTCACTTACCTAAATGGGATATTTTGATTAGACCCAGTTAGTCTAAAAAGTTAATAAGAGTGTAAAATTAAGTGAATTTCCTTTTTAAAAATAGTCAAAGCTAATTTAAAAGTTAGCGTATTTCTTTCTTTTAGATAGGGAGGTTTTTGTTCGCGGAAAGTATCCGCGAACAACTTTTTATTTTTCCCTTTTCGCTTATTTGAGATGTTCTACAAACAGATTCTGAGAATGGGTGGGAAACTTTTTCTTGGAAATCACCTTACCCACAGTCCAAATTGGTAATTATTTAATACTATAATTAGCCTAAAAAGTAGCTCAATAAAACCGTTTATTGGTTTAGTTTATCTTGAATTATTTCTATTTGATTGCTTTTCTCTGTTAAACCAAAATAGTTCATCAGTTTAACAACACCAATAGAAACAACAACACCAATAGATAAACCACCTGCTAACAAGAGCAGAAATATTTTTTTTGCTTGGTTTACAGCTTTTTTCTGTCTTTCGGTTGTTGGGGAATCATAATCCATAATAAAATTAAGTAATTAATTATCTAATAATTCTAACCCATTCAAGAAACTTCTGCTACTGCGAGTATCCGTGAGAGATTTTGGATAACGAACCCCTAAAGCATAGAGACGATTTTTAACGAGATATAGTCTTAGGGTAATTATTTCCTCTTGGTTAGAAAATGTCAGTTCTTTACCTACATTTTTATCCAAAAAGATTGCTCTTTGTTGCGTTAATTGAAATCCTTTACCTGGGGGTATTTCCTCTTTTATTGCTTCTAACAAAACATCAATATTTTCAATTTGTTCATCTGTTAAACCTTCTGCATAGGCAGCAATATATTCTTGATTGTCTCTATGAGAGGCTAAACTACGAAAACTAATATCCCCTAAAGTTGTTGCTAATAATACTTCATCTTCGGTTAAAATACCAGGTGGCATCCAGAAAGAAACCCCTCCTTGCCTAAAGACAATAAATTGCCAACTATTAGATTGATTCCTAAGAGGAATAACGCCATCAGGAGGATTTTGAAATGATAATCTATCTTCTGAAGTTAAGCGTCCACTTTCAAAGAAACTTCTGATTTCTCGACCAATGGAAGGGGTTTGCTGTGCAATTTGTACTGAGGGTTTAATCGGTACTGACTTAGCCGAATTTACAAATAAGGCGAACGTAAAAACTGAAATCATTGAAGTGGTTTTTAACAGACTTTTCATCGACACTCATCAAATAAGACTTTCTAATTATCCCATATCTTTACATATTTTTCTGCTAATTTTCTGAAAACTGTAACAGCATTACTCCTTAAAGACTTAATTTATCATTCAGCAATAGTGATAACAGAGAAGATGTTATCATTAAAGGCTAAAAATATTGATATTTTTTCATATTATTCAGGTAAATAATTAATATTTAATACTTGTTCAGGAGTAAAAGGACAGTTTATAGGAAAAGTATCTAAAGATAAACCTGTTTCAATTGATGCTTGTTTTCTTGCTTTTTGATAACAAGGTTCAAAAACTTCCTCAAAATATCGCTTTAAACTCGGACTATCAGCAAAATCATCATCTAGTCTATCCCGATGTTCAAAAATAGTCGATAACCAACTTCTTGAACGCTTTTCTGGTTGGTATTTATATTTTAATAAGTGACAAAGAAGAATTTTAAAGTTACTTTTTACTGCTTTTTTTTGACTAATTCCCATATCTTCTATTTCTTCTATCAAGTTACTAATATCTAACTCTGTCAATCTTCCCTCTCGTAATAATTGTACGGTTTCTTCTAACCATAAACAATAATCTTTATCATATAAGTTCGTTTTCATCATGACCTCTATTTTTATTCAGGAAAATAGTCTGGTTTCAAGGTATCTTGTTCGGAAAAAGGAGATTCAATAGGAAATTCATCGATAGATAATCCTGTTTCTGCGGCAGCTAATTCTCTAGCATCTTGATAACATAAGTCAAAGTTATTAGCAAAATAAACTTTTAAACTAGGACTATCTTCAAAACTATCTCTAATTCTTTTTCTATGTTCAATAATAGAACTCTTCCAACTTTTTGAGCGTTTAGTGGGTTGATATTTCCATTTTAATAAGTGCACTAACAGTATCCGAGAGTTACTTTTGACTGCTTTTTTTTGACTAATTCCCATATCTTCTATTTCTTCTATCAAGTTACTAATATCTAACTCTGTCAATCTTCCCTCTCGTAATAATTGTATGGTTTCTTCTAACCATAAACAATAATCTTTATCATATAAGTTTGTTTTCATGACTACCTCTATTTTTGATGAGTATCATTTGAATTTTGTCCATCAATGTGTACTATGGTAAGTATTCAGGATCAAGAATTTCCTCAATTTTAAAAGGACAATTTTTTGGAAAGGTATTTAAAGAAAGTTCGGTCTCATCGGCTGCTTGTTTTCGTGCTTCTTGATAACTTTCATCAAAAACTACCTCAAAATATCTTTTTAAACTGGGACTGTTTTTAAAGGCTTTTAAGATACGTCTTCTATGTTCTCGGATACTCCCACGCCAACTACCGCTTTGTTCTTCAGGTTGATATTTCCATTTTAATAAGTGCATTAATAGCACGATTAAGTTGCTTTCTAAAGCATTTTTTTCACTTCTTCCCATGTCTTTTATTTCTTCAATTAAGTTAAAGATATCTAAATCTGTTAATCTTCCCTCTTGTAATAATTGTATAGTTTCTTCTAACCATAAATAATAATCTTTATCATATAAGTTCGTTTTCATAATAGCCTCTATTTTTGATGAGTATAATTTTAACTATCTAAGCTGATTCTAAAATTCTAACATGAAGCACTTCATTACTCATTAAAGGTTCGATTTGTGATTCAGCAACAGTTATAACAGAAATAGTTTCTCCCACAGCATTAAAAACTTCTAAACTGTAACCATCTTCTCCATTTTTTACAGGATGATGTTCAACAATGGTTGCGACATCTCCTCGACATAGTTTATAGTTTGCTAAGTCTTCTTTTAATGCGACTCTAGTAAATAGTTCAAATTTCATAATTTAATTCACTTGTTAGGATAAAGGGTAATAAACTTGGTTTGTCCAGAATCAAATTCTGTCATCCATATTGTAACAATTTCTAGACTAACTCTATTTAGGTCTTTTACAGAGAATGTTAGAATTTAAGTATGGTGGGCATTGCCCACCATACTGAGAAAAATTATAGTAAAACATTATGTCTAATTATCGTCGTCTTTATGTTCCTGGTGGAACCTATTTTTTCACAATAGTTACTTATCAAAGACGGCCTTATTTTGCTAATTCAGATAATGTGAATAAACTTCGTACAGCAGTAGCAACTGTCAAAAAAGAAATGCCTTTTAATATTTTTGGTGCAGTTATTTTACCTAATCATCTTCATTTTCTTTGGGTATTACCTCCTAATGATAAAAACTATTCTAAACGTATTGGACACATTAAAACCCTATTTACAAAATCATTTCGGGGTAATAACGCTTTACCTAAGACGGTTTCTATTTCTCGACAAAAACACCGTGAAAGTAATGTTTGGCAACGACGTTTTTGGGAACATACAATACAAGATGAATCAGAGTTAGAAACTTATTTGAATTATATTCACTATAATCCAGTTAAACATGGTTTAGTTTCTTGTCCCCATTTGTGGTCATATTCAAGTTTTCATAGTTTGGTTCAAAAAGATGGATATTCATCTAGTTGGGGATGTGTTTGTCAGGGAAAATTAGATAAAATTCCTAATTTTGATAACATTAAAAATTATGTTGGTGAATGACAGATATTGTTAGAGATTATGTAAGAATTGTTTTTTACCCTAGTCTAGTGGTAAGGTGGGCAATGCCCACCCTACTCAATTTAATTTAGGTCTTTCTATGTTTGTGCGTTTCACTCAAAAAAACTATAAGTGTAGATGCTGCACCAACAGCTAATTTTGCGTGTCTTGGTTGTAAACCTTTGCTTGAATTGGATTTACCATGACCAGTACCATAGTGATTTCTTAACTCAGCAATTCCTTGAGTAATTGTTGCTAAATTACTGAGTAGGTTTTTAATAGTGTCACTTGCTTTCGCTTTGTCAGGAATATCTTCTGGAGTTAACTCTAATTGCTTAACAGTAAGCTTAACAAGTTTAGTCAACTTTTCCTTTTTGGTAAATTGTATATTGCATTCTTCTAATATGCTTTTACAACAAGTTTCTACTGACTCCTTCGCAGTACCTATTGCTAATTCTGGATCATGATTAATAGCTTTTTCCATACGCTCAAGTTGTTTGGAAATATATTCATCATCAATACCTGAGAATAATTCTTGAACTAACGGTATTCCTGGTAAGATTGATGTTCCTATAAACTGGCCTTTAAAGATTGGTTTCTTTGAAATTTGTCCTTTTTCAATTATTTGATATCCATCGTTTTTTAAGTGTTTATTATAAAGTTCACAGAGTTGTTGTGCTTCGTGAATATCTTGTCTGACAACAGGATGAATAGTTTCACAAAGAAATCTGAGAAAAGTCTCATCATCACCCCTTATTAAGTTAAATCTTGGATCATCAAAAATCCAGTCTATTGGCCAGTCATTATTATTAACAGTATGTTGCCATATATCTTATTCAGCATTGTTAAATCTGCCATCAAAAGACTCCAGAGATTCTAAATCCCAAATTCTTGAAAGAAACTCAATTTCTTCCAGTCGACCATACAATTCAATCTCCTCCAAGAATATTGAATCTATAATATCTCTTCTTGTAACTTCTGTAATTTTAGTGTCCATTGCAGTTTCTTACTCGTCAAGCTAAAAAACATTTTAGTGATTGTTTGTCTTTTGCTTGGCTAAAACCCATATTTCATGGATTTTAGCTTAATTGCATTTCCCAGAGATTAATTAGCACAAGCAGTACAATTATTATCAGACTCTTTAAAATCGTCTTTCTGAACTGTCCTAACGTAATATATCGCCTTACAACCTTCTTTCCAAGCTAATAGTAACGTCTCAAAAATATCCTTAGCAGTCAAACAGCGTTCTGGTTCATCAGCAAAGTAAACACCCTGATTCAAATTAAACAACAATTCCATAGAAATTCCTGTATCTATCCATTGTTGAATAGTTGCAACCGCTTTGACCACTTTTTGTTGTTCTAGGGTCTTATTTTCGTGATAAAACCAGAAAGATTCTTTAATAAATGGAGGTGCAATAGGAACCGTTCCCTTAGCCCATTTATCGTAAAAGAAACGACTATAAACAGGGAGAATACTAGCCGTACAACCCTGTACCAAAGAAGAAGAAGTATTAGGGGCGATCGCAGTGATATGGGAGTTACGAATACCATAAGTTTTTATGTCTTCTGATAACTGCACCCAACGCTCTTTTTTAGAAGCATTTTCAACGAACCAATCAACAGGTTTTGAACCTATTAATAACCCTTTACTCCAGTCGCTTCCCTCGAAAGCGTTATAAGGACTTCTTTCTTTGGCCAACTCCATAGATGTATGGGTACACCAATAACCTACCTCTTCAAATAAGTTACTAATTTCGGTTATATTTTCGTAGGTTAAACCCTTTTTAGCCAACCAGTCAGCTAACCCCATACAACCAACTCCAACGGTGCGATATCTATCGTTATGTGCCTTTGCATCGTTAAATGGAGGGTTAGTAATATCGATAGTATTATCCAGAATACGAACAGAAATATTACAAAGATAATCCAGTTCTTCTTCCTCAATATTGGCTAAATTTAAGCTAACTAAATTACAGCAATGAGCAAACTTTCCAGGAGTAACATTGGAAAAAGATTCCGTACATTGTCCTGTCAAAATGCCATTAAACATTCCTAAATGACGTTTTGGTTCGCTGAAGCAATAAGTATCATCATAACGACAAGTTAACTCTACCTTTTCGACACGAATAAACTGACTCGCTTCTCGCTGTGGTTCCCTCAAGTTCCACTGTAAACGATTAGTTTTTAATCCGAGTTCTCCTAACTGGAATAAACCATTAGATGAGATCAATAAACGATATTTTGCCTGACAAAAATAGTCTTGATATCCTCCCTTTCCATCAGGAAGAGATCGATAACCTATCTCGTCCATTTTGACCACTTTAGAATCCACCCCTAATGTTTGTAACATCAGACGAATATCTAAAAGAAATTGTTGATGAGTCGAAGCAACTTGTAGAGATTCATTGTCACCATTTCTAGCAACAGTTCCATCAGCATCTAATAACCCTGCAAGCCATTCTAAACGAGATTGTATGGTGTAACCATTAACAGGAACAGTAAATTTAGCAGGGATATCTAACGGCAGTTTACAAACAATTCTATCTTGATTTACATCATCATAAACTGCTACTTCATCCCGTTCAATGCGCCAACTTTTATCCCCATAACTTCCTCCGTAATACTTATTACGAACGGTAACAAATGGTAGTAGTTCTTTCTTTTCACCATATAAATCTATCTCTGGTTTTCCCATACCGTCATGACTTCCATCACCACTAAAAAAGCCTGATGTATAAGCATAGGGAAAATCGATGTCATTCTCTGATTCCACTAAAGGAAGACGATATTTAATCAATTTATCTCCCTCTTGTAAATCTTTGGCCTCAACAATTTTTACTTTGCCTTTGTAATTTTCTTGAACATGAAACTTATGATAATAAGTACAGTCCAAGGACTCACCATTAGAAAAGTGAACCTTTAACAAAGGTTGATTTTCTCCTGTCTTTTTAACTAAAACTTCCGACCATTCTGAACCATTCCAAATATTAACCTTTTCTCCTGCTACATCAGCGATCGCTATTTGTCCCCTATCTGTTAAAATTTTTGTTTCAGGGGCAACACATAAATTTACACCCGGAATATAGCCCACGTGCTTATTCGGATTAGCCTTATTAATAGTATCTTTAAAAGCTAAATAAGGCATCCCTGTTTCTACCTGCGATCGCATTATTGTTTTAAACAATTCACGAGCATTAACACGCTTATACAGAGTAATTTCTCTATCTAATTCCGCCTCGATTAAACCATAAGCTTCCTCAAACTTTTCTCCCCATAATTCTGCTAACTCAATACCCAACTTTTCTTTGACTTGATAGGGATCAACTAAAGTCCATTCCTCTTTATTTTCCACCCGACGCATAAATTCATCGGTCAATATTAACTGAGGAAAAACATCATAAGCTTTGCGTCTTTGATCCCCGTTTTCTGTTTGTATCTCTAAAAATTCTGGTACATCTAAATGCCAAATATCCAGTCCAACGGTAACAGCACCGGCCCTTCTTCCTCCTTGGTTAACGGCGATCGCAGTATCATTTAACAACTTAATCCAAGGAATAACCCCCCCAGAAGCGTTATTTTTCCCCATCACCCAGCTACCAGTAGCCCGAATACGACTGACATTAACCCCAACACCACCGCCATTTTTGGAGATCCTCGCAGTGTTGGTAATCTCTTCAAAAATGCTCTCTAAGTTGTCGTCTATAGACAAAATGAAACAACTGGTCAAAGACCCCCCCGGAACCCGTAAATTAGCTAAAATAGGGGTTGCCAGAGACACTTTACCCTTGGCTATGGCTTCATAAAATCGTTTTGCCCAAGGTAATCTATTTTCAGGGCTTTCTACCGTTGCCAATAGTAAAGCACAGGTTAAGAAAGCTTCTTGGGGAAGTTCATCGTCCAAAAGGTAACGACTGGTTAACAAAACCGCTCCAGCGTAGTCGTAGTCAGTATCCCAGTCTGGATTAATCCAACTTCCAGCCTCTTGTAATTCTGCTGTAGAATAGGTTAAGAGACGATTATCGTATTGTTTAGCATCTATTTTAGTCTTTGCTACAATTTCATAGTTACCATACTGATAACCCCTACTGACTAGGGTATCTTTCCAGAGACTCCAGATATGCAGTCTTCCGGCAATATAACGCCAGTCTGGTTCATCGGGACTACACATTTCCAAAGCACAGTTAATTAGGTTATCCTGGATCTCCCTGGTGGTGATACCGTCCCGTAAACGAGTTGTTAACCCTGCTTCTAAGGCAATACTGTTTACTTCTCGATCAGCACAGGCCCAGTCTACCACTGCCCGAATCTTGACTATATTTAACGCAGTCCAAGATCCGTCCCGTCGTCTCACTCTAATCTTACTCTCTCCTAACTGTGAATGGTAAAGAGAAGAGGTTTGAGTGTCGCCATGAGAGGTTTGTTGAGGGGAAGTTAAGACGGTGGGTTGCATCATTTATACTACTTAGGACTAATGAAATAACTAATAACTTTGTACTTTAATTTCAGGTAAGTTTATGTCAACTTGAAAAGGACACTTTCTGGTTATACCACATATATGGTGTTATTTGTCCAATGATAATAGATTAATAACCCTATATGTGGATCATGGGATTTTTACCTTAACTTGTTTTGCTCCCTATGATTGTGATTTTCACTACATTAACTGAATATGTTCTGATATCTTCTAACCCAGATTCCGCACTTCAAAAAGTAGCATTAAATACTACAAGCCTGGGGTTAATAATTAAGTATAATTGCTTAAGCTCTTGAAGACAAAAAAGTGGGATAATTGCTTAAGTTGTTTCCTCTGTAAAAAAAGAGCGAAAAATGTCTTATTTAGAAGAAATACAAGTTAAAAATTTAGACCATTTAGGGATAGTAGCTGGTTTAATTGATGAAATAGGAATAGTCAAAATAATTAATAATAAATTAGGAATAGATGTTAGAGAAAAAATCTCAGCAGGTACAGTAGTTAAGTCTATTTTAATCAATGGACTAGGATTTGTTTCAAGACCTCTATATTTATTCAGTCAGTTTTTTCAAGATAAAGCCATTGAGAAATTGTTAGGAGAAAGAATTAAACCTGATTACCTTAATGATGATAAAATTGGGAGAGTAATGGATGAATTATATAAATATGGACTAAATGATATTTTTATTGAAGTAGTTTTAGAAGTAATTAAAAAATTTAAAATAGACCTTAAATACTCCCATTTAGATTCCACATCATTTCATTTAGATGGAGAATATAAAAGGGAAGAAGATAAAGAGAAACAGGAAGAAGAAAAAATTATTAAAAAAAGACCAATTTTTATTAAGAAAGGATATTCTCGGGATCATAGACCAGACTTAAAACAATGTGTCTTGGATTTAATAACAAGCCAAGATGGAGATATTCCATTATTTGTGAGAGTAGGAGATGGAAATGAATCTGATAAAGCTGTATTTGGAAAAGTTTTAGTAGAATTCAAAAAGCAAATAAAGTTTGATAGTATCATGGTTTGTGATAGTGCTTTATATGGTCAAGAAAATCTCCAACTAATCCAACATTTAAAATGGATAACGAGAGTTCCAATGACCATAAAAAAAGCAAAAGAATTAGTGCAAAATATAGAGGTGAAGAAGTAAAAGATGAAGATAAAGAAAAAAGAAGTGAACTAAATTTAGAAAGTTATACCTGGAAAGAAGAAATTGTTACTTATGGTGGAATCAAGCAAACTTGGTTAATAGTCTTGAGTGAAAAAAGACAGAAAAGTGATTTGGAAAAACTAGAAAAACAACTTTCCCAAGAAGAGAAGAAATCCCAAAAATTTCTTAAAGAAATACAATCTGAAGAATTTGAACATCCTCAAGCTGCTCGATATAAATTAAAAGCTATTAATAAAAAATTGAGATTGTTGGAAATAAAAGAAGTTGAACTGATTGAAAATTACTCGAAAAAAAAGGAAAAGATTTATAAAATGATTAGTCTGATCATCAAAAAAGATGAAGAGATAAGTAGAAAGACTAAAGAAGCAGGAAAATTTATTTTAGCAACTAACTTAGTAGAGGAAAATAAATTAGAAGCTAGTGAAATTCTGATAACTTATAAAAACCAGCAATCTACGGAAAGAGGATTTCGATTTTTGAAAGATCCCTTATTTTTTACTGATAGTTTCTTCGTTGAAAAACCAGAAAGAATAGAAACAATGTTATTTTTAATGTCTTTGTGTTTGTTGATTTATAACTTGGGGCAAAGAGAATTAAGAAATTGTTTAAAAAGAGTCAAAAAAGGAATAAATAATCAAGTAGGGAAAGTAACATTGCGTCCGACTTTGAGGTGGATATTTCAATGTTTTCAAGGTATTCATTATGTGATTTTAAACGGAGTCAAACAAATTGTCAATTTAACAGAAGAAAGGCGTTTTATATTGAGTTTATTACCTGCATCTTGTCAAAGATATTATCTATAAATTGAATTGGATAAAGCAAAAATAATAAAAGAATAAGAGTCTAATGATATCAAATGAGAAGAGGAAACTCTCCTTCGTTTGTGCTGAGTCTTGCTAAGTTTTCAATGAGTATAAATCTTCTTAATTTGATTATTTTTCCTAAAAATTTAATGAAAAGAGAAATATTCTTGCCCAGGTATGATTTTCGGACTTTTTAAAACTATGTATTTTTTTATACTACATTTTGAAGTGCGGAATCTGGGTTTAAAGCAACTCCCAAAAAAGGATGGCCTTATGATGCACAAAGATTGATTAACCGTCTCAAACGTCATTGGGAAGAGTGGTTCACCTTTCTAACTTATCCTGAAGTCAAACCAGATAATAATGATGCTGAGAGAGCTTTACGTCCCATTGTCATTCACCGCAAAGTAAGTGGGGGAGCAAGAAGCGACTGGGGTGCAGAGTTAGTCACCCAAATGTTCAGTTTTTTAGAGACCATGAGATTACAGGGGCAAAATGCCATTGTCCAATTATGCGAATTATTATCATTAGCTGGTCGGAGTCCCCCAGGATTAGAGATGTAAAAGGCTCCGGAGCCGATGGGGGATAGATTTTTCTTGATCGCCCTATCTCTCTGCACAAAAATACACAGGGTTAGCGGATAATCTCCGCTAACAAAAAACTATCTTACTATTTTTTTTCTCATATTGTTGTTTTTATTTGAGGTTTTTAAAAGACTTGATTCTGGGAATGTTAGTCATTAAAATAGCCGTAATAAATTAGCTTAAATTTTACGCTAAATCACAGGGCTTATATTTTTGTTGACTCAACTGATGTTGTTTGTAGTGCTTTTCAATAAGACTTTTTTGTTGCGGTGAGCAGTTACGGTGTCCAATGGCTCACTGGTCTGTCTGATTTTTCACATTCTTCACAAGCGATCGCTACAATCTGGACTACTTGTTCGACCGTAAAGGATTTTGTTGTTCCAGGTCTTGGGCGATCGCTTAAAATTCCTTTGATCAAGACCATTAATGCTTTCTCCGTTACCTGTTGTTCTTCGGCGGCACTCAGTTTTTCTCTCTCCTCAAACCATCGCGATCGCCACTGACGCACTTGTACTCGGTCTAATTCTAATCTTCGACTAATCGAACTATTGCTCTCTCCTGATGCTGCGGCTAAGATTAGCTTGGCTCGTCTAACAAGGCGATAGGGGTTTGTTGTCCCTCTCACTATTTGTTGGAGTACTGTTTTCTGTAGGTTGGAGAGGTTAATTGGCAATGCTTTTATCATGGACATCAACTTCGAGATTCTTCCGTTAGTTTCATTGAAACACATTGTCGTGGCTAGTCACGAAAGTTTCTGTAAAAATCTGGTGGATTACTTTCGCCAAGCTGCACTAGTATAGAAGGATACGGGAGGGCATCCCGAAATTCACGCCTTGGGAGACATGAATAGGTAAGACCAGTGATGGCACGTTCAGCCCAGGAAGCTTCTTGCCTAACAGCAGAAGTATGTCACTGAATATGTATTAACGTTGTAGGGGTCAACGGCCGTTGACCCCTACTTTAGGAAACTGGTATAAGTATCAAAGAGTTGGGAATTAACTGTTTTGAGGTTCGACTAAATTATCTAACCCATCGATCACTTGTGCGGAGACAATTTGATCTTTTTTGGTCAACTCTGCTAATGTTTCTTTACCATCAACTAGATAACCAAAAACAGAATAACGGCCATCCATTAAGTTAAACCCAGGAGGGGTTAATTCACTGTCAAATTTAAAGAAGAAAAATTGTGATGATCCACCGTTGGGATCTAAACTAGGACGGGCTAAGGCAACGGCCCCATAAGCATTAAAAGGAAGAACTAAATCTGGTAAATAAATACCCACCTCTTCAAGAGTTGCGCCATAAATGGGTGTTTCATCCCCTTTAACCAAAATTTCCATGGGAATAGCACGATATTCTCCTGTATCTGGGTCAATAAACCCTTCTTCTTGCCCTTTTGGATCACCGCTTTGGATGGCAAAACCATCTTCTGAGTCAAGAAAAGGTAAACCATCGTAGAAACCTCGTTGCACCAGATCAACAAAGTTTCCTCCATTAACAGGGGCGTTGTAACCATCAACCACAATGGTGAGATCCCCTTTGGTAGTTTCTAGTTTAACCGTAGCCCGTCCTTTTAACTGGGGCAAGCTGGCGTATTCTGTGGGAACATCAAAAGGGAAACCTTCCACCATTAAGGCTTCAATATCACCAACATTATTGAGAATAGCCCTTCTTGTTAGCCATACCTGTTCTGTATCTTTACTTTTTACTGCTTCCTGCAGTTTGCTGATCTCTGTTTTAACATTTTCTAAGAGTTTTTCTGCTTGGGGTTGGCGATCGCTAGGAACCCCGTCGATAATTTTATCGCTGCGTATGGTGAGAACAAAAGAGGCTCTTTTGACATCTTTCGCGATGGGAGGCCAACGTTTTCCCCTCAGATGATTAGAAATATCTTCGATGGCATCTTGAACTTTGCGAATGGGTTCGTTTTCAATAGGTAAGGCGTACCTTAAAATAGCTTCGGGGCTAGTAATGGCGTTTCCTTGAGCAAGAGCCGCAACCAACACTGAATTTGTACCTAATTGGTTCCAGGTTGCCCCAGATAAACCAATAGATAGGGTCACTACCATCATAGCGACTATGGTTTTTTTGCACCAATGTTTCCATGTGGATAGGACATCAAACCAAAAACTTTGTTTTAATTTCATCAACTTTTAAGGATTACCATGAATGAGCATTTTCATTATTTTTATTTACCATAATTTGAGGTCTAATTGATACCCCCTTGTGTATGAAGTCTTGAGAATAATTATTATTTATGTTTACAATAAAAGAATATTGATTCATTTTCTAGGAATTTTAACAATGGCAAGGGGTCTTTTTTGGTTATCGTTATTAGTGGTCTTTTTTATCTTAGCTTGGAGTGGTTGGAATGAATATCAAAAGTTAGAAGCTTATCGGGTATGGGCAGAAGATTTTGAGCAAGCTAAATATGATATTTATGCCATCATTGGTGTTAAAGGTAAAGAAATTACTTGGGGAAAACCAGGCCGATCTATTCCTGATGTTTTACCTAAACTTTTGTTAAATGATGTTGACAAAATGGAATTATTAGTTAACGACCAATCTGTTGATTTAGCCAATTTACCCAGAAAGGGAAAACCTGTAATTCAGTTTAGTTTTATCGAAAAGAATAAACCGGTAGTTAAAATTCCCTTTACTGAGATTGATTTAGCAGCTAAATGGTTAACTTATTTAGATAATCTTAGAAAAAATATTTAATCATTTCAACTGTAATTAATAATAATTATAGGACTATTTTTAGTAAGTTGTTTAGGGTTAGTTTCTCGTCGGAAAGAACAATAAAAAACTGTGGCCAAATTGGTTAATTTGGCCAATATATACAATGAAAAAGATTTTCAATCGATCTAGAGACAGTTAGAATCTATGCTTTTGAAAAACTGTTACAGGGAAATAGATGTTTCGGTCGGGTTTAATGTAGCCTCATAGATGATGGTTTCGTGATCATCTTCGAGTTTAATTTCAGGGTCTTTACCAGGAGTAGTAATAAGACGGGCCCCTTTGCTGTCGGTAAAATAACTCCACGCCCACTGAATCATAACAATCAATTTATTGTCAAATTCCAAGAGGTAGAAAACATGGATAAATAACCAGACAAACCAAGCCAAGAAACCGGATAATTTTAACCACCCCATATCTACCACTGCTTGGTGTTTACCAATAACCGCTAAGTTACCCCAGTCTGTATATTTAAAGGGTTTTAGGGGACGGTTTTGGATGCCATTACGAATAAAACGAGCAACATAAAACCCTTCTTGCATGGCAACTGGGGCAATACCAGGTAAAATACCTCCTTCTCCATCGGGATAATGGGCTAAGTCGCCAACGACAAAGATATTTTTGTATTTAGCTAAATGAAAATCAGGTTCTACTATAACTCGTCCGGCTTGATCCAGTTGCGCGTCGGCACATTCGGCTAACATATTAGCAATAGGAGAGGCTTTCATACCAGCAGTCCAAAGAACAGTCCTGGTGCGAATTTGTTCTAACTTATCCCCGTCACGATAAGTTACTAACTGACCCCTAATATCGTCCACTCTCACCCCAGTTTTCACGGTAACACCCAATTTTTCTAGGGATTTTCGGGCTTTTAGGGAGAGATGGGGAGGATAGACGGGTAAGATGTGTTCACGGCTCTGTAAAAGGATAATTTCAGCTTCTGAGGTATCAATATTCCGAAAATCCTCTTTTAAGGTTCCGTGGGCCAGTTCTGCTAAAGCTCCAGCTAATTCAACACCGGCTGGCCCTCCTCCCACTAAAACAAAGGTTAACCAGTCTTTCCTTCGTTCCGGGTTGGGTTCTTTTTCGGCCGATTCAAAGGCAATAAAGACCTTTCTGCGAATTTCTAGGGCGTTTTCGATAGTTTTTAGTCCAGGGGCGTTCTTTTCCCAGTCATTGCCAAAATATTGATGGGTGACTCCTGTGGCGAGAATGAGGGAGTCATATTTAACGTCTCGATAACGAAGTTTAACGGTTTGTTGTTCTGGGTCAATTTCGGTAACTTCTCCCATTAAAACTTCTGTATTTTTATTTTTACTCAATAAAGCTCGTAAGGGGGAAGAAATGTCTGCCGGGGATAAACCGCCTGTAGCGACTTGATAGAGTAAGGGTTGAAAAACGTGAAAGTTTCGTTTATCAATTAAAGTAACTTTAACAGGGGCTTTGGCTAGTTTTTGTGCTGCATATAGACCACCAAAACCACCGCCTACAATGACGACGTGATGAAGATTTGAGGAATCAGATTGAGCAACCATATAGTTTTTTTCTCCTTACTTTAACCACTGGGATTCTTGAGACTTTCACAACAGAAAAAGTACGAGTCTCCGACTAGATTTACAAGTTTAAAACACTAAGCAATACACTCACTTTTTAGTCTATGGTAATTGTGAAACCTCAGTTTGTTAGATTTGTTACAAAATCCTGCATTTTCTTTTCTAAATGTTGGTTAAGAAATCCTCGATTGATCTTAACCTTTCCATTCTCTTTATGAACAATAAACGCAATATTTTCTTTATCTGGAAATTTAATTAAGGCTTTTTCTTCCTTGGGGAAGCTTCTAGCAGCAATAGCAACACTATAGGTAATGAGATAAGAAGATACCAACTGCTTGTTATTCCAGAGAGCAGCAGGGTTTATTCCCTCTATTTTGGCCATAAACTAGATTTGTTTACGATTAGGATAGTGTTCTGCACCTATTTCAATAATTCTCATAGCTTGACCAAGGTTATCTATAATCTCTTCTAACATTAGAGGGATCAATAAATCAAGCTATAAAAAATATATGAATCTGATATGAGACTCATATTTATTATTTTTAAGAAACTTAAAAATTAATTAAAAGGTGAGAAGAGATACAGATATGCTTGACAAATTTAGATATTAATCTATTAGTAGAGTTCCTAAGAAAATTATCCTATAAGTTATGACAGTTTGTCAAAGATTAAGGATTGATTAGAATTCGCTGAAGAACAGATTTGTAGTTAATAGGTGATTACTAGGGAAAAAAGCAATTTTCAGCCTAAAAATTCTCGATTTTACAGGCTCAAGCATGGACATAAACTTGATGGTTAGAGGGATGTCCTAAAACAGAAAAATACAATCAATGTATTACTCAAGAAATACTCACAGCAAAAGACGATTATGTTTAATTATCTACCCCCATTAAACGATCATAATTTACCTTATCCCGATACCCTACATCCCATTGTGGTTCATTTCGTGATTGCAATGGTGTTATTTGCCTTTTTATGCGATGTTATCGGTTATTTCACCCGTAACTCACGGTTATACGAAGTTAGTTGGTGGAATATGTTGATCGCAACTGTTTCCATTTTCGTGGCCATTATTTTTGGTCAATATGAGGCAGGTTTAGCACAACCCTATGAAGTTGTCCAACCGATCTTAAATCTCCATACCCTGATTGGTTGGTCATTGTCGGGCATTATTGCCGGGATAACGGGATGGCGTTACGTTATTCGTTCGAGAGATCCCGAAAAACTCCCTATCCCATACTTAGGCTTAGGTTTAGTCTTGGTAGCTGTTGTGGGAATGCAGGTGTATCTGGGTGATGAGTTGGTATGGGTGTATGGACTGCATACCGTTCCTGTTGTAGAAGCTATTAAGGAGGGAATCTTACAATAATGGACTATAACGCTATTGATACTTTAAATGCTAATCTCGGTCCCAATGGACTGCCCTATAGTATTCCTATTCATCCTAATCTGGTCCATTTAACTTTGGGTTTGTTCATCATTGCCGTTATCTTTGATATGTTAGGGGCGATGTATGGCTTAGAAAAACCCTTCTTGAAAATTCTGGCTATTCCTGCCATTCGCAGCAACTTTTTTGATGTGGGTTGGTACAACATCCTCGCTGCTTCTATTATCACGGTTTTTACCGTTGCTGCTGGGTTTTATGAGATGATGCTGGCTAACCCTATTACTGATGTCAAAAGTGCTTGGGGAATGGATGCTATGTCAACCATGTTATGGCATGGTGTCGGTGGTGTTTTCCTGTTAGCGTTTATGGTGGGAATGACCATCTGGCGAGGGTTTCAACGGTTTATTTGGCGTAAAGAAAGAACCATCCAAGTGCAATGGAGTTATCTCGGGGTGGGGATGTTTATGTTATTTTTGCTGTTTCTTCATGGAACATTGGGGGCCCAAATAGCGGCCGAGTTTGGAGTCCATAATACAGCAGATCAACTGTTACACGCCGGCAGACAAACCGAGTTATGGCAGCCCGAAGGGCTTAATGTTGGGCTGAATAATGTGAAACCCTTACAGGATAATACTTGATCCGTTCTATCGTTGCTACTTACATTAATCATGAGACCTCGTAATATTCTATTTATCGTCGCTTATGCGATCGCTTTAGCAGGGATCAGTCTCTGGATGGGACAACTATCCTATTCCTGGTTTCCTCCCCAAGCATCGGCAGAGTCCCTGTTAATTGACAAATTATTTGCTTTTTTGGTGACAATAGGTAGCTTTATCTTTTTGGGTATCACAGGAGTTATCATCTATGCTGTGGTGTTTCAGAGGGCGGCTAAATATGACTTTAGTGATGGGCCTCATATCGAAGGAAATGTCACTCTAGAAGTAGTTTGGACTGCTATTCCTATCCTGTTGGTGTTTTGGTTAGCTGGTTATAGTTACTATATCTATCAGCAAATGTCTATTCGTGGCCCCATGGAAATGATGCACTTATCTATGGGACATGGTGACACCCCGGCGGTTGTGCAAGAGTTACCCACAGAAGAAATAGAAGTTATTTCCAAACAATGGGCCTGGGTGTTTCGTTATCCAGAAAGTCATGTCACCAGTACCGAGTTACATCTTCCTGCTAACCATCGCATTAAGTTAGCTTTAACCTCAGAAGATGTCTTGCATGGTTTATATATTCCAGCATTTCGGTTAAAACAGGATATTGTCCCCAACAAAACCGTTAATTTTGAGTTTACTCCCATTAAAGAAGGAACCTATCGTTTACGGGACTCACAGTTTAGTGGAACCTATTTTGCCACCATGCAGGCCAATGTAGTGGTAGAGTCCCCCGAAGAGTACCAAACTTGGTTAGCTGAAGCGAAGAAACGTAAACCTTCCCCGAGTTATAACCAGGCCGCGGAGGAATATTCCCAAGAAAAAAGACAAACCTTTAAAAGAGGTTGGCCAACTATCATCCCTGCTAAACCTCCCGTGGTTAACTATAGCAGTTTTTCTAACAATAACGTTTAGAAAAAGAAGAGGAGACACTTAGAGAATTGATTTCACCATTATTTCAATAATGGACAATGGACAATGAATAATGGATAATTACCTCTCCGGTTAAGGGAAGAGCATGGGAATAAATTAACGCTTTTTATCCTTGAAAAGAGATGTTTTCGAATTAATTAATTATCAATTGTCAATTATGCAAACTTTCAATTCTCAATTTTTGATTGTCCCTATTTTGAACCAATAAATATGACAGATACTCAAGTCAAAACAACAACTATTATTACAGAAAGCTATCAAGACCTATCGGCCAGAGACTGGAAACGATATTTTAGCTTTAGTACCGATCACAAAGTCATTGGTATTCAATACTTAGTGACTTCTTTTATCTTCTTTCTTGTCGGTGGTATCTTTGCTATGGTCATCAGGGGAGAACTTATTACCCCAGAAGCAGACTTAGTAGATAGAACCTTTTATAACGGAATGTTCACTATGCACGGCACAATAATGCTGTTTTTGTGGACTTTCCCCTCATTAGTTGGCTTGGCTAACTATTTAGTTCCCATTATGATCGGGGCTAAAGATATGGCCTTCCCTCGCCTCAACGCTGCCGCCTTTTGGATGGTTCCAGTGGTGGGTATTTTTATGATAGCCAGCTTTTTTGTACCCAGTGGTTCGGCCCAGTCTGGTTGGTGGTCCTATCCCCCTGTCAGTGTACAAAACCCCACTGGCCAACTGATAACAGGGCAACTCCTCTGGCTTTTAGCGGTGGCTATTTCTGGGGTATCTTCGATTATGGGTGCGGTTAATTTTGTCACCACCGTAGTGAAAATGCGGGCCCCAGGTATGACCTTTTTTCGGATGCCAATTTTTGTTTGGGCGGTTTTTAGCGCGCAAATCATTCAATTATTTGGTCTTCCTGCGTTAACTGCTGGTGCAGTTATGTTATTGTTTGATGTAACCGTGGGAACCAGTTTTTTTGACCCCTCCCAAGGAGGAAACCCCATCTTATTTCAACACTTTTTTTGGTTCTATTCCCACCCTGCGGTTTATGTGATTATTCTGCCCATCTTTGGCATTTTCTCAGAAATATTTCCAGTTTATTCCCGTAAGCCTCTGTTTGGTTACAAAATAGTTGCTATCTCCTCTTTACTTATTGCAGGAGTCAGTGGTTTAGTCTGGGTACACCATATGTATACCAGCGAAACATCTGGCTGGATGAGGATGATTTTTATGTTATCTACCATGTGTGTCTCCGTTCCTACTGGTATTAAGGTCTTTGCTTGGGTGGGTACAATGTGGGGAGGCAAGTTACGTCTCAATACCCCTATGTTATTTGCAATGGGTGCATTGATCATGTTTATTTTTGCCGGGGTAACAGGGATTATGTTATCTGCGGTTCCTGTGGATATTCATGTCAATAATACCTATTTTGTGGTGGGCCATTTCCATTATGTGTTATACGGAACTGTAACTATGGGAATGTATGCCGCTATTTATCATTGGTTCCCCAAAATGACGGGAAGGATGTATTACGAAAGTTGGGGTCAAGTGCATTTCTGGTTAGCTTTTATTGGCACTAACTTAAACTTTTTACCGATGCACCCTTTAGGTTTACAAGGAATGTTGCGCCGGGTGGCTTCTTATGACCCAGAATACGCTTTTTGGAATGTTATCGCCAGTTTAGGGGGATTTTTCCTGGGAATGTCTACTTTACCCTTCATCTTCAATATTATGAGTTCTTGGATACAAGGGCCCATCGCACCGAGTAACCCTTGGCGGGCCATTGGTTTAGAGTGGCTTATTTCTTCTCCTCCTCCCGTAGAAAACTTTGAAGACACTCCTATCGTTGTTTCTGAACCCTACGCTTATGGGAAGTCAGAACCCTTGGTAAGCAACCTCGAAGGAGTATTAGGGCATCACGGGGAGTAAATATTAGGAAGGGTGGGGAGTGTGGGAAGTGTGGGAAGTGTGGGAAAATTTTTGACTTTCACATCCTAACTCCTAACTCCTAACTCCTAACTCCTAACTCCTAAATTATTAGCTCATTAACCTTTTGGAAACAATGACAATGGATAGTTCAATTTCATCGCAACATTTACACCACGAACACGCACAGGAACACGAACACGATGAACAAGGCAATAGTCTTTTCGGTTTTATTGTCTTTCTTCTCTCAGAAAGTATCATTTTCTTGAGCTTTTTTGTTGGTTATATTGTCTATAAAACTACTACCGTTGACTGGCTACCTGCTGGTGTAAGTGGTCTAGAAGTTAGAGAACCATTGATTAATACGGTGGTGTTAGTTTCTAGTAGTTTTGTTATTTATATTGCTGAACAATTCTTAGAGAAAAACAAATTGTGGGGCTTTAGAATATTTCTTTTCTTAACAATAGCTATGGGAATTTATTTCTTATCTGGACAAGCTATTGAATGGAATGGTCTGGAATTTGGTTTTACTTCTGGTCTCTTTGGAGGAATGTTTTATCTATTAACAGGATTTCATGGTTTGCACGTTTTAACTGGTGTTTTATTACAAGTTATTATGTTAGGACGTTCTTTCATTCCTGGTAATTATGATAACGGTCATTTTGGTATAATGGCAACCTCATTATTTTGGCACTTTGTTGATGTTATTTGGATTATTTTATTTGTATTACTTTATGTCTGGCAATAGCCTTTAATAATGGATAATGGATAATGGATAATGGATGATTATCTTTTTTTCACACATCTACTAAGGTGTTAGCCAAAATGGTAGGGTGGGTAATTACTATAATTGAATTTCTAACAATGGTTAATTAATTGTTGTATTGCCCACGGAACCTCAACCTGAAAAAGTCCTGAAGGACTTACTACGAACTCAGAAAAATAAAGTATTTCATTCAACAAAGGTACAAAAAATTATGATTATTGATGATCAACATTATGATGTAATTATTGTGGGAACGGGTGCTGGTGGTGGCACTTTAGCTAATAGATTAGCCCCCACTGGTAAAAAAATTCTTATCCTCGAAAGAGGTGATTTTATGCCCTTAGAAGAACAAAATAGGGCCAATGTTGATGTCTTTAAAAAAGAACGTTATCGTTCCTCAGAACGCTGGTATGATCAGGATGGGGAGAACTTTTCTCCTCAGACTAATTATGCTGTGGGTGGCAATACGAAAATCTACAGCGCAGCATTAGTAAGAATGCGAGAAAAAGATTTTGAAGCAGTAGAACATCAAGAAGGTGTTTCCCCCGAATGGGGTCTAAAATATCAAGACTTTGAACCCTATTATACAGAGGCAGAAAAATTATATATGGTTCATGGTAAAACTGGGAACGATCCTAGTGAACCTGATCATAGCGAAGATTATCCCTTTCCTGCCGTTGAACACGAACCCGAGTTCCAAACTATAGTAGAGGCGATCGCTAAACAAGGATTACACCCCACATCTTTACCCCTCAGTTTAACCCGTGAAGAAGATGATCCCACGGGAGACTCAGAGGTATTCGGTATTGTCCCTGCTTTAAAACACGATAATGTGACCCTGAAAACTTCGGCCAAGGTGGTCTGTTTAATTACTAATTCTTCAGGAGAAGCAGTAAGAGCGGTAGAAGTAGAAATAAACGGTCAATCTTATCTATTTTTCGGGGATATTATCGTTTTAGCCTGTGGTGCAATAAACTCAGCGGCCTTATTATTGAAATCAGCTAATCATAAACATCCCAACGGTTTAGCTAATAGTTCCGATCTCGTCGGTCGTAACTTCATGAAACACAACCAAACCGCTATGGTGGAACTGAGTGTTAACCCTAACTCTGGTCAGTTTCTTAGGAGTGTTAGTGTTAATGACTTTTATTGGGGTGACGAGAACTTTCCCTATCCTATGGGTCATATTGAAAATACAGGAGGACTCCTCCAAGACATCATTTTTGCCGAGTCTCCCCCCATTTTATCGGTGTTGGCCAAAGGAATGCCAGGGTTTGGCCTAGAACAGTTAGCTAAACGATCTATTGGTTGGTGGTTATATACAGAAACTTTACCCAATGCTGATAACCGTGTTAGAGTCGATGGGGACAAAATCTATGTTGATTTCACTCCCAATAATAGCGAAGCACACGATCGCTTAGTTTATCGCTGGATCGATGTACTCAAAGCAGGGGAGAAAAATTTAGGTGGTTCTGTGTTTGAAAAGTTAGCTGTTTACCCCCGTGGAGAAGTTCCCATACAAGCAGTTGCTAACCAATGCGGAACTTGTCGTTTTGGGGAAGATCCTCAAACCTCTGTTCTGGATCTCAACTGTCGCACCCATGATCTCGAAAATCTCTATGTGGTGGATAGTAGCTTTTTTCCTTCTAGTTCTAGTGTTCCCCCTGCTTTAACCATTATTGCTAATGCGTTGCGGGTGGGGGATCATCTCAAGTCTAAAATTTAACAGAATGTTGGGTGAGGCAGGGGGCAGGAGGGTTTTCAACACTAAATAACCCTTTCATTTCCCCCATCTAAAGGGACTTGTGCGGCCGTTGTTTTCTCGAATAAGCGATCGCACATATTAGCAGCCAACTCGGCCACATCATGACTGGTAACTTCCACTTTCAAAACATTATTTGTCTTATACTCTTCTACCGTTAAACCATAATTTTTTGCCCGAGTTTCTAACACTTCATCTGTCCAGATACCTGTATCAAAAACCCCGTTAGGATGAATGGAATTAATACGAATCTTATCCTTACCCCATTCTAAAGCAGCGACACGGGTTAACTGATTCAAAGCAGCCTTAGACGCAGAATAAGCAGCAGCCCCCGGCCCTGGTGCCAGCACATTTTTGGAGCCGATAACCACCATTCTACCCCCCTTCGGAGCCATTTTTAAGAAGGGGTGAACCTCTCGCATCAATACTAAATTAGCATCCAAATTAATACCCATAATACGTCGCCATTGTTCCGTAGCTAGGGCAGAAATAGGGCTACTAGCAGGGAAAATACCAGCATTGAGTATCACCATATCAATGCCCCCAAACCGTCTTACAGCCGTTTCTAAGCCTTGCTGAATGGCTTTTTCATCTGTGAGATCACAGGTAAGGCCACAGAAGTTGGGGCCTTTATGTAAATCTGCGATCGCCTCATTAATATCCAACCCCACCACAGCGGCCCCTCGTTTCAGTAGAGACTCCACACAAGCTTTACCAATACCAGAGGCTGCTCCCGTTACTAGGGCAACTTCTCCTGTAAAAGCAGGTGCTTGCCCGCCTTTAGCCAGTTTTGCTTGTTCCAGTTCCCAGTATTCCACATCAAAGATATCTTGGGGAGGTAAGGCTTGATAACCCCCTAACAGCGTCCCCCGTTGGATAATATCGATGGTGTGGTCATAAATATCAGCTACAATGGCCGCAGCCTTAGCATTTTTACCGATCGCAACCATTCCCAACTCTGGATCGATAATCACCCTTGGTGCTGGATCAACCATGGTTTTACTGTCCTTAGCCTGGGCTAAATGGGTTTTAAAGTAGGTTTCGTACTGCTTTACATACCCCTCTACATCCCTACCTATTAAGGGTATGCGTTTGGTGCGAATAACATGATCTGGTGTGGCCGGCCCCTGTTGAGAAATAGTAGTAATATCCTCTCGTTGAGCAAAAGCAAGGGTTTTTTCCGTTTGCTGAAGGGAGAGAATAACGGGAAAACCAGCAGCAATAGACACTTGATAACGTAGTTGTGCTAAAGTCTGACTGAAAGATTTTTCTGGGGTATTTACGGCTTTTTGGGGAATATTCCCAGCTTGATGACGTTTTAGATACTCTTCTGCTTCCGTAACTAACTCAATCATCCTTTCATAAGATTCTTGGGCCGTGTCTCCAAAGGAAAAAATACCATGATTCATCAAAACCATCCCAATAGTATTATCCCCTTTTTGCTTCTCGAATTCTTCTGCACAGAGACGGGCGAGGTCAAATCCTGGCATAATGTAAGGGATAATTACCAAGCGATCGCCGTATATTTCTTCCATGCGCTGTCTTCCTTCTGCTGTGTTGGTAATGGTAACCACTGCATCAGCATGGGTATGATCCACATATTTGTAGGGTAATATGGCATGGAGGATAGTTTCCACAGAAGGTGAAGGAGCATTGGAGCGAATCATCTGGGTTTTCAACTCATTAACCATCTGAGAGTCTGATAAGCTCTTAAGTTTGGCTAGTTTCAAAAGATGAGGCATTCTTACCCCAGAAAAACCCCCTTCTTCGATGGTTGCTAAGTCCCAACCACTGCCTTTAACATAAAGTATATCTTCTCTTTCTCCAACAATATTATTTTGACTGATTTTTACCGATGTGTTGCCGCCACCGTGCAACACTAAAGACGGGTTTTGTCCCAATAATCTAGAAGTGTAAACTCTCAGGGCTAAATCTGTTGTATATTTAGCTGCATCTTGGTCATTCCACAAACTTTTCATCAGCAGATTGGTTGAGCATTAAATATCTATCTCTATTTACTCTATAACAATTCGAGACGAAAAAACACCCAGGATAATCAGATTAGTTTATCTTGGGTTATGAGTAGTCTTTGGAAGTTTAGAAATAAGCTAAAACTTAATCACTGCAATTAACTCTTTGTAGAATCTCCGATTAAAAAATTATGCTCACCCATAGCATCTTCCCACTCTAACATGGGATCAACTTTTAAATCAGTTTCTTTGTCTAATAATTGACTGACAAAGTTTTCATAATCTTCTAAACTGTTGAACATATAAGGTCTTTCAATTTTGTACATTTTTACCTCTTAAGTTTTTAGAGAATACCTCTCCATTTACGGAGAATTTTAATTATATAGTTAGGGCATTAGTAACAATGCTAACTGATTATCTTTTAATGAAAACTGGAAAATGAACATGACTGCTAAGCTCAGTAAAAGCTATAATCAAGGTCTAAAAGACTGTGTTCCAGTTCACATCTAAAATAAAAATTATATGGGTAACAAACAACAGCTTAACCCTAAGTTTAATCTTGATTTGGCAAGATGTAAACTCGAAAAAATACGTATTTTACTCCGTATATCTATCGGAGAAAAGATACTGATTAGATTGAAAAAAACATCTAAAAACAAGAAAATTTAACACTTAATTAGGGAAAAACTGCTACAATAACCAATGGAAAATTCACAAATCCTATTTCAACCATACTTAGATGATGCCGAAATCATGGAAAAAGCTGTTAACAATTAGCACAATTTTAGTGGCTGATGCTATGCTACTATCAACTAGCATTACCCTAGCTCAATATTCATCCCGTTCCCAATCTTATTGTGAGGGTTACGCCAGAGACTATGCCGATCGCTATGCTAGAGGTGGTTTCTTTCGAGGAGGGGCAAGAGGGGCAGCCAGTGGCGCAGCCATAGGGGCTATTGTCGATGGGGGAAGAGGTGCCGGAACAGGAGCAGCCATCGGTTCCGTTGTTGGCATCATAGGTGGCAGTTCCCGTCGTGCTTCCGATCATGATAGCTTATATCGACAGGCATTTGATGATTGTATGCGGGGCGCACCCTTAAGATAACCCTTAATTTCAACAATAAATAAACAATGAGGAGTAATCATGAAATCAATTAACAAACTATTAGCTATTTTCCTATTATCAACTATTATTAGTACCCTCTATAGTTCATCAGGTTTTGCTCAGGATGAAGCAGAAAATACTAAAGTAGAATTGAATAAAATTAGTTGTCGAGAACTCTTAAAAATGCCAGGAAAAGATCGGGAATTAACCTTAGTCTTTTTTCACGGGTTAATGGCATCCAGAAACAATCAAATGGTTATCGATCGAGTAGCTTTAAGAGAAGCAACTAATAAAATTACTGATTATTGCATAGATAACCCTAACTCCATGTTAATGACAGCTTTTGATGAATATCTTTAAAACTGCTTAATTTCCAAAGTTTAAAGTATTCTCATACTTCAGTGTCAGAATACTTTTTTTATCAAAATATAATCGGAAATAAATAAAGGCATAAGGTGGGCAATACTGATGAGAGTTAAAATCTTAATATAAATATAGTCTGATTATTGCCCACCCTAGAAATATATCCATTGTTAATTAGCCAGTGACACTATGATTAGTCAATCTCAACCCCAAAAAGAACCTACTTTGTTAACTATTATTCGTCTATTAAGATGGGATAAACCAGCAGGAAGATTAATCTTAATGATCCCTGCCTTATGGGCTATTTTTTTAGCAGCAAGGGGACTTCCCCCTTTACCTTTAATTGGGGTTATAATTTTAGGAACCTTAGCTACCAGTGCTGCTGGATGTGTGATTAATGATCTCTGGGATAGAGATATTGATCCTCAAGTGGAAAGAACCAAAAAACGTCCCCTAGCTGAGCGATCGCTGTCGATCAAAGTAGGTATCATTATCGCTTTTATTTCCCTTTGCTGTGCTGCTGTATTAGCATTTTATCTGAATACATTAAGCTTTTGTTTATGTGTTGCGGCTGTCCCTTTTATCGTCTGTTATCCTCTTGCCAAAAGAGTATTTCCTGTTCCTCAATTAGTGTTATCCTTAGCTTGGGGTTTTGCAGTATTAATTAGTTGGACTGCTGTAACAGGAAAATTAGAAAATTATACCTGGGTATTGTGGGGAATAACGGTATTTTGGACATTGGGTTTTGACACAGTTTATGCTATGGCTGATCGAGAAGATGATCAGAAAATCGGTGTTAATTCTAGTGCTTTATTCTTCGGAAAATATGCAGGGGAAGCAGTAGGAGTATTCTTTGCTATTACCGCAGGTTTATGGGCTTATTTAGGGGTGATTATGCACCTAAATTTAGGATTTTGGCTAACCTGGGGAATCTCTTTATTGAGTTGGATGATAGAATATATACGTTTAAGTTCTCCTGAGATTTCCCAAGAAACCTATGGTGAATTATTTAGAGAAAATGTCATTTTAGGGTTTGTTTTATTAGCAGGAATCATGGTGAATATTATACTCTAAATAATGTATTCATATTCATGCAACTTCTGGAAAAAATGGGACTGAAAAGCTTTTAAGCCACCATCATTTTCCCATTTCTTTCCGTACAAAACCTTTCCCCGTCTTGTGGAATTATCTAGAGATGCTACAGTGGTATTGATGGGTCCAACACTTCCCTGGTTAGGGGAATTAGCTGATTTTGGCATCAATTATCTAGCTGGTGTTACCGTTAGCGATCCTACCGCCTTAAGGCAAACCTTTGCTGAAGGGGGTTGGGTGAGGATCTTTGAAACAGCAGTACAATATCATTTGTTATCACTAGGTTAAACCCCTAAAACAAAAATAACTTCATAATCTCTGAAACCTAGACGAAAAGAGAGATTTAAGGAACAACAACGGGTACAAATTTACAAAAACAGTAACAGTTTAATAAATATTTATATATCACCGTATCTTTCTCCGTATGATTATCTAGACTTTGATGCAAAGAACTTTTCTAAGAGTAGTATAAATCCTGTTGTGAGTAACATCACATTCATTTTAGGCTAAATATAGTTAATTGGTTACTAACAACAGTAAAGTAGTGCAGATTTGCTATGAATACTCCTGTCAAACAAAATGTAAAACTCGAAACCCTTAAGCTGTTTCAAGAGTATGAAAAGAACCCAAAGACTAGGCTAAGAAATAAGATTTTAGAATTAAATTTTGGCTTAGTACGCAGAGAAGCACATCACTGGGTTCATCAATGTCCAGAAAGCTATGAAGATTTAGTACAGGTTGGCAGTTTAGGTTTAATCCGTGCCATTGAACGGTTTAGTATTGGAAAAGGTCATGCCTTCAGTTCCTTTGCTATTCCTTACATCAGAGGAGAGATTCAACATTATTTACGGGAAAAAAATATACAGTTCGTATTCCCAGACGCTGGTTAGAAATAGGAAGACAATCTATACATGTGCGCCAAGAATTTAGAGAAAAATTTAACCGTCAACCAACGGATTCAGAAATTGCTCAAGTCCTAGAAATTTCTTTAAAAGAATGGCAAGAAATTAAACTAGCTTTTCAAAATAGAGAACCAGTGAGTTTAGATGTTAAAATTAGTAATGGTGGAGAAGGGCAAACCAGTTTAGGAGAGTTAGTTCCTGATATCAATTATCGCAGTTTTCAACTAGCACAAGAAGATCAAATTCGTCTCCAACAAGCCTTAGGACAATTGGAAGAAAAAACGAGAAATATTCTTGAATTTGTTTTCCTCAAAGACCTAACCCAAAGAGAAACAGCCGAACAATTAGGAATTAGTGTAGTCACGGTTTCCCGTCGTGTTAAAAAAGGGCTAGAAGTACTCAAAAGTAATATGGGTAAGGAGATATGTTGATTATTAGAAAAAGGATTAACTGAGAAGAAGACTGATTACTACTTACATAGGCGCAAGCGGTGATGTTAGTCACCTAACATTGAATGTAATTATGAGAAAATAGGGTTAATTATTTAATATAAATCAATTAAAGGACTTGTGTAAATGGCTAATGTTGATCAGGAAAAAACCAAAACTGCATCTCCTTCAACCACTTTTTCCATGACACAGGGAACTAGGGAACCCCCTGCCCCCATTTGTTTTCCAAAATTTGCAACTACCCAACAGGCAACCTTATTTAACAAGTTAAAAAATAATCAATTTAGTGGTAAAGTTTCTTGCCAAACTGAGCAAGGAAGAGAATCTCATATCTACTGCTATTTAGGGAGAATTATCTATGTAACAGGAGGAACTCACCCAGTAAGGCGATGGAGAAGATCAGTATTAAAAATTTGCCCAAAACTAAGAAAGATAGGATTGCAATCGTAACTGCTCACCGCAACAAAAAAGTCTTATTGAAAAGCACTACAAACAACATCAGTTGAGTCAACAAAAATATAAGCCCTGTGATTTAGCGTAAAATTTAAGCTAATTTATTACGGCTATTTTAATGACTAACATTCCCAGAATCAAGTCTTTTAAAAACCTCAAATAAAAACAACAATATGAGAAAAAAAAAGAATAGTAAGATAGTTTTTTGTTAGCGGAGATTATCCGCTAACCTTTTGTATTTTTGTGCAGAGAGATAGGGCGATCAAGAAAAATCTATCCCCCATCGGCTCCGGAGCCTTTTACATCTCTAATCCTGGGGGACTCCGACCAGCTAATGACAATAATTCGCATAATTGGACAATGGCATTTTGCCCCTGTAATCTCATGGTCTCTAAAAAACTGAACATTTGGGTGACTAACTCTGCACCCCAGTCGCTTCTTGCTCCCCCACTTACTTTGCGGTGAATGACAATGGAACGTAAAGCTCTCTCAGCATCATTATTATCTGGTTTGACTTCAGGATAAGTTAGAAAGGTGAACCACTCTTCCCAATGACGTTTGAGACGGTTAATCAATCTTTGTGCATCATAAGGCCATCCTTTTTTGGGAGTTACTTTAAAAATCTTTTGCAGTGAGTTCTCGACTTCTGTTCTTTTGGAGCCTAAGTCTTCAAGGGTTAAATTTCGACCATGATAATGACGATAATGGATACGGGCGGTTGCTAAAACTTGCTGTACATCGGCAGCAAATTCTCGATTCGCTTGAAAACGACTGGTTTTAAGGGACTCTAACTCTCGTTCTAAATGTGCCAGACATTTCTGTTTGGCCATCGCACTTTGTCTAAAGTAGGCACTATAGCAGTCACTGGTGAGGATGCCCTTAAAATCTGCTCCTAACAATTTCTCGACTTCTGCGGAGCTTCTAGTGGGAGCCAACATCAACACACAGACCTCATTTGATGTGGCTACCCAAACCCAATACTTGATGCCATCGATGCAATAACTGGTTTCGTCAACACATCGGATTCCTGGCTGCTGGATGTACTTTAACCACTGTTGGGTCAAGGGTTCTAAACTTTCTTGAAACCATTTGTGCATTTTGGCAAGGCTCCCTTGAGAAATGGGAATGCCAAAGACATACTCTATAAAATGTTCCTGTTTACGCCATGTAAGATTACCCCCATAGCCAAGCCAGCCCACGATGCTACTTAATCGCGCCCCATAACTGAATCCTTCTTTAACTCCCAATGGAACAGGACTGTAATCTGACCATCCACAACTAGGACATTTATAGAATCCGCGACGATATTCCCTGATTTCTATGGGTTGGTCTACTACTTCAGCCACTTGCTGGACTTTTTCGGGAACTACTTCATCTCGTTCCACTGAACCCCCCCTTTCCTTGTTTAAAGAACAACAAAAATATACAGGCAACTGCCATCTAATTCTAAGCTGTCAAACCTCTACCTGGAAAATGCAGTCCCAAGCTTTAGCTCAATTTGATATTTATCAGACAAAGTCCCTCTCAAGTCAAACTGAAATTGAACAATTTGTGGAAAGATGGTTGCATCCCTACTCATCCCAGAGAGAAAATTCAGAAATAAGGTGATTTCCACACTTGAATATACCTGCTTTTCCAATTATTCCCCCCTTAAAAAGGGGGGTTAGGGGGGATCGTAAGGGATCTCCTTTATCAGAAATCACCTAAGAAGGGATTTAGGGGCAAATTTATCCACTCTTTTGAGTCAACCCCCAAACCTATCCCTTCAGACTTGGTTAAACAATCCCTTGCGCTTATCTTTGCTTTGTCGTCTCTGGCAGAAAAACCCTCAAACCTTACCGCAAACAGTAGCAAGTTTGTATCAAGTTTTAGTCAATGAATTTTATCAATGGCAGGCAGAAAACACCAATGTTACCGCCACAGAACAAGAACCATTGAATGAGTTTTTAACTCGCTTAGCATTAACTCATCGAGAAACGGGCTCGTCTTCTGCCCCTATTTCTCAAGAGATGATCGAAGATAATGCTTCAAAACTTTCTTTGAGTTTGCAACTACATTGGTTGAGACCTATGGGAATAGTAACTCAACTAGAAAAACATAATCAGTATCGATTTGAAGATCAAACGTTTGAAGATTATTTCGCCGCTTTAGGGATCGATAACTGGCAATATTTTTTGGCTACAGAAACAGGCAAAATAGAGATGTTTAGCGAGCAATGGCAACACATCTTGCTATTTTGGATGGGACGAGAAGATATTGCTTCCCAAGAAAAAGAAGCCCTGATCAAAGCTTTGATTGACTTTAAAGATGAATGTGGTCAAGAAAATTTTTATGGTTTTCGGGCTTATTTAACCGCAGCTATGGCTTTGTCAGAATTTAGGGATTGTTCTGTAAAAGATACTATCATCGAACAAGTGTTTGTTTGGGCATTGGCAGAAGATGATAAGTCCAACTTACGTCGTACGGCCGCTAGAGAAGCGATCGCTAATATTTATCGCCCTTTGGTGATTAATCATTTAATTAACTATTTTGAAAATGATTCACAACCATTACAGCAAAGACAAAGATTAAACTATCTAGAAAGATTAGGCAAAGGGAACACTGAAGCGATCGCAGCTTTAACTGAATGTTTACAAAACGCCAAAGATACAACCCTTCGTTGGCAACTAGCAGAAACTTTAGGAACTATCGATCCAGGAAATTCTACAGCTATTAATTTAATCGTTCAAGGGTTAGAAAAACCCCAGAAGGAACAAGACTATCAAAAAGCGTTTTTAACGTTAGAAAAAATTGCTCAAGGACAGGGACAAGGGGTTAAAGCCCTAGTTCGTTTATTACATAGTAAACCAAACCCTAATTTAAAGCGACGGATCTTTCAGTGTTTAGAAATTATTGGTCAAGGAAATGCAACCGCTATTGCTATTTTAGTTCAATTAATTCGCAGCACCAAAGACGAAACTATCCGACGACAGGCAGCAGAAAGTTTAGAAAAGATAGATCCCAGTAATCCCACAGCTATTGCCGGCTTAATAAAACTAATGGAGACAACCCAAAAAACAAGTATTCGTCAAGAAGTTGTTTATAATTTGGGAGAAGTTTGTCCAGGAAATCGTCAAGCTGTCGCTGCTTTGGTATCTCTTTTGGAAACAAATGATGACCTTTATTTACGTTGGATGGCTATTAGTAGTTTGGGAAAAATTGGTACGGGGAATGAACAAGCGATCGCTATTTTAGAAAAATTAATTGAACCAGAAGAACCCTTACTAATTCGTAAAGAAGCATTAGATAGCTTAGGGAAAGTTGACCCCAGGAATCCAAGGAGTGTTAAAGTTTCTATACAATTAATGGAAGAAACAGAAGATGAAGAAGTCTATCGAGAAATTGCTGAGAAATTAGGAAAAATTGATCCAGGAAATCCAACTTCCATCAAGGCTTTGAGTAAAAATTTACAAATATCAAGAGACGAGTTTGTTTTACGTCAAGTTGCAGTTAGTTTGGGTAAGCTTGACCCAGGAAATTTAGAAGTATTGATGGTTTTAGTGAATTTAATTCAATCCACTAATGATCCAGATATTCGTAGTTTGGCAGCGGAAAGTTTAGGGGAAGTTGGTCAAGGAAACCCAGCAGCGATCGCCACATTAATTCGACTATTAGAAACAAGTTCTCACCCAGAAAGTCTGAGTTGTGCAGCGAAAAGTTTAAGTAAGATTGCCGTAGGGAATAAAGGGACTATCACTACTTTTATAAGACTTTTGCCTACTATTAAGGATAAAGATTTAGGAAAACAAATTGTAGAAGGATTAATAACTATTTTACCAGAAAAACAAATGTCCCAAGTGGTTAGTCAATTGCGGGATCATCTGCTATATAGATCATTACCCGATCATTCTCCTTGTTATCAAGTGATGTGGCATTGCGCCCAACATTTATCCTATCAAACTTTTAAGGAAGCTTGGCAGCAACGGGGTTTACCCCAGAAACTGTCATTAACTTTGCAAAATACCGAACCAGAAACAAAAGAGAATAACAGCAGTTTTGAGAGGTTACAACAACAACTCAAAAACGCACCAGAGTTAACCTCCGATCAGATTATTTTCATCGCAACTCGCCGCTTTATAGATGCGGAGAATCCTGCCATTGATATCTACGATCAAATGTTAGAACAAAACTGTCCAGTCTTTGAATATGGTTTACCAGAAACTCTCTCTAAACTTCGTCTTTATTGGCATTTACTACCACAAAAGTCAAATAAAAGCAAGTTAATTTTACTTTTTTACGATCAGGGTAATTCCAGTTTATCTGCCCATCTTTTAAATAGTTTAGTGAAGTTTAAAGGAATCATTGCTGTTATAACCCGACAGGAATCATCAGAGTTATCCGTCTTTTCTCCTGATGATCCCCAGTTGGGGCAAACCCTCATTGATTGGCTGCAACAAAAGTTAAATAATTGACACCGGAGACACCGGAGACACCGGAGAGTATTTTCCCAGGAAATTAATAATTACTCCCACTTTTGCGGAGATGTAATTATTAATTGTTAATTGTTCATTGTTCATTGCTCAAAACCTTGTTTAAATGGTTCTTAGCTTACAAGAGACCAACATAGTGGAGGGGTCCATGACCGGTCATTAACTCGATCAACAAGCCGAAAAACCCTAACATAGCTAATCTTCCGTTCCAAACCTCAGCAGCAGTAGTCAGTCCCCACTGCCAACGTTCTTGGGGATACATTTTCATGTTTTTCTTGGGATGGGTAATAGATTTAAAGGTGACGGGGGGTTCTTTGAGAGAATGGGTAACTAAGTCTGCTAACGCATCGATGAAAAGGGTATGGGTATTCAAAGCAGGAACTCTCAGAAAATTGGTAATTCCTGCTTCTTCGGCCACTTCACGGTATTCGATATCAATTTCTTGTAGGGTTTCGATATGTTCCGAAACAAAACTAATGGGAACCACTAATAAATTTTTGACTCCTTCTGCCCCAAGTTCTTGCAATGCTTCCTCTGTGTAGGGTTTTAACCATTCCACAGGGCCAACTCTACTTTGATAAGCTAAAGTATGAGCGTTGGGACGGCTGAGGGTTTTCATGATCAAACGGGTACAAGCTTCAATTTCTGCTTGATAGGGATCGCCAGCTTCTTCGACATAGCTTTGCGGAACTCCGTGGGCGCTAAAAAAGATATGAATGTCATCGGGGTTCGGACATTTATCCAATTCTTGGGCGATGAGGTCGGCCATCGCTTGTAAATAAAGGGGATGATCGTACCAGGATGGGATCAAAGTATATTCTATCTGTCGCAGCATGGGATCGGCTTCCCACATTTCTTCGAGTACCCGAAAACTAGAACCACTGGTACTGATAGAAAATTGAGGATAGAGAGGAAGAATGACTAATTTACGGAGGCGATCGCGTTTGATGCGGGCAATAGCTTCTTCGGTGAAAGGATACCAATAGCGCATTCCGATATAAATATCGGCTTTTTGACCAGTCTCAGCAAGTTTCTGTTCCAGGGCCTCTCCTTGCGCTTCTGTAATCTTCCGTAAAGGTGATCCTCCCCCAATTTGACGATAATTTTCTTGAGAGGTATTCACCCTTGCATTGGAAATGAACCAAGCTAAAGGTTTTTGTAGCCAAGGAAAAGGTAGTCTGATAATTTCTGGATCAGAAAATAGATTGAACAGGAAAGGGCGAACATCTTGTAATTGTTCTGGACCCCCTAAATTTAGTAATAAGACCCCAACGCGATCCATAATTTTTTATAGTTAATTAAGATTTTTTGATTCTTAGATAAGTGTAACAAGATTTGCACCCTTAATAACAGTTTTCAATGGGATTAATCAATATGTACTATCAGAGACGGGCAAACCTTGATGATGCTAAAGCCATCGCCCCTCTGTGGATGGCTTTTTTAGAGGAGCGATCGCAGCACGACCCTGGAATGGTTCTTAAGCCTGATTTTGATTTTGTCTCCTATGTCAAACAGAAGTTAGAATCTCCCTATATTTATGGGTTTATTTTGGAATATGGAGAACATAAAAAGATTGTGGGCTTTTTATTTGTTTATGTTCATGACGAAACCCCATCTTTAGACTATGACGGGGTAACGGATAGTCCTTTTCAACCTCGTCGTTTGGGTGGGGCGATCGGCTTATATGTTGAGGAAAAACATCGTCAACCCGATGCTATTTGCTTGTTAGTTGAAGGTGCGATCGCTTTGGCTCAAAAATTGAAAATTAGCGATATTGACCTATTAATTAGCATTGAACAAACAGGGGTTCATAAGTTACTAGAAAGGTTTGGCTTTAAAAAAGCTGCTATTCAATATACCCAACACTATGAAATAAAAGATAAAAATTTACCTCCTTTAAAGCCTCAGGTTTCTCAAAGCAGTAAATTTATTGTGATTAATATAAAAAGTGTTTACAGATCAATTATGAAAACCTTAGAGTGGGCAAATTAGGGACTTATCTAGACTACTGATAAACTAGAAACTTTGCTCACCTGACAAAACCTAGATTGTCCACTGTAGCTATATTTTACTCTGTAAATTTTAAGTAATATGATTGATCATTATCGTTTATTTAAGGAATTAATTTCCACTTTCTTTTTAGAGTTTATTGATTTATTTTTTCCTGAAGTTCTCACTTATTTGGAACAGGAGTCAATTACCTTTTTAGACAAAGAAGTATTTACCGATGTGACGGAAGGAGAGAAGTATGAAAGTGATTTAATTGCTAAGGTTGAATTTCAGGGAAAAGATGCTTATTTTTTGATTCATGTGGAAGCACAAGCAACGGCAAAAGCGCAATTTAATCGACGAATGTTTACTTATTTTGCCCGCTTTCATGAAAAATTTGCCTTACCTGTCTATCCTATTGTGATCTTTTCTTATGATAGTCCTAATAAAGAAGCAGACAAACAATATGAGGTAATATTTCCTGATTTTAAAGTCTTAGAATTTAATTATCAGGTGATTCAATTAAATCGTTTAAATTGGCGAGATTTTCTGAATCAATCTAACCCTGTTGCGTCTGCATTAATGGCGAAAATGAAGATTGATCCCAAAGATCGACCCAAAGTTAAAGCAGAATGTTTGAGGTTATTGGTAACTTTGAAATTAGACCCTGCGAGAATGCAATTGATTTCGGGGTTTGTGGACACTTATCTAACCTTAAATCGTTCAGAAGAAATACAATTTCAAACAGAAATTGATACATTTAGTCAACCAGTACAGGAGGATGTTATGGAATTTACTACCAGTTGGATGCGTCAAGGTCAAGTATCTCTTGTCATTCGTCAAATTAAACATAAATTTGGGGAGGTTAACTCAGCATTAGTTGAAAAAATTGAGAGTTTAAATAGTTCTCAGTTAGAAGATTTAGGAGAAGCTTTATTAGATTTCTCTACCATTGATGATTTAGTTAACTGGTTAAATGTTTGAGAATTTCAAACAGAAATTAGAAGAGATGTATATTAGCCATTAAATAAAATCAATGTAAATAGTTCATCAAGACAGAGGTTAAATTATGACTCAAGCAATGATTCAAGATACAGTTATTTTAAACAAGTTTCATCAACTAACACCTGAACAACAACAAATGCTCGATTTCATGGATTTTTTGTTATTTAAAAAGGAAATTAAAGATGATACAATTACTCAAATAAAATCTAAACCTGCTTTAGCCGGAACACAACCATTTGAATTTCTCGGAACTCCTGAAGAATCAGGGATTCCTGTTGATGAGTGGAATATGGAACATTTTCACTGAATTTGATAAATATTATTTTTATTTTTTATTAATTAAAAATCGGAGAAAAAAGATGATGAGATGAAGATTAAACAGAATTGTAGGGTGTATTAGTGTAGCGTAATACACCACAAAACTTATGATTGGTGTGTTACGGCATAAAAAGTAGAAAAATTACCCAAAAAATTATAGTTTTCCTAACGCACCCTACTTAATTTCTAACCAAACTCATTTAAGAAAAATACATCAAAATGAATACTAAATTAGCCATCGAACTATTAACCCAATCTTACAATAATTTAATTGCCTTTTTATATGGTTTAAGTTTATTAAATAATGAAACAGCTATTAACTCTTTAAAAAGTGCATTTGATGCTGCTTTTCAAGTATTTTTGGATGAATATGAGGAGTTAAGAAAAGATGTCTCGGTAACATCTTCTGAGATACAAACTATTGAAGAAAAGTTAACTATTGCTAATAAAATTTATCGGTTTGAACAGGAAAGGTTACAAAGGTTGATAGCAGATAAAGCTTCTTTAGTCAAGGAAATAGAGATATTTGAGGAACAAAAAGAATCTATTGAAAAGTTTTCTGATGAGGAAAAGTTAGTTATTAAAGCTAAGGTTGATGAGATTAAAGAAGATATTTCTGAGACAGAGGAAGAAATATCACAGCTTCGTCAAGATACCAATAGTAATGAGCAACAAATTGATGCTTTAAATAGAGAGTTAATTGCCCATATTTTACGGTTAGATACACAAAAGGAATTATTATCCTTGAGTAGGTTAGATACTGCTCAAAAATTCGAGTCAGTTAAGTTACAAATACAGCAGCAAACAGAGGATTTAGAAAGGTTAAATAATCAGGAGATTGTTGAACAGGAAACCATTGTTAATGATGCGAATCAAAAATTATTAGATTTACAAAGCGAGTTAGAAGGGTTACAAGCAACTGCAACATTAGCAGAGACAGCTTTAACTGATTTTGAAACTATTAATGCTTATTTATTAGCAGAAGATGTAACAGGGTTTTTAGATTGGAATATTGATGAAAATACCCCCGAAGTTATCAAGTTATGGCAACAATATTTAGCAGTAGAAGGGGAAGAAAAAATCTCAGAAAGGTTAACTTCTTTACAGTCTCAAGCAGCGTCAGAAGATGCGGTAACGGTTGCTTTAGAAGCGGATAGTATTGAAGGTTATGTTATTTTAGGTGCGGAGTTAGCAGAGGAAATTGAGAGTTTATCTGCTATTTGGTTAGAGAATTTACAAGAGTCTCATAAGTTGACGGTTGATGTCTGGAATTTATCGGAAAAACGTACCGAAGCAGTTAATGAATTAGAGAGTTATATAGAGGATAATTTAGCTGATCCGGAAGGGGAATATTTATTAGATAAAATTCAGTTACAAGAAGCGATCGCACGTCAAGAAGCGCAGGTTAATTATGCTGATGCTTTAGGGGAGTCTGTTGACAGTTTAGAAGAGGCGATCGCTGTTTTAAGCACTCAGCAACAACAGGTTAATTTATTATCTGAAAAAATAGAACATATTTCTACTTTAACTAGGTTAGAAGAAGAGTATGCTATCTTACAAGCAGTTAAAGACAAGTTAGCATCTGGCAAAAAAGATGATTATGAATCAGCAAAAGTTCAGATTATTAATCTTGCTAAATCTTTGTTAGAAAAAGTTAAAAATACTCCTAATTTACAAGGATATGCACAACAGTTAGAACAATATCTTACTAACGCACTTCAACCACCTGTTGATCAAGTTAAAGATAAGATTTATGGACTTGAGACCTTTAACCAAGCCCAATTTGCTTATAACAGTTTTGGGATTAATCATACTTGGGGGAATCAAAATGCTGTACCTCGCTTTTTAGCCGACGTAAATGGAGATGGTAAAGCCGATATTGTTGGTTTTGCTAGTGGTGGTGTGGTGACAGCTTTAGCTAAAGGGGATGGCACTTTTCACCAAGCCCAATTTGCTTATAACGGTTTTGGGATTAATCATACTTGGGGGAATCAAAATATGGAGTCGGAGTTAATAATTATAGATATGAAACAGGAGATTTTAATGGAGATGGCAAAACAGACTTAGTTCATTTTGATGTTAATAATTATGTTCATCTTTGGCATTCTAATGGAGATGGAAGTTTCAGTATTAAGAGTTTTACTCCTGGTCCCGAATTTCTCACAAAATCTGCGATCGCCAAACACAGAAGCCTTACAGGAAGTGGGTTTGAACAGAGCGATCGCAGATTTCCCCAACCAACAGTCTGTTGTCAGATTTTAAGTTAAAATCAACCCGAATTAGACAAAGATGAAAAGATAAATCAATCACTCATTTTTCCAAAAAAATTATTAATAAAATCTCTAATAGTACTAGATTGTTAGAATAAAATATGCTATAATTTAATTATTAAAGCAATTTACCTTAAACTGATTTAATGAGTCCCAGTTATCCCCGAACCCCTCGTCAAGTAATCAACTTTAGTAAACAGAAAGGAAAAGAAATAATCGCTAATTTTGATGGGGGACTAATCACTTCAGATGCGGGGATTGTCTGGATAGCTGAGTTGGATAAAAAACTGGGAATTACGGAGAAGTTTGGTAACTGTTTTCAAGATCATCGTCATCAATCTTATGTAGATCATTCCGTTCATGAGTTATTAGCACAAAGGCTTTATGGAATTATTTTAGGCTATGAAGATGTCAATGACCATGATAAATTACGTCACGATCCTGCCCTTGAGATCGCTTTAGAAAAGCTTAATGAACTTGAAGATAAAAAGGGATGGTTAGCTGGAAAAAGTACAATTAATAGATTGGAATATTGTCCTGAGACTATTCTCGACCAAAAAACGAGTCTTTATCATAAAATAGAACCCAACTTTGAAGCCATTGAAAAATCTTTTGTCGAATTTTGTTTAGAGTCTTATAAAAAACCTCCCTTAAGTATTATATTAGATATGGATGTCACGGATGACCAAGTACATGGTAATCAAGAAGGGGCATTTTTTAATAGTTATTATCACGGAGTATGTTATGCTCCTTTACATATTTTCTGTGGGCATCATTTATTAGTTGCTAAACTTCGTTCATCTAATGTAGATCCAGCCGATGGAGCCTTAGACGAATTACAAAGAATTATCGGACTAATTAGAGAAAAATGGTCAGAGACTCATATCCTAGTTAGGGGTGATAGTGCCTATGCCCGTGAAGAAATCTTCTATTTTTGTGAAAATCAGCCTTTAGTTGATTATGTTATAGCTATGGGAACAAATGGCGTTATTAAGTTACGAGCGGATGATGTAATTGAAAAAGCCAAACATGAATATGAAAAAAAACTAGCTCCAATAACTGAATTAATGGATAGTTTGTTTCAGAAAAAAGAAGATTTAGAAGAAGTTAAAAAAATTAGTACCAATTTCTACTTGGTATCGCTCTATTCGTTATAAAACAGAAAAGTCATGGAGTTGTCAAAGAAGAGTAGTGACAAAAGTTTGTTATGGAAGTGATGGCTTAAAAATGCGCCATGTGGTGACATCTTTGCCCGCTTCAAAAAATTCCACCCTCAAAACTTTATACAAAAAAAATACTGTCCGAGAGGCGAGATGGAAAATCGGATTAAAGAACAACAATTAGACTTGTTAGCTGATAGAACTTCAACTCAAACATTTCAAAGTAATCAACTAAGATTATGGATACATTCCTGGGCTTATGTTCTCATAAATGCTTTTCGTCAACACTGTTTAAAAAAAACTTCATTGGCTAAAGCAACTGTGGGAAGAATACGTCTAAATCTTCTTAAGTTGGGAGCCAGAATAAAGATTAGTTTGTAGAAGAATTATTATCGCTATAGCTAGTGCTTGTCCTTATCAAGATATTTTGTCTATTGCTAACAAAAGAATTAAAACTATTCCTAATACTGGATAAGTAGAATAAGTTGTTTTTTAAAAAAGATATCTATCATAAGTTGTTGACTGACTGATACTTTCATTTAGTCTTATTTATCGTGGAGAAAATCAAAAGTTAATATAATTATTCCCTCTTAAACTCAATTTTTGGATAATCAAAGTCAATTTTTTTATTCATCTATATTCAAAATTTCTATTAGTCCTAAAAATTATCATTTTTCATCTCTGGATTGGGGCTTTCAAATTAATTTGTGAGAAATCCGGGCAATCCATTCTCTGAGTAGACTTGACCAGGAACTATCTTTGCTTCAATTAATGTGGATGCCATTTTAGACTCCTTTTTATGATTGATAATCGTTAACAATTGACAACCATACATTGTAATTAAAGATAATCTATTTTTCTTTAGATTATCTTTAAATTTATTAAATTATAGGACCTATATTAATATTTTGCTCCCCACACTTCCATAAGGGTACAAACTTTGCTGATTGTATACTGGGATACTTATCGGCGTTGACATATCAAATAATTTTGATATAACGTTAATATATCAAATAATTTTGATATGTTCTATGACCACTCGTACTCGCATTAATCCCAAAGCTGTAAAAGCAGGGGGAAGTCTCAACATTTTTGAAAAATACCTAACCTTGTGGGTATTTTGTCTGTATTATTGTCGGTATTGTGTTAGAAGAAGTTTTCCTAGTGTGGCCGAGACATTAGACGCAATGAGTGTTTATAATGTCTCCATTCCTATTGCTATTTGCTTATTTTTCATGATGTATCCCATCATGGTAAAAATTGATTTTTCTCAAGCAGTGCAAGCAGCAAAAACGCCAAAACCTGTTATCTTAACTTTGGTCATTAATTGGTTAATTAAACCGTTTACAATGGTGGTGTTTGCTCAGTTTTTTCTAGGTTATTTGTTTGCACCAATGTTAAGTGCAACAGAGATAATTAGAGGTTCGGAAGTTACCTTAGCAAACTCTTATATTGCTGGTTGTATTTTATTAGGAATTGCACCTTGTACCGCTATGGTACTGATGTGGGGCTATCTTTCTTTATAGTAATCAAGGTCATACTTTGGTGATGGTTGCGGTTAACTCATTAGCGATGTTATTTCTTTATGCACCGCTAGGAAAATGGCTACTTTCTGCTAACAATTTAGTAGTTCCCTGGCAAACCATTGTTTTCTCAGTGTTAATCTATGTTGGTTTACCGTTAGCGGTTGGAATTTATAGCCGTTATTGGATTTTTAAACATAAAGGAAAAGAGTGGTTTGAGCGTAAATTCTTGCACTATCTAAGTCCTATTTCTGTCACTGCTTTATTACTAACATTGGTCTTGCTTTTCGCATTCAAAGGAGAATTAATTGTTAATAATCCTCTGCACATTCTCTTAATTGCGCTTCCCCTATTTATTCAGACTAACTTTATCTTTTTAATTGCCTATGTTGCTGGTTTAAAACTAAACTTAACCTACGAAGATGCAGCCCCGGCGGCATTAATTGGTGCCAGTAATCATTTTGAGGTTGCGATTGCTACAGCAGTCATGTTATTTGGGTTAAATTCTGGGGCAGCTTTAGCAACAGTTGTGGGAGTTTTGATTGAAGTTCCTGTGATGTTAATGTTAGTTGAAGTCTGTAAAAAAACCGCTGATAGGTTTCGTAGAAATCCAGAGATAGCAACGTTACTAGATCCCCATTGTATTGATTCTTTGCACTAGAAATAAGTAACAACTTCCATGAGTAATTTTGAACATAAACCCCGTATTTTATTTTTGCACGGTTCATTAAGAGAGCGTTCTTATAGTCGCTTATTAGCGGAAGAAGCAGCAATAATTATTGAAGAAATGGGGCAGAAGTTAAATTTTTTCATCCCCATGACTTACCCTTGAGGGGACAAGTGGAAGAGTCTCATCCTAAAGTACAAGAACTAAGAGAACTAAGTCAATGGTCAGAAGGACAAGTTTGGTCATCTCCAGAAATGCACGGTAATGTAACGGGGATATTAAAGAATCAAATTGATTGGATACCCTTAAATATTGGTTCTGTTCGTCCCACACAAGGAAAAACCTTAGCTGTGATGCAAGTAAGTGGGGGTTCTCAATCTTTTAATGCGGTTAACACCCTGAGAATTTTGGGGCGATGGATGAGAATGTTTACTATTCCTAATCAATCCTCAGTTGCTAAAGCTTATCAGGAATTTCATGAAGACGGAACTATGAAAGACTCTGCTTATCGTGACCGAGTTATTGATGTCATGGAGGAATTATATAAATTTACTTTATTGTTAAGAGATAAGGTAGATTATCTAACAGATCGTTATAGTGAACGTCAAGAGAAACAACTAAAATTAAAGGAAAAATCATGAAAAAAGTTATGTTTGTTTGTAAACGTAACTCTTGCCGTTCCCAGATGGCAGAAGGGTTCGCTAAGACTTTAGGAAAGGGCAAAATTGAAGTCACCAGTTCAGGTTTACAAGCAAGTCGAGTTCATCCAGTTGCTATTCAAGTTATGGAGGAAATAGGAATTAATATTACTGATCAAACTTCCGATGGTTTAAGTGATTTTGATGCAGATAGTTATAATGCAGTGATTTCTTTGTGTGGTTGTGGGGTTAACTTACCTCAAGAATGGGTGTTAAGGGATATTTTTGAGGATTGGGAATTAGATGATCCCGATGGACAACCGATAGAAACATTTTACCGTGTTCGAGATGAAATTAAGGTAAAAGTTACGGAATTAATTAAGAAAATGGAACAATAAGACAGCTTTGAACATCAGGGTATTCGGTGGATTAGACCAAAAACTTTTCTCCTCTTACTTCTGATTTGGTTGATAATGCTTAGCTATATTATCCCTATTTTCGATCCCACTGTAGAGAAATGGTCTGCACAAGCGCGTTTTTTGCGTTGGTTAACCTTTCTTTGGCTATCTCTCGGATTAATTACCTTATTTTCCGCTTCTTATCCCGTTGCTTTAGCAGAAACTGGCAACGGTTGGTATTATATGATCCGTCAAGCATTTGGATCTGGATCGGGTTACAAGGGTTCAATGTGATTGTGCGATCGCCCCTACAATACTTCATCAGATTAGCCCCTTTTGGTATTTATTTCTTTTTAGGGTTAATTTTAGCTACCTTAGTTCCAGGGTTAGGGCACGAAGTTTATGGGGCCACCCGTTGGATTAAACTAGGCCCTGTTTTAGTCCAACCCTCAGAACTGATGAAACCTTGTTTAGTAATACAAAGTGCCTATATTTTTGGCTTTTGGGAACGTCATCCTTGGCGAGTGAGACTGCAATGGGTGGGAATTTTTGGGGTAATTTTAGCCTGTATTTTATTACAACCCAATTTAAGTACCACTGCTTTATGTGGCATGAGTTTATGGTTAATTGCATTAGCTTCGGGTATTCCTTCCATGTATTTAACCACCACTGCTTTAGGAGGTTTATTAACAGCTTTTGTCAGTATCAGTTTACGGGAGTATCAGCGTAAACGGATCACCGCTTTTCTCGATCCTTGGGCTGATCCTTTGGGTAACGGTTATCAGTTGGTACAAAGTTTAATGGCAGTGGGATCGGGGGGAACTTTTGGGGTTGGTTATGGCCAGTCTGTACAGAAACTGTTTTATCTACCCATTCAATACACTGATTTATTTTCTCTGTTTATGCCGAAGAATTTGGCTTTGTGGGTAGCATTATTTTACTGTTATTATTGTTTACCTATTCTACTTTTGCCTTGAGGGTTGCCGTTAACTGTTTGCATCGGGTGAAACGTTTAATTGCTATTGGTGTGATGGTGATGATGGTGGGACAAGCTTTGTTAAATATTGGTGTTGCGACGGGTGGTTTACCTACCACTGGTTTACCATTTCCCTTGTGGAGTTATGGGGGAAGTTCTACCTTAGCTAGTTTAACCTTAGCAGCCTTATTAATACGAGTGGCTAGAGAAAGCAATGAAGCAGACATTCTTCCCTTGAAAAAGACAGTTAAGGGTTAACAGTTAGGAGTTACCAGTTATCAGTTAACAGTTACCAGTTACCAGTTTTGAAAAAATAAATCATTACCGAGAGTTTTGTGCCTGTTTTAGGACAAAACTAGCTGTTTTTTCTAGATTGCCTTTTGCTTCACTATCTTGATCATTATTAATAAAGTAAGTCAGGCTAAAACTGAGCAATCCCACTAAAATTAAATAGAAGAGATAATGAAAGAATATCGTGAAATAATGATTATTATGGTCTAACATGGTCAACTCCCTCCTCAAAAAAAGCAAGGAAAATAAAGGTCATCTTAAAGTAACCTATTCTATTATCATCATAGCTCAGGTTATCAAACGATCGCCTTTTTATTCGTCGGAGAGGCGATCGCACTAAGTTGTAGGGTGTATTAGCGTAGCGTAATACACCAAAAACCAGGATTTTGGTGCGTTATGGCATAAAAAAATTATAGCAATTACTCAAAAAATTATAGTTTGCTAGAGCGCATTACTTTGACACTCCACTGCCTAAAGGCGAGTGGATTCTTGGTTCACTGACTCAACTTACCTTGACAGGTATTGCTACCAACCAAAACAGAGGTCGAATCTCCCCAAGCGTTTAGGTCTTCCGACCAGCTTCCGATATGCCCTATCGTAGCTTTTTTGAGTATATTTAATGCAGCCATTTTGTCTCTATCTTCAGAGTATCCACAGGAACAAACATGAGTTCTAACTGATAGAGATTTTTTAATTAGTTGTCCACAATTGAAGCATTCTTGACTAGTATATGCAGGATTAACGGCAATAGTTAACCTACCATATTTACCCCCAAAATACTCAATCCATTTTCTCAATTGTGACCAGCCAGTATCATTAATACTCTTGGCTAGTTTCTTGTTACGTACAAGGTTTTTGACTTTTAAATCTTCATAGGCTATCAAGTCGTTTGACTGAATTAAACGGAGTGCTAGTCTCTTAGCAAACTCTTCTCGCTGCCTACTTACTTTTAAATGTCCCTTGGCATACTTTATTCTAGCTTTTGTGTAGTTATTGGACTGCTTTTGTCCCTTCCTAAACTTTTTAGACTTTCTTCTATTGAGTTTATTAATACGTTTTTCTGCTTTACGATAATATTTAGGAGGTTCTACAACATTATTGTTGCTATCAGCATAAAGGTATCTTAACCCCATATCTAAACCTACACATTTTTTAGTAGGCTCTAATTGTGGGGTTATATCTCTAACATCAAGCTTCAATATTAACTGAACAAAATATCCATCAGCACGTCTAACTATTCTAACTCGTTGAATTTGCCACTCTTGGAAATAAAACAAATCTCGACTACCTATTAACTTTAACTCCCCTATATTTTTGCCATCAGTGAAAGTTATTCTCTTGGTGTCTCGATTAAGTTTCCACCCTGACTTTTTAAATTCAACAGAACGAGTACGCTTAGAATATTTTGGGTATCCTTTCTTTCCAGGAATATTATTTTTGCAGTTATTGTAGAATTTAAGAATTGCAGTCCAGGTTCTTTCGCAAGCTTGCTGACAAGCAGTAGAGTTGAGAGCTTTGACAAAAGGGTATTCAGTTCTTAATTGAGTGACATATTTATAGACATCCTTTTGACCCACACCTTTGTTATCTTCCCAGTATCTAAGGCATTTATTACGGACGAATTGAACCGTTTTAATTGCCTCATCAATGGCTTGATATTGGCGTTGTTTTCCTCTCAGCTTGTACTCAATGATAAACATCTTGCGTTGTCGACCTACTACGCAATCTATCATAACGCATCTAAGTCAGATTGACAACACCAATTTCACGCCATAAAAAGCCGTCCTAAAAGCGCACCGCCCCGTCTGAGGTTCCCTCAGACATAGGGACGGAGCAAGAAGGACGGGGCTTTAAACCCAGTTTTCCGGTAAGGTGGGCAGTGCATCGGCCTACGGGGTTGCAATTTTATCAACGTCCTAACCATAATGCGTAGTGCTATATAATGAATAAAAATCAAATTCTATAGCAATCAGGTTTCAGTTGTGAGAATTAATGTTGAAACTGATCCCCCCTAACCCCCCTTAATAAGGGAGAAACTCGATAATCCATAAATCATTACTGATTGCTATAGTAGTAATTAACTTCCCTCGCAATGACAATCAATAAATACTATTATTTCCCTACGGATAAATTAGTTTAGGTGTTTAATAGTGTTTGAATTACTTATACTAAAATCAAAATATTTGAATGGTTTATGACTTCTGAAAAGCCAGATAAGCCAGAAAAAGAAACATCATCAGATTCCTCTCACAAGAGCGATAAAACGCAGAAAAATTTATCAAAAGTCTCGGTAATTTATTGGCAGAAATACCCCAAAAAATCAGTCCAAGTTTTCATTCAGTGGATGCCATTAGGTGGTAGTAGTGTAACGTTTATTTCCGCTTTATTTGAACAAGAATAGTTTAGGCTGTTCTTACTTTTCCTGTTATGATAGTTACAGTAATTTGGGCTAACTATACAGAAAGTTTTTCTCAAGCGATTAGGAGAAGTCTTTAAAGAAAAAGGACGGCAAGATGTTGATAGTTTGATGTCTTGTCAAAAAAAATGTGGAAAGCTTTTACGGAAACCATTACCTGGCAATTAGCTGGAACTGATAAGAAATATCTAAAATGTCAAGGAAAGGAATGTTTACAATTAAAAACCGAAGGACTCAATACTTTTAAACCTAAATTAAGTGACGTTTTTGTTCCACTTGAATTAAGCGGTAATTTATTTCCCGATTCTCAAGGAAGACTTACTCCACCAGTGTTGCAAGGATTTAATTGGAGACGTAATTTAACTCAAAATGAGGATAGACAAAAGGATTTAAGTATTTGGTATATCCTACGAAAAGCACAACAAAATCCCCTTTATCGCTCCTTAGTAATTATTTCAAAAGGAGGATATGGAAAAACTACTTTAGTTCGTCATATTACCTATATTTATACAACTAATAATCTCTATGAACAAAAAGCTTATAATGCTCCAAAATTATTACCTGTGTTGCTTTATCTAAGAAAATGGCAAGACTTAATTGCTTATGAAAAAGCACCCGATTTACCAACTCTGATTGAAAAGCATCATCTTCCTAGTCTTGCTGGTGGAGACAGTCTTAAATCACCTCCTAATTGGGCTAAAAATCATTTAGATGATGGTACAATGCTAGTTATGTTGGATGGTTTTGATGAAGTGAAAGAAAGAAGAATGGCAAAAATCCGTCAGTGAATGGATTAGTCAACAACTCAAGAAGTATTCTAATTCTTTTTTTATTTTGACCTCTCGTCCCGCTGGTTATCATCAATATCAAGGAGAAAATAAACCCCAAACTCCTTTATTTGTCAAACCTCTAAATGAAGACCTACAAAACCGTTTTATTGAAAAATGGTATTTAAGTTGGGAAGGCCATATTAGTCAAGAACTAGACCCCAATGAAGCGCAACGAAAGGCTGCTCATTTAAGTCAACAACTTAAACCTATTGAAAATGAAATTAACCCTTTAAGTGACTTTGCAACAATTCCTCTTCTTCTTAATATGATTGTTAATTTAGATGCTAATTATCCACAAAAAAATTACCATCTAGACGGACTGATTTGTTTCTTTCTATTGTTCGCTTACAACTAGGAAATAGACCCCTAGCTAAACAAGTAGAAATGCCCTTAGAACCAGGAGAAAGTCAACAAGTTTTACAGCAATTGGCGTTATTGATGATGGAGGAAAATCAAACAAAAATTGAACCTGATTTACGGCTTGAAAATTTAACAAACTATCTTGCTTGTATCGATGAATCAGTTTCTGCTACAAACTTTCTCAAAAAAATTGAAGAAGTAAGTGAATTGCTCGTGAAAATTGATGATCAATACGAATTTGCTCATAAAAATTTTCAAGAGTATTTAGCAGCGGCTGAAATTAAACGAACTAAGCAAGAACAAATACTATACGCCAATTATCAAGAACAATGGTGGCAAGATACTATTCTTCTTTATGCTGCACAACTGAAAAATCCTACTGACTTTATTCGTTATTTATTAAATCTGAACACCAATTCTGCTACTCAGTTAGCTTATCAGTGTTTCCGAGAAACTACTCGTCAACTTAACCCCGAAGTAGAAGTCAAAGTCAAATTAAAGTCCCTCTCTACCGCAGTAAAAAATGCCCTTTACCAAAAAATAGAACAACTCCTCAAAAATCAGCAATTCAAAGACGCTGACTATGAAACCTATCGCGTAATGATTGAAACCGTTGGGAAAGAGGAAGGAGAATCTTTTGATACCAAAGATTTTGATACTTTCCCCTGTGACGACTTACGCACCCTTGATCAACTGTGGGTTAAATACAGCAAGGGAAAATTTGGTTTCAGCGCCCAGAAAAAAATCTATATGGATGAACTTGGTGGAACAAGAGACTATAATAAAGAAATCTGGGACAAGTTTTGCGATCGCATCGGTTGGAGAAAAGGACGGTGGTATGTGAATTACAGTGACCTTATCTTTGAATTACAAGATTCTACACCAGTGGGACACCTCCCTCTAATTGGTGGATAGGTGGGGGGTGCTGGACGTGGTTCTTGTCTCTCACGCAAAGACTTGTAAACTGTAATATATCCCCACACGCTTCGCAAAGGCAAAAGTAAAAAGGCAAAAGGCAAAAATTAATTCTTTCTTAAATTAGATAGTCAATAACTTCTTGATTAGATAATTTAATTAAGCGATCGCCTTGACCATCTTTCCCCCAAATTCTCACCTTTTTGGCTACTATATTGACCGTATTATTTTGGTTAGTTAATAAGGTCACATTCCGATCATCTGAAGCTTTAATCATCCCCAATAAACTATCAGTTTTCTGGGCAAATTGTAAAGCCTGTGTACCAATATCACCCAGTTTTGTCATGCGTAACCCTGTAATATTTAATCGTTTAGCATAGCCTAATTTAGACACTAATAAAACTGTCTTATTTTCATCCAGGGTAACACAACTAATAATGTTTTCCCCATAGCGTAACTTTAATGCTTGATTTCCTTGAGCATTGCGACCCATAATATGAATAACTTCATCAACAACAGGGAAGCGTAAAACTCGACCACTGGACATGGCTATCGCAACTTCTTCTCCTTCTTTTGTAGGAGAAATAAACTCAAGATAATCATTATCTTTCAGTTTAATTAAGACTAACCCTCGATTGGTTAAACCGTCTAATTCTGATAATTGAATGCGTTTGATTTTTCCTTGATTGGTCAATAATAATAAATCGTGATTTTCCTTGTTTCTAACACGAAGAAAACAGAGATAACTTTCTTACTATCCCGTTGTGCGCTTTTAGGTAATAAACTCAGTAAAGAAATTGGTTGAATATCAATGGGAGGAACATCAGCAACATTTACAGGATAGGCTTTGCCGATATCAGTTATAACAACAAACTGCTCCCTTTCTTGGATAGGTTCGCTGTAAATTGGTAAATGGTTATCAGGTATTTTATCGTCAGGCGATCGCCAATATTGTCCCTTGATAAGTCATTTCTAAGATGGCATTTTTGGGAGGAGTTTGGGGAGTAAAAGTTAAAGGGTTGAGTTACTGTTTCCGTTTGTTGGTTAGATTTTGATTCTACTTTATCTTTATTTGTACTTTTTCTTTGAGATGTTGAGGTTGTTGTTGATGAACTTTTTTGGGCAGTTGCTTGAACAATACGAGTACGTCTTGTATCCCCATATTTACGTTTGAGCGATCGCAGTTCTTTCTTTAAGACTTTTAGAAATTCTGGGCGATTATTTAACAGGGTTTCTAACTCATTAATTTTCCCTTCTAATTCATCGGATTCTGCCTGTAATTTCTGCCTTTCTAACCCCGTTAAACGACGCATAGGCATGGCTAAAATTGCGTTAGCTTGCGCCTCACTTAAATCAAATCTCTTTGAAACTGTACCTTAGCAGTAGTGCCATCGGCAGCATGACGTAAAATATCAATGGTGCGATCTAAATCATTGAGGGAAATTAATAATCCTTGCAAAAGATGTAAGCGGTTTTGACATTCTTGTAATTCATTATTGTATTGACGGGTTAAAGTATCTTCCCGAAATTTGAGGAATTCTTCTAATAGTTGACGAAGGGATAATTGACAGGGTTGATTATCAACCAAGGCTAACATAATCGCCCCAAAATTTTGTTGTAGGGCTGTTTTTTTATACAATTCCTTCAACACCGTTTTTGCCACAGCATCCCGTTTCAACTCGATCACCACTCGCATTCCCGTGCGATCGCTTTCGTCACGAATATCAGCAATACCGTCTAACCTACCATTGTTGACCAAATCGGCGATTTTTTCGATCCAAGCGGACTTATTCACCTGATAGGGCAATTCTGTGACAATGATAGCAGTTCTCTCCTTACGGCGTTTTTTGCCCACATCCATGCGTTGAATTTTCACCACCCCACGCACGGGAATAATACCTTTTCCGTGACGATACGCTTCTTCAATGCCTTGACTGTTAATAATTTCGCCCCCTGTGGGGAAATCGGGGCCAGGAATAATTTTCCATAGCTTTTCGTCGGATAACTCGGGATTATCGATTAAACCAATCAACCCATCCACCACTTCCCCTAAGTTATGAGGGGGTATATTGGTGGCCATTCCTACGGCGATCCCTGTACAACCATTAAGGAGTAAATTAGGTAATTGTGCTGGTAAAACAACGGGTTCTTGTTGAGAATTATCAAATTACTACTAAAATCAACGATCGCCTCGCTGATCTCTGTCAACATCGATTGATCGGCAATGGGAGATAGTCGAGTTTCAGTATAACGCATAGCTGCCGGAGGATCGTTATCTACCGAGCCAAAGTTACCATGGCCGGCCAAAAGAGGATAACGACTAGAAAAGTCTTGAACCATCCGTACTAGGGCATCATACACCGCTTGATCCCCGTGAGGATGGTATTTACCCAAGACATCCCCCACCACACGGGCGCATTTTCTGAAAGGGCGATCGGGGGTTAAACCTAACTCGTGCATGGCGTAGAGAATACGACGGTGAA
>Ga0064014_10018_pt1 | contig 115169 bp, 109 predicted proteins | sample CrowatWCoCulture_2_FD_61584 | JGI IMG/M metagenome (GOLD analysis project Ga0064014, IMG submission 61584) | Marine cyanobacteria communities from the University of California, Santa Cruz, USA, analyzing cyanobacterial DNA methylation -... | ecosystem: Host-associated > Microbial > Bacteria >...
ATCAAAAATTAGCGATTATTTCTTTTCCTTTCTGTTTACTAAAGTTGATTACTTGACGAGGGGTTCGGGGATGACTGGGACTCATTAAATCAGTTTAAGGTAAATTGCTTTAATAATTAAATTATAGCATATTTTATTCTAACAATCTAGTACTATTAGAGATTTTATTAATAATTTTTTTGGAAAAATGAGTGATTGATTTATCTTTTCATCTTTGTCTAATTCGGGTTGATTTTAACTTAAAATCTGACAACAGACTGTTTGGTTGGGGAAATCTGCGATCGCTCTGTTCAAACCCACTTCCTGTAAGGCTTCTGTGTTTGGCGATCGCAGATTTTGTGAGAAATTCGGGTAATCTATAGCTATGTTGTTTAGAAAAATTCTAAATTTTAAATAAACATCACTCTAAATTTGAATCTGACAATCTATCTATAAGGGGATTTTGCGTATATGGCTGATGAGGTGCTAATTAAAGTTGATAATGTTTCAAAAAAATTTTGTCGTGATCTCAAACGCTCTTTGTGGTATGGGGTTCAAGATATCATGTCAGAAGCCACTGCCCGTAAGTATGATCACGAACTTAGAGAAGACGAATTTTGGTCAGTCAATGATGTTTCTTTTGAGTTGCGTCGAGGGGAGTGTTTAGGGTTAATTGGACCAAATGGGGCTGGAAAAAGTACCCTCTTGAAAATACTCAATGGACTAATTAAACCCGACAGAGGAAGAATTGAACTTCGGGGGAGAATATCCGCACTAATTGAATTAAGTGCTGGATTTAACCCGATTTTAACAGGTAGAGAAAATATATATGGCAGGGGAGCCGTTTTAGGATTCACCAGTGCAGAGATTGACAAAAAACTAGATGCCATTATTGACTTTTCTGAGCTAGAAGAGTTTATTGATACACCAGTAGTCAATTATAGTTCTGGGATGAAAGTTCGTTTGGGGTTTGCTGTAGCATCCCAGATGGAACCCGATGTCCTTTTATTAGATGAAGTCTTAGCTGTTGGAGATGTGGGCTTTCGAGCTAAGTGTTTTAACAGTATCTATAAGATGATGGAAAATGCTGCAGTAGTTTTGGTCTCTCATAGTATGCCCCAAATTAACCGAGTTTGCTCTGATATTTTGGTTATGAATCATGGACAGCCTGTCTTTCAAGGAAAAGATGTACCTAAGGGAGTTGATAAATTTTATTCTTACTTTCAAGGAGAAGAAAAAGGTATTGTAACTGGGAGTGGTCGAGCAATTATTCATGAGATAGAATTAGAGAGCAATGGGGAAAAAGGTATTCAGGAAATCAATTATTTAGATGAATTAATACTTCATATTCATGCTACGATAGACCCTGATATTAAGTATCCCAGTGTAGGAGTTACAATTTTAGGTCAAGAGCTACAAAATATTGTACAGTCAAACTCGGCTTATCATGGGGTAGAAATTTGTAATTCAGGAGAAGAAAAGGACAGGATATTCTCATAGATGTTTTTCCAGAAATACTTTCTATCATACCTAATCTTAAGTTATATTTGATCGGACAAACCTGTTATGACAAAAATTGGACAAACTCTTTACTTAATAAAATTGCTTCTAATGATTGGGGAGAGCATGTGGAATATTTAGGTCCAAAAGAGAATGCTTTGGAGTTTATCTATGGAGCAGATGTTTTAGTCTTACCTTCAAGGGCAGAAGCGATGCCAAGAGTTATCTTAGAAGCAATGGCTTTAGGGACTCCTGTTATTGCTTCAGATGTAGATGGGGTATCAGAATTAATCGAAAATGGCAAATCAGGTTTTCTATTCTCCCCAACAGATACCCCTAGTCTTGTATCAGCTTTTCATGCTTGGAAAAATGAGTTGAATAATATTGATTGTATAATTGAAAATGCTCAACAGAAATACTGGGATAATTTTTCAAGAAAACAACAAATTCAACGCTATCAACAAGCAGTTAGTTATATGTTAGCTAATTGAGTTTATCCAAAACATTATATCATGAGAAACCCTATATTTTCTTTACCTATGGTTTACCTAATGAGTCCACAAAAAACTTTGCCATTAATAATATGAAACGTCAACTTAAGCAGAATAAAAACAGTAACTTATTTTTATCAACTGAAAGTAGACAAAAAATTCTTGAAAATCATGTTATCTTAGCAGAAGTATATTTTAAGCTACTAAAAGAATGAAATAGGATATGGTCAAAATTTTTCTCTTTATCGGTTCAATTTTAGCTGGTTTATCCGTGGCAGGAGGTGCATTTGCTAGTCACGCTTTGAAGGATAGACTAAGCGATCGCTTTCTAGAAATATTCGAGACAGGGACAAAATACCAAATGTATCACGCCTTAGCTTTGATTTTGGTGGCTTTACTGTTAAATAGCCAAGAAAATACCCCAATAACTATGGTTGGTGCAGGATATGCTTTTATTATCGGTATTTTAATATTTTCAGGCAGTCTTTATGCCCTTAGTTTAACAGGGATCAAATGGTTGGGGGCGATCGCTCCTATCGGTGGGGCGGCCTTGATCATAGGTTGGCTAAGTTTCGCGATCGCAGCTTGGGGGATAAAGTAAATTAAAATTACATATTTTTACGGTACTGTTCCCTCTAAGATGATAAACTGACCTATTAGGCACAAAAGTTTTGATATTCTATGGTCTAGGCAGTCCCAAAACTTGTTACTGTTGCCTGAGATCAGCAAAGTTATTTATTAGAGTCAGTATGAAAGTTATTGTTATCGGCGGTGACGGTTATTGTGGTTGGGCAACCGCCCTACATCTTTCCAACCAAGGGTATGACGTTGGTATTCTCGACAACTTAAGTCGACGTTATTGGGACTCTAAACTAGGAGTGGATACCCTAACCCCCATCGCCCCCATTCAAAAACGCATTAAACGTTGGCAAGAGTTGACAGGGAAAACCATTGACTTATTTGTGGGGGATATCACTGATTATAGTTTTTTAAGTCAAACTTTACGGCAGTTTGAACCAGAGGCCATCGTCCATTTTGGAGAACAACGATCGGCACCTTATTCTATGATCGATAGGGAACACGCGGTATTTACCCAGGTTAATAATGTGGTGGGAACCCTGAATATTCTCTACGCCATGAAAGAAGACTTCCCAGAAGCTCACCTCGTTAAACTGGGAACAATGGGAGAATATGGGACACCCAACATTGATATCGAAGAAGGGTACATTACCATTGAACACAATGGCCGCAAAGATACTTTACCCTATCCCAAACAACCCGGTAGTTTCTATCATTTGAGTAAAGTCCACGATAGTCATAATATCCATTTTGCTTGCAAAATTTGGGGGCTACGAGCCACTGATCTAAACCAAGGGGTGGTTTATGGGGTATTGACTGAAGAAACGGGTATGGATGAAATGCTCATTAACCGTCTAGACTATGATGGTGTCTTTGGTACGGCGTTGAACCGTTTCTGTATTCAAGCTGCGATCGGTCATCCTTTGACGGTGTATGGTAAAGGTGGACAAACCAGAGGCTTCTTGGATATTCGTGATACAGTACGCTGTATAGATATTGCCATTAAAAATCCTGCTGAAGAAGGAAAATTCCGTGTCTTTAACCAATTTACTGAACTATTCAGTATTAAAGACTTAGCTGAAATGGTACAAAAAGCGGGACAAGCGATCGGCTTAAAAGTGGAAATTGATAACTTAGATAACCCCAGGGTTGAATTAGATGAACACTATTTTAACGCTAAGAATACTAAGTTATTAGATTTAGGTTTACAACCCCATTATCTGTCTGATTCTCTTCTGGATTCTTTGTTAAATTTCGCTGAAAAATACAAAGGAAGGGTTGACAAAGAGCAGATTTTACCTACAGTTTCTTGGCATCGGAAATAATTGCTTATTCAGTTATGGGGTGGTCATTTACCCACCTCATAACTGAATTTCATCAAAGTAGCAAATGACACTAACTCTATACAATACCTTAACCCGCAAAAAAGAACCTTTCACCACCATTGAACAAAGAAAAGAAGCCAGAAAAAATAAGAATTTTGCTGAAAGCGATCGCATTCGAGATCAGTTAAAAGAACAAGGTATTATATTAGTGGATCAACCTGGAGGGGTGACAACTTGGCACCGTAGTTAGGGGAGACTGGGTGACTGGGGGACGGGGAGACTGGGGAGTGTGGGAAGAAATTTATTGTTTTTGAGTTGATTAGGATTGAACTTTTTATGAATAATTATCAGCAGTTATTAAGCATTCAGACAAGAGGAAAAGATTTTCATCGTCTTACCCGTGACGTTGAAAATGTTGTTAGTAAATCAGGAATTTCAACGGGTTTATGTACTATTTTTGTGCGCCATACTTCCGCTTCTTTACTTATTCAAGAAAATGCTGATCCCGATGTTTTAGTAGACTTAGCAAACTTCTTTTCTAAGCTAGTCCCTGAAGATTCTAAACTGTATATTCATAGTGCCGAAGGTGATGACGATATGCCGGCTCATATTCGTTCTATGTTAACAAAAACTTCGGAACAAATACCTGTTTCTAATGGTAGATTAGTGTTAGGAACTTGGCAAGGTATTTATCTCTGGGAACACCGTCAACGTAGTCATCACCGAGAGATTGTTATTCATATTAATGGTGACTGAGCGGCGATCGCATAATACCATTGCAAATGTCGCATAAAAAAATTGTATTTCAAAATAATTTATTTAAGTTTTTATACAAATCATACCGTTTTGGGAGTGTCAAAAGTTATGATGAGGAACTACGCGATCGCCTGTTTTTGCAACACTACCCATATTTTAGATGGGTTTACCCTGTACTCAAACGCCGAAATATAAACGTAATTGCTCCCCGCTGATATTACGCACTTTGGCAATAATTTTGTTATCAACTTTAATTAGGGTTTTGCTTTTATTCAGCAAACCCTAAGTAAACGTATATTCGTTATCAACATCACTAGTATCAAGATTACCAATGACTGCACCTGTTGCATTTTCATTGACTGATTCATTATCTAACCCAGATTCCGCACTTCAAAATGTAGTATAAAAAAATACATAGTTTTAAAAAGTCCGAAAATCATACCTGGGCAAGAATATTTCTCTTTTCATTAAATTTTTAGGAAAAATAATCAAATTAAGAAGATTTATACTCATTGAAAACTTAGCAAGACTCAGCACAAACGAAGGAGAGTTTCCTCTTCTCATTTGATATCATTAGACTCTTATTCTTTTATTATTTTTGCTTTATCCAATTCAATTTATAGATAATATCTTTGACAAGATGCAGGTAATAAACTCAATATAAAACGCCTTTCTTCTGTTAAATTGACAATTTGTTTAACTCCGTTTAAAATCACATAATGAATACCTTGAAAACATTGAAATATCCACCTCAAAGTCGGACGCAATGTTACTTTCCCTACTTGATTATTTATTCCTTTTTTGACTCTTTTTAAACAATTTCTTAATTCTCTTTGCCCCAAGTTATAAATCAACAAACACAAAGACATTAAAAATAACATTGTTTCTATTCTTTCTGGTTTTTCAACGAAGAAACTATCAGTAAAAAATAAGGGATCTTTCAAAAATCGAAATCCTCTTTCCGTAGATTGCTGGTTTTTATAAGTTATCAGAATTTCACTAGCTTCTAATTTATTTTCCTCTACTAAGTTAGTTGCTAAAATAAATTTTCCTGCTTTTTTAGTCTTTCTACTTATCTCTTCATCTTTTTTGATGATCAGACTAATCATTTTATAAATCTTTTCCTTTTTTTTCGAGTAAGTTTCAATCAGTTCAACTTCTTTTATTTCCAACAATCTCAATTTTTTATTAATAGCTTTTAATTTATATCGAGCAGCTTGAGGATGTTCAAATTCTTCAGATTGTATTTCTTTAAGAAATTTTCGGGATTTCTTCTCTTCTTGGGAAAGTTGTTTTTCTAGTTTTTCCAAATCACTTTTCTGTCTTTTTTCACTCAAGACTATTAACCAAGTTTGCTTGATTCCACCATAAGTAACAATTTCTTCTTTCCAGGTATAACTTTCTAAATTTAGGTCACTTCTTTTTTCTTTATCTTCATCTTTTACTTCTTCCACCTCTATATTTTGCACTAATTCTTTTGCTTTTTTTATGGTCATTGGAACTCTCGTTATCCATTTTAAATGTTGGATTATTTGGAGATTTTCTTGACCATATAAAGCACTATCACAAACCATGATACTATCAAACTTTATTTGCTTTTTGAATTCTACTAAAACTTTTCCAAATACAGCTTTATCAGATTCATTTCCATCTCCTGCTCTCACAAATAATGGAATATCTCCATCTTGGCTTGTTATTAAATCCAAGACACATTGTTTTAAGTCTGGTCTATGATCCCGAGAATATCCTTTCTTAATAAAAATTGGTCTTTCTTTAATAATTTTTTCTTCTTCCTGTTTCTCTTTATCTTCTTCCCTTTTATATTCTCCATCTAAATGAAATGATGTGGAATCTAAATGGGAGTATTTAAGGTCTATTTTAAATTTTTTAATTACTTCTAAAACTACTTCAATAAAAATATCATTTAGTCCATATTTATATAATTCATCCATTACTCTCCCAATTTTATCATCATTAAGGTAATCAGGTTTAATTCTTTCTCCTAACAATTTCTCAATGGCTTTATCTTGAAAAAACTGACTGAATAAATATAGAGGTCTTGAAACAAATCCTAGTCCATTGATTAAAATAGACTTAACTACTGTACCTGCTGAGATTTTTTCTCTAACATCTATTCCTAATTTATTATTAATTATTTTGACTATTCCTATTTCATCAATTAAACCAGCTACTATCCCTAAATGGTCTAAATTTTTAACTTGTATTTCTTCTAAATAACACATTTTTCGCTCTTTTTTTACAGAGGAAACAACTTAAACAATTATCCCACTTTTTTGTCTTCAAGAGCTTAAGCAATTATACTTAATTATTAACCCCAGGCTTGTAGTATTTAATGCTACTTTTTGAAGTGCGGAATCTGGGATCTAATGTAATATTGGTTGGAGATTCGTTGACATCATTTACACCAATGGTTATCTCTTCAAAATAAGAGCGATTACCACTATCTCTGACGGTAAGGTAAAATGTTATTTCAGATTCATTTTCAAAATCCAAAGCTTGACCTGCTTTAAGCTTTAATTGATTATTAGTTATTTCAAAACGGTTATCAGGAATAAAGCCATTACCATTTTTCTCCTTGGTATAAACTTGTAGATAGGTAAATGTTTCATTGTGATCTTCATCAACAACAGATAAATTGCTAATGACACCACCAATATTGTTTTCATCAATTGATAAATTATCAAAAAGAATATCTGTTGGAGCTTCATTTAGATTATAAATAAATACGGTTTCAGTGAATGAGACATCAGGGGTATTACCAATCCCTTGCTCATCAACTTCAATCGTCACATCAAAACGATTACCATTGACATTTTCTTCATAATCAAAGGTTTTACCATCTTTATTTCTAACCCAGATTCCGCACTTCAAAAAGTAGCATTAAATACTACAAGCCTGGGGTTAATAATTAAGTATAATTGCTTAAGTTGTTTCCTCTGTAAAAAAAGAGCGAAAAATGTCTTATTTAGAAGAAATACAAGTTAAAAATTTAGACCATTTAGGGATAGTAGCTGGTTTAATTGATGAAATAGGAATAGTCAAAATAATTAATAATAAATTAGGAATAGATGTTAGAGAAAAAATCTCAGCAGGTACAGTAGTTAAGTCTATTTTAATCAATGGACTAGGATTTGTTTCAAGACCTCTATATTTATTCAGTCAGTTTTTTCAAGATAAAGCCATTGAGAAATTGTTAGGAGAAAGAATTAAACCTGATTACCTTAATGATGATAAAATTGGGAGAGTAATGGATGAATTATATAAATATGGACTAAATGATATTTTTATTGAAGTAGTTTTAGAAGTAATTAAAAAATTTAAAATAGACCTTAAATACTCCCATTTAGATTCCACATCATTTCATTTAGATGGAGAATATAAAAGGGAAGAAGATAAAGAGAAACAGGAAGAAGAAAAAATTATTAAAGAAAGACCAATTTTTATTAAGAAAGGATATTCTCGGGATCATAGACCAGACTTAAAACAATGTGTCTTGGATTTAATAACAAGCCAAGATGGAGATATTCCATTATTTGTGAGAGTAGGAGATGGAAATGAATCTGATAAAGCTGTATTTGGAAAAGTTTTAGTAGAATTCAAAAAGCAAATAAAGTTTGATAGTATCATGGTTTGTGATAGTGCTTTATATGGTCAAGAAAATCTCCAAATAATCCAACATTTAAAATGGATAACGAGAGTTCCAATGACCATAAAAAAAGCAAAAGAATTAGTGCAAAATATAGAGGTGGAAGAAGTAAAAGATGAAGATAAAGAAAATAGAAGTGACCTAAATTTAGAAAGTTATACCTGGAAAGAAGAAATTGTTACTTATGGTGGAATCAAGCAAACTTGGTTAATAGTCTTGAGTGAAAAAAGACAGAAAAGTGATTTGGAAAAACTAGAAAAACAACTTTCCCAAGAAGAGAAGAAATCCCAAAAATTTCTTAAAGAAATACAATCTGAAGAATTTGAACATCCTCAAGCTGCTCGATATAAATTAAAAGCTATTAATAAAAAATTGAGATTGTTGGAAATAAAAGAAGTTGAACTGATTAAAACTTACTCGAAAAAAAAGGAAAAGATTTATAAAATGATTAGTCTGATCATCAAAAAAGATGAAGAGATAAGTAGAAAGACTAAAGAAGCAGGAAAATTTATTTTAGCAACTAACTTAGTAGAGGAAAATAAATTAGAAGCTAGTGAAATTCTGATAACTTATAAAAACCAGCAATCTACGGAAAGAGGATTTCGATTTTTGAAAGATCCCTTATTTTTTACTGATAGTTTCTTCGTTGAAAAACCAGAAAGAATAGAAACAATGTTATTTTTAATGTCTTTGTGTTTGTTGATTTATAACTTGGGGCAAAGAGAATTAAGAAATTGTTTAAAAAGAGTCAAAAAAGGAATAAATAATCAAGTAGGGAAAGTAACATTGCGTCCGACTTTGAGGTGGATATTTCAATGTTTTCAAGGTATTCATTATGTGATTTTAAACGGAGTTAAACAAATTGTCAATTTAACAGAAGAAAGGCGTTTTATATTGAGTTTATTACCTGCATCTTGTCAAAGATATTATCTATAAATTGAATTGGATAAAGCAAAAATAATAAAAGAATAAGAGTCTAATGATATCAAATGAGAAGAGGAACTCTCCTTCGTTTGTGCTGAGTCTTGCTAAGTTTTCAATGAGTATAAATCTTCTTAATTTGATTATTTTTCCTAAAAATTTAATGAAAAGAGAAATATTCTTGCCCAGGTATGATTTTCGGACTTTTTAAAACTATGTATTTTTTTTATACTACATTTTGAAGTGCGGAATCTGGGTTCAATTCTAGTGTTTTCTTTAATATTGATATTAGCGGTTGCATCCGCTTGCACTGAACCAATAAAAGCAGCAGGAACTGTTCCTAAACCACTAGATATATCGGACATTGCCTTTGTGAAATCGTTTGATGCGTTGTCGTCTGCTTGTTGTTGTCCTGTATAAAGGTTGGTAGAATTAGCTGTGCTTTGAATCGTAATATTATTCCCTTTTATCTCTGCACCATCGTTTAAATTAAAAGAGGTGTTTGAGTTAACAACAAAACCAAAATTCTCAATAAATTCTCTAGTTTGCCTAGTGGTAATGGTAATATTCCCAGGGTTATACTGAGAATTTGTATCCACGTGAGAAAATAATTCAGCATTATTATCAACAGTAACATTTACCCCCGTAAAGCTGAGATTACCTGACTGACCAACGGAAATGCCCCCTAAATGGTCGGTGCTTGTTCCAATATTCCGAGTTGAAACAGTAAAGTCAGAATTTACATTAATTGTTTCTGCGTTTACACTTAAATTTTTACCATTGGTGAAAATATTTTTATTAAAAGTAACTGTATCATTGCCACTTTCCGTATCAATAGTTAATCCATATCCTGATAAGGAGGTGGAAAAAGCGATTGTATCATCTCCTCGACCGGTTTTAATCACAATATTGCTTATTCCACTTAAAGATTGAGAAATAGATTCAGGCGGAGAAATAGATCCAGTCGGAGGAATAGATTTAAGGGTTATATTTCCGTTATTAATTCCAATGTTTAAGTTGTCCCTAAAATTGCCAAGGGTGCTAGTGAAAGTGACAGTATCTCCTACTACATTGGTAGAAAATTTTGTGGTTAAAAGTCCGGCAAAATCATTAACTGCGATCGCTTCTGTTTCAATCTCACCTATTTCATATTCTAAATCCCAATCTCCCCCTAAAAGACTATCCCCTGTTAAGTCATCTGATGCTTGTACATCTGCCCCTGTAATATCACTGATTTGTTGTAAAAATTCTTGTCCTTGTAGTTCGTTTCCTACATTACAACCATAAAGAAGAATATCTCCAGTGTCTCCTAAAGCATTACCCCATCCCGTTAAAGTATCACCATATTCTTCTAAATTTTCTGATGTTAGTGAAGTTGAGCCTATTTGCAGTAAATCGGTATTTCCATGACTATAAAGATGGATAGCTTCGAGGTTTTCTTGTTGTGACAAAAAGGCTGAAATATTATCTATTTCGTCATAAACGTAAATTTGATTATTATTTGCACTAAAATGGTTAGCTAAAGAAGCTAAACTGGAATCTATTAAAATGACCTCATTGGGATTGATAGAAAGACTATCGTTTTGTCCCGATAAAATACTGTGGTCATGGGAAGGGTTGTCAAACATCAGTGATTATTACGATTTTGTCAAATAAAGAGAGGATACAATCCTCCTTATTGGTTTGGGATATGGTACTTTAATAATAATTCAAAACTCAGGAAAATGCCATAATAGTAAGCTGACTGTGGAAGCTTAACGAAGTCAGAAGTTCCTCACTCCGTTCCGGCGCTATGGTCCAGAAGTTGTTGAAAGAAACAGAGATTTATGGTCCGCTTCAAAAACTATGAGCATTCAAAGGCGGGGTTTTAGAGACTGTTTGTAAGGGAGCATCCCATTTTTGCAAAAAACTTAATTCTTGGAGTTTGACGGGGAGATGGGGAGACGGGGAGACGGGGGGAAATTCATCAGATCAACTATTATCAGTAAAGGACAAGAAAGCAACTTTGGGATGCTCCCGTTTGTAAAGTAAATCTTAACAAAACTGTAGGGTGCATTACGCTACGCTAATGCACCAAAAAGCAAGTTTTCGGTGCATTACGGCACAAAAAAATTATAGGGTCAACAGCCGTTGACCCCTACTACCAAAAAAATATAGTTGTCCTAATGCACCCTACTTAATATTTTGTTTAGGAACAGTCTCTTAGACCCAACTATTTTCGATAAACCGGATTTAGTATAAAAACTTGAGCGGTTAACATTCAAGAACGCTTTTAGTATCAGAAATTCAGTTTTGTCTCAAGAAAAAAGTAGTCTCTTGAACAATAATCCAAGTCCGAATGTTGATATTAGGAAAAGGGAAGAAGGTTCATCAACTTGTGTACTAAAAGAAGTAACTGTTCCTGAATCGATAAATCTAACTGACATATCATCAAAGTTTTCTTCTTGAGAAGTCGTTAATAAAATTGTTTCCGTATTATCAGTTAAATTACTCTCAAAATCTAGTTATAAATCAAAAGAAAAATCAAAGTTACTAATAACAAAACCGCTTGAATTCCCGAAAATAAACCCTTCGTCTCCTGTATCTGAATAAGATGCAATAATATTATCGGACGAGTCTGTTGTCTGAAGATTTACGTTAGTATAATTATCGTTATTAAAATCAAAAGAACCTGATATTTTTCCTCCATCCTCAAACATTCCATTGACATTAAATGTCATTGCTGAAGTTTCTGGTACAACTGATAAGGTAAAAACTGTGCTAAGAAGCATCGAAGATGTAAGCATCAAAGGGATAGATTTCATCAGAAAAATGGTAAAGTTAAAACTGCTACACCTATAATATCCTAATTTTTTAGAGAATACATCAGAATAAATTCTAAATAATGATATAGCACTTCTCATACTTGTGAGGCTTCGCCGTGAGCGCGGCTCCGAACGGTACACAGTTTTCTAGTTTTAGGAGTTAGGAGTGATGAACATAATCTTGACCAGCTTTTGCACTAATATCAACTGTTGAAAAGTCAACCGTTACCACATCTTCTGCTGGTTTATCAAGATTAATGGTAAATGTAAGAGAATTACTATTATCAAGATTACGATTGAGTTCAACATCGTTTTAGATTTTGATGAGGAAGGTAAGTTAGTTGGAATTGATATTGATAACGCAAGTTTAACAGTTGATATCACTCGTTTGGAAGCGCAATCTTTACCTATTCAAGCAGTTCATTGAATTTGAGTATAATATAAAGTAGGGTGCATTAGGCTAACTATTTATTTTGATGATAAAATAGATTTGATTTCATGCCGTAATGCACCAGATTAACCTAAGATTATTAAGATACCCGTATGTCTTAATTCTAAAAAATTTCTTGAAGATTACAACTAAAATTAGGCAATAAAGGACTGGTTAATTGATCAGCATTGTATAAAGTCATTCCCTTTTTTAAGATACCCTGTTCACGACGATAAACCTCTATTAATTGTTGTTGACGATCAATAATCCAATATTCACAAACTCCATGAATTGAATATAATTTTAACTTTGTTTGTCTATCTCGTTTAATATCTTTTTCAGACGTAGATAAAACTTCTATTATTAATTCTGGTGCAACCGTAAGATGTCCAGATTTATCTGTAAATCGATTAAGCTTTTCATTACTAATCCAAATAACATCAGGAATCACTGCATCAGTTTCAGAAAAGATAATTCCTGGAGTCATAAAAGCTTTACCTAGCTGTTTTTTTCGTGACCAATTTCTTAATTCTGCATATATATTTCCAGCAATATCTTGATGATCTAAATGAGGTGCGCGAGTCACAAGTAATTCTCCATCAATGATTTCATAACGGTTGCTATTATCAGGTAATCCCTCTAAATCAGAAATTGTCCAACAAACTTGATCGGTGGTTATAGACTTCATAAACTAATTAGTCCTATTCAGAGTCCTATACTATTTTACAACAACATTTAATAATTTCTAATTTTCCTCGTTTTTGTTCTTTTGCTTGAATCTTAGTAAAGTAGGGTGCATTAGGCTAACTATTTATTTTGATGATAAAATAGATTTGATTTCATGCCGTAATGCACCAGTAAAGTAGGGTGCATTAGGCTAACTATTTATTTTGATGATAAAATAGACTTGATTTCATGCCGTAATGCACCAAATTTAACCAGTAAAGGTTTAGGTGTGTTACGCATTAGCTAACACACCCTACAATATTACTATTGAAAAATATATTTCTCTGTTAATTCAAGAAAGCTTAGAAAATAAAGACAAAAACAAATCAAAAACTTTAGAATATGAAGCATGGGAAGAAAAGTTAAATCAATTGATTAACCCTTCGATTGATGTTAATATTATATAATCACATGATCCTACTGTTATACAAGGGCAAAAATGAAACTAAATGTAATTTTAGAACCTAGCAATGAGGGAGGTTATACTGTTTATGTTCCATCCCTTCCTGGTTGTATTAGTGAAGGAGATAATATTGAAGACGCTTTAAACAACATTAAAGAAGCAATTGAACTTTATTTAGAATCAGAAACGACAGCTAAGTATTATAATTAATGTTGAAGCGATCTAAGTAATTCAATTTGAGTTAGGAGGACATTTTTGAAAACGACTCGCTATTTTGAAGAACAAGTCTTAATCAAAAGACCTTATCTTAAGCGAGAATGGTGTGAGCAAGCAATTCAAAACCCCATTATAAAAGTGGTTGAACCCAATGGAAGAATTCGCTACTGGTGCTATATTGAAGAGTTAGGTAAATATCTACGAGTGGTGACTTTAGACGATGGAGAAACCTTCATAATGCTTTTCCAGACCGAAATCTTAAGGTATAATTATGAAGTTTAACTATTATCCTGAAACCGATTCCCTTTATATTAGTTTATCTGATAAAAGTAGCGTTGATTCTCAAGAAATTGCCCCGAACATTGTTTTAGATTTTGATGAGGAGGGTAAGTTAGTTGGGATAGATATTGATCAGGCAAGTTTAACAGTTGATCTCACTCGTTTGGAAGCTCAATCTTTACCTATTCAAGCAGTTAATTGAATTTGAGTATAATATAAAGTAGGGTGCATTAGGCTAACTATTTATTTTGATGATAAAATAGATTTTATTTCATGCCGTAATGCACCGACGAACAATTAAAGCTTAGGTGTGTTACGCATTAGCTAACACACCCTACAATATTACTTAGGTATTAAACAAGCAATTGAACTTTATTTAGAATAACCTCATTCTCCTATTTACTGATATAGTTTATTTAACCAATTAATAAAAGCTTGGATAATTTCATTATCATATTTCAATACGTTAGCTGTTATTGATAGTCCCATTGGCCTTCCTGGTTCTTTTTGCCAAGCTAACCAAGTATGAATAAAAGCTTTGGATCTGTCATCTTTATTATAGCCATTAATTTCTAATTTTCCAAGTTCATCTAAAATTTCGTTAGCTTTATCTTTTAATTGATCATCATCAGGAATTAAATAAGCAACAAAATCTTCTAACTCTCCTATTAATTGATTATTTGGCATTATCCAAACCCCAATTTTAGGGAGTTCATTTTGTTCATAAATCCAACCTTCAGCGCCGGTATTTTTAGGAATATTATCATAACCTACTGACTTTAGCTTATCACTAATTCCTTGCCATCTTGCTTGTAAATCTTGATCAGCATCAACAACTATTCCTAATGTTTGCAAGTTAACGTCTTTCAAAATAATAGGTAAACTTAATAATAATGGTTCTACTCCTTGTGTTTTCCTTTTATCAGGACGTGGTATACAGAATGTTTCAGGTACATTATATTTTTCACACAATGCACAAATAACATGAAAATCATTCATTCCTTCTACTAAAAGTTGCTGTGGATGAGGTTTATTTCTTTTTGTCATTTAACGCACCTCAATATCTTGGTTAATAGCAATAGAAATCTCATCTGCTTTATATTCTACTGCCCTAAGTTTTCCGTATTTACTATCTAGTCTAAACAGTTTACCCACTGATTTATCTTCTATGTCTTCTAATGCTTCTTGATAAGCACAAATACAGTCCCAACTATGGGTAGTCGCAAAGATTTGTACATTTAATTCTTGTGCTGTTTTTATGAGTAAACGCCACATATCTGTTTGTGCTTTGTAGTGTAATCCTGTTTCTATTTCATCCACTAATAATACTCCATTTTCGCTTCTTATTATTAACATCCCTAAGATAAGTATTTTAGACATTCCTTGTCCCATACTGTTAATAGGAATATAATGATTCATGCCTTTAATTTTTAGAAAAGGAAATCTAGGAATTTGTTTAATAGGTAGATGTATTTTTTCTATATTAGTATCTATGATTTGTAAAGCTTCTATGATTTTCTCTTCTTTAGCTTCTAAAATAATAGAATCCCATAAGTCTTCAATTTTGTACTTGTGTTGGTGATCATTAAATAAGAAATTACAGTTACAAGGATAATGAAAAGCGTTTTTAATTTCATTATTAAATGCGAAATAATTATTTTTTATATTTTGGTATTTGACTTTAACACGATTATTAATACTGTTTTCCTCCGGTACATATTTATCAACTGAATGTGTTATATATTTTCTCAATTCTTGCTCTTTACCTATTTCTTCAAGAAACGAAATAGATAGATCACTGATTAAGGTATTATCGACATCAATATAGAGCCGAATAGTCGAGTGGATAGATTGCTCTTTCTCTGATGAAATTGATATTATATATGCTTTTTGGGTATCAAATTCATCAGGATATCCATAATATAAATTATTTAATATATAGTTGTCTTGAAAATGAGATATTTCTCTTCTATTATTACCTGTAAATTTATGAGTTCTTTCTTCTATCATTTCTCCCCTATGTTCTAAAATATCAACTAATGCTACTTTCTCATTTTTAGTTTTTGGTTGATTGACTAAAAGATAAATAGCTTCTAAAAAACTTGTTTTACCACTGTTATTATCACCAACAATTAAATTAAATTAACTTGTGCTAAACCATCAACATAAAAATCTTCAAAACAGCGATAATTTTTAATGCTTAAATCTCGTATCATTTTGTTTTCCTCCTTATAGTTATATAATTGATGATAAGTAAGGTGGACAAAATGCCCACCCCACAGGGTTATTTAGGAACGACAAAGTTAACTAATTTTCCAGGGACAACAATCACCTTTTTAACCTCTTTTCCTTCTAAGTTTCGTTTACCAATATCAGAGTCACGGGCTAATTTTTCTAACTCCTCTTTACTGGAATTAGCAGGGACTTGAATAGTTCCCCTTGTCTTACCCATAATTTGAATAACTAGGGTGATTTCATCTACTACTAAAGCATCGGGATCAAGCTCTGGCCAAGTTTGTAAATGTATTGAGTTTTCATGTCCCAAATTATGCCATAATTCCTCGGCAATATGAGGTGCAAAAGGTGCGAGTAAAATCAATAAGGTTCCGATTCCTTCTTGATAAACCCCAGAATTAATAGATTTAGCATCATTCAAGGTATTACTTAACTTCATCAACTCTGAAACTGCGGTATTAAATTGATAGTCTCCTTCTAAGTCTTCGGATATCTCTTTAATAGCAGTATGGATGGCACGTCTTAATCCTTTTTCTTCTTTGCTTAACTCCTTGTTACTAATAACTTCAGGCTGCTTTTCTGCATAACCATTGACCAAACGCCACACCCGATTTAAAAAGCGAAATTGTCCTTCAACATCCGCATCATCCCATTCTAAGTCTTTCTCTGGGGGTGCTTTAAATAAGATGAACATTCTGGCGGTATCTGCCCCATATTTTCCTAATACTGTTTTGGGATCAACCCCATTATATTTCGACTTAGACATCTTCTCATAAAACACCTCTAAATCATCTCCTGTATCGGGATCTTTGGGACTTTCAGGGTTAACTTTATCTACAGGAATATATTTACCTGTTTTAGTATTTTTGTAGGCCATTGCTTGTACCATTCCCTGTGTCAAAAGACGGTTAAAAGGTTCATCTACATTGACTAAACCTCTGTCTCGCAATACTTTAGTAAAAAAGCGAGAATATAAGAGGTGTAAAATAGCGTGTTCAATACCTCCCACATATTGATCCACACTCATCCAATCATTGGCTTTTTCTAACTTAAATGCTTCCTGATCATTGATAGCATCGGTGTATCTTAAATAGTACCAAGAGGAATCAATAAATGTGTCCATTGTATCTGTTTCACGCTTTGCAGGTCCACTACAATTAGGACAAGGAACATTGATCCAATCGTCCATTTTTGCCAAAGGGGAAGCCCCACGCCCTGTAAATTCGACATTTTCGGGCAATTTAACCGGTAAATCTGCATCAGGAACCGGAACCGTTCCACAGTTGGGACAATGCACCACCGGAATAGGACAACCCCAATAACGCTGCCGAGAAATCAACCAATCTCGCAAACGATACTGTATCCTTGCTTTCCCATAACCCTGTTTCTCAGCATAGTCAATAATAGCGGTTTTGACTTCTGTGGACTGCATTCCATCAAAATCACCAGAATTAACCATAATTCCAGGTTCGGTGTATGCTTCGGTTAACGTGGGGTTATTATCCTCAGAATTTTCAGGAACAATCACCACCTTGATCGGTAACTGTTTCTCTGTAGCAAACTTAAAGTCACGGGTATCGTGTGCAGGTACACCCATCACCGCACCAGTACCATATTCATACAATACATAATCCGCAATCAAAATGGGGATTTCTTCGCCGTTGAAGGGGTTAATAACAGTCCCTCCGGTCAATATACCCCGTTTGGGTTTATCCTCTGCTGTGCGTTCTATTTCGCTTTCGTTAGATACCTCTTCAATGAACGCATCAACTGCTGCTTTCTGTTGCGCAACAGTAACTTTTTGGGTCAAAGGATGTTCAGGGGCCAACACTACATAAGTCACTCCATAAACGGTGTCGGGACGGGTGGTAAAGACAGCTATTTTCTCATCACTATCCTTGACAGGAAACTCTAAGTATGCACCCACAGACTTCCCGATCCAGTTTTCCTGCATTAACTTAACCCGATCTGGCCATCCTGAGAGTTTATCCAAGTCGGTTAATAACTGTTCTGCATAGTCCGTAATTTTCAAGAACCACTGACGCAACAGTTTCCGTTCTACTTTAGCACCCGATCGCCAGGAATACCCTTCGCTGTCCACCTGTTCGTTAGCTAACACGGTTTGATCGATGGGGTCCCAGTTAACTGCTGCTTCCTTCTGATAAGCTAACCCTGATTGATAAAATTGCAAGAATAACCATTGCGTCCATTTGTAATAGTCGGGGAAACAGGTTGCCACTTCTCGGTCCCAGTCGATAGACAGTCCCAAAGTTTGCAACTGTTGCCTCATTTGGGCAATATTTTGCTTAGTCCAGTCTGCGGGGGGAATATTGCGATCGATGGCTGCATTTTCCGCCGGAAGTCCGAACGCATCCCACCCCATAGGATGTAAGACTCGGTATCCTTGCAATCTTTTGAGACGGGCGATCACATCTGTAATAACATAGTTGCGAACATGGCCCATGTGTAGGTTTCCGGATGGGTAGGGAAACATGGATAAGGCGTAAAATTTGGGTTTATCACTGTTTTCTGGGGTCTTGTCTAACCCCTGCTTAACCCACTGCTGTTGCCATTTTTGTTCGATCGCTGCTGCGTTATATTGGGACTCCACGAATGTTTACTCCACTGCTATTTTCATAATTAATTATCCCTGATCTCATTCAGTTATCGGTTATCGGTTATCAGTGAGCAGTTTTTTGTATTCGAGAGGCGATCGCCTTATTGATCAGAAATAACGGTGATCTCTTTTCTTAATTTATGTTATACTACATACATAAAACATTTTTTAAAGAGTTAATAGATATTATGAAGATACAGAAAACAGAATCCTCAACATTTGAACTAATCGATCCTCAAATTGAAGATAAGGTTATATATTTTGGTGAATCTGTTATTAAGATTTTAAGAGAAGAAGGAAAGTTAGAGAAAGAGATTAACGAATCCTCTTTAGATGAATGGGATATTAAGTGTTTAAGAGAAGAAGGAAAGTTAAACAAAGATATTTATGAGTTAGCAGGAATAGGAAAATTTCATTTTAAGCTTGATCAAGATTGTAAAATATGGACAATACTTGAATCAAGTCATAGTCTAATTGAGGGAGAGAATGATTATGTTTGTTATTACTCTAACATAGGATTTTTTGAGCATTATAATAAAGAAGAGAACAGTATCATTTGTTCTTATTCCCCTGAATATAAGAAACTCAAAAAAATCCTAAATGATGTATATAAAAATTTAATTGAGGCTAAATATTATATAAATGTATCTAAAAAGTTAATGACTGAAAAATATAAAAATCCCCAAAAATTATATAATGCTGATTATTTTTGGTCAATGACAATAATAGCATTTAGAAAACTAGGTATTTTATTATTAGCTACAGTTTACGATAATGATAAAAATAGTATCAGTTTAAATAAGCTTTTAAATATTATTTCTTCTATAAACGGTAAAAAATTATTATCTCATTTTTCAGATTTAGACCAAAAAGAATTAGACAGAGATAAGGAATATTTAGACAAAAATGAAAATGAATTATTACAAAAAATATTTAATCAAAGAGATAAAGCTTTAGCACATCATGATAAAGATGAGTTGTTTAAACTTGAGACAATACTCAATATAAAGAGAAGAAATGAGACTAATAAATCTATTATGGATACACTCGACTCTAGCTTAGAAAAACCATCGGAAAAAACACAAAAATTAATGCAAAGATTAAATACACAAGAATCAAATCAATTAATTGATAAAGGAATAGAGATATGTAATAAGTATAGTAATATTATTAATTATGATCTACCAGATTATAATATTCCCGAAGATTATCATAATTTACTAAACTACAAAAATATCAGTTATTTGATTATATCTTTCTTACTTATCTTGATTATTATACTTACAATATTTTCCTTTTTGAATTAAGGTGGATACTGTATTTTATATATTAATGTGTTAGTTATGAGGGCATAATATTATTATGCCCCTACGGTAATTATGATGTTTCGTAGGGGTTTAACACTGTTAAATTCAATATATTAAGATCACTCTTTAGTTTGATTCCTCTGTATTCAAAGATGAATTAAGTTGCTCAATTTCTTGTAAATTTAATCCCGTTAGTTTAACAATATCCTCCATATTCATGCTGTTTCTAAGCATATTTAAAGCAATATTTTGGATAGCTTGTTTTTCGCCTTTAACTTCACCTTCATGGAAAATTTCTTGATACATAACTGATTCCTTCATGATATCGCTCCTAAGAATTCGTTTAATACTGTCTTGATCTAATTTTAACCCAGATAAAATGGCTGTGGATGCACTGATATCACTTTGCTGTTGTTTATTGGGCATACTATCAATAATAGCAGCAATTTGGGTTAAGGTTTCTCTAGGGTTATCTGTACGAGTTAGTACAGCGAAAGGTAATAAACCTGAGTTATTCAGAAAACTATCTGTTGCTTGTTCCCAAAGACGAATAACATTAAATTGATGGCGTAAATTCGTCAATTCAAAGGTATTTTGATACACTAATTCTGAATTACTAGGTTTCAAATAGATCACCACTTGATACATTTCCTTGTTAGGATAGCGACGATAAACCCGTAAACGATAGTCAGCCATTCTAAAAGGTATGTCTTCATCGGGTGAGGTTTGAAACTCAATATGTAAGACAATATCATCTGATTGCAAAAAGATTAAAGAATCTGCTCTAATAGGATTTAAAGATAGTTCTGTGGGTTTTAATTCTGTGAGTTCAATGGGTTCATTTAATAACCAGTTAGCAAAGTCACGGCTAAATCTTTCTGCTAAGAATTTACAAACGTTATCATACATCAGCAACAAGAATAATTGAACAATATTAGAGTATAATAATATTATAATCTGATGGTAATTATAATGTTTTGTAGAAGTTTAACACTGTGTTTTACCCAATTTCGATAAGTAGTTAAGTAGAAATGCAGTAATCAGCTATTTTCTATCAACCCAATAATTAGGTTGACGTTGAAGGTGCATAATAGCAATAATAAAAATCTCTGTTTCTTTTAATTGATATATAACACCATAGGGAAAAGTCAAGACTCGACATTTATGAGTATTTTTTGATAGTTGTGGCCAAGCTTCTGGAAAATTTTCAATACGTTCTCAAGTTTTTTGTATTTCTAAGATAAACTGATCCCCTAATGCTTCACTAATACCATCATAATAATTGACAGCATCTTCTAATTCTTGTTGCGCTTGTGGGTGAAATTCAAAATTCATTATTTTCGCTTTAAATTAAGTTGCTGAAATACTTCATCTTTACTAATAGTTTTGATTTCTCCTTGTTCTATTTGTTCAACTCTTTTTTCTGCTTCTTCTGACCAAATTTTTTCAATTTCTTCTTGCTTATCATCGTCTAAACTCTTTAATAAATGTTCAGCCAACATTACTTTTGAACTAGGAGATAAAGATAATGCTGCACTGAATATATCATCATAAGTTTCTGTATTCATTTTTAGATACCTCAATGAATTATCTTAAAAAACTGTATGTCATTCCATGATAACACAAATTTTTATCGTGTGTAACGCTTTAATAGAAGTATCAGCATCCAAATGTAATTTTAACTTACTCATTATAAATAGATTCAAGAACTTTATCAGTGGCGATCTCGAAGAGATCCGCTTCGCGGTGCGCTGTATCAATTTCTTGACGATGTTGTTCATAAAATGCCATAACATTATTAACTTTTTCTTCGCTTATTCCATATTCATCAGCAACTTGTTGAGGGGTTAATTGCCAATTTTTCACCGCAACTACTAATGTTTTAACTTGTATATTTATTCCTCGTAATTTAGGAATCATTTCACCTTCTTGATTACGAGAATAGACAATATCTGGAAAATTATTATTATCTAAACTTTGTTTTAAACTGCCAATCTTTTCAGCGATCGCCCAAATAATTAGATTATCTAATGTGATACCTTGATCAGTGGCATATTTTTCTGCTTCTTGTTGTAATTTAGGCGGTAATTTAAGAGAATATTGTGTCATGATTACAAAATACCAAAAATCTATATCTTGAGTATAGCTTAATTTTTCTCTTATTTTAGTTCAACTAACATTTTAGCTAAATCTGAAGCAGTTTCGATCACTTCTTCAATGGTGTTACCTTCAGCAACTAAACCTTGTATTTGATCCCTAGTTGCGACAAAATATTCTTTTCCTTTTTCTTCAAAATTTTCTATTTTTAATGTGATTAAAGTCTTCATAATCAAAATGTTAAAAGATATCCTAATTCTGTCCGAACTTCTAAACAACCAATAATAGCATCTTTAATATTATTTAATGCTTATTCTTTTGTTTCACCTTGACTAATACAACCAGGAATACTTGGACATTCAACAATCCACATATTATCTTCATCTTGTTCAAGAATTACATTGAATTTCATCTTGTTTAGCTGAATTTTGAAACTAACTTTTAGTGTAACATAAATTTTTAAGGGCATAATATTATTATGCCCCTACGATAATTATAATATTTTGTAGGGGTTTAACACTGTCTTGATCGAATTTTAACCCAGATAGAATAGCGGTGGATGCACTAATATCACTTTGCTGTTGTTTATTGGGCATACTATCAATAAGATCAGCAATTTGGGTTAAGGTTTCTCTAGGGTTATCTGTACGAGTCAGTACAGCAAACGGTAATAAACCTGAGTTATTCAGAAAAATATCTGTGTTTTCTTCCCACAATCGAATAACATTAAATTGATGACGTAAATTAGTTAATTCAAATGTATTTTGATGCACTAATTCTGAATTACTAGGTTTCAAATAGATCACCACTTGATACATTTCCTTATTGGGATAGCGACGATAAACCCGTAAACGATAGTCAGTCATCCTAAAGGGTATATCTTCATCAGGTGAAGTTTGAAACTCAATATGTAAAACAACTTCTTCTGATTGCAAAAAGATTAAAGAATCTGCTCTAATAGGATTCAAAGATAGTTCTGTGGGTTTTAATTCTGTGAGAGCAATAGGTTCATTTAATAACCAGTTAGCAAAATCACTACTAAATCTTTCCGCTAAGAATTTACAAACATTATCATACATCAGCAACAAGAATAATTTAACAGTTTTAGGGCATAATAATATTATGCCCCTACGGTAATTATAATATTTTGTAGGGTTTTACCCAGTTTTGATAAATCTATTAACTCAACCTACCTAAGAAATATAGATGACTGATGGCACATTTTGAGAAAGAATCACTTAAATTCACGCTAACAATATTTATCCATTGAGAAAGCATTACTAGATTTTCTCGTCTTAAACATCAACAATTACGATAAAATCAAAAATGGTGATTTATACAGATGATTTTGATGAAATACTTATTAAGACTGACTCTTGTTGTCTTTTCCTTGCTATGGTTAATGACACCTATAGCCAACGCTGCTAGTTCTTCCTCCGTAACCGGTGCTAGTGCATCCTACGAAGATGTTCAATTGATTGGGGAAGACTTTTCAGGAAAAAGCCTAACCTACGCCCAGTTTACCAATGCGGACCTCACAGACTCTAACTTTAGTGATGCGGATCTCAGAGGGGCTGTCTTCAACGGATCTGCTTTAATAGGCACCGATCTACATCAGGCTGACTTAACCAATGGTTTAGCCTATCTTACCAGCTTTGAAGGGGCAGATTTAACCAATGCTGTGTTGACCGAAGCCATTATGATGCGCACTACGTTCAAGAATGCTAACATTACAGGGGCTGACTTTAGTTTAGCTGTCTTAGACCTTCAGCAAGTGGCTGAACTCTGTAAGCGCGCTGATGGCGTTAACTCAAAAACTGGCATCAGTACCCGTGAGTCCTTAGGATGTCAATAAGATCCCGTGGTTAACGACGGGTTTTAAATAGGGTGGGTAAAAAGCCCACCTACAAACAGTATATTAACTAGAACAAACAATGAGTAATAAGCGTGTTGGTGTTATTGGTGGGGGTCAACTGGCCTGGATGATGGCTATGGCCACCGAAAAATTAGGGGTGAACTTATTAGTACAAACCCCTCACTCCGATGATCCAGCAGTGGCGATCGCAGATGAGTCCATTTTTGCAGCTATTGATGATGCTGAGGCAACGAAAAAATTAGCCAAAAAATGCGATATTATTACTTTTGAAAACGAATTTATTAACTTAGATGCTCTCAAAAAATTAGAAGCAAGTGGGGTCATTTTTCGTCCCAAATTATCAGCTTTATCCCCTTTATTAGACAAATATGAACAAAGAAGTTATTTACAAAGTATTGATCTTCCTGTCCCAAAATTTACGACCCTAGAAAAATTATCATTGAATGATTTTAACTTTCCTTTAGTTATTAAAGCCCGTCGTCATGGTTACGATGGTCAAGGAACTTTTATTATTGATAACGAAAAAGAATTAGAATCTTTATCATCATCTGAAACTAATTCTTTAATGGTAGAGGAATATATAGAGTTTGACCGAGAGTTAGCGATTATGGCTGCCCGTAGTACAACAGGAGAAATTGTTACTTATCCTCTGGTAGAAACCTATCAAAAAGACCAAGTTTGTCATTGGGTTATTGCTCCGGCTAATGTTTCTGAAACTGTACAATTAGAAGCAAAAAAAATGGCTGAGCATCTATTAACGAAATTAGAAGTAGTGGGGATTTTCGGTATTGAATTATTTTTGACATCAGAAGGAACATTGTTAGTCAATGAAATTGCTCCCAGAACCCATAACTCTGGTCATTATACCCTAGATGCCTGTGATATTTCTCAGTTTGAAATGCAGTTAAGAGCAGTGATAGGTAAACCATTAGGAACAACAAAATTAAATGCTTTAGGAGCCGTTATGGTGAACTTACTAGGATATGAAAATATCCATGATGATTATCTAGAAAAAAGAGATAAAATTGCTCAATTTCCTGATACCCATATTCATTGGTACGGTAAAACAGAATGTCGCCCTGGTCGAAAATTAGGTCATGTTACTGTATTAATTAAAGATGATAATATCAACCCTGAAAACATTGCTAAAAAAATAGAATCAATTTGGTATAATTGAAGTTACAAGAAAAAACATGAAAGATTATTTTCTGGAGAATTACGAAACCCATTGTTATTGGATGAAACAAGCATTAAACTTAGGTCAAGAAGCAGCAAAAGCAGGGGATGTTCCCGTGGGTGCAGTCATCATTGATAGTCAGGGAAAATTGATTGCTCAAGGGTTAAATTGTAAAGAACAAAATCACGATCCCACTGCTCATGCTGAAATAATAGCTATTCGTCAAGCAACTCAGAAATTACATTCTTGGTACTTAAATAAATGTACCTTATATGTTACTTTAGAACCTTGTATTATGTGTGCTGGTGCTATCATTCATTCTCGTTTAGGATTGTTGGTATATGGTGTAGATGATCCTAAGTCTGGAACCATTCGTTCTGTCCTTAATTTACCCGATAGTGCTGCCTCTAATCACCGTTTATCGGTGTTATCTGGTATCCTAGAAGCAGAATGTCGTCAACAATTACAAGACTGGTTCAAACAGAAAAGAAACATGAATATAAAAGAACAATAATAACTAATAAAACTTATTATTTTAACCCGATAAAAAAATCTTATCTAAGCGAGACCACACCTTTAATAATAACTTAAAATTTCTCAAGAGTTTTTGAGCGATCGCTAATTGTTGGAGAAACCTTCGATATAATTGTCTTAATTGAGCCGTTCCCCGCTGTCCCCTCAAAATTATACCAGGAGCCTGAGAAAATAATTCATTTATTTGTACTTCAATATTGGTTAAGTCAGAGGTTATCTTTTTTAAAGAAGTATATAATATCCAGAGTTTTAACACTAGATAAAAATTGATACAGGTAATAACTAAGTTAAATATAATGATAAACAATAGCATTCAATGTTATGATTAAAAGGAGTAAGCAAACAAGGGGAATTAGCTCAGTTGGTAGAGTGCTGCGATCGCACCGCAGAGGTCAGGGGTTCGAGTCTCCTATTCTCCATGGCCTACCAGTTCCGTTCACTAGCTAAAATCTATTATGTGACTCGATTACAGCTAGTTTGAAGTTAAGACAAGAAAGTTTATTCAGAGCATGAAATCTAAATATCTTTCCTATCCATTTCATTCAGAATCAATGAGACAATTATAATCTCAGACACTAAAAATATACTCTTAGTTTTTTCTGCTACATTGAATATGTCTTTCATTTTAGGATAAATTGTATTAAGTTCACTGTTAAATCTACCCTATTTTGCTATCCGAGTCACCTTCGTTCCTTAAAGCCTTGTTATCCTTACGATACCCCATCAGCTTAGTTATCCTCTACCTTGGGGTAATTATCGCTTTAGCTGAGGGATTAAACCGTTTATGGGGAACCAATGCGGAATTTACCCGAAAAATTGTCCACATTGGGTCAGGAAACGTTGTTTTAATCGCCTGGTGGTTACAGTTGCCATCTTGGACATTAATTGGTGCTTCCTTTATCGCCAGTATTATAGCTCTAGTTTCCTATTTTTTGCCCATTCTACCCAGTATAAATAGTGTCGGACGCAAAAGCTTAGGAACCTTCTTCTACGCAGTGAGTATCGGGGTTTTAGCCCAGTTGTTTTGGTCAAAAGGAGAACCTCAATATCTGGCGATCGGTATTTTAATCATGGCCTGGGGAGATGGGATGGCCGCTATTATCGGGCAGAAGTTTGGAAAACATTGCTACGAAGTATTAGGGGTCAAAAAAAGTTGGGAAGGTTCATTGACCATGATGGGAGTGAGTTTTTTGGTCACCAGTATTATACTTTCGTGGGTAAGTGTACCGATCTTGACAGTGGTGATTGTTTCTTTGATGATTGCTATAGTTGCCATGGCATTAGAGGCTTTTTCTAAACTGGGAATTGATAATTTAACGGTTCCTCTTGGTAGTGCCTTTGTGGCCTTTTACTTGATTAATCAATTATTGTAGTCATCAAGAACAACTATGAGCTTTTCAATTTCTGTCAACCAAAATCAGTATGTTACTTATACTCTCTCGGATGAAAGTGCTTCTTCTCGTCTCGAAGTTGTTCCTGAAAGAGGTGGAATTGTTACCCGTTGGTCTATTCAAGGACAAGAGCTTTTCTACCTAGATCAAGAAAGATTTACTCATCCTGAATTAAGTGTTAGAGGGGGTAATCCCATCCTTTTTCCTATTTGTGGTAATTTGCCTGATGATGTCTATGCTTATGATGGCAAATCCTACAGTTTAAAACAACATGGGTTTGCTAGAAATTTACCGTGGGAAGTGGTTGAACAATCTACAGAGTCTTCTTCTAAACTCACTATCAGTTTAAAGAGTAATGATGAAACTTTGGCGGTTTATCCCTTTGAATTCCAGGTAAAGTTTGTCTATGAACTAGAGGGAAAAACCTTAAAAATTCACCAAGAATATATCAACCAATCTGATAAAGTGATGCCTTTATCTTTTGGATTTCATCCTTACTTCTTGGTTCCAGATAAAGAAAAATTATCTTTAGATATTCCGGCCTCCACTTATCAAGCTAAAGATAGTACAGAAGTTGTCTCCTATAAGGGTAGTTTCGATTTTAATGAGGATGAAATCGATGTGGCACTCAAGCCTTTAAATGGGTCTTCTGCCAGCATTACCGACTCATCTAGAAGCCTAAAAATTAACCTCAAATGGTCAGAAGATTTTTCTACCATTGTCTTCTGGACTGTCAAGGGCAAAGATTTTGTCTGTTTAGAACCCTGGAGTGCGCCCCGTAACGCTCTCAACACGGCTGAAAACCTCACTGAACTGCAACCTGGGGCAAGTTGTGAAGCGTTAGTAGAAATCGATGTAACCTCACTTTGAACATGAATTTTTGCGCAGTCCCCATCTAAAATCTTTGATTTAGATGGGGACCGGCAAAAAGCACAACTCGTGTTATGATACTAGGTAGGGCATATTTACTAGGTACGGTAAAGAATTTGATTCGGAGACACGACCTTTTGCCTATAAGTAATCATCTACATCGATAAGATTGCTTTTACTGAGGGTAGGCTACGCAAAAGTCTTGCGGTCCGGTGCGGACACCACCTTTCTCGGTAACACCTTCACGGGCGTGCAAAAAGAATCCCCAACTATAATCTTTGATGAGCGTTGGTGGAGTGTTCAAGAGGGGTTAGGGGTTTCACAAGAAACTATTCTTCTAAAACCCCTTGCACTTTCTAAAAAGTGATGGTATATTAGTAAATGGTGTGCAAAGCACACAACGGGTCGCTAGCTCAGCGGTAGAGCACTCGGCTTTTAACCGATTGGTCTTGGGTTCGAATCCCAGGCGACCCATTTTTTTGCTTATGTTACGTCGGTCAATAGGCAGTCCCAGACTAAACGTGGTTGTACGTAACTCAAGAGTTGTTTTTTCGCAGCTTCTAACTTTTTTAAAAAAAGCTGATCCTGGGATTTTTGCCAGTAAGAATATTGTAGATAATTAATTAACCATAACTGTGCATCATTATCTAGTTCTGTGGTAACCTCTTTAGACAACTGTAGAGCATCCAGAGGGGTTTCAGGCATTTTTTTTAACTTTTGTCGTAGTTCAAAAGGGATATTTTGTAACTGTTGCCAAGCGGCGATCGCCTCTCCTGGACTACCTTGACTCAAACCAATGATATCAGAATGATCAATAATTTCCTCGTAACCCAATCGACCCAAAATCGTCTTAACATCGCGATCGCAAAGACGATAAAAAGGAATCCTCTGGCAACGAGAAACTAAAGTAGGTAACAAAGAATCAACACTAGGCGCAATCAAAATTAACGTCGCTTTCCCTGGTTCTTCTAGGGTTTTCAATAAACCATTAGCGGCAGCTTCGGTCATAGTTTCTGCTGCCTCTATGACTACCACACAGCGAGACCCTTCTAAGGGAGGACGACTCAAAAATTGAGTAATATCACGAATTTGTTCGATACGAACTTGAGGAGGAGCTTTACGTTTTAGTCCGTTTTCTTGTGCTTGTTTCGCTGTTAATAATTGTCCCTGATGTAGATAAGTCGGCTCTACCCAGTACAAGTCAGGATGATTTCTTTCCCATACCCGTTTTTTGAGCTTAACTTGCTTTTCCTCCGATAAACCCAAAGATAACAGTAATTCAGTAAAACACTTAGCCCCCAAAGCTCGTCCAATACCAGGGGGGCCAGCAAAAAGATAAGCAGGAGCAATACGGTTTTTAGCGATCGCCTGTTGTAATAAAGAAACACCCGCAGCTTGTCCGATCAGTTGTCGAAAACCATTCATCGATCCTGTTCTTTGGTATCTTCATCATAATCCATCATCGCAGGGTCAATCAGAGTAATATCAAAGGGATCGTTACTGGGTAGAGTGGGGAACTTATCTCGCCGTCGATACTGGTAAATAGCAAATACCTGTGGACCAAAAACAATTTCATCCCCATCCTGGAGATCGTGGGAGTCTTTTTTTATTTTAGCCTGATTGATCAATAACCCATTAACACTCCGTTTCCTGTCGAGATCACCATCGACAATACGATAGTAACTCGAGCCATCTTCTCGAATGCGTCGATAGAGGGTAGCATGATGGCGAGAGACGAACTGAGAGCGCAGACGAATATCACACTCTTGCGATCGCCCCACGCTGTAGCTGGGTTCTCGCAACAGTATTTCCTGTCTGCCTTTATCATCCTCGATAATCAAGAAATGTTCTCTTTGGGGGAGTACAGATTTTTCAGCCATCGCTAAACCAAGTTTAAATTAGAGTGCTTTTGATCAACCCAAATTTTCGATAACGAAGTAATAAAGAATTGGTCACCACTGTCACCGAACTAAACGCCATGAACCCTGCGGCCATTGCCGGACTCAGCATCAACCCTAAACTGGGTAATAAAACTCCTGCGGCCATAGGTATAGCAAATGTATTATAGCCTAAAGCCCACATTAGATTTTGCCGAATTTTTCTAAATGTCCCTAAACTGAGATCCATGGCTGTGATTACATCCCAAAGTTGATTGCTCATAAGGACAATATCGGCGGTTTCCATAGCCACCTCGGTTGCTCCTTGTAAAGAGATGCCGAGATCCGCTTGAGCTAAAGCCGGAGCGTCGTTGATCCCATCTCCTACCATAGCTACTTTTTTGCTTTTTTGTAACTCCTCGACCACAGCAGCTTTGCCACTGGGAGGAATTTCCGCTAAAACTTGAGTAATTCCTACTTGACTGGCAATAGCTTGAGCTACTTCGGGGTGATCCCCAGTCAACAAGATTACCTCTAAGCCACGTTTTTGCAATTCTGAGACGGTTTTCTGGGCATCAGTTCTTAAATTATCTTTGAGGGCTAAAACCCCTTGTATAGAGCCTTCTATCCCCAAATAAACCACAGTTTTACCGGCTCGGTTTAAGGAACCAATAAGCTTGTCATGATTCTTGTCTAAACTCAACCCTTGATCTTCTAACCATCTTTGATTCCCCAACCAAACCATTTTCCCTTCTACTTGTGCTTGAACCCCAGATCCTGCTTCTGTGTAGAAATCTCTAGCAGACAGTAAAGGTAATTCTTGTTGTTGGGCTTTTTCTAGGATAGCTAACCCTAAAGGATGATTTGTCCCACTTTCTACCGTTGCTGCTAATTGCAACAAAGATTCAGGCTTGATATCTCCCCAGGAGATACAATCGGTGACAGTGGGATGGCCAACGGTTAGGGTTCCTGTTTTGTCAAAAATCACTCCTTCTAGTTGATGAACCTTTTCTAGAACATCTCCCCCTTTAATTAACAGTCCCCTCTCTGATCCCATACTGGTTCCTACTAAAATGGCGGTGGGAGTGGCTAAACCCAAGGCGCAAGGGCAAGCTATCACCAACACTGCGATCGCCAGTTTTAAACTGAGTAGTAAAGGAGAGGAGGACATTCCCAGAGAATCAAGGTTTAATACTTGGGGATACCAATGTGTCCCGAAAATGTACCAAAAAAGAAAGGTTAATGAAGCTAAAACCATTACCCCGTAGGCGAAATAACCAGCTACTGTATCAGCTAACTGTTGAATGGGGGCTTTACGGGTTTGTGCTGTTTCCACAGAAGCGATAATCTGGGCTAAGGTGGTATCTTCTCCAACTTCTGTGGTTTTGAGGGTAATCACCCCAGAATGGTTCAGAGTTCCTGCGATCGCCCGATCTCCAGGGTTTTTGGCTATGGGTAAAGATTCCCCTGTTACCAAAGATTCATCAATAGCTGTTTTCCCTGTAATAATCTCTCCGTCAACGGGTATTTTTTCCCCTGGTAAGATTTTGACATATTCTCCTACTCGTACTTGCTCTACGGGAATTTCGATGCTAGAACTATCCTCAGAGAAGGGATCACCCACCAACCTAGCTAGGGATGGTTGTAAAGCTATTAAAGCTTCTAGGGCTGAGGAGGCGCGGTTTCTGGCTTGTTTTTCTAGGGTACGTCCCAAGAGAATAAACCCTAACAACATCACTGGTTCATCAAAAAAGCATTCCCAACCCAAAATAGGGAAAAGAAAGGCCACACAGCTAGTTATATACGCACTGAGGGTTCCTAAACCCACTAACGTATTCATGTTAGCCATACCGTGGGACAATGCTCGCCAACCATCTATGATAACCTCTCGTCCAGGTATCAATAGGGCCATGGTAGCTAGTCCCCAATGAAACCCTAAACTACTGATAATGGGAAGGGTTGGACCGCCAAAATGTTCTAAATGGCCCAGGGCTGAAAATATTAGTAAAATTGCGGCGGTAATGAGATTAATTTTTTGTTGTCTTGCTTCTGCTTCTCGTCGTTGACTCTGGTTAAAATGGATTTGTTGAGGGGTGAGAGTTTGTGAGGTGCGAATATCGGAAGTAAAGCCAATTTTCGTCAATTTTTCGGCTAGAGTCTCTGCTTGAACCGTTTGCGGTTCGTAGTTAATCACCGCTACTTCTGTAATTAAATTAACGCAAGCTGAAACCACGCCAGATTGTTGTGTGAGTTGTTTTTCTACTGCGCTAACACAACCAGCACATTTCATTCCTTGCACATCAAGGGTAACGGTTTCTACTAAGGGTTGAGGGGTGGTTGATTCTGGTTTTAAGGAGAGTTGTACCATATTTTGCTGTCGTCAGCGATCAGTGTATTCTGCTGATCTCGTTGATCTAGTTTCCTCAATTCTAGGGTAACGATTAATTTTCAACCGTTATGAAACTTTAAATTTATGTTTTCTTTAAGGATTAAGCTTGTAAATGTTCCATTGGTATTCCCGGATTTCTCACAAATTAATTTGAAAGCCCAATCCAGAGATGAAAAATGATAATTTTTAGGACTAATAGAAATTTTGAATATAGATGAATAAAAAATTGACTTTGATTATCCAAAAATTGAGTTTAAGAGGGAATAATTATATTAACTTTTGATTTTCTCCACGATAAATAAGACTAAATGAAAGTATCAGTCAGTCAACAACTTATGATAGATATCTTTTTCAAAAAACAACTTATTCTACTTATCCAGTATTAGGAATAGTTTTAATTCTTTTGTTAGCAATAGATAAAATATCTTGATAAGGACAAGCACTAGCTATAGCGATAATAATTCTTCTACAACTAATCTTTATTCTGGCTCCCAACTTAAGAAGATTTAGACGTATTCTTCCCACAGTTGCTTTAGCCAATGAAGTTTTTTTTAAACAGTGTTGACGAAAAGCATTTATGAGAACATAAGCCCAGGAATGTATCCATAATCTTAGTTGATTACTTTGAAATGTTTGAGTTGAAGTTCTATCAGCTAACAAGTCTAATTGTTGTTCTTTAATCCGATTTTCCATCTCGCCTCTCGGACAGTATTTTTTTGTATAAAGTTTTGAGGGTGGAATTTTTGAAGCGGGCAAAGATGTCACCACATGGCGCATTTTTAAGCCATCACTTCCATAACAAACTTTTGTCACTACTCTTCTTTGACAACTCCATGACTTTTCTGTTTTATAACGAATAGAGCGATACCAAGTAGAAATTGGTACTAATTTTTTAACTTCTTCTAAATCTTCTTTTTTCTGAAATAAACTATCCATTAATTCAGTTATTGGAGCTAGTTTTTTTTCATATTCATGTTTGGCTTTTTCAATTACATCATCCGCTCGTAACTTAAGAACGCCATTTGTTCCCATAGCTATAACATAATCAACTAAAGGCTGATTTTCACAAAAATAGAAGATTTCTTCACGGGCATAGGCACTATCACCCCTAACTAGGATATGAGTCTCTGACCATTTTTCTCTAATTAGTCCGATAATTCTTTGTAATTCGTCTAAGGCTCCATCGGCTGGATCTACATTAGATGAACGAAGTTTAGCAACTAATAAATGATGCCCACAGAAAATATATAAAGGAGCATAACATACTCCGTGATAATAACTATTAAAAAATGCCCCTTCTTGATTACCATGTACTTGGTCATCCGTGACATCCATATCTAATATAATACTTAAGGGAGGTTTTTTATAAGACTCTAAAAAAAATTCGACAAAAGATTTTTCAATGGCTTCAAAGTTGGGTTCTATTTTATGATAAAGACTCGTTTTTTGGTCGAGAATAGTCTCAGGACAATATTCCAATCTATTAATTGTACTTTTTCCAGCTAACCATCCCTTTTTATCTTCAAGTTCATTAAGCTTTTCTAAAGCGATCTTAAGGGCAGGATCGTGACGTAATTTATCATGGTCATTGACATCTTCATAGCCTAAAATAATTCCATAAAGCCTTTGTGCTAATAACTCATGAACGGAATGAGCTACATAAGATTGATGACGATGATCTTGAAAACAGTTACCAAACTTCTCGGTAATTCCCAGTTTTTTATCCAACTCAGCTATCCAGACAATCCCCGCATCTGAAGTGATTAGTCCCCCATCAAAATTAGCGATTATTTCTTTTCCTTTCTGTTTACTAAAGTTGATTACTTGACGAGGGGTTCGGGGATGACTGGGACTCATTAAATCAGTTTAAGGTAAATTGCTTTAATAATTAAATTATAGCATATTTTATTCTAACAATCTAGTACTATTAGAGATTTTATTAATAATTTTTTTGGAAAAATGAGTGATTGATTTATCTTTTCATCTTTGTCTAATTCGGGTTGATTTTAACTTAAAATCTGACAACAGACTGTTGGTTGGGGAAATCTGCGATCGCTCTGTTCAAACCCACTTCCTGTAAGGCTTCTGTGTTTGGCGATCGCAGATTTTGTGAGAAATTCGGGTATTGACTCATTACTACTCTAAATCCAAATATCCCTAGACTGCTTCATGTAGCCCAACTCCCACCCCAACCTACTGTTAAGTGATATGATTGACCAGTAAAAACACTTGCTTTTCTAAAAATATCAAGTCTAACAAACACAATAATCATTTACTTTTTTGAGGAAAAAACAAATGGGTGAGGCAAAAAGGAGGAAAAAATTAGATCCAACTTTCGGACAAAAGAGGCCAAAGGATAAAATTTTAACCAGAGAAAGGCAATATGATTTAGTCCTGTTGAACCAAAGAGATTTTATCAGAGATTACTTAAGTGAAGAAGTAATTATAGATTACCATTACTTCATCAATTATTATTCTCTGGGAAAGTTACCCTCATGGGTTTATCATATTTATCCTGAGTGGTTAACAGATTTGGATGATGACAATTGTTCCGATGAATTTGTATTTTTTGACGAAATTTATGGGAATCCTATCAAAAAAGTTTGTCAAGAAAAAAAGGGGGAAGAATGGTTTACTCTGTATCAAGAGATTGCCGATATTCTCTCTGAATTCATGTTAAATGTTGAAGAACTTGAAACTTCAGAAGACCACTATGGTGATCAGAGCGAAAAATATGTTGATCAGCTGTTTTTTCTAACTTGTTATGGATTAGTTATTCAGAAAGACCAGATTGAAGAAGCAAGGCAAAAGTACACTACAATGACATCTTCATTAATTGAGGCTGACATGAATGAAAAATAATTAGATAATATTCTTATAACAACACACGGGATGTTCAAAATGCCTGTTTTTAAACAGGTGATGTAGAACCACTCGGCATCGCAGCGCATTCCCTTGCGCCCTAAGACGGCGCGGGGTCGCTGCTCATTTTTAAATGCCGTGAATATGGTAAAATAAAGTCAGTCAGTACAAGACTTAAAAACCTACCGGGGGACTCTCGGAAAGTACACGCCCAACACCTGAATTGGCAGGGTTTAAGGAAATATCACTACGCCCTTTGAGGCAAACGTGGTGAGCCTGGGAACTTGTGAAAACAAGATAATAACCATCCCGACAGGGATTCGTTATGAATCTCCTGCGCTTCAGCCAGGAGAGCGTCAAAAGTTTAATAATATTTAGGGGAAGATATTTCAAGAAGTATCTTCCCCTTATTGTGATGTTATTAATAGCTCAAAAGTAGTGATCGTTATTTACAACTCTCTCGGCTCACAGTAAACTTTTCCTCCTTCATCGGGAACCACATGACAAATGTTGTAACCCCGAATAAACGCCTCTAAAATGGAGTAATCTGACTTACGATAATATTCACCTAAAACAGGCTTAATGGCTTCCGTTGCTGTTTTTAGATGATAATGAGGCATGGTCAGAAAGATATGGTGAGCCACATGGGTTCCGATATTATGATGGATATTATTGATAAATCCGTAATCATGATCCACTGTGGATAAAGCCCCTTTCAAAAAGTACCAATCTCTACCCCGATACCAGGGAACATCGGGATCAGTGTGGTGTAAGAATGTTACTAAATCTAACCAAACTACAAAGACAATATAGGGACCCAAATAATATTTAAGTAACCACAAAAAGCCGAACTGATAGGTCAAAACGCCTAAGAAAGCCACCATTAAACTACAGCAAATTGTACTGGTTAAAACATCCCATTTTTCAGAGGGACGAAATAGATCACTTTTGGGATCAAAATGAGTTCCTTTTCTGCCTGGGGAACGCTTAAATAGATAAAGAGGATAGAGAAATAAAACCAGTTTAAAACGGGCAAATTTTTCTAACCAGTCCATCTCATCATATTTAGACTCCGTAACAGGATACCAACTTTCGTCTGTGTCGAGATTACCTGTATTTTTATGATGGGTGCGATGACTAATACGCCAACCATGAAACGGGACTAAAATAGGGGTATGGGAAAGATGACCCATAAGATTATTTAACCATTTGTAGCGGGAAAAAGAACCATGGCCACAATCATGTCCTACCACAAATAACGCCCAAAACATAGTTCCTTGCATGACCCAAAAAATAGGCCAAAAAAACCAAGAATCTAGATAATCAGCGATAACATAAAGAACAGATATTACAAAAATATCCCAAAAAAAATAAGCCAAGGATCTTATGGCAGAGGACTCAAAACAATGGGGAGGAATCGCCTCTTTAACATCTTTTAAGCGAAAGGGAAGGTCGACCACTTTGGGTTCTGGCCTATTGACAGTCATTGGTTGCTGCATTCAGTCTCGAATCTCCTTTTTATCGGTGGTATGAAGAAATGATGGAAAAACTTAATTTTTCTTAATCGTTCCCATTATACTATTTAATACTGCTTAAAGAAACTTTAAATCCCTCCCTTGTCATTCCAAGGCAGGAAAAATGTACTTAACCTTATATCAAAGAATTAAGAGGAGTCTAATTTAGACTATCTGGATTATCCTACGGGACTGACGGGATTCGAACCCGCAACTTCCGCCGTGACAGGGCGGTGCTCTAACCAGTTGAACTACAGTCCCTTGTTTTTTGAGCAGGTTACTATCGTAACAAGCTATAGCCAAATTTGTCAAGTGTTTTCAGGAAAAAATTTTAAAATAAGTTTGAGACACACCGAGTGTGAGCATACTTCGACAAGCTCAGCACAAGTCCTGCTCATTATGCTAATATCAATTTTCTCTCATTCTGGTAACACATCTTTGTAGGGTTCAACGGCCGTTGACCCCTACGATATAAACATCTCTAGTATGGATCAAGTCCCCTGACAGTGTGGTGTAAAAAGCATAACAGACTACATATTTAAAATGGTGGGTTACGGTGCAGATAACAATTTATGATGTTTTTATCAAAATCAAATCCGCACCTAACCCACCCTACCCTCGGCTAAAATTTCCTTATCACTGTGACATACTTCTGCTGTTAGGCAAGAAGCTTCCTGGGCTGAACGTGCCATCACTGGTCTTACCTATTCATGTCTCCCAAGGCGTGAATTTCGGGATGCCCTCCCGTATCCTTCTATACTAGCATATTACGTCCTTTAGGAAGGGGTTTTAGACCCTTGATTTTTCGATAAATCCAAAAAAGCCATTTATTAAAGAAAAAGCAGTGATCTTATGGAAAAGATCACTGCTGACAAGGAGAATTAACATACAAACGATGAAATATTTAAAAAGGTTTTAACCCAATATAGAGATGTTTTCTTCACTATCAGTTTCATCATCAAATAAACCACCGACTGTCACTAAATCCATTGGTGCGGAGTTCATTTCTTGACTCATTTCATCCTGAGAATCTATTACTTCTGCTGTTTCGGTATTAACTGGAGAATGGCGAACCTCATAAAATTCTTTACTGAGGTTTCTCGCTTGTTCATAGCTTTCGATATCACCTTGCTCAAAGTAATATTTAGCTGCTAAACGTAAGTCTTCAACAGCCTGTTTTCTGTTGCCAATTTCTGCTAAGATAACCCCTCGGGTATGATAGGCTCTAGCATAAGTAGAGTCTAAATGCAAGGCTTCTGTATAGTCTTCCATTGCCCCTGTTTTATCCCCTAATTTTTGATGATTCAATCCCCGTTGATAATAAGCTTCTGCACTCTCCGGGTTAGTACGAATCATTTGAGAGAAGTTTTCGATGTTTTGCAGGGTTTCAACAACACCTTCAACTTTATTGAGTTGGGACTCTAACTGATGATAAAATTGATCTAGTTCATTTTCTTTTCCATTTAAAAGAGTAAAAGATTCTTTATTGTTTTGAACTCTATCTGATAACTCATTGACAAGGGTTTTAAATTTTTGATCTTGCTGTTTTAAGCTATTTTCTCCCTGTTGTTTTAATTGTTGCAATTGTTCTACAAGGGTAGAATGATTGCTATTCATAAGTTGGGTCATCTCCATTGTAGAACTTTCTTGCATTTGAGCTAATTCTACTTTTAATTAACGACGGTTAGCAATTTGTAAAGCAACTGAGAAAGAAAGAGGAATGGCAGCAAAAGCAGCATTACCTAAAAAAGAGCCAACCGCACCCCCAACTAATCCAACTCCTGATAAAATATCAAAAATGTCAGATAAATTACTGTTATTATTTTGATTTTCTAGTTCTTGTTGTTCTACTTGATTTTCCATGATATTCAATACTTTTTAAAGATTAATAAACGGTGAATATTTAAACTAAATATTCTTCTTCTTGATGGGTTAAAATGGTGCAGTCAGATGTAGGAGAACAAGCACAAAGTAATACATATCCTTGATCTAATTCGTCTGGTCTCAGAAAGGATTCAGCCTTTTCTGTTTGTTCAACTTTTCCAGAAATAAGTTTACCCAAACAATCAAAACAAGAGGCAGCACGACAAGAAGCCGGATGTTTAACGCCTTTGATTTCTGCAATATCAAGAATATAGTCTTCTGAGGAAACCCTGATAGTTTGATTTAAGCTGCGTTTGGGGTTAATTAATGTGACTTGGAAAGAACCGTTAGTTTGACTCATTTGTAGCTCCTTAATAGTTAATAATTAAATGATTGAAAAGAAATTTTAAGCACCTAAAATAGTGCAATCGAGTTGAAAACCTGGTAATATATACTTAGCCTCTTCGGGGGTTAAATACTCTTGAATTACCTCCTGAATAATGGGGTAGTGAGTTCGGACAAAACGATCATATCCAACAGCTTTAACAATGGTTTTTAACCAAATCAAAAGACCATCACGCAAACGATCTAAATCATTGATTAACATTGCCGCACTGGTATATTTAATGGCATTTTTTCGATCTCTTAGACAAACTATTTTTGTATTTTCATCCATTTTGAACAAGGAATCATTTTTATTTAATTCCTGCATTTTTTCATCAACTTCTTGAACAATTGCTTCTTCATTTGCTTGAATTTTTTCGTAGGTTTGAACTCGCATAGCCATTGATTCTAAATAATCGTTAATAAATTCTAATTCAGAATCAGTCGCGTAACGGCCATCGGTGTTTACACTAAGGTTTGAAAACTGGGTTAACATTATTATTCCTCGATAATAAAATTAGGGTTTAAATAAATTAAGCATCTTGAACTTTTGCCATGTATTCAGCAACTTCAACTTGCGTATCTTTTAGTTGAGTAATCATGGTTCGAGTAACCAATTTATCCTTTTCAACTAAGAGCGCACCAGTGATGGGATGAAGGATATTATCTTTGGCACGACTGCCAATTAAATCTTCAATATTATCGATTTCATTGACATACATCCCCGAAGGAACTTCTACTACAACCCCGTCCCCGATAAACCTTGCTTGACAAGCTAAACGAGAGCATTTACCAGCAGTGGTAATCACTTCCATAGTGCGAATTTCTCGGCGGTTAACAGGGGATAAACTCTCCATTCCATCTGTGATAAAAACATGGCAAGTGGAACACATTCCCCGGCCATCGCACTCTTTCCAAACATTCAAATCTTTGGCTAATAAACCACTCAAAAGATTATCGTTAGTTAGTATATCAACCTTTTCGTTAATCGGGTCAAGTTTGACTGTTTTTGGCATTTCTAAAGTATCCTAAATTGATTAGTTTTGGTTCAATTAATCACGACATAATAATTCCATAATTTTATTATGATCATGACCTTCTTCTCGCCATGCTTCTACGGATTCAAGTCTTTCAGCTAAACCAATTACAAAGTAATTAGAATTAGCTCCCATAGATTCACAAGTGGTTTGAATACAGTGTAATTTTTCTCCTGTTATTTTACTGAAAAAAGCACTCATTATTCCTGCTTCTAGGAAACACATAGGACGCTTATTTTGAGGAGCAAATCGAGCAAAAGGAGAATTAGAAATTTGGGGTACTATAAAACCATTTTGATAGTATTTGAGGTCAATATCAAGAACTCCCCAACCATGAGCTTTCCAGCATTCTTTTAAGCATTGAACAAATTGAATCATGTTCATTTGTGCTAGAGGTTTTCCGTAGTATTCCCCTAATTCATCGGCAAATCTCTGATAGAAATTTTTTCCCCACCAACGACCAATACTGAATAAAGCAACACTACTTCCCTCCCCTAGTTCATCTTCTAGGGTATTGTAAAGTGCCTCTAATAAAGGTTGGGGCAGAGCTAATAAACGGGAACCACTACGGTTCTCTAATAATCCAAATTCAAAGTCTCCTTGTAGATAAATGTCTGGGGAAAAGTAATTACCCTTAAAGGAAGACTTTTCGACTAAATTGGCAACATCAATCATTAATTTATGCTCCTACTTTTAAGGTTTCAGATTCGGGCTTTGTTTCTAGTAGCGTGATTTTTGCCTGTTTCAGAAATGGGGTTAGAATAACCATTTGCTCCATAGTTAATATTTCTTCTAAACCCTGGATCAAATTCTCAAAAATATGGGTTTCTATCTCTACCATTTCTTGAGCATGGATAACATCTGTGAGCCATTCTAAAAGGCGATGTCTGAAATAATCGGGATTATTTAATAACATGGCCATTGCGCCATATCGCATCACTGACATCCAGTGTTGTAATGCTTGTTCCAGACACTGCATATTTTCATCAGGAAAAGCCTCAACCAAACTATTAGCAATAGTCTGAAATATAGGTATTTCTTTATCCCGTAAACTTTGATAAATTTTTAGGCGTTCTTTAAGGGTTACGGCCCCTTGTCTTAAGGATTGTAAGTCTGAAGATTCAAGATAGTGATCGTCAGCTTCATAGAATAAGGTTTCAAAATCTTTCTGCATGATCTTTGTTTTAGAATAAATCAGATAAGTTGTTTAAATCTAAGTCAGAAGAAGTATTATCGTTTGGAGGTGTAAACGAAGACTTTTTAGGCATGGGAGCAATTTCGGGCGGCTTTTTCCAGCGAATTCCTCGGAAAAAGGTGTTAACGGAAAGACTGAGTAAAGACTCAGGTGAAAGTTGAACTTGCTCAGAAAAAGTCTGGGGTTCCTGGTGTCCTTTCCAGTTGGATTTTCCTAAAAAATCTTTGAGATTTTAGGCTAATAAGGACTGAGAATTTTCGATTAATTCAACGGCATCGAAATCCTTTATATTGCTGGTTTCTCCAACCCAATTACAAGTACGAAAGAAATCATAAACACTGATACTAGACCCGAATTTCTCACAAAATCTGCGATCGCCAAACACAGAAGCCTTACAGGAAGTGGGTTTGAACAGAGCGATCGCAGATTTCCCCAACCAACAGTCTGTTGTCAGATTTTAAGTTAAAATCAACCCGAATTAGACAAAGATGAAAAGATAAATCAATCACTCATTTTTCCAAAAAAATTATTAATAAAATCTCTAATAGTACTAGATTGTTAGAATAAAATATGCTATAATTTAATTATTAAAGCAATTTACCTTAAACTGATTTAATGAGTCCCAGTCATCCCCGAACCCCTAGTCAAGTAATCAACTTTAGTAAACAGAAAGGAAAAGAAATAATCGCTAATTTTGATGGGGGACTAATCACTTCAGATGCGGGGATTGTCTGGATAGCTGAGTTGGATAAAAAACTGGGAATTACGGAGAAGTTTGGTAACTGTTTTCAAGATCATCGTCATCAATCTTATGTAGATCATTCCGTTCATGAGTTATTAGCACAAAGGCTTTATGGAATTATTTTAGGCTATGAAGATGTCAATGACCATGATAAATTACGTCACGATCCTGCCCTTAAGATCGCTTTAGAAAAGCTTAATGAACTTGAAGATAAAAAGGGATGGTTAGCTGGAAAAAGTACAATTAATAGATTGGAATATTGTCCTGAGACTATTCTCGACCAAAAAACGAGTCGTTATCATAAAATAGAACCCAACTTTGAAGCCATTGAAAAATCTTTTGTCGAATTTTGTTTAGAGTCTTATAAAAAACCTCCCTTAAGTATTATATTAGATATGGATGTCACGGATGACCAAGTACATGGTAATCAAGAAGGGGCATTTTTTAATAGTTATTATCACGGAGTATGTTATGCTCCTTTATATATTTTCTGTGGGCATCATTTATTAGTTGCTAAACTTCGTTCATCTAATGTAGATCCAGCCGATGGAGCCTTAGACGAATTACAAAGAATTATCGGACTAATTAGAGAAAAATGGTCAGAGACTCATATCCTAGTTAGGGGTGATAGTGCCTATGCCCGTGAAGAAATCTTCTATTTTTGTGAAAATCAGCCTTTAGTTGATTATGTTATAGCTATGGGAACAAATGGCGTTATTAAGTTACGAGCGGATGATGTAATTGAAAAAGCCAAACATGAATATGAAAAAAAACTAGCTCCAATAACTGAATTAATGGATAGTTTATTTCAGAAAAAAGAAGATTTAGAAGAAGTTAAAAAATTAGTACCAATTTCTACTTGGTATCGCTCTATTCGTTATAAAACAGAAAAGTCATGGAGTTGTCAAAGAAGAGTAGTGACAAAAGTTTGTTATGGAAGTGATGGCTTAAAAATGCGCCATGTGGTGACATCTTTGCCCGCTTCAAAAATTCCACCCTCAAAACTTTATACAAAAAAATACTGTCCGAGAGGCGAGATGGAAAATCGGATTAAAGAACAACAATTAGACTTGTTAGCTGATAGAACTTCAACTCAAACATTTCAAAGTAATCAACTAAGATTATGGATACATTCCTGGGCTTATGTTCTCATAAATGCTTTTCGTCAACACTGTTTAAAAAAAACTTCATTGGCTAAAGCAACTGTGGGAAGAATACGTCTAAATCTTCTTAAGTTGGGAGCCAGAAGAAAGATTAGTTGTAGAAGAATTATTATCGCTATAGCTAGTGCTTGTCCTTATCAAGATATTTTGTCTATTGCTAACAAAAGAATTAAAACTATTCCTAATACTGGATAAGTAGAATAAGTTATTTTTTAAAAAAGATATCTATCATAAGTTGTTGACTGACTGATACTTTCATTTAGTCTTATTTATCGTGGAGAAAATCAAAAGTTAATATAATTATTCCCTCTTAAACTCAATTTTTGGATAATCAAAGTCAATTTTTTTATTCATCTATATTCAAAATTTCTATTAGTCCTAAAAATTATCATTTTTCATCTCTGGATTGGGCTTTCAAATTAATTTGTGAGAAATCCGGGTAGACCATGTTTGCCTACTCATCATTTAAGATACTCCCCATGATGTAATTTCTTTTCGATGTCTTTAGCTAAGGCCCCTTCGTTTAACCAGAAAGTTGCAGCGTCAACCCTGTCTTGTTTCCCTACTAAAAACTTACAATAGGTTTCCCCCATGGCATAACATTGAATTTCGATAGCATTAAGGTCTTTATTGACTAACTTAGTAAAAAATCCAGCTAATAAACCAGCATAAATATGACAAACTGGTTTACCTACATCTCCTAAAGTTCGTGCCACAGCAGAATCAAAAATATTGACAAACATAAAGCCATTTTTCTGCTCACTCATATCTACTTCCCAGTTACCCCAACCTTGCGCTGTGAAAGGCCACCACCAGGCTTCTAAGACATAATTAAGGTTCATTTGATTGAGGGGTTTCTTATATTCATATTCAGCATAAAGCCACTCTTTAAAAAAGTCTGCATCTCGTTTTCCCCAGTCTTTACCTATGTTATAAGCAATGACTCCAGCAGCACTACCAATTTCTTCTTCTAGTCCTTCAATTAAACCTAGAATGAAGTCTTCGCTGGTGAGAATATTACGAGATTCATTCCAATCAATGATACTACCTGTTTCTTTTTTAAAGGATGCTCAAAATTGGTTACTAACTGTTTTGTTTCCTGTTTGCTATCACTTGAGGTGAAAACCATCTTACACAAACCTCAATACTTTATCGAATGTGATTTCATTGTAGAAAGATATTTTGGTTATTTCCTCAGTGCTTATGAGCAAATTATCAGGGTTTTTTCTCTGAGTATCAGGGGTTGTACATACTCATAAGAGATAAACCCTAAGATCGGTTATAAAAAATAAACAAAATTAATTAGGACATTTTCTACCCCCTTGTACTAAATCCCATTTAGATACCCCTTTTTTCTTGCTAGTTGAGGAGGGTGGGGAGTGTGGGAAAGGTGGGGAGTGTGGGAGGAAGGAGAGCAAAACTATAAAGAGGTTTTGACAATCGGATTTGGTATTAACTGTCATTGGTGAGGTACGAGGAATCCCCTTAACCTGAGTTCGAGATAAGGAAATTTATAGACAACTGATCCTTCATCAAGAGTCTTGAACCCTGATTGTCCAAAAAAACTCCGAACTCCGAACTCCGAACTCAGATTCAAAAATTATTTAATCAAATACTTCTGCTTGTTTAAAAGGTAAACCTTCTTGATCTTTTTTTGATAATTTGGGTTCTCCTTTTAATTGCCAATCTATGGCAAGATCAGGATCATTCCAAAGAATACTTCTTTCATGTTCTGGAGCGTAATAATCAGTGGTTTTGTAAAGAAATTCGGCAGCATCCGATAACACAACAAAACCGTGAGCGAATCCTTCGGGAACCCAAAATTGACGTTTATTTTCAGCACTTAAAAGACAGCTTACCCATTGTCCAAAAGTCGGGGAACTTTTGCGAATATCCACTGCTACATCTAACACTTCTCCTGTAACGACACGGACTAATTTTCCTTGGGTTTGTTGAAGTTGATAATGCAGTCCTCGTAATACATTTCTCTCCGATTTGGAATGATTATCTTGGACAAAATTTCTGCTTATTCCCGTTGCTTCTGTAAACGCTTTGTGGTTATAACTTTCATAAAAAAAGCCACGATCATCCCCAAATATACGGGGTTCAATAATAACAACATCAGGAATTTTTGTTTGAATAACTTTCATAACTGGTAATTGGTAAGGTGATTTCCACACTTGAATATACCTGCTTTTCCAATTATTCCCCCCTTAAAAAGGGGGGTTAGGGGGGATCGTAAGGGATCTCCTTTATCAGAAATCACCTAACTGATAACTGAATTAAACTTGAAGCTTCACCCAATTTTGTAATTCTTCCCATCCCAACCCCTGACGAATAATGGAAGGGGGATCGGAAGTCATGTCTAAAATAGTAGACACCTCAAAACCAGGTTCTAAACTATTATCAATAATAATATCAACTTGATTTTCTAAAATGTCAAATAATTTTACTTTTTCTAAGCCAAGAGTAGGAAACTCCCCATCTTCATCCGGTAAATGAGCAGAAGTAGAAACAATGGGATTTTCTAAACCTTGTAAAATAGCTTGACAAATAGGGTGATCTGGTACTCGAATACCTGTACTTTTTCGCTTAGGACTCATGACTAATTTTGGCACAGCTTTGGTAGCTGGTAATAAAAAGGTATAAGGCCCAGGAATTAACCTTTTCATAACACGATAAGCTTCATCCTCTACCCCTGCATATTTAGCAATATTGGATAGAGAAGAACACAAAAAAGTCAAGGGTTTATCATTAGATAATTGCTTTAATTGTCGTACCCGTTGCACGGCCGATTTACTATTAAGATCGCACCCGATCGCATACACTGTATCTGTAGGGTATAGCATAATCGCCCCTTGTCTTAGAGCAGAACATATTTCGTCAATGCGACGATTTTGAGGGTTTTTAGGGTGTAAATCGTATAGAATAGCCATGACTATGACCAAAATAGCTTATTTAGACTGTGTGACAGGTATTGCCGGAGATATGTGTTTAGGGGCTTTAGTTGATAGTGGTGTTCCTTTAGAATACTTGATTGAGCAACTCAAAGAGTTAAAAATTGACCACGAATATGAGTTAAGTCAAGAAAAGGTACAGCGCAATGGACAACAGGCCACTAAGGTTCATGTTAACTTGCTTAAGGATGATGATCATGACCATCACCATCACCACCATCACCATCATACCCCCGCTCGTCATCTTCCTGAAATTGAAAGCATGATTCAACAAGCTAACTTACCGTCACGGGTGACAGAATGGAGTCTGGATATATTCCGTCGTTTAGCCGTTGCAGAAGGTGCCGTACACGGGGTAAAAGCGGAAAAGGTACATTTCCACGAAGTGGGGGCAACGGATGCCATAGTGGACATTGTCGGTACTTGTCTGGGGCTAGATTATTTGGATATTCAGACGTTATACTGTTCGGCGCTACCTACTGGTGGGGGAACGGTGTGGGCCGCCCATGGCCGTTTACCTGTACCGGTGCCGGCGGTGTTGAAGCTATGGGAGTCCCGTCAGGTTCCTATTTATAGTAACAAGATTGACAAAGAATTAGTGACACCAACAGGGGCGGCGATCGCTGTTACACTGGTTAAAAGTTTTGGTCAACCTCCTAATATGGTATTAGAAAAAGTGGGGTTAGGTGCAGGATCACAAGATTTATCCATTCCTAATATTTTGCGTCTCTGGATAGGGGAAAGTGTGACAGAAAAAAAAACAGTAATGTCGACATAGTTGCTGTTTTAGAAACCCAAATAGATGATCTCAGTCCGCAAGTTTTTGGCTATGTCTTGGATATTTTATTAAAGCAAGGGGCGTTAGATGTGTTTACACAGTCTGTGATGATGAAAAAGTCACGGCCTGGTATTTTATTAACGGTTATTTGTCCTGTTGATAAAATAGATATTTGTGAGGAGATTATTTTTCGAGAAACAACTACATTAGGTATTCGTCAATCTATTGAGAAACGTTCAATTTTAGAGCGAGAAATTAAAATAGTTAATACCAAATATGGAGAAGTTAGGGTTAAGATAGCAACTAAAGGAAAAGGAGATAATAAAACTATTATTAATGTACATCCAGAATATGAAGATTGTTCTGCGATCGCTCTTAAGTTTAATCAACCTTTAACTACCATTCAAAAAATAGCCTTAGAGTCTTTTTATTCTATCTCTTGAAAACAATAAAAGTCTGATAAGGTAATTGTATCACTCAGACTCCTTATTTGGTGTTAACATAAATATTACTATTTAATTAATTTCCAATCTCGTGCATCGGTAAACTGAGATAAATGTTTAACATTTGTAGTAGCAATAATTACTTCATTTCCTGCTTCTGCTACTAACGATGTAGCTATTTTAGGTTAAAATTTATCTCATCAATGCTTGAAAACCTGCTTGAATAAAATGTTTATCAAAAGTTAATGCTTTATTGATATTATTTTCTTCCATGACAACAAAAGAAACACAATCAACTAATCCCCATTGTTTGTCTTGATATTTTTTATATAGTTCTATTGCTTTATTGAACAATTCAGGAGTTAAATGGATAATTTCAATGTCATCAGATTGTAAAAAAATTTCAATTATATTAATCGCTTCATTTCTATAATTACCCGCTAAACTGTTACCAACTTGTAGCAAAACTGCATCAGTGGTAATTAAAGGATAATTCTCAACTTGTTGTGCTAATTTTAATGCTTTAGGATGATATTGATCTCTTTTGTTAATTAAAGCAACAATAAACAGTGTATCAACAAATATTTTATTCTTCACTGATATCTCTTCCTAAACTATCAGCAATTTGAGTTGAGAAGTTTTCAGGTGCATCAATTTTGATTTGACTTAACTTAGACATTAAACTAGGTTTAGTTTCTACTGTTACAGAATCATTCAAGTTTTTGATAACATCATAAACTTGATTAAGTTGTTCTTCTGTTAAGTTCTCAAGTTCAGATTCAATGAGTTTTTTAGTCTTCATAACTTTTTCCTTAATTTCTACTTTTGTCATATTTACAGTTACAGTTTTGTATTTCAATATAACTATTCTAGCTTAAAATTAATCCAGCGCACCGTAAAACTTATCTATTCGAGATCGCTACCTGATTGATGTTTCATTTATTCATTGATTCTAGCTTTATGAATTATTATCAATAATATTCTGAACGTTCTTCATCACTAGGAGGATGTGTAATAGGAAAATCTGTGTGCTTTGCTAATATTATCTCTTTATTATGTTTATTCTTGATAAAATCGATAGCAACTTTAGCCCCTCCTGAAAAATCTTGCGCTACTAAATAACCGTTATCAAAACCACCAACATCCATATACATAAATCCCAGATTCCGCACTTCAAAATGTAGTATAAAAAAATACATAGTTTTAAAAAGTCCGAAAATCATACCTGGGCAAGAATATTTCTCTTTTCATTAAATTTTTAGGAAAAATAATCAAATTAAGAAGATTTATACTTATTGAAAACTTAGCAAGACTCAGCACAAACGAAGGAGAGTTTCCTCTTCTCATTTGATATCATTAGACTCTTATTCTTTTATTATTTTTGCTTTATCCAATTCAATTTATAGATAATATCTTTGACAAGATGCAGGTAATAAACTCAATATAAAACGCCTTTCTTCTGTTAAATTGACAATTTGTTTAACTCCGTTTAAAATCACATAATGAATACCTTGAAAACATTGAAATATCCACCTCAAAGTCGGACGCAATGTTACTTTCCCTACTTGATTATTTATTCCTTTTTTGACTCTTTTTAAACAATTTATTAATTCTCTTTGCCCCAAGTTATAAATCAACAAACACAAAGACATTAAAAATAACATTGTTTCTATTCTTTCTGGTTTTTCAACGAAGAAACTATCAGTAAAAAATAAGGGATCTTTCAAAAATCGAAATCCTCTTTCCGTAGATTGCTGGTTTTTATAAGTTATCAGAATTTCACTAGCTTCTAATTTATTTTCCTCTACTAAGTTAGTTGCTAAAATAAATTTTCCTGCTTCTTTAGTCTTTCTACTTATCTCTTCATCTTTTTTGATGATCAGACTAATCATTTTATAAATCTTTTCCTTTTTTTTCGAGTAAGTTTCAATCAGTTCAACTTCTTTTATTTCCAACAATCTCAATTTTTTATTAATAGCTTTTAATTTATATCGAGCAGCTTGAGGATGTTCAAATTCTTCAGATTGTATTTCTTTAAGAAATTTTTGGGATTTCTTCTCTTCTTGGGAAAGTTGTTTTTCTAGTTTTTCCAAATCACTTTTCTGTCTTTTTTCACTCAAGACTATTAACCAAGTTTGCTTGATTCCACCATAAGTAACAATTTCTTCTTTCCAGGTATAACTTTCTAAATTTAGGTCACTTCTTTTTTCTTTATCTTCATCTTTTACTTCTTCCACCTCTATATTTTGCACTAATTCTTTTGCTTTTTTTATGGTCATTGGAACTCTCGTTATCCATTTTAAATGTTGGATTAGTTGGAGATTTTCTTGACCATATAAAGCACTATCACAAACCATGATACTATCAAACTTTATTTGCTTTTTGAATTCTACTAAAACTTTTCCAAATACAGCTTTATCAGATTCATTTCCATCTCCTACTCTCACAAATAATGGAATATCTCCATCTTGGCTTGTTATTAAATCCAAGACACATTGTTTTAAGTCTGGTCTATGATCCCGAGAATATCCTTTCTTAATAAAAATCGGTCTTTCTTTAATAATTTTTTCTTCTTCCTGTTTCTCTTTATCTTCTTCCCTTTTATATTCTCCATCTAAATGAAATGATGTGGAATCTAAATGGGAGTATTTAAGGTCTATTTTAAATTTTTTAATTACTTCTAAAACTACTTCAATAAAAATATTATTTAGTCCATATTTATATAATTCATCCATTACTCTCCCAATTTTATCATCATTAAGGTAATCAGGTTTAATTCTTTCTCCTAACAATTTCTCAATGGCTTTATCTTGAAAAAACTGACTGAATAAATATAGAGGTCTTGAAACAAATCCTAGTCCATTGATTAAAATAGACTTAACTACTGTACCTGCTGAGATTTTTTCTCTAACATCTATTCCTAATTTATTATTAATTATTTTGACTATTCCTATTTCATCAATTAAACCAGCTACTATCCCTAAATGGTCTAAATTTTTAACTTGTATTTCTTCTAAATAAGACATTTTTCGCTCTTTTTTTACAGAGGAAACAACTTAAGCAATTATACTTAATTATTAACCCCAGGCTTGTAGTATTTTATGCTACTTTTTGAAGTGCGGAATCTGGGATAAATAATTGATAAATATCTAAAGCATTTGCTTGTGATGTTTTAATTTCCCAAACTTCTTGATCTGCCAAAATATCAATATAACCTTCTATTCCTTCAAGTACATATTCTTTGTTGACTTTATCTTTTTTGAAAATAGGATGATTTTCTAAGTGTTCAGCCAATTTATCTCTTAATAGTTTTTCTGGAAGTTCATCAGGAACTGATCTACGTCGTAAATAATTTTTCTTTTCTTTTTTTGGTCCAGGTTCTTCTCCTTTAAGTATTTTTCTCACTTTTTCTAAACAGTGTCGAAAATTATTATCTTCTATAATAGAATTTTTCGTGATTGCTGTTTCAAAACCTTCTTTAAGATCAATTTCTCCTCGAATAGTATTATAGTCTGCGTGTCTATTAGGAACAATGTCAAGTTCAAATAATTGATGAAATAAAATTACTCTATCATGTAATAATACGTCTAATCCTTGTCTTTTGATTGAAACATAATAGGGCTGAAATTTATTAGGAATCTTTAACCCTAATTCTTCATATTCTTTATCTTGAGGTGCATATCCAAAAGTTAGCTCTGCTTTCCATCCTTTCCCAGAAATCGGATGTTTTAGAAATACTGGTTTGTTTTCTCTTTTAAATGGGTGAAAATATATAGGCTTTACTTCCTTTACTATCCATTCTCTTTTTATGTTATAACCTGAATCTTGAAATAATGAAGTTTGCTCACTTTCTTCTAGGAACAATAATTTTAAGTTCATTATTTTATTATCAGGTGCTAAAAATCTCCTATACCTTGCTCCTAAATATGGGGTTAAAGTATTCGTTACTGATGTTTGGGTAACATTTACTATTGATTTGAGATCGGTGATAGAAATTTCTGTTCCTGATTCTTGATTGAATTCGGATGTATAATAAGTAGTTAATTCGCCAAAAGAAAACTATTTAATCACTCTTGCTTTGGAATCCTATATAGTTTTTGTTGCTAAATATTTAAGTTTTCCTAAAGCAGCAATTGCTTGTTTCATTCCTAAACCATGTTCATTTAAGGATTGGCAAGATTGTACTCCAGCAGGAGTAATTGCTATTCCTAATTTATCTTGAGAAATACCGTTTGCATTATCAGTAATACTAAATAGTCTTACTTTATTCTTTTGATTAAAATAAAGTTTAATAGTTACTTCAAGAATCATATCTGTTCTTCTAGCTGCTATTGAATTATCAATTAATTCAGAAATTACATCTAAATAACTATAAGTGTTTTTTCCTAGTTCACTAAAAATATTATTTGACGCTTCAACTTTTGTTGTTTCAGGACTTTTTTCTAATTTCGATAAGTCAATCATAGTTTTGTGGTTATGTATTACATTTATTTATTGTAATCCAACAATGGTTGAAGATATATAACCCAACCCTAACACCACTTCCAAGAAAACTTAAGAAATGCCTAAACACTATTAACAAATAAACTTGATACCCTTAGAAGAGATACCCTAAAAAGTCCTCATCGCAACACCTTAAGTAAATGTGAAGAAAAGGAGACACTACTAAATGTTAGAAAACTATCACAAACACGCAGCAGAAAGATCCAAACTTGGTATTCCTCCCTTACCTTTAACCGCAGAACAAACATCGCAACTATGTGAACTCTTAAAACATCCTCCGGAAGACCAAAAAGAAGAACTTTTGAGCTTATTACGGGATAGAGTTCCCCCTGGTGTGGATGAAGCAGCTTATGTGAAAGCAGGGTTTTTAACAGCGATCGCCAAAGAAGAAATAACCTGTCCCCTCATCTCCCCTCAAGGGGCGATCGACTTATTAGGAACCATGATGGGCGGTTATAATGTACAGTCATTGGTAGAGTTGCTGAAATCTTCTGACACCACCTTAGCCTCAGAAGCAGCCACCGCACTCAGCAAAACCCTGTTAGTCTTTGACGCATTTAACGAAGTCTTAGAACTCTCCCAAAGCAACCCCTACGCTAAACAAGTCATCGACGCATGGGCCGAAGCTACTTGGTTCACAAATAAACCCCAAGTCCCCGAAAGCATCAACGTCACCGTTTTTAAAGTCCCAGGAGAAACTAATACTGACGACCTATCTCCCGCACCCCATGCAACAACTCGTCCCGATATTCCCCTGCATGGGTTGGCTATGTTAGAGTCAAAAATGCCAGAAGGTATTGCAACCATTGCTAGACTCAAGGAAAAAGGCTATCCTGTGGCTTATGTTGGGGATGTAGTCGGTACAGGTTCCTCCCGTAAATCAGCTATTAACTCCGTTTTATGGCACATTGGACATGATATACCTTTTGTCCCCAATAAACGGGCTGGAGGCTACATTTTGGGGGGGAAAATAGCCCCTATTTTCTTCAACACCGCAGAAGACTCCGGGGCCTTTCCCATCGAATGCGATGTTTCCGACATGGAAACCGGGGACGTGATCATCATCTATCCCTACAAAGGAGAAGTTGCCAACGAAGAAGGAGACATTATTGCCACCTTTGAGCGCAAACCTGAAACCATTTTAGACGAAGTTCGGGCCGGGGGACGCATTCCTTTACTCATTGGACGCGCATTAACGGATAAAACCCGTGAAGCATTGGGACTGGAACCCAGTACCCTATTTGCCCGTCCGATCCCCCCTTCCCCCCTTAGTAAGGGGGGTGTCGAAGACGGGGGGATACCTGGCTTCACTTTAGCGCAGAAAATGGTAGGTAAAGCTTGCGGTTTGCCTGGGGTTAGACCCGGAACATCTTGTGAACCCATGATGACCACCGTTGGTTCCCAGGATACCACAGGACCCATGACTAGGGATGAGTTGAAAGAGTTAGCTTGTTTAGGGTTCAACGCAGACTTAACCCTACAAAGTTTCTGTCATACCGCAGCTTATCCCAAACCGGTTGACATCAACACCCATAAAGACTTACCGGACTTCTTTTCTACCCGTGGAGGTGTAGCGTTGAAACCAGGGGACGGTATCATCCATTCTTGGTTAAACCGGATGTTATTACCCGATACAGTGGGAACTGGGGGAGACTCTCATACTCGTTTTCCCTTGGGTATCTCCTTCCCTGCTGGTTCCGGTTTAGTTGCCTTTGCAGCAGCGTTGGGGGTTATGCCTTTGGATATGCCAGAATCAGTATTAGTTAAGTTTAGTGGAGAGTTGCAGCCGGGAGTAACTTTAAGAGATATTGTTAATGCTATTCCTTGGGTTGCCATACAAGAAGGTAAGTTAACTGTTTCCAAAGAGAACAAAATTAATGTTTTCAATGGTCGTATTATGGAGATGGAAGGATTACCTGATTTAAAAGTAGAACAAGCTTTTGAATTAACCGACGCAACAGCAGAAAGGTCTTGTGCCGGGTCAACTATTAAGTTAGGAAAAGATACCATCGCTGAATATTTGCGTTCCAATGTTTCCTTAATTAAAAATATGGTGGCACGGGGTTATGAAGATCCTAAAACGTTGATGCGTCGGGCTTCAAAAATGGAAGAATGGTTAAAAAATCCTGTTTTAATGGAGGCAGATGAAACAGCAAAATATGCTGATGTTATCGAAGTTAACTTAAGCGAGATCAAAGAACCAATTATTGCTGCACCCAATGACCCTGATAATATTAAATTGATGTCTGAATGTGCAGGGGATAAAGTAGATGAAGTGTTTATCGGTTCCTGTATGACCAATATTGGACATTATAGGGCTGCTGCCAAAATTTTAGAAGGGGCAGGACGCATTAAATCTGTTTTATGGATTTGTCCCCCAACCAGAATGGATGAAAAACAGCTACGAGAAGAAGGTATTTATGGTTTGTTTGCTGCATCAGGTGCAAGGACAGAAATGCCTGGATGTTCTTTATGTATGGGCAACCAAGCAAGAGTAGAAGATAATGCTACTGTGTTTTCTACCTCTACCCGTAACTTTAATAATCGTATGGGTAAAGGGGCGCAAGTTTACTTAGGTTCTGCGGAGTTAGCTGCTGTGTGTGCCTTATTAGGAAAAATACCCACTGTTGAGGAATATATGGAGATTGTCACCCAAAAAATTGATCCTTTTGCCGATGAATTATACCGTTATTTGAACTTTGATAAAATAGCAGGATTTGAAGAAGAAGGAAGAGTTATTCCCTTAGAAGAAATACCCAAAATTGAAGATATTTTAGGCATTCCAGCAGGTGCTTTAAGTTAACATCGTAGGGTGGGCATTGCCCACCTTAACGTAAATTTTTGAGAGAATTAAATTAAGGAGATAAAAATGATTGAATTTCGTCCTACATTTTTAACTAAGAATGGAAAGAAAGAGTTTGCTGTTTTATCCTACGAAGAGTTCCTTAAAATTAAACAATTACTGGAATACTTAGAAGATTTAGAAGATTTAAAAGAAGCAAAAGAAGAAGAAAAAGATAGTCCATCTTATTCATTAGATGAAGTCAAGAAAATGCTTAATATGGATAAAATAACTCACTATCAAAGTTTAATTAAAAAAATTCTTCTAGAGTATGAAAAACTCTCATCTCAGGTAACTGATCCTGATATCGATGAAACTTTAATATTTGATGATCTAAGAAGTCAATATCTTTGGTTTAATATTGGTTGGAAAAATGGCGAACGAGTGAAAGCCATTTCTGTTTATGTTAGAATTAAAAATGATAAAATTTGGATAGAAGAAGATTGGACAGAGGAAGGTATTGCTAATTAGTTATTAAGAGGATATGTCCCAAAAGAGGATATTGTTTTAGCTTTTTATGATCCCGAAACTCGTAAACATACAGACTTTGAGATCGCGTAAACACTTACACTATAATTGGAGTAGATAAAAATGACTGAAGTACATCCTGAATTTTCAAATAAAAATGAGAGAAGTGAAAATGATTTATTTTTGCCATTTACTTATGAAGAAATTTTAAAAAAAATTGGAAAAGATAAATCTAGACTTGTTGATTTAATTGTTCCAGTTACTCAATTTGAAAAACAAATTATTCAAGTTGTTCTAGATATTGAAAATGCCGGTTATTTGCTATTCTTATATGGTGTATCGGGAGTTGGAAAATCAACTTTCATCAGTTCACTTAAATTTCAAAAACATATTCCCATACAATCAATAGTTTCCATAGATGCTAGTGAATTAGACTATGAAAATAAGTCTGACATAAAATTAAAACAATTACTAAAACAAATAAAAAAAGAAGCGAGGGATTTCTTTTCAGAGAATAATCAGAGCAATGATAAACTATGTATTGTAATTGATTACTTAGAAAATTTAAACGATGAAGATAATAATAATGTAAAAGCTTTTTTTAGAGACTTAAATGGACTACTTCGTAAGTATCCAATTCTCATTATTTGGCCTGTAACAGTTAGAGAAGATTTAGAAAATATGCAAGAATTTGCTAAAAGCTTTTCTAGTACTATGTTTCATAGAATAAGACCTGCTATAAATTTTACAGGTCCTCCCTTGGATGAATATCCAAATATTGCTAAAAAAACAATCATGTTTTTTAACGAAGGTAAAAGTTGCTATGAGTTTCAATTAACTGATAATGATCTTGAAAACTTAAAGAAAGGTTATGAAAAGAAAGCACAAGAAAAACACTTGATTAGAGATTATCTCAAAGATATAAGAAGTCTTTGGGAAGAAAGAACTGATTATATATCTGGAATTGTCAAAAATGTTCCTAAACCAACAGAAGTCTGGTTTATATTTTCTTATCCTGAAGCAGAAGATATAGTCGCACGCTTTGCCAAGCAAACCCCAGACATAATTAATGAAATGTGGAATGCCGATTATAAATCCCTATTTGTCTATATTAGCGACAATAATCAAAGAAAAGCTGATTGGAAACCTCAACGTCTTACTTTAGCTTTAAGTAGTCGTATGCTAACTACTAAAATTATGTATTTACCGACAAATGCTTTAGTAAGCTGTATCGCTGCTTATGCAAAAGATGCAGAAATTCCTATTCCAAAAGAGGATTTATTGAACCGAGATAAGTATAATATTTTACAACATTGGTGCATTAAAAGCAATGCAAAGAAAACACTCAGCACAACTCCTTTATATTTACAATTGTCAGGAGTTTCTATTACAGGTGGAAAAAGAAAAAGTGGTAGAGTAGAAAAGGGTTTAAAAAATGCAACGCCAGCTTTTGAAAAAATAAACAAGGATATATCTGACAAGAAAATTAGTGATCAAAAGTTTAACAAAGCTGTTTGTTTAGCTTTACAAGATGTCTTTAACAACTCAGAACATAATTTTGACTTTGTTGCTGAGAAACCTCATCCTCATTTAACAAATATTAGACCTGATATTTTAGTAGATACAAATGATAAGTTAGTGTGTCTAGAATTTTGTTATACTAATAATAAGACTCCAGGCAATATGGCTGACTATGTTTTAAGAAAACTAAATCAATACATGAAACAATTAAAAGATAATTTTGAAATACCTAAAGATTTACTAAGTTAATATACTATTTTTTTATCATTACTTTAAAGAAATATTAAATATCAATAATGAAATGAATTTTTATACATTTATAATCAGAAAAAGCGCACATTATTGGGTTTCACTATGTCTCGAAAACGGATTAGTGGGACAAGGAGAAACTCCAGAACAAGCTATTGATAAACTCAAAGAAGCCATTGAATCTTTTTCAGAAGTTTATAATAGTGAAGAAAATGTTTATTCTCGTCCCCTTCATATTGATGAACTCCATGAATTTTTAACCATTGAAGATTCTGAATCTTCTGAAATATACGAAATAAGAAAAGTTTATGCCTAATATTATGAATTACCAAGATATTATCACCATAGAACCTGGAAAACGTAGCGGAAAACCTTGCATTAGAGGCATGAGAATTACTGTTTATGATGTTTTATCTTATCTTGCTTCCGGAATGACTTATGAGGAGATTTTAGAGGACTTTCCTTATTTAACAAAAGAAGATATTTTAGCTTGTCTCAGTTATGCAGCAGATCGGGAACGTCAAACCTTAATTATTCAATCATGAAACTCCTTTTTGATCATAATCTTTCCTCTAGTTTAGTCAAGCGATTAGCTGATTTATATCCCAACTCTAATCATTTATATTTGATGGGATTAGATCGAGAAAATGATAACATTATCTGGGAAATAGCTAAACAACAAGATTATATTATTGTTACCAAAGATTCAGATTTTAATGAACTCTTGATATTAAAAGGATTTCCTCCTAAAGTTATTTGGATTCGTATAGGTAACTGTTCTACAAGGATGATAGAATCATTACTGAGAAATAATTATCAAATTATTAGTGATTTTTCACAAGACAATAGCATAGGAATAATAACTTTATCTTAAAACATGGGTTGAATTCTGCTGATCGCCTATAATAAATATATATAGAAAAGTAAGCATAAAATGGATAACTTAGTTAAGTATCGTCAAATCATCAAAAAAATTTTAACAGAATATGATGAAATTGCTAATCGTTCATCTAAAAGAAAGTATGAAACTTGTTTGATATTTGATGAAAATCATGATCATTATTTATGGATGTCTATAGCTTGGGTAAATCAAAAAAGAATTAACAACACTCATGTACATATCCGCATTAAAAATAATAAAATCTATATAGAAGAAGATTGGACAGAAGAAGGGATCGCAAATGAATTCTTAAGAGAAAGTGTACCAAAAGAAGATATTGTTTTAGCATTTCATGATCCTGAAAGTCGGAAATATACAAACTTTGCCATCGCTTAACCCTGCTAATAGATTAAAACATAATTAAATTTAAGTCTCGGTTTGTTAACTTAAGTAAAGGCATTATTAACCTAATCAAAAGATTAGGAAAAGTTCCTAAAAATTCCGTCACAAATCAGAAACCCTTCAGTAGAATCTGACTAGCTCTACTTTTAAAGAGACAAAATTTTGTAGCAAAATCAACATTTTGCTAACAAGAAAATCTGTTAAATAAAGTAATTAGGATGCTATGACAGAATCTGTTCTTACAGGACGAATAACCACCACCAGCGATCGCCCGAAGGTCCAAAAATGGATGAGATTTTTGGTGTGGAAAATCGCGATCGCTACCCTACTCTTAATGGCCGTAGGCAGTGCCACAAGGGTGATGAATGCCGGGTTAGCTTGTCCCGACTGGCCCCTATGTTATGGTCAGTTAGTCCCCACCCAACAAATGAACCTGCAAGTCTTCTTAGAATGGTTTCATCGCTTAGATGCTTCCCTCATTGGTTTAAGTACCCTGGCCTTAGTAGGACTATCTTGGTGGTTTCGCAAAGAACTCCCCAAATGGCTACCCTGGGCTTGTTTAGGAGCATTAGGACTGATTGTCTTTCAAGGTATCTTAGGGGGTTTAACCGTCACCCAAATGTTGCGGTTTGATATTGTCACCGCCCATTTAGGAACCGCCCTCCTCTTCTTTGCCAGCTTAGTGATCATTGCCCTCTGTTTAACCCCCTACCAAGGCACCACCACTGCCGGCACACTGCGATGGGTTAGCCTGACAGCAGCTATTTTAGTCTATGTGCAGTGCTTATTAGGGGCCTTAGTTGGTTCCCGTTGGGCCCTGCATCAATGCTTTGGCGGTTCCCAACTATGCGCTGTGATGAATAGTCATATTATCGGTGTGGTTCCTGCTACCTTAGCCACCTTAGCCGTTGTTGCCACCGCCTGGCGAACTCCGGCGCTTCATCCAACCCTCAGAAAACTAGCTTGGGTTGCTGGTGGGATCGTTGTGTTGCAGGTCCTCTTAGGGGTAGCTACCTTTTACCTCCATTTACAGGTAGAACCCTTAACCGTAACCCATCATACCGTCGGGGCTGCTTTATTTGCTACCTTAGTCGCCTTGACAACCTTGGGGATGCGAGATGCAAAAGCCTAAAAATCAGTGTTTTTGCCTTTCCATTTCCTATTTTTTCGTGCTTAGCACAATAACCTATCAATCCATAGAATTTGGTGTGAATTAATGATTGGGACTGATCTTGTCCGTCGTAACGAGAACCTTTTACAAGTGGTTAGAAGTTATTACCAACTAACCAAACCGAGGATTATTCCTCTATTATTAATCACCACGGCCGCTTCGATGTGGATGGCCTCTAAAGGTGAAGTGGACTCTTTTAAACTCTTCATTACCTTATTAGGAGGAACCCTCGCAGCCGCTTCAGCGCAAGTGATGAACTGTATCTACGATCGCGACATTGACTACGAAATGTTGCGGACTAGAACCCGTCCCATCCCTTCTGGCCGAGTTCAATCTAGTCACGCCCTCATTTTTGCAGTGGTGTTAGGGGTGATGTCTTTTAGTCTTTTTCTTGCCTATATAAACCTTCTCAGTGGTTTATTAGCTATGTCCGGCATTGTCTTTTATATGCTGGTATATACCCATTTCCTCAAGCGCAATACCCCTCAAAATATCGTTATTGGTGGGGCAGCAGGTTCCATTCCTCCTTTAGTGGGTTGGGCTGCTGTAACAGGGGATCTCAGTTGGGCCCCTTGGATTTTATTTGCCATTATTTTCCTCTGGACTCCTCCCCATTTCTGGGCTTTGGCTTTGATGATCAAGGATGATTATGCTCAGGTTAATGTTCCTATGATGCCCGTCATCGAAGGAGAAGAATCAACGGTGCGTCAAATTTGGTGGTATACCTTATTAGTGATTCCTTGTACCCTGTTGTTAGTCTATCCTGTGGGTGCTTCTGGTTGGTTATATGGAGCGATCGCTATATTATTAGGGGCGATATTTATCAAGAAAACCTGGTTACTGAAACAAAACCCCTTTGATAAGGATATGGCAAAATCTCTGTTTAAGTTTTCTATCCTTTATCTAATGTTGTTATGTACTGCGATGGTAGTAGATAGTTTACCTCTTACCCGTGAAGTGTTCATGGTGATAATCAATTTTGTTAGCTAATGGTACTGAATATGTCCTTTAGTTGAAGTATCAAGGTTGTGAAGGTGCTTAAAAACCTTCACAACCATTATTTTTAGCCTGAGTTCGATATAAGGAAATTTCTAGAAAACTAACTCAAATGAGAAGTCTGAAACCTTCATTCTCTCCTTAAGAAAATCATAACTCCGAACTCCGAACTCCGAACTCCGAACTCCGAACTCACGTTAATTTTAGGTCATCCTTTCGATTTGTCTAACAGCAGTTAAGGCCGAATAACTGACCCCTGCTGTACCTTCTCCGGGGTGGGTAGAGTCTCCCACTAACCAAATATTTTTCATCGGGGTACGGGTAGCGATACCAAACGGACCAAAAGTAGACACCCGTTGGCCAACACCTCCTACTATCCCTTTATCCCTAGCTGTATAGTAGGCAAAAGTGCGAGGGGTGGCTGCTTCTTGGTGAATAATAGTGTCAGCATTGAGGTGGAAATAGTTACTCAAACGGGCGATCGCTTCTTGGCTATATTGTTGTTTTAATTGTTGATATTTCTCTTCACTTATATTGTTCCATATTTGAGTATCGGTGAAACTAGAGGCAATAATTGTTCTTTGTCCTTTTTTTGCCCTACCATCTCCAGGTTTACTCACAGAAACAAACAAGGAATTATTTTCCCCAATAATGCCATCATAATCATAGAAAAATTGCAGATGAGGGGGACAACTTTCGGGGATAGCTTTTTCATCAACCCCCAAATAAATAACAAAGGCCCCAGACGCTTCGGGCAGTTTATCAACCCTTTGTTGATACAGGTTAAACCCAGGTTTAGTCGGTGTATCAATCATTTTTACTAAATTTTGTACAGGAACATTAGTCACCACATGATCTGCTATTTTGGTGATGGTTTCCCCTGTTTTGCGAACACGAATAGTAACTTTAGTTTTATTATCCTTAAGGGTTTCTATTTTCTCAACAGAATGGCCGGTGAAGAGTTTTCCGCCGTATTTTTTTAACCCTTCTACTAAGCGATCGCTCAATACCTGCATACTCCCTTGTAAATGATATAATCCTTGGGGTTCCTGGGATACTCCTAACGCTGTAGCTGCATACAATAAAGCGGTTTCATCAGTATCCACTTGAGAATATAATTTTAACTGTAAATCAAGGAAGGTTTTTAATCTGCGATCGTTATATATTCCATACAACCGTAAAGCATCCCCCACCGTCATCAAGGTAAAAGGAACTGTAATTAAAGTATCTAACCGTAGCGCGCTGGTGAGTTGCCAAAGATCCCAAAGGTTGCGAGGAGGTAAGACAGGATCTCGCCCTTGAAACTGCCAACTTGCTTGAAATAGTTTAGCTAATAATTGCCAAAAGGGTTCGCTTCCGGGGAACTGTTGTTGTCTTTCTTGTTGCCATTTTTCAGGATCACGCCAAACATTGATCGGTTGGGTTTCTCCGGGTAAAAAAACCGCACAAGCGGGATCACAGGGAGTAACCGGGGGTAAGTCAATCTCTAATTCTTCAAAAATGCGGTGATGAATGCCTCCGGGTTCTAACCCTGCCACTTGGGTTGCTCCCACATCGAAGGTAAACCCCCGACGTTTGAAGGTTGAGGCACAACCCCCAGGTACATAAGCCTGTTCATATAAGCTTACATCATACCCTCGACGGGCTAGTAATGCCCCGGCCGTTAAGCCCCCAATTCCTGCTCCCACGACTATAGCTTGTTTAGACACAGTTTAAATTTTTGTTATAAAAGTTTATATTTTTCTCATTATATATTTATTTGTAATTCCGAAACAACGAATAATGGATAATTAATAAATTCTAGATGTATTTAACCATTTTTATATGAATAATTTCCCCTTCTGTAAAGAGATCGCCTACTGGTTCAAAGCCTAATTTTTCGTACAAACTTTGAACATAAACTTGAGCATGAATAACAATTTGCTTATATTTTTCTTGTTCTTTAATAAAGGCGATCGCCTCTTTCATTAATGCTGTGCCTACCCCTTGACCTCTTGCGGTCGATAAAACAGCCAATCGTTCAATTTTAACAGTATCTTCATCAATATATCTAATTCTTGTTGTTCCTATGGGTTTTTGAGCTAAATAAGCTATAAAATGAACACAATAATCATCGTAACCATCAAATTCTAAAGCCGGCTCTACCCCCTGTTCTTGTTGAAAAACACGGATTCTGATATTTTCAATAGCTTCTAAATTATCTTGATAGTTAGTATTTTTAATTTCTACTTTATTCATGGTTTTTAATCTTTATAGAACAGGAAATACCTTACCAAAAACCTCTTTTTTCACTAGGCATAACTGTACGCCAATTGGTTTTTGCTACGGATAATTGAGCCTCAGTAATTCTAGCACCATTGAGATCGACCCCACAAAGATTAGCCCCTTGTAGGTTAGCATAATTCAAATTAGCTCCACATAAATTAGCCCCCCTTAAATCCGCTCCATTGAGGTTAGCATAACCCAAATAAGATTCATTAAGATTAGCATTTTTCATAATAGCTTCGCTTAAATCTGCTCGGCCAAGATCTGCACGAGATAACTCAGCGCCTTGTAAATTAATACGACTTAATTTGGAGTCATAACAATTAATTCCTGGTAAAAAAGCTTTGGATAAATTGAGTTCATTTAATTCTTGATGAGCAAAATCCCGACGACCTTTATTGTAAGCTTCTAATAAGGTTTTACTTCGCCATTTTTTCTTCTTTTTTTTAGGTTCCGTGGCATCAGAAAAAGCAGTTTTTCCACGGCCACGACGACGGGTAGAAGTTGCCCCATGAGCCATATTATAAACACTTCCTGGTGCAGCCGCACCACCTCCACCTCCACCTCCACGGTTAACGCTAATAGAGACAGGTTTATTGAGTTCAGTAGAAACGGAAGAAACGGTATTTCCTCGAGTTCTCGTCGATGGTGATGTAGTAATTAAACCTGTACTCACGGAACAATTGGGAGTTGATGGGCTACCGGAAGTCTTGAACCCTGAGATCATGGTGGTCATACTATCTTGCATCCCTTGTTCATAAGGGGCCATGGCCATAGCATCTAGGACTTGTTCGGCTGACTTGTAGCGATGTTTAACCGATACCTCTAACATCTTTTTGAGAACTTTGGCCAAGGAATCGCTAATATCCACGTAGGGTTCCCAAGCAATTTCCCCAGTTTCGGGGTCACAACCAATATCTTTAGGGGTTTTAGCGGTTAATAAGTACACACAGGTAACACCCACCGCATAAATATCACTGGCGTAAACAGGACGCATAGCCATTTGTTCGGGAGGAGCAAAACCGGCAGTTCCCACGGCAAAACCGGCAGTTCCCACGGCAAAAGCGGTAAAGGCGGTTTGAGTGTTATTGGCTACCATAGAATTGACTTGATTTTTCACGGCTCCAAAGTCAATCAACACCAGTTTACTGTCTTTTTGAGAGCGAATGAGGTTAGCGGGTTTGATGTCACGGTGAATGACTTTCTGAGAATGGATATACTCTAGGATGGGTAAGAGTTCCGTCAAAAATTGTTTAATCCCTGCCTCGGTAAAAGGGCCTTTTTTCTTAACCTCTTGATGAAGGTTATTGGACTTTGGATAAAAAACAATTGTTAGCGTAAATTTTACGCTAAACATATCTCCAGAGCTAAAATAGAGAATTAAGGTGATTTTAAAAACTCTCTTTCCATCTTTTTAGGGGATTTTAAATATTAAATAGCTTCATTCAGTTTCGGTTCCAATATAGATATCTAAGTAGCTTTCAGTTAGAGATTGAATGACTCGTTCTAATTCATCAATGAGATTTCTTCTAGTGAGTTTTTCTACAGCATTAATATGAGCAGAACTTCCGGCTCGTCCTAAATATTTATATTTGGTTTTTTTCTCATTATTAGTGGCCATAGGAAAAATTGATTCAGCAGCCTGTAGTTTATAATACCAGTAGATTGTTCCCTTTCCATTAACCTGATAACGAATAATATGACAATTAGCTGGTGCTACTTCCCCTTCCCGTTCAATTTTCTTTATTTTCTGTTTAAGAGAGCGAATTAGACTCTTAATTTGTTTGGCTCTCAGGTGGACATCTTGACTGGTCTTAAGTTCGGAATGTGATGACATTAGCCTTAACTGTAACAAACAACCTCTTTTGATGTTAGCGTATATATTCCGCTAATTTATAAGATAATAAATTTTAAAAATGACCAAAAATGAAACGGCTACGTCTGTCGAGGAATTCCTGGTGTGGAGGTCTAACCTCTTCCAAGGACTAAAAGCTAGAAAAGAAACTATTATAGAATTACTCGATGCCCTCTCCAGTAACCAACAATCTCACTCAGTCGTTGAATTGTCTCTCAATCCTTTATTTAGAAGAGATTATAACAGTTTATATAGAGGAATTCAAGAGTTTTTACCCACTCAAACTGACCCTAATTATGAACAGAGAATTGAGACTTTATTTTCAGCGGTATCGAGAACAATTCCTCCCACTTCAAAACATTATAACTTATTTGGTATTGACACAACTCCCTGTCCACGACGGTTTGCCGAAACGTTAGCGGATAAAACCTTTATTCATTACCCCAATCCAATTAAGGGAAATAAACCCATTAATATTGGACATTGTTATTCCGTTGTCTGCGCTTTACCTGACCAAATAGACACAGAAAAAGTCCCTTGGGCTGTCCCCTTATCAGGAGAGCGAGTCCCCTCTAAACATAAAGGAGTAAATCAAGGCAATCAACAACTAAAAAAAATCTGGCAAAGTTCTTTATTTTCTGATAAATTATCTGTCTTAGTGGCTGATAGTGACTACAGCCAAAAGGATTTTATTGGGGAACAAGTTAAGCATGAAGACGTAGTTACTATTACAAGAGTTAGAAGTGACCGAGTTTTTTATCGTCAATTTATTCGGGATCCAAATCAAGCCAAAACTTCGGGACATCCCCGTTGGTATGGGGATAAATTTGACCTTAAAGATGACCAAACTTGGACTGAACCTGATGAAGTTCATCATGTTCCCTTTACAACGAAAAAAGGTCGTCAATTAACAGTGACTATTTCGGGATGGAAACAGATGTTAATGAGAGGAACTAAAAACTATAAAATGAACAATCACCCCTTTACTTTACTCCAGATTGTTGTCAGAGATCAAGAAAGGGAGCAAAAAATCAACTGAAAACTTAAAAGCTCCTTAGTTTTCCTCAGAATCTATAGATTAGCCCTATTTGTCAGCCAATTTTATTGACTGATACAGAGCCGATATTTTGGGATTTTAGTTTAGCGTAAAATATCCGCTAACAAACTTTTTTTGTCCAAAGTCCAATGAAGGTTATAGCCCTTGACGTATTCTTGAACCAGATAAAATTCTTTATTTTGTTCAAAAAAATCTAATAATCTAGGCACTTGGGGATGATTACCCACTTTTCCCAAGGTTTCTGCTTCTCTTTCAAATAATTCCTTCGCCATTTTATATACTTGGGGGTCATCACTGGCCGGCCGTAGCTGTTTGACAACGCAGATAGGATTGCCTGGAAGGGATAAATCAGCAGCCCCAAAAGTAGCCCCGAAGCCACCTTTTCCTAGAATACCTAGAGGTTGATAACGTTTCTTTAATCGCAGTTGAGAACCGCAAGACTGACAAACTGCCACATTATTGGGGTTTTTGGGTTGGGCGCAAGATGGGTTTACACAGTAGCTCATTCACTCTTACCGATGTCACGTTATGGACTTTGACCAATCGGATACAAAAAGGGGTCAAGATCACCGTCATACGGTTATCCAGTTCTAATATGCCCGAATCTATCGGGAAAGTAACACCGGAGACACCTGAGTTTGGGAAGGAATATTACTTTTTCCCAAACTCCTCGCATCTTAATCAATGGATATGGTTTGTGGACCGCTACCGTTATCTGTAGTGTTATCACCATAGGTAAAATCGGTCATTCCCTGTTCTTGTAGCCAGGCTTTTAAAGGATCTTCTGATAGTTTTAGCTTAAGTGCGCCGGAAAGTAGTCCTCCAGCAAAGGCAAGGGGTTGCTGGATCAATTCTTTAAAAACGGGTTGTAGCTCGTCGAGAAACACAATTATTCTCCTTGTTTTGTTGAATAGTCTTTATTATAACTATGTTTAACAGAAGCAATTCCATGAACAACTTTTTATTTGACTTGAATTTTGTTAACTAATTCATTAAAAGGTTGCCAATTATCTTCATTTGCGATCGCTTCCCATACTAACTCAATTTGTGGTCTTAATAAGGGGATTTGACTATTAAATTGATTGATAGTTTTCCTGATTTGCTCTAATTTTTCTGGGGAGATTTTACTTAAAGTTTTACTATATATTTTTCGCCAATTTTTCCAATAAATGTCATCCAAATTACTATTTTCTAAGATAGTTGTTTCATTTTGCCACCAACCTAGATTAATTTCTGCCATCAAATCGAGGAAAAATTGATGATAACCAACTTGACTTTTCTTCAAGGCATCTACGGTTACCTCAACTAACTCTTTTCCATCTTCAACTAACCCGAAAAGCCCTAGTCTTTTTAACATTTCTTGAGTATAAGCTGTTTGATAATAATCATCAAACTTATTTAAAGCTGTTTCTAAAATTTTAGGAGAAATAAGGGTCATTAATGGTAAGTGTAACATCTCCAAGTTAACCCTAACAATGAATGATTGATTCCCATAGCAATAGCGTTTAGAATAATCAAAATAAGCTGCGGTAAAAGAAGAATCATAGGTGGGAATGAAAGCATAGGGACCATAATCAAAACTTTCCCCTGTAATGGACATATTATCTGTGTTCAATACCCCATGACAAAACCCTGCTGCCATCCATTGCGCTGTTAATTGGGCGTGACGTTTTACTAATTCTTGGTAAAATAAACTATAACAATCAGGAGATTTTAAGTCAATTTTTGGATAATAAATATCAATCACAAAATCCAATAATTTTTTGATTAAATCTGGCCTTTTGATATAGTATAAACGCTCGAATGTGCCAAAGCGAATATGAGAACGACTCATGCGAATCATAACAGAAGAACGAGTAGGAGAGGGTTCATCTCCTCTCCATAAAGATTCCCCTGTTTCTACTAAACTTAAACAACGGGAAGTTTTGACCCCCATTCTGTGTAAGGTTTCTGCTGCGAGGACTTCTCTTACCCCTCCTTTTAAGGTTAATCTACCGTCACCACCACGAGAATAAGGGGTTACTCCTGACCCTTTGGTGCCAAAATCGTATAATTCTGCATCTACTCCTCTGACTTGTCCATAGAGGAACCCTCTACCGTCTCCTAGAGAGGGATTATATTGCCCAAATTGATAACCATGATATCGTAGAGCAAGAAAGGGTCTGATTCCTTGAAATTTGCCAAAAGCTTCGATAAAATGTCTGTCATCTACATCGTTGGATGATAAACCTAATTGGGTTAATAAATCATCGTTACGAAACCTTAAAATATGTTGAGGAAATTGCGCTGCTGCTACTTGATCATAATAGTCTTCCCCTAAATTTTCTAAAGCGGGTTCGTAATTAAGATTGAGAAAAGGATTATCTCCGTTTAAAGTCATAAGGTTATTTCAGTTATTAGTCAACAGTTATCAGTAACCAGTTATCATTGTTTTAATTCTACCTAATATCTTGATTTATTGTTGTAATTGATCAGCTATCATTCATAATTCCTTGGGTATTACTGAGAATAACATCCCTTAGGTCTGCATTGGTTAGGTCTGCATTAGTCAGGTTTGCATTGGTTAAATTGGCACCGCTCAATTTAGCTTTCACTAAACTCACTCCCGTTAAATTTGCGTTTTCTAAATTCGCTGCAATTAGTTTAGCACGATTGAGGTTACTATATTGTAAATTAGTTCCTGATAAATTGGCACCGATGAGGTTAATATTTTCTAAATTGAGGTGTGGTAAATTCATGTTAGAGAGTTCCGCTTGTTGAAAATTTCTTTCTCCTAAGCGATACCTTTGTAATAATTCTGCTGCTTCTGTGACCATTATTTCTCTTTGTTCTGGACTCCGATAAGTTATTGTAAATTTATCTTTTTGTTTGAGAACATTTTCTAACTCTTGGTATAAGGAATAATTACCAATTCCACTCATAGTTAACCATCCCTGCGATCTCGTCATCGCAACGAATAATTGATTACGGAATAATAGGTTATCTTCTGCTTTAGAAATGTGATCTAATCCAACAATATAAACCATGTCTGCTTCTTGTCCTTTGGCACGATGAATACGAGAGATTGTCACTGCGCCTTCATACCAAAATTGATTTTTAAACCCCTCTTGGCTTAAATCATTACATCTTTTACTTCCTGGAATATAAATATCAATCCCTTGTCTCATCAGAAAACTAGCAATGGTTTGTTGTAAGCGAAAAGAATCAAAATAATCACCCAAAATCAAAACTAAAATCTCTTTACTTGGTCGAAGTCCATCCTGACGTAAATCATTATATATCTGTTTATATAAAGCACTAATTTCTTGTTGTCTTGATAAATATTTATTAAACTTAATCGATGAATCTTGACAATTATCATGCAAGGGATTAGGTGAATTTTCTAAAGGTCTAGTAATGGTTATCTTGTCCCCATCTTTTAACTCTCCTTCAACTTCATAACCTAAACTTTGCCAATCTTTTTTATCGCTTATTCCTGTTAATATTCCTTGGGTACGTAACCATCCCATTCCCATAGCGTGGGCAGCAATAATAATCAAATGAGGTGTCCTATAACAACGAGACATAATCTCTGTTTTATTAATTCCATTTTCATATTTTCCCGTAACAATATTACCTAATTCTTTGCCAAAAATTTCACTGGGATGGGGAACTTCTAGATTATCTAAACTCTGTAATTCATCATAAGCCCAAATCAATCTTCTTTGTTTAATGTCCACAGCATCAACGGGACGTAATGCTTGATAAGCTAACCAATAAAAAGGCTGTTTTCCTTGATAATGCCAATTTTTAACCATGAAATCTTGTCCTTCATCTATTAAAATTGCATCAAAAATATGAGGTATAGCGGTTTGATTTAAGAGGCTAAAACAGACTTCCCCCAATGCTTCTGATGGTTGTTGAAACGTGGTTTGATTAACCCCCAAAGGAACCACTCCTGTTACTTGACACAAAAAGCGATAAAATCCCAATTGTTCTCGAGAACCCCAACCATGAAAAACTTGTAATTGTTGATTATTTATATTGTATGTTTGTTGTTGATGACTAAAATATCTAACCCATTGATCGATTTGTTGTATAATTTCTCCATAAAGACTACGAGAGAAGAAAACAAAAGCAATTTTCCAATCAGGATTTTTTAGGTGCATAATTGCTGCTTTTTGACAGAGTAAAACGGTTTTACCAGAACCAGATACTCCTCGTATTCGTTGAAAGCCTTTTGGAATTTGTTTGGCAATTTTTTCCTGTTCTAAGTCAAATTCATGAATATGATTTCTAATTTTTTGTATCATTTTACCTTTACTATTATTTCCTCCTAAAACTTTATGGTTTTTTTTACATAAAATAGGGGTTCCCGATAGAGTATTAAGAATTAAATTCCATTGATAGTTATTTATTTTTTGTCCGACAATAATTCCTGGTGCTTGCTGAATAATTTTCCGAGTTGTTTCTAATGAAAGAAGATGATCTTCAAAGAGAATAGGAGGGTTACTAATAAGTTTATGAAATCCTTTTGTTTGCCATTGTTTTGTAGTAATAAAAGGTAAAGCAATTAATACTTTGGCTGGAATTTTATTTGATAAACTGGGTTCTTGATTAAAGTATTCTAATAAAGAAAATAATTGATTTTCTGCTTGTTGATAAGGTTTACCTTCACCTGTATAAAAGTTTTGATAAGTCCAACAGTGTCCCTGAATACTAACAATTTGATCAATCAATAAAGACTTGACTTCAATAACTACTAATCCTAGCTCAGAATCAACGATTAAAATATCAGCTTCTTTCCTTATTTTTCCCCGCAAAGGAAAAATAGGATAACGCCAATAAATTAGGCATTTTCTTTGATAAAATGCTTGTTTGATTTTCTCCCATACTATCTTTTCTCCCCTCTGTCCCCTATCATTAAAAGCTCCAGTGGTAATAAACATTGTAGGCTATAACATAAAACTAATATAATTCTAATACTTAATAACTGGAAGCATCCTATTTTTTTCAAAGCATAACCCAGAATAACCATAAAACAAGGGTTTTAGCATATCTTAAAAAACTCTTACGGTAAAATTGGGATACTCCCTAATATAGCGTTTCTCGGACTCAATATGTACACCTAATATCGAGCCTCCGAACTCCGATCTCCGATCTCCTAAAACTAGAAAACTCTGTACCTCACAAGTATGAGAAGTGCTATAAACGACCTAAGCCTGTTGTTAATTCTTACTATACCAACGGAACAAAACTCGAGCTAATCGTTGGGGATTATGACTGACTTTCGCCGTCATTTCATCTTCATCCATAATATTAGCTAAAACAATACGACATCCTAAATTAGTTACATCTTCTTTGTCTAAAAATACAGGATGAGATTTTTCTTTAGCATAATGTTTTATGACGACAGGAGAAGGAGAAGTTCGTTGTACTAAAACAGCATCAAATATTCGTTTACCGCAAACACCATTAATAGCTTTAATATGATCAGATACGCTATAACCATCGGTTTCCCCCGGTTGAGTCATGATATTACAGACATAAATACGAGGAACTTTTACCTTAGCCAAAGCCTCTCTAATCTCGGGAACCAGAAGATTAGGAATGATACTGGTGTAAAGGCTTCCTGGTCCCATTACAATATAATCAGCTTCATGAATTGCCTGTAAAGCAGCGGGTAAACCAGGAGGATTTTCAGGAAAACAACCAATTTGACGTATTTTGCCGCCAGCTTCGGTAATATGAGATTCTCCTTCCACAAAACGACCATCATCCAACCTAGCCCATAAACGGACATCGCTTAAGGTTGCAGGTAAGACTTTACCACGAACAGCTAAAACTTTGGAACTAGCTGCGATCGCCTTTTCAAAATCTCGTCCGGTAATGGCTGTCATGGCCGTTAAGAACAAGTTACCAAAACTATGGCCTGTGAGTCCTTCTCCAGCTTGAAAGCGGTATTGAAACAACTCCGTTAACAACTTTTCTTCATCGGCTAAAGCAGCCATACAGTTACGAATATCTCCAGGGGGTAAAACCCCAATTTCTTCCCTGAGTCTTCCTGAAGACCCGCCATCGTCTGCTACGGTGACAATGGCGGTAATATTAGCACTATACTGTTTTAAGCCCCGTAATAGGGTGGATAGTCCCGTTCCTCCCCCAATGGCCACAATTTTCGGACCACGATGTAAACGACGATGGTTTAACAGGCGATCGACCAATTGTTGATCGCTATCAGGAAAGGCATCGGTTATGGACCCCACTGTACGACTTTGTCCCCATAGTAGGAGAAATAGTCCCAATAACACAGCCACAGGACCAGAAATATAGTTAGGAACGTAGGTGGTAATGATTTCGAGGAGTTGGGAGATTAAATCTAAAAGAAAATAAATGGGAGTCAGTTTTGCCCAAATGGCTAAGCCTAACAACGATAAAAATAAACCTGTGGCACTAATGAGTAACCAACGTTTGATGAATAGGCCAGGAGATAGCCATTTAAACCAACGATTAACCCGTTTTGGGGTTCTTTGACCAACCATTGACCATTTTCCCTGCTTGGGGGAAAGTTTGCGTATTGCTTGCTGTAAAGGGGTAATAGGCATAGGTCATGATCACCAGGAGTAAGTTATAAAGAACGTTAATATAATGTTTTATGGAAACGTTAGCACAAAATTTATAATTATGACGATTCCCAGTCTGTAAAGTTCGAGTCTTATGGGTGGTATTTTTATGAGTTCTCCGATTTATTGGCAAGACGCTAAGGAATATTTAAGGTCAAACGATGCTATTTTAGCCGATATCATTGCGTTATATCCATCAGAAACCATGATTAATTATCATGATGCTTTCTTAACTTTGGTTAAAGCTATTATCGGACAGCAAATTTCTGTTAGTGCAGCTAATGCCATTAATCAGAGAGTAGAATCTTTATTAGGAGAAATTACCCCTGAAAATTATCTAGAAACCGATCCTCAATTGTTACGCAAGTGTGGTTTGTCTCGGCAAAAAATTGCCTACATCACTAATATTACACAAGGATTTAAAGACGGTATCTTAACCCCTCAAGCTTGGTCAGAGATGACTGATAAAGCAGTTATAGCTCAATTAACTTCTATTAAAGGAATTGGTCCCTGGACAGCACAAATGTTTTTGATTTTTCATTTACATCGTCGGGATATTTTTCCTCTGGCTGATCTGGGTTTAATTAATGCTATTCAGCTTCATTATGGCAGTGAAAAGGCTTTAAGCAAAGGAGAAATTAAAGAACTTTCACAACGTTGGAAGCCTTATCGTACAGTAGCAACGTGGTATTTATGGCGTAGTCTTGATCCTGTACCTGTTCAATATTAACAAATGATAATTTTAGTCCTATTAAACCCATTAAAACCCAATTAGTATCATCAACTGTCACAAAAATTGTTACAATTAAGAGCCTATTATTATTAGCTAACTTTTATGATACCTTCCTACCGAAAAGACTCCCTTGAACAACATTATAAAATTATTAACCAACTCGGTAAGGGAGCAATGGGAATAACTTATGCAGCAGAAGATGTCAACACAGGTCAAAAAATCGCTCTCAAAGTCATCTCGTTACAGAATCTAAGCGATGCTAAACATCTAGAATTATTAGAACGAGAAGTTACAGTTTTAAAGCAATTAAATCATCCCAATATTCCTCAATATATTGATTACTTTCAATTAAAAGAAGATAATAAATTATACCTTGTACAAGAGTTAGTGCTAGGAAAAAATCTAAATCAGCAAGTAGAATCAGGACTGAGATTAACAGAAGGAGAAGTTAAGAATATCGCACAACAAGTTCTTTATATTCTTGACTATTTGCACAATTTTCAACCTAGTATTATTCACCGAGATATTAAACCCCATAACTTGATTCTTGGGGATGATGGAAAAATATTTTTAGTAGATTTTGGTGCGGTTCATAATGCTTATTATAATACCATGATAGGGGGAACAGTTGACATTGGAACCATTGGTTATATGTCCCCGGAACAACAAATAGGTAAACCCGTTCCTGCTTCTGACTTATATAGTTTAGGGAGAACATTACTTTATCTATTAACCAATCGTCCTCCCGATCATTTATTGGCGCATAAAGAAACAGTTAATCTTGATCATATTCGTGATTATATTCAACTATCTGATGAATTTATACAGTGGTTAGAAAAGATATTAGATCCTGATGTAGATGAGCGTTTTTATTCAGCAAAAGAAGCATTGAACTCATTAAAAAATACTAAGTCAATTAACAAAGAAAAAAATAGTCAAATTGGATGGTTCGCTTTGATATGTCTAGGAGTTGCTAGTGTTACATTAGGGACTTTTTCTTATAATTAGGGTTTGCTGAAAAAGTTTCTCCAAAATTTATGCCACTTTTGACCAAGAATTTTCTGACAAATCAATAAGTTTTAGTACATAAAAATTGTTTAAAGTATAATCAAAATTAATGAAAGGCGGTTTGATGAGTTCCCCTGTTTTATTATTAGTAAATAAGGACAAAAAAAGCGACAAAAACTGCCTCAGAAGTTTAGAAAGATTGACAACTAAAAATGTAATAGCAATAGATGTAATGGAGGTTTCAGGGAGTTTTGTCATCACGAGATTTAGGCTAAATCTTCGTTTAGCTTGTCCAAACTTTCCCTCAATAGCATTACGGAAGCATTCATCGGAGTGGGCTTGTTTCTTTTCTTCTTCACTGACATTTTTCGGAGGTCTTCCTAACTTCGGACCACTGATTCTTATCCCTCTTTCCTTACACCAATTTCTGTTTTCCCTAGTTCGATAAATTTTATCTACATGGACGGATTCGGGATAATAGCCAAACGTTTCTTTATACTTTTCTACTTGTTCTTTTAAATGACAAGATTCATTGAAGTTTTCCCAACTTATTTTGTCTAGAAACACATAGTTATCTACACAGCTTACTGAGAGTTTAGCTCCAAAATCTATTGGTTTTCCTGCTTTTCCCCTCACTATTGGACGAATATGCGGTTGAGTTAAACTTACAATTCTTTGAGGAACACTCTGGGTCTTATTCTCCCACATTGACTGTTGTTGTTCATAAACTTTTTTGATAGTCTCTAGACAATTTTTCTGTCTTTTACTCAGATTTTCCAGGGAAGCCCCAGCTTGAATTAAGTCTTCTATATTTCCTAAATTTTTCTTAAGGTATTTTAACTGTTTCCCGATAGCTTTTCTTCTTTCTTGATAAGATACTTTTCGTTTTTTAGCTACTTTTAAGTATTCCTTTCTAGCAATTTTTCTAGAAGTTCTCGGCTTTTTTCTCAATTTTACTCTTAATGGTTTATAAAGATTATCTATTATTCTTTCTGTCTCAATTCTGGCTTGATTTAATATGCCTAAATCCGTTGGGTATTTGATGTCTGCTGGCGCACAAGTCGCATCTAAAATTAGTTTACCTTTATTTTTTATTTTTTCTCCTTTTTCTTGGAGACAATCCTTTTTTTACTTCTTTATCACTCTTGTCTATTTCTCTTTTTACTATTTTTTTATTGATTTTGTTTATCAATTCTCCATCAATTCTTTTCCTAAAATGAACTAGCATTGAAGATTCCAGTGGTGGCTCTTGTTGATAACAATTTAAACCTATAAAGTATTGTAGATAGGGATTTTCTCTAATCTGTTCTATAGTTTCTCTATCACTTGTTCCTAATTTTTCCTTAATAATTAATGTCCCTAATGCCATTCTAAATAGTTTGGCTGGCGCACCTTTTTCTGCTGAAAAAAGTTTAGCATATTCTTCCTCAAAATCATCCCAAGGTATCAACTCTGCCATGATTACCCAACGATTATTGGGGGACAATTTGCCCTCGAAAGGTAATTCAAATTTTTCTGGGGGCAGTAAAGGTTGCTCCTCTTTTCGATACATTTGTTCTTGACCAACAACTGGGAGGTGTTTCTACCAATTATAGCGGTTTGTAGCCGACAAAGCTGATCTTTTTTGCGATCGCGAATATGGGTGTAACCTTTTAAAGAATAGGGTTTTGCTTTTATTCAGCAAACCCTAATTATAGATGGTTAATTTTAAATAGTTTAGGTTTTTCTGCCCCTGCAAAAGTTTGTTGGGACAAAGATATAACGAAGGAATATTTCAAAAGCGTTGGTAACTTAGCTAAGGGTAATTATAATAAAGATATATGTGGATACTTCTTAGACTCCTTAATAGGAGAATATAAAACAGGAGACAAAGGAAATAAAGAGATAATAAAATTCTTAATTGATCATGGTGTTAATATGAATTCTACATTTAAGGCTGAACAACCTACTTTACTTGAAAGATTAGTACGATCAAGAGATATGGAGATAATAGAATTATTAATTAGTGGGAATGATGGAGTTAATATCCAAGATGCTTATGGATCAATTGCACTTCATTATGCAGCAAAGGAAGGAGATACAAAGGTAATAGAATTATTAATTAATCATGGTGCTGATGTTAATGTTCAAGATAACGATGGTAGAACCCCACTCCATTATGCAGCACAGGAAGAAAATAAAGAGACAATAGAATTATTAATTAATAATGGTGCTGATGTTAATGTTCAAGATAACGATGGTAATACCCCACTTAATCATGCAGAGTGGAGGAAACATCGAGAGATAATAGTATTACTCAAAAAACACGGTGCAAGATAACCTAATTTCTATCCTTTTATATGTATTGTATTTGTCATACTATAGCAATCAGTAATAATACGTGAGAAACCAAAATCTAGAGGACATAATACTATTATGTCCTGATGTATTATAGCTTCTCACATATCATTAATAATAAACACTGATATATCTTGATAATCAAGTAATATAAAAGTTAACCAATAAACCAAAAACTAAAATTAATTGTGCTGTCAAAATAATAATATAACTAGCAAACTTAATCCGTATTATACTTAAAAACAAAATCAAACTAGAAATATTAAACAGAGAATTTAATAATAAAAATGCTAAACCAGAACCATATAAGATAGAAGACAAAATGGGAGTTAAGAAATAAGCTGAACTCAGAGAATTAAGAGATAAAACTAAACCAAACACTATCATGATTAATAATTGGTTTAAAGGGGTTTCACCCCATTGAAAAAGTTGTGCTTGAGGTAGAAAAAATTGACAAACAGTAGAAATAGCAATCCCCACCACAAGAAAACTTCCTAATTCAATAAACTCTCGAACTATATTATCAAAAAATAAATATAATTGTTGTATTCTGCTCACAGAAGTCCTAACATTACCCTGAGATTCATACACTAAATTACCTGCACGTTGAAGGGGTTTAAAACCCTCTAAACCTGATAGAATAGTGCCAGAATGAACCAGAGTAGAACGACTTTGTAGCACGGAAGAAGACTCATCTATGACAATAGATTTTTCTGGGTAGGCACTAAAAATTAAACCTACCAAAATAGCAATTAACCACCCTCCTAAAATCCTTAAAAATACTAATGTAGGATAATCTCCCAAAATTTGCCAACTGTTACTAATAATAAAAGGGTTAACAGTAGGAGAAGCGATTAAAAAACTGATACATAAAGGGATAGATACACCCTGCAATAATAACCGTCTTACTATGGGAAGATTACCGTATTGTCCCACAGGAAGTAAAAACCCCAAACTACTGCCAATAATCACTGCTAAAATACGAGTACGGGGTAATTTAGCAACTAATTGATCTTCATCTACAAAGACTAATAAAGCACTGGAAATAACAATACCAAGAAGAAGAAAAGGTAAAGATATTAACAGGTTACTGACAAATAAGGTATAAATATAATTCAGTTGAGACATATTCAAAAAGCCATAAGTGATAAGTGATAATTGATAACCTTAGTTTAAGGAAATTATCAATTATAGCAATCAGTAATGATTCGTGAGATTATCGAGATCCCCCCTTTAATTCCCCCCTTAATGATCCCCCCTTTAGTTCCCCCCTTACAAAGGGGGGCAGGGGGGTTAGGGGGGATCAGTTTCAACATTAATTCTCACAACTGATAAATGATTGCTATATCATTAAGTCGGTAGGTAAAAATAAATGTAAGTTTGTAGTAAGTCCTTTAGGAAGAAAAAGGTACTCATTATGAAGGCTGAAGCCTTCACTACGGACTGTTCTATTTTATATTTAATTACACTTACCTACTTAATTCACGTTTTCGACCAAATGTCAAGTATATTTTTTAGCATTTGCTGCTTCTCCACAGGTTCGAGGAGTGGGGAAAAGTTTACCGGGGTTGGCTAAATTATCGGGGTTAAATACCTTTCTTACCCATTGCATGGTTTCTAAGTCTATTTCGTTAAACATACAGGACATATATTCATTTTTATCAACACCTATCCCGTGTTCTCCTGATAGACTTCCTCCTAATTCTACACATAATTTGAGTATTTCTCCCCCTAATTCTTCTACTTCTTCCCATTGTCCAGGAACAGAATTATCATACAAAATTAAAGGGTGTAAATTCCCGTCTCCTGCATGGAAAACATTGGCAATACGATAACCATATTCTTCACCTAATTTGTCAATTTTATCCAGAGCAGTAGCCAGTTGTGTACGGGGAACTACACCATCTTGAACAAAATAATCGGGACTAATATTACCAGCAGCAGCGAAGGCAGCTTTTCTTCCTTTCCAAAGTTTTAAACGGGTTTCGGGGTCATTCGCTGTTGTAATTTCTCTCGAGCCATGTTGACGACAAATATCGGCAACTTTCTTGTTATAAGCTTCTACTTCAACTGATAAGCCATCTAATTCTACTAATAAAATAGCTGCTGCATCCCTTGGATAACAATTGGTTTTGACTGTATCTTCCACCGCATTAATGGAGAAATTATCCATAATTTCCATACCAGCAGGAATGACACCAGAACTAATAATATCGGCCACCGCTTGTCCGGCAGATTCAACTGTAGTAAAATCAGCCAAAACAACAGAAATAGTTTCAGGGGTTTTGAGTATATTTAAAGTGACTTCTGTTGCTACACCTAAGGTTCCTTCTGAACCCACAAATAAACCTGTTAAGTCATAACCTGGCATTTCAGGAATACTACCACCAACTTCGATAATTGAACCATCAGGAATAACTAATTTTAACCCCAAAACATGATTAGTTGTTACCCCATATTTTAAACAGTGAACCCCACCGGAATTTTCTGCTACATTACCACCGATAGAACAGATAATTTGACTGGAAGGATCAGGAGCATAATAAAAACCGGCCCCACTAACTGCTTGGGTTACCCAATTATTAATGACTCCAGGTTGCACCGTCACCCGTTGATTTTCTAAGTCAATGTCAAGAATTTGTTTCATGCGAGCAGTGACAATTAAAACGCAATCTTCTACCGGTAAGGCACCCCCAGATAGTCCCGTTCCGGCACCTCTGGCCACCCAAGGAATTTGATGATCATGACAGATTTTAACTGCTGCTGCCACTTCTTCCGTGGTGCGAGGTAAAACCACCACCGCCGGACTTTGACGGTAAGCTGTTAAACCGTCGCATTCGTAGGTCAATAATTCTTCTTTGCGACGAATGACCCCATCTTTACCGATCGCCGCTTCTAGAGCTTTGACAATGGGTCGCCATTTTTGATCCGTGTTGTTTAAAATTCGATTTAATAACATGGGGTTATAATTAATTCTTATGTTTTATTGTAGCTGATGTGTTCCCTGTTTTTTTAAATAAAAACTCATTATCCATTATCCATTGTCAATTACTTTTAATTATCCTCGGCAAACATAGCTTGTTGCTTATTAGAAATGGGCCAATCTTCATTTTCTCCGCCAATAATTAACTTTTTAATAACGATTAATTCTTGACCTAATTGAGTTAAAGCATTGATTAAAACATCGAGGGCAATTAAATCACTGGTTCCCAGATCAAACCAACAACGACCCCAAACTCCTTCGTATTCAAACTCAGCCATATTGTGCATGGGAGCCATCATCATTTCATCTGAAACTTTGGTATTATACTCCATATAACTAATTTCTACCCCCATATCTTGTACCTGAAGATTTTCGGCGTTAAATCCCCCCAGTTTACCTAAATAAAACCAGGAATTAAATACTTCTTCTAGATACTGTCTTTCCATAGGAGCCGGAACCGTTTCAAACTCCAACCAAATCCAAACATTAAAAGGATTAAACTCTCTAAATTGAACTTCCATAAGATCATTAACTAAGATGTAACATCACTATTTCTATTATTAAACTTCCAGAGTCCACTGGACATCCAATTGGTAATAATATGGGCAGTAATAGGAACCAATAAATTATCAGTCATTAAAGCACTATAACCAAGAGCAAACCCCACAATAGTTGCCCAAACCACATAAGGCCATTGTTGGGAACCGCTTAAATGTAATACCCCAAACACTAAACTAGACAAAATTAGTGCGAAGAAATCGTACCCTAAAGCCGGTAACATCACCCCACGAAATAATAATTCTTCGCTGAGGCCGGGTAATAAACCTAACCAAAGTAAATCAGGCCAAACCAAAGGTTTTAACACCAATTGTAGGTAAGCATCGGCACTTTGACGATAAGCAGGCCATAAACGATAAACAATACTACTAGCAACAATGATGATACCGGCCAAAGCAGCCCCATAGAGCAGCCCATCGGGAGAAAATTGAATCTTGATCAAGGCTACAGAGCCAAAATATTGCCAGATTTTAGCTACGATTAATAAAATAATGGCAGTTACTCCCATTACCACTAAAATTTGGGTACGGGTTGACGGTTCCATATCAAAAGAATTAGGATTAGTCACAGGCTTGAGAAAGAGAGGACATAGTAGGACGTAAGGGATCAATACTAATGCCAGCTTTATGAGCCACCAAAACACCCAACGCCTCTAAATACGAGTTTACCGTAATTGTCTCCATTCCTAAGTATTCAGGGGTGACATTGAGGGCTGTGGTATTGTCTTTAACGGTGATAATACGGGTATTTCCTCCACTAAAACTGAGTATGGCACTACCTCCACAAGCGGTGTGAGGAATCACCACAGCATCCACTTCATCGGCCCAAATACTATTGGTTTGGGGTTGGCTGACAAACTGGGGCGCACGGCTTAACCCCACTAAGACACAGGGCAAAAATGTGTAGCCTAATTCTTCTGCTGCGGCCCGAGGGGAAATGGACTCATCAACTTCTAAGGGTTCTAAGGCCGGGGCGTGGGCGCAGGGAATGGCAAATTCACGGACAATCAGGTGAGAGATAACGGCTTCTGCCCCGGCTAAGGTATCAACCCCTTGGCCGTGACGATAATTATCTAATTCCACACTATCTACGTCATCGGGAAACCGAGCTACAACGGCGATGGCCTCTGCTTTACTCTTACTGATCAACTTGTCTGCTGCCCTCAGTAAACTTTCGGGGTGGCCAATGGTTCCCCAACTGGCTCCAGAATCTGCTGTACGCAGTTCTACTTCTAAAGGGGTATCCGTGACCACATAATCCGTTAAGGTCAGTCCTAGAGTTGCTCTAGTAGCATCTGCGGCTTGAATATGACGGGTTCTTAATTCGGGTTCGATGCCTCGATCCAAAATTAATCCTACTCGGTTTTGATGGACGGGTTTAAGTCCCCATCTTCCTTGGGCAAAGCGATCTAAACCGTACCCTTCTACATAGAAAATATTGTCTAGGGGCCAATATAGTTGGGCCCCATTTAATACATTGGGATGGGTAATCAGGCGATGGCATACCTTAGCCATAGCCTTAGCTACAGGTAAAGCATCCCCTGCATAACCACCAATAGCGGCACCAATACCCGTAGGAACGATTAATACGGCGGTATAAGGACGATTAATCATTATAGTTACCAGTTAGCAGTCATTTTTCATTGTTCATTGGTAACAATGGCTTCTACTTTGGCAGTTTCTTTGTCCTTATCTACTTCAGTGATAGCCCAGCGTAGGGGTTCCCCTTGTTTTTCTAGGGTTGCTTCTACGTCTTTGACAGTGAGAGGGGTTTGTTGAAGATCGATTTCGGCTTCAATAAAATGGGTTGTCATATTAGTTCTAGCCAACAACTTACATCATGTATTGGTAATTGTATCAGTTATCCCGAGAGTGAGAAAAGAAAGATAACACGAAAACTAACATGAAAACTAACATCCATATTTTATCCTGGTAGTCAAGAGAGTAAAAATAAATCTTAGTAAAGCAATGACAGCATTCAACTCTGTTAAACTCAACTCCCATTCTGCGATCGCCAGCCAAACTAAAGAGCTTCATCCTTCTATCCATAGCAAACTCAAAAGGGTGATAGATGTTATCGGAGCTTTGGTAGGGTTAATGATTACAGTCATAATCGCTATTCCTATTATGATAGGTATGGCTATCTCCGATCCTGGACCCCTACTGTACAGTCAAATTCGTTGTGGGTTACATGGCCGCCGCTTTCGGATTTGGAAATTCCGCTCTATGGTGGTTGGGGCAGATAAAATGAAACATTTAGTAAAAAATGAGGCCGATGGGCATATTTTTAAGAATACAAATGATCCCCGTATTACCTGTTTAGGGGCATTTTTAAGAAAAACCAGTTTAGACGAATTTCCCCAATTTTGGAATGTGTTGATGGGAGATATGAGTTTAGTGGGAACTCGTCCCCCAACAATCGATGAAGTAGACAAATATGATACTCATCACTTGCAACGACTCAATGTTAAACCTGGGATTACAGGAGAATGGCAAGTCAATGGCCGCTCAACTGTCAAAAATTTTGAAGATATCGTCAACATGGATCTTCACTATCAAAACAAATGGTCTTTATGGTACGATTTTAGTTTAATTTTTAAAACTGTTATTGTTGTATTCAACAAACAGGGTGCTTATTAATTTTTTGATTGGGTTGAACTTTAGCCCAATACTTAACCATTTTATTAGATCACGGTTTCTAAAACTTGGGATAAAATTGTCGCCATTGAATCTAAACTGTATGCTTGAATACACCTCTCTCTGGCTTTTTGCCCTTGCTTTTCTGCCTCTTCTAAATGATTAAAAATCCAGTTTATTTTGTTTGCTAATTGCTCGGGGGAACTGGGATCAACTAAGTAACCAGTATGCCCTAAAATTTCTGGTATATCTCCTACTTTGGTGGCTAAAATTGGCTTAGCCATAGACATTCCATCGGTTAATTTAATGGGAAATTGCGCCTTAGATGTTTTAGTTAATTGTTGAGGAACCACAATTAGATGGGCTGCTGCTACAATTTCAGGCATCTTTTCGGGAGATTGTTGTGGTAATTTAATAATCCAACGTTGCCATTTATTAATTAATTTGTTCACATAGCCATCTTCGATAATTCTGCCACCCACTAATACTAGTTTTAAGTCTTCACGATTGAGTAAGTCCATTGCTTGTAATATATCTTCAATACCTTTATGGGGTCTAACTGTTCCGGGAAACATTAAAATTTTATAGTCAGACATTCCATATTTTTCTCTACTTTTTTCAGGAGAAAAGTTTTCAGGATTGAAGCGCTCAGTATCCTTGCCGTGGGGTAAATAAGTTCCCCCGTATTTATTACTCAAAAATCTGGTATTAATAGTAATAGCATCGGCGTATTTAATTAGTTTATGAGTCCATTTTTAATACCATTGATATTGGGGATTTCTAAAGACACCATCGGATTTGATAATATCTCTTAAAAGTTGTTTGGGTTTAACATAATATCGCCAATTATCTCCCCCAAACCAACTCATTTCCCAGTCATCAATATCTAAAATAATCGGTTTACGACTTTGTAGTTTTTTTAATACAGCTATTCCTAAGCTAGTGGGCCTAGGTTTCACCGCATAAATAATATCCCCATCAATTTTTTGCAGTAACTGCCAAATCGCTCCAATAAATTGCGGATAATCACTACCAGGTATCCATTCAACTGTTAGATAAGAAGGGGGTGGTGGATAAAGGGGTTGCCGAAAAGCACACCCTACAACTTTAACATCATAGTTGAGTTTTTGCAGGACTTCTGCTAACAAATAAACCCTGGTACCACCACCTCCAGATAAGTCTGGTGCTAACACAGAAATTTTCTTTTTCATGCTCATTTTATTCCTCATCTAATTGTCTTATTTAAGTTGCTGATTTAACCAACTCAAATAACCTTGATTTCCTTCTTGAATGGGTAAACTAATAATTTCAGGGACCTCATAAGGATGAATCTTTTGGATTGTTTTTTCTAGAGTTTGATAATGTTGTTGACTACTTTTAATTAAACAGAGCCATTCTTCATCTTGACATAGCTCATCTTTCCAATAATAATGACTGCTGATCGGACCAATGACTTGTACACAACCTGCTAGTTTCTTAGCTAACAAGGTTTGAGCAATTTTATTAGCATCTTCTTTGTTTGATGTTGTTGTTATAATAACAATAAATGGTGAAGACATAAATTATCCTATCTCTCCATCGGCTTTACATTTCAGTCTTGAACAGTGTAACACAACCAGACTACTTATTACAGCCTAGAAGGCTGTGCTACCATTTCCTCATAATAGGTTACAATTTTCTCGTAATCTATTACCAACAAAATTATTAACGTATGCTTATATCAAAATCTAAATTAAGCCGTTTTTCTAATTTGGGCCTTGCTCAAATATTAATGTATCTTGGTATATTAATAATATTATTGTGGTTATTTATTGCTCTATTCGCTCCTATTTTACAAGCAGTTGGCTTCCTGAAAAATCCCACAGACTCATTGAGTTATGTTCCTGGAGACTCTCCTAGTTTAAGTCATTGGTTAGGGACTAATATTAGAGGATATGATGTCTTCTCTCGTACTATTTTTGGTTCTCAGGCTGCTTTGGAAGTGGTTTTTTTGACAACAATTATATCCATAATAGTCGGCGTCCCTTTAGGATTAGTAAGTGGTTATCTAGGAGGAAAAGTTGATAAAATACTTCTATTCTTCATGGACACTATTTATACAATCCCTGGTTTATTATTATCGGTAACTTTAGCTTTTATTTGAGGGAGAGGAATACTAAATGTGGCAATTGCTGTGAGTATTGCCTATGTTCCTCAGTATTATCGTATAGTTCGTAACCATACTACCAGTGTCAAAAATGAGTTATTTATCGAAGCAGCAAAAGCTATGGGAGCAACCCCAACTAGGGTTTTGTCTCGCTATCTATTTTTAAATGTTATTCAAAGTGTTCCTGTTGTCTTTACCTTGAACGCTGCTGATGCTATTTTAGTATTGGGTGGTTTGGTTTTTTTGGGATTGGGATTACCACAAGAAGTACCGGAATGGGGTCATGATCTCAAAGAAGCATTACCTGATTTATCTACAGGTATTTGGTGGACAACTTTATTCCCTGGAATGGCTATGACATCAATGGTGGTAGGATTATCTTTTATAGGGGAAGGTATTAGTGAAATGTTTAACCCTGCTTTGCGTAATAAACGATGAAAATTAAGGACATTGGGGAACAAGGACTATTAAAAAAAATACAATCTTTTTGTCCCCATGATATAATTGGGGATGATGCTGCTGTTTTGTCCCCTGATTCTCAGAAACAGTTAGTGGTAACCACCGATGTTTTAGTAGATGGGGTACACTTTAGCGATGTCACTACCCCCCCTCACTCCGTTGGTTGGCGTGCTATCGCTGCTAATCTCTCGGATCTCGCAGCAATGGGAGCTAGTCCCTTAGCCGTCACTGTTGGCTTAGCTTTAGACGGAGAGCTTTCGGTGGATTGGGTAGAGCAAATGTATCAAGGCATGAGCAGTATTTTAGCCGAGCATAACACAGCCATAGTTGGAGGAGATATTTGTCGTTCCTCAGTGACAACTGTGAGCATCACAGCTTTGGGTCAAGTTAGTCCTAAGCATATTATAAGGCGTTCTACGGCTCAACCTGGAGAGTTGATAGTCGTTACTGGGGATCATGGGATGTCACGAGGAGGGTTAGAATTATTACTCAATCCTAGTCTCGGGACTAACCTCCCTCAACAACAGCGAGATATATTCCTCTCTGCCCACCAATACCCTCAACCCCGTTTAGACTTGCTTCGGTATCTCTGGGAGATAATGGAAACCACTGTAATAACGGGTATGGACAGTAGTGACGGTTTGGGGGATGCTGTGCTACAAATCTGTGCTTCTAGTGGGGTTGGCGCACAGATACAGTTATCCAGTTTATCTTCAGTATCTATGATATCACAGTGGTTTAGTGCAGAGCAAGCCTTAAATTGGGTATTATATGGGGGAGAAGATTTTGAATTAGTGTTATGCTTAGCGGAAGAGAAAGCGAAAAAACTGGTTGAAATAGTGGGAAAAGAAGGCAAAATAATTGGCAAAGTTGTTGAAGAGAAATCAGTTATATTAATGGACGGCAATCAACAAAAATCATTAAACTTAGCTCAAAGTTTTCAGCATTTTTCATAGTATTTTAAATTGATAAAAAACATTCATAATTAGGTCAAAGAATGGATTTATTACTTTCAATTCCCCCCACATCAGTTATATTACTACGAATAGGAGAACATCTAACCTTAGTATTAATAGCAATGATAGTGGCCACTGGGATTGGTATACCTGTAGGTATCATCATGAGTCGCTATCCCAAATTAGCTAATCCTATTTTATTAGTTACCAATGGAGTACAAACTGTCCCTAGTTTAGCCTTATTTGGCTTTTTAATCACTGTTCCCTTTATCGGTGGGATTGGAAAAAAACCAGCTATTATTGCTTTGATTTTATATTCTTTACTGCCGATAATTAAAAATACTTATATTGGTATTACGCAAATTAAAAAAGGCATGAGAGAAGCAGGAAAATCTTTAGGATTAACCCCTTTTAAAATTTTGTTTTTAATTGAATTACCTTTAGCGTTAAAAGTTATTTTAGGGGGGGTAAGAATTGCTGCTGTAATTTGTGTTGGAATTGCCACCATTGCCGCAGCTATAGGAGGAGGAGGGTTAGGTGTTTTCATTTTTAGAGGACTTTCTACTGTGGATAATACCACGATTTTAGTAGGTGCGGTTCCTTCAGCAATAATTGCTTTATTAGTAGATTGGGGACTGGGTTGGTTAGAGACTAATTTGACGCAGAAAGAGAGCAATAACTCAAATGATCAGCAAATAATTACGTTAATTTTAATACTATTATCTATATTTATTTTTACTATTTTTAGTTTCGTAAATCAATCGCAAAAACAGGTAATTATAGGCTCAAAAAATTATACTGAGCAAGTTATTTTAGGAGAAATGATAGCTCAACACATTGAAAATAGCAGTGATTTAAAAGTAACTCGCCGCTTTAATCTAGGAGGTACTTTCATTTGTCACGAAGCCATTAAAGCAGAAGAAATAGATGGTTATGTAGAATATATAGGAACAGCTTTTACAGCAATTTTGAAACGAAAACCTGTGAATGATACCGATTTGGTTTATCAAGAAGTCAAGAAATTTTATAATCAAGAATTTAAATTAGAAGTCATGCCATCTCTCGGATTTGAAAATACCTATACTCTATTAGTTAGGGAAGAAACTGCAAAAAAATATAATCTTAAAACCATCTCAGATGTTACCCAATATACCCCCAAATGGACAGCAGCATTTAGCTATGAATTTTTAGCTAGAGAAGATGGTTATCCTGGACTCTCTAAGACATATAATTTAAAGTTTTCTCAGCAACCAAACACAATGGAATTAGGCTTAATGTATCGTGCTTTAGCAGAGAAAAACGTTGACTTAGTGGCAGGATTTTCTACAGATGGACTCATTAGTACCCTTGATTTATATATGCTAAAAGATGATAAAAATTATTTTCCTACCTATGAAGCAGTCCCTGTGTTTAATCAAAAAACCTTACAACAACATCCTAATTTAACTTCCATTTTACAAAAATTATCAGGCAAAGTCTCTTCAGAGGATATACAAAAGCTTAACTATCTCGTTGATCATGACAGAAAATCAGTTAATGAAGTTGTTAAAGATTTTTTAAGTAAGGAAGATTTAAGATAAAATCTCTATAAATATGTTATAATTGCAGGGGTTAAAGCAATTAATTAGTTAATAAATTTGTGAGGAAAAAATGAGCAGCAAAAAGAAAATAACAAAAATAATTCAAGGAATAATAGTCATATCAATCGCTTTAGTTTATGGGGAGCGATTTGAGAGGGCGATCGCCAATGAAGCGACCTCAGAATCAATGGAAAACCCGTTACTTAAAACAGAATGGCAGTTAGTAAGTTGGACAGAGAAGCAACCATTAACCAAAGAAAATTCTACCGTGATGTTTGAGAAAGATAGATTATCAGGAAGTGGAAGTTGTAACCGTTATACCGCAGGATATGCAGTTCAAGAAAACGCCATGAAAGTTGGTTTAATTGCTGCGACTCGTATGGCCTGTCCTGAAGAAATAATGAACCAAGAAATGACATTTTTATCAGCTTTGGAAGGAGCAAAGATTTATAGTATTAATGGAGAAGGAAACTTACAAATAGCTTATATAAAGCAAAAAGAAATTGGTATAATGACTTTTAAAAACATAAGTAATGATAGTAGTAAAATACTAGAAAAGACAGTTTATATTGCTCCTAAAACTGTAGAATGTGTCGGTGTTGCGCCTCGAAAATGCTTACAAATAAAAGAAAGTTTAGAAGATGAGTGGACATTATTTTATGAAAATATTGAAGGCTTCAACTACGAACCTGGATATTTTTATCAGTTAAAAATTGCTCAAAAAAAAAGTTAAATCCTCCTGCTGATAGTAGTAGTATTCAGTGGTCACTCGTTGAAATTATTAGTAAAGAAATAGTCGAAGAAAGGACTGAAATATGGCTAGATAAAGAATTGCAAAACTGGAATAATCTAGGACAAATGATTCCTAACCCACCCAAAATTGATGCTGATCTTCCCAGTGTTGATAGATGTAAAGATCAATTGAGAGAAGTAAAAACCCCTCAAGAACGATCTATTGTTAAAGCAGGTTGGGAATTATTTGGATCGCAACAAATATATGATGAAACCATAGTTATCACTGCCATGAGTGGAGTCGATGGAATGTGTCGTCCTTTGGGATATCAAGGGTTTGTTTTTGTGGGAAAACAGTTTGCCGGAACCTTATCCCCTCAACCCGTGAACTCTCGAACCGATGGGGATATTTCCCGCATTTTCCTGAATAATTCTTCTGGTTTATTAATAGAATATAAGCGTTATAACACCAATGATCCTTTGTGTTGTCCTTCTGGAATAACTCGAGTTTTATTTAAGATTGAACCTAAAAATGCTCAACCTCTTTTAATTCCTGTTAGATTTTTAGATAATTCTTGATGATTTTAACCAACAAAAAACCCCGGCACATCACCGAGGTACTCTAGGAGAACTAAATATCAATGGGAGATACAGAAATTACACGATTCTAGATTGCAAACAGAGCAAATGCAAATTAAAATTTTGTTTACTGTCCCTGCCTTCATTAAGTAATGTAACAAAAATGTTAAATCTTGTCAAGAAAACCTTGACAAAAAAAATCTGAGTTAGATAGGTTCGCCCTGAGCCGTCATGGGTGATTCAGTCATGATCTTGATTTACGGAGCCAAAAATGTGTATGATAGATAGTTGGACTATATTTAAGTTGTTCAGAGTGCTGTATTTGACAAAAACTTTAAGCTAAAACCTGATATAATTAAGCATTTTCGCCAATAAAAGTTGAAAATTAATCATTTTTCCTACTGTTGAGAACCATCAAGCATGAAACCACCAGAAGATACCAGATTCGACTACGTAAAAATTGGATTAGCATCCCCCGAACGGGTTCGTCAATGGGGAGAGAGAACCCTTCCCAATGGGGTCGTGGTTGGGGAAGTCACCAAACCCGAAACCATCAACTATAGAACCTTAAAACCCGAGATGGACGGACTATTTTGTGAAAGAATTTTTGGTCCGTCGAAAGATTGGGAATGTTGGTGTGGTAAATATAAACGGGTTCGTCACCGAGGTATTGTCTGCGAACGCTGTGGGGTAGAAGTCACGGAATCCCGTGTCCGTCGTCATCGTATGGGCTATATTAAACTAGCAGCCCCCGTAACTCATGTTTGGTACCTCAAAGGTATTCCCAGTTACATGAGTATTTTGTTGGATATGGCTCTACGGGATGTAGAACAAATAGTTTACTTTAATGCCTATGTGGTGCTAGATCCAGGAAATGCCAGTAATTTAATTTATAAGCAACTCTTAACAGAAGATCAGTGGATTGAAGTAGAAGATCAAATTTATGCCGAAGATTCAGACTTATATGGCATAGAAGTAGGTATCGGTGCAGAAGCCATTCAACGGTTACTGCAAGAAATGAACCTAGAGGAGATCGCCGAAACACTACGGGAAGACATCTCCCAAAGTAAGGGACAGAAACGGGCAAAACTGATTAAACGTTTACGGGTGATTGATAACTTTATCGCTACGGGATCACTGGCAGAATGGATGGTATTAGATGTTATCCCCGTCATTCCCCCAGATTTACGCCCTATGGTACAGTTAGATGGCGGTCGTTTTGCCACCTCAGACCTCAACGATCTCTATCGACGAGTAATTAACCGTAATAACCGTTTAGCGCGTTTACAGGAGATTCTCGCCCCAGAAATCATTGTCCGTAACGAAAAACGGATGTTACAAGAAGCGGTGGATGCTTTAATTGATAACGGAAGACGAGGCCGTACAGTTGTCGGGGCTAATAATCGTCCGTTGAAGTCCTTATCGGATATTATTGAAGGGAAACAAGGGCGTTTCCGTCAAAACCTCTTAGGAAAACGGGTGGACTATTCTGGTCGTTCTGTGATTGTGGTGGGGCCAAATTTAAAGATTTATCAATGTGGCCTACCCCGTGAAATGGCCATCGAGTTATTCCAACCTTTTGTTATTCACCGTCTCATTCGCTTAGGGTTGGTCAATAATATTAAGGCAGCCAAAAAGCTGATTGTTAAGGGTGATCCCAGTGTTTGGAATGTGCTAGAAGAGGTGATTAGTGGACACCCTGTCTTACTCAACCGCGCCCCAACTCTACACCGTTTAGGTATTCAAGCTTTTGAACCTATTTTAGTAGAAGGTCGTGCTATTCAGTTGCATCCCCTGGTATGTCCAGCATTTAACGCTGACTTCGACGGAGATCAAATGGCGGTTCACGTTCCTTTGTCTTTGGAGTCCCAAGCAGAAGCAAGACTATTGATGTTAGCTTGTCATAATATTCTTTCTCCTGCCACCGGTAGACCAATTGTAGCACCGTCTCAGGACATGGTATTAGGCTGTTATTATTTAACCGCAGAAAACCCCAAAGCTCAAAAAGGAGGCGGTAGTTATTTTGCCAATATTAACGACGCAGTTAAAGCCTATGAACAGGGAATGGTGGACTTACACGCTTCCGTTTGGTTACGTAGTGAAGATCCCAATGAAGAGGTAGTTACAGATAAGCCGGATAACGAAGTCTTAGAAACAGAAACCCTAGAAGATGGTAGTGTGGTTAAGCATTATCGGGAACGTCGAGTTAGAGAAATCGACGGAGAAGCAGTTTCTATGTTCATTAAGACCACTCCAGGACGTATTATCTACAACAAAACCATCCAAGAAGCTTTAACTATAGCTTAGAGAAAAAGTTTGGTAGAAGTTTCAACTTTTACCAAACTTTTTTGCTTGTTATTCTCATTCCGAGGTACGAGGAATTTCTTTAACAATGGACAATGGACAATGAATAATTGTCATTGCGAGGTACGAGGAATCTCTTTAATTTTCTAAATAGAACAGATCGGTCATTGATATTAGCATTGAGTATAAGATCATAACCCCACTTTTGCAGAAACACCGAGTAATAAATTACTATAAAACAAGAAAGTATAATAAAGTTTGATAAGTTAACCGATGAAAACAATTCCTACGCCGAAAACTCCTACGTTAGTACAACAGTTACAATGGGTTTTAAATCCCACTGGCTATCTACAAACCAACCATCATCGCTATCCAGATCTATTTAAAGCCAAAATCATCGGTTTAGGCAATGATATCATTCTTATCAGTAATCCTGAGATAATGCAGTACATTTTAACTCACGATCGCCAGGAATTTACTGCACCTAGTTCTCTAAATACCCTCTTAAAGCCACTATTAGGGGATTACTCTGTGGTTATGCTAGACGGCGATGGCCATCGTCAACGTCGTCAGTTAGTGATGCCATCGTTTCACGGGGAACGTCTTAAAGTCTATGGGGACTTAACCTGTCGTATTACCCGAGAGGCCATGGAAAAACTGCCCGAAAATCAACCTTTTTTGGCCAGGGAGGTAATGCAGGATATCTCCTTAAAAGTGATTATGGAAGCGGTATTCGGAGTAACTGAGGGGGAACGTTATGAGGAATTACAATATAGATTAAAAGAGTTACTCGACCTATTTGATTCTCCCATCACTTCCGGCTTTTTATTCTTTCCCTCTCTACAAAAAAACTTGGGAAACTGGAGTCCTTGGGGTTACTTCCTTCGTCAACGCCAAGCTCTTGATAAATTAATCTATGCAGAAATAAGCGATCGCCGCGCTAACCCCGATCCCGAGCGCACAGATATTTTATCCCTCCTAATGTTTGCAAAAGATGAACAAGGGGAAAGCATGAAGGATCAAGAACTACGAGATGAATTAATCACCCTGTTAATGGCAGGCCACGAAACCACCGCCTCAGCTATGGCTTGGGCTTTATACTGGCTCCATCATATACCAGAAATTAAAGATAAGCTGATTGAGGAGTTAAACACCCTCTCACCGGATGCTGAGGGAATGGATATTTTCCGTCTCCCCTACCTAACCGCAGTTTGCAACGAAACTCTGAGACTTTCTCCTTCGGCTATGTTAACCTTTACCAGACTGGCTCAGCAAACCGTTGAGGTAGGAGGTTATACTTTTAAACCTGGGGATATAGTTGCGGGCTGTTTATATTTAACCCATCTACGGGAAGATATATATGCTAACCCCAAACAATTTAACCCTCAAAGATTCTTAGATCATAAATATAGTGCTTACGAATTTATTCCTTTTGGTGGGGGTTCCCGTCGTTGTATGGGGGAAGCATTGGCCAAATTTGAAATGAAGTTAGTCATCGCAATTATTATCTCTGAATATTGCTTAAAACTAGCAGATACTCAACCCGAAAAACAGCAACGAAGAGGGTTAACTTTATCTCCAAAAAGAGGGGTTAAAATTATTTTAGAAGGCAAACGCCAACCCCAGAAAGCTCGGGAATTAGAATTATCAACAAGATAAATATGTTTAAATTTTTCACCCCTTCCCTGACTAAATTTATCACCTTTTTATTAGGTATTGGCTTAATATTGGAATTAGTCTCCCGTGTTATTGTGGAAAGACTCTGGTTTCAAGAAGTGGGTTATGTAGATATTTTTGCTGAACAATTATCATGGCAGTTAGGGTTGTGGGTGATTATTAGTGGTTTTTCTTGGTGGTTTTTGTGGGGTAATTTGCGTCAAGCAGAACGCCATAAATGGCATTTTATTCCCCAGATTCCTACTAAGAATAAAAAAAGACGTAAACCCCTAAAACAAGCAAAACCTCAACTAATTCCTGAATCTCCTTCTCTTGGTCTTTTCTGGTTAATAGTTTTTACTATTAGTTTAGGGTGTTTAATGGGATTCATGTTACTTTATTACAGTGAAGTAGCTTATAATGTTTGGACTCCAGATTTTACCCTACCTAATATTACTCCTCCTCTACCAACTCCCTTCTTTTTGGATTCTGTTGCTGAAATTTTATCTCAACTGAGAAATCAATTATGGAAAGCAGGAATTATGGGAGGAATTATTATAGTTATTTTTGTCAATAGTCAATTATATTTTAAAATAATATCCTTAACTTTTAGTATAATATTTGGTCTGGTTTTATCAGGAAACTGGACAAGAATTTTACAGTATTTTTATCCCACCAGCTTTGGAGAAGTTGATCCCCAATTTAGTCTAGATGTCGGTTTTTATATTTTTACTCTTTCTTTTTGGCGGTTGGTCAATTTTTGGTTAGGTGGATTATTTTTAGTCGGATTTATTTTAGTAAGTCTCACCTATTTATTATCAGCTAATAGTTTATCTCAAGGAAAATTCCCTGGATTTTCTCGTTTTCAACTCCGTCATTTATATATTTTAGGTAGCCTTCTCATGTCGGTCATTGGACTCTATCATTGGTTAGCAAGGTATCAATTATTATACTCGACTAAAGGGGTTGTTTTTGGAGCAAGTTATACAGATATTCATTTTCTTTTGCCTATTTATACTATCGCTTCTGTTCTCGCTATTCTCATTTCTTTATGGCTGCTCATTAAGGGAATAACAGGATGGGGACGCTATGCTCAAATCCCTTTATTAAAAAGGTCTAAATTAAAGAAGCTTCCTTTTTCACCTCTACCATTTGTAATCTATATAACTGTTATAATCATATCATTTTTGGGTCAACAAACAGTACAAAGTTTTATTGTAGAACCCAACGAATTAGCTAGAGAGACCCCTTATATTGAACGTAGTATAGCATTAACTCGTAATGCTTTTGGTTTAGATAAAATTCAAATTAAAACACTCAATGCTCAAGGTAATTTAACAGCCAATGCTTTAAATAAAAATCGTCTAACAATTAACAATATTAGACTTTGGGATTCTCGTCCACTTCTACAAACTAACCGTCAATTACAACAATTACGTCTCTATTATAAGTTTAATGATGCCGATATTGATCGTTATGGTATTCCCATTGAAAATGATGCACAATTAACCATTGAAAGTGATGTAAAATTACCGAAAATTGCCAAGCAACAGGTGTTAATTGCTGCTAGAGAATTAGATTATAATGAAGTACCAGAACAAGCAAAAACTTGGGTGAATCAACACTTAGTTTATACTCATGGTTATGGGTTTACTTTATCCCCGGTTAATCGAGTTGCTCAAGGGGGTTTACCATTCTATTTTGTACAGAATATTGGTACAGAAAATAATGCGGGAGACTTACAAACTTCTAGTAATGCTATTCGAGATAATATTCCTATTGATAATCCTAGAATTTACTTTGGAGAGTCAACAGACACTTATATTATGACCAATACAGAAGTTAAAGAATTAGACTATCCCAGTGGTCAAGATAATGTTTATAACGTTTACAATGGTAGTGGGGGAATTGAATTAAAAAATTGGACAAGAAGATTACTATTTGCTAACTATTTAAAAGATTGGCAAATGATTTTTACTCGTAATTTTACTCCTGATACTAAATTGATTTTTCGGCGTAATATTAATCGTCGCATTAGAACACTGGCACCATTTTTACGCTTTGATCGTGATCCTTATCTAGTAACTGCTGAGATTAAAAATAAGTCAGAAGAAACCAGTTTGTATTGGATAATTGATGCTTATACTACAAGCAATCGCTATCCTTATTCTGAACCAGGAGATCGCCCGTTTAATTATATTCGTAATTCAGTTAAAATTGTTATTGATGCTTATAATGGTGACGTTAATTTCTATATTGTTGATCCCAGTGATCCTTTAATTCAAACCTGGCGAAAAATTTTCCCTACTCTTTTCAAACCGTTGTCAGAAATGCCAATTTCTCTTAGGGTTCATATTCGTTATCCAAAAGACTTATATAACACTCAATCAGAACGTTTATTAACCTATCATATGACCGATCCTCAAGTATTTTATAACAGAGAGGATCAATGGCGTATTCCCCAAGAAATTTATGGAGAAAATCAACAACCCATTGAACCCTATTATCTCTTAATGAGTCTTACCAGTGAGGCACAAGAATTTATCTTATTTAGTGTTTATACTCCCACCAGTCGTAATAATTTAACTGCTGGTTTATTTGCCCGTTCTGATGGGGATAATTATGGTAAGATGTTATTACTAGAATTACCGAAACAAAGGGTTATTTATGGACCAGAACAAATCGAAGCCTTGATTAATCAAGATCCCGTTATTTCTCAACAAATTTCTCTTTGGAACCGTCAAGGATCACGAGTAATTCAAGGGAATTTATTAGTTATACCTTTCTTTGCAGAACAGTCTTTATTATACGTTGAACCTTTATATTTAGAAGCGGAACAAAATAGCTTACCCACTTTAGCAAGGGTGATTGTTGCTTACGAAAATCAAATTGTCATGTCAGAAACCCTAGATGAAGCATTAACCTCCATTTTTGAACCGGAAAAAGGTGATTCTTCTACCATTATTCGAGAACTTGATCCAGAAGAACAGATTATTATCCCTAATTAAAATGGTGAAACTTGACGGATAACGTTACACGTCAAGTTAATTATGATGAGAGTTCGGAGTTCGGAGTTAGGAGTTCGGAAGCTAGATATTAGCTGTACCTCATGACTGTAGGAAATGCTATAAAACTATCTTATTTCGCAAAGAAGGAATTATATTATGACCTCAGAACAACAAAATCTACTAGAAAAATCTCAACAAAGCCTAGAAGCTGCTATTGACAATATAGTCGTAATTGCTCACCGCAATAAAGAATCTGTCTTGACAACATAAAGGTAAAATCGGGGATTTTTATGTATAGTGGGGGTTATGACCACAAATGCTACCATTGATTCAAAGCTAGTTAGAGCTATCGCCGATGAACAGTTGGCGAACAATGTCTTCATGATTGAGTGGCTAGTCAAGGCACAACAACAGTTATCTCTTCAACAAAGACTGATTGACCAGCAACAACAACAAATCTCTACACAACAGCAAGAAATTGAAAAATTGAAAGAAGAGAGAGATAAGCTAAAAAACCGTAACTCAAAAAACAGTTCAGTCCCCCCATCATCAGACCAACTAAAAAAGCCTTCTGACAAAAAGAAACGCAAAAAAGGATTTAAACGCGGACCAAAATATGACCACCTAGGGAAGACCCGTAATGGTTTTGGTCAGCCCGATAAGATAGTCCCTTTAGAACTAGAAAACTGTCCTGTTTGTGGGGGTTCAGTGGAACGAGATGAAGTAGTTCCCGAAAAAGTCCAGCAAGTGGCTGAAGTAGTAGACCAACCCATAGAAATCAGGGAATATCGTCGCGGATTCTATAAATGTCCTAGTTGTGGATGGTCAGATTACAGTCCTGTTCCATTGGGAGTTAAAGAAGGATTCAGTTATGGGGCGCGATTAAGTAGCATCGTGGGCTGGCTTGGCTATGGGGGTAATCTTACATGGCGTAAACAGGAACATTTTATAGAGTATGTCTTTGGCATTCCCATTTCTCAAGGGAGCCTTGCCAAAATGCACAAATGGTTTCAAGAAAGTTTAGAACCCTTGCTGTCGCTGCCGGCAGTTTTAATTGTTTGATTGCTGTTCGTATTTGTTGGGCAACATGAATGGCTCCTGATACCTTAGTATTGGGTAAAATAATTACAAATCCTTCTCCTCCGTAACGGGCAACCATATCCCCTGGACGGTGTAAGGTATATTTAAGAGTATGAGCTACTTCTTGTAAACAGCGATCGCCTTGAAGATGACCAAAGGTATCGTTATAAGTTTTGAAAAAATCTACATCGCATAAGATTAAAGAAAGGGGCTGTTTTTCTCTGGCCATTCGTCGCCATTCTTGGTTAAAATAATGTTCAAAATAATGACGGTTAGGGATCTCCCGAATTTCTCACAAAATCTGCGATCGCCAAACACAGAAGCCTTACAGGAAGTGGGTTTGAACAGAGCGATCGCAGATTTCCCCAACCAACAGTCTGTTGTCAGATTTTAAGTTAAAATCAACCCGAATTAGACAAAGATGAAAAGATAAATCAATCACTCATTTTTCCAAAAAAAATATTAATAAAATCTCTAATAGTACTAGATTGTTAGAATAAAATATGCTATAATTTAATTATTAAAGCAATTTACCTTAAACTGATTTAATAAGTCCCAGTCATCCCTGAACCCCTCGTCAAGTAATCAACTTTAGTAAACAGAAAGGAAAAGAAATAATCGCTAATTTTGATGGGGAACTAATCACTTCAGATGCGGGGATTGTCTGGATAGCTGAGTTGGATAAAAAACTGGGAATTACCGAGAAGTTTGATAACTGTTTTCAAGATCATCGTCATCAATCTTATGTAGATCATTCCGTTCATGAGTTATTAGCACAAAGGCTTTATGGAATTATTTTAGGCTATGAAGATGTCAATGACCATGATAAATTACGTCACGATCCTGCCCTTAAGATCGCTTTAGAAAAGCTTAATGAACTTGAAGATAAAAAGGGATGGTTAGCTGGAAAAAGTACAATTAATAGATTGGAATATTGTCCTGAGACTATTCTCGACCAAAAAACGAGTCGTTATCATAAAATAGAACCCAACTTTGAAGCCATTGAAAAATCTTTTGTCGAATTTTTTTTAGAGTCTTATAAAAAACCTCCCTTAAGTATTATATTAGATATGGATGTCACGGATGACCAAGTACATGGTAATCAAGAAGGGGCATTTTTTAATAGCTATTATCACGGAGTATGTTATGCTCCTTTATATATTTTCTGTGGGCATCATTTATTAGTTGCTAAACTTCGTTCATCTAATGTAGATCCAGCCGATGGAGCCTTAGACGAATTACAAAGAATTATCGGACTAATTAGAGAAAAATGGTCAGAGACTCATATCCTAGTTAGGGGTGATAGTGCCTATGCCCGTGAAGAAATCTTCTATTTTTGTGAAAATCAGCCTTTAGTTGATTATGTTATAGCTATGGGAACAAATGGCGTTCTTAAGTTACGAGCGGATGATGTAATTGAAAAAGCCAAACATGAATATGAAAAAAAACTAGCTCCAATAACTGAATTAATGGATAGTTTATTTCAGAAAAAAGAAGATTTAGAAGAAGTTAAAAAATTAGTACCAATTTCTACTTGGTATCGCTCTATTCGTTATAAAACAGAAAAGTCATGGAGTTGTCAAAGAAGAGTAGTGACAAAAATTTGTTATGGAAGTGATGGCTTAAAAATGCGCCATGTGGTGACATCTTTGCCCGCTTCAAAAATTCCACCCTCAAAACTTTATACAAAAAAATACTGTCCGAGAGGCGAGATGGAAAATCGGATTAAAGAACAACAATTAGACTTGTTAGCTGATAGAACTTCAACTCAAACATTTCAAAGTAATCAACTAAGATTATGGATACATTCCTGGGCTTATGTTCTCATAAATGCTTTTCGTCAACACTGTTTAAAAAAAACTTCATTGGCTAAAGCAACTGTGGGAAGAATACGTCTAAATCTTCTTAAGTTGGGAGCCAGAATAAAGATTAGTTGTAGAAGAATTATTATCGCTATAGCTAGTGCTTGTCCTTATCAAGATATTTTATCTATTGCTAACAAAAGAATTAAAACTATTCCTAATACTGGATAAGTAGAATAAGTTGTTTTTTAAAAAAGATATCTATCATAAGTTGTTGACTGACTGATACTTTCATTTAGTCTTATTTATCGTGGAGAAAATCAAAAGTTAATATAATTATTCCCTCTTAAACTCAATTTTTGGATAATCAAAGTCAATTTTTTTATTCATCTATATTCAAAATTTCTATTAGTCCTAAAAATTATCATTTTTCATCTCTGGATTGGGCTTTCAAATTAATTTGTGAGAAATCCGGGATAAGGGACAGCGATGTTCCACAGTCATATTATTTTCTCCTGTCTTACTATTAAACTTTTTTTAGATATGGAATTGTTAGTATAAAAGCTGGTGTTTTTTAGTTTTGTTATTACTCCTATTTTAATCTATTTATTACCTTTTGAGCTTTAATTGTATTAAAACTTTGCATGATCTTCTGCTACGGTATATTGACTCTGTATTATTTAGCCCACCTCCAATCATTGACAATTTACCCTGCTACTGGGCAATTTTTGGGGTTTTTAGCTTATTTTTGCCCTGGCACACTATAAGAACGGAAACAAACTTTATACTTATTTAATGATCTACTTTTTAAAAATATGTTATCTTCCATAACAAGGTTTCTAGGGAAATTCCCCACTAAACAAGAAAATTATTAGAGTTTTGTAAATCACGTGCGTGTTAAGGAGGTACACATAAAAATAAGAAATAATTGTTAAGATATGACTATTAGGGCTAGTTTGCTTCTAATAACTCAAAAATTGCACCGTAAACTGACTAGAGTGAGCTTTAGCTGTTGGCCACTACCCGCCTGAATCCTAAATGTAAATACAAAATGTTACCTATAATACTTAATTACCTATGTAATTCAGATACACTAGGATTTACTTTTTTTAATAAACCCTTTTAAAATCATCAACTTACGACCGATGTATTTTCTTCAACAGAAACCATCAATTAAAATCCTTAAAATTAACAGAGGGATTAGTAAGTGTAATCGATACTATTAATCGTCCTTATACCTTTCTTATGAAAGCAAAATCAATGAGTTGTATTCCTAGATTTGATTGGTCTGCTAACCAAAATATTCAATCAGAGGTTGTTGTCAAAAACATCAAGGTAGTTGAAGAAACCCGTGAAGCTTTGCAACTTTTGCAAGCTCGCAAAGTAGTTATTTTAGTGTTGGATCAATTAAGCACAGATAAAGCGCAACGGGTGGTTGATTGGATGGCAGGAGGCGCTTGCGCCATTGATGGGCAAACCTTTTGGGTTGCTGAAAAGACGTTTATGTTTGTTCCCAATCAAGTAGATATACAATCGCAACGCCCTGCCCCAAGTTCTCCTTCTCCTTCTTTGAAAGATATTTCAACCTGATGGTTAGGAGGGAACAGGATCTTTTTAGATTCAAAGGTCGAATATTGCTTATAATTGTAGCAATTAATGAATATAATAGTTAAAATTTTTGAGTCCTCCTATGAATACTGGGTTACAATCTCAAACTATGGTCAATGACCGTTTTCTGATTCTACGTCAACTCGGTCAAGGGAAGCTAGGAAGAACTTATTTAGCGAAGGATCTTAATCGCTTTAATGAGTCTTGTGTTCTTCAGGAATTTGCTCCCCATGTCTATGATGTTTTAGCCCTAAGAAAAACAGAGGAATTATTTCAACGCAAAGCACAAATTCTCTACACTTTAGACCATCCTCAAATCCCTCGTTTTCGGGAACTATTTTCCTGTCAACAGGGAGAGAAAATGAACCTATTTTTAGTACAAGATTATGTGGAAGGATCGACATATCGTCAACAAATACAACAAAGATTAAAAGCAGGAAACCTTTTTACAGAAATAGAAGTTCAACAATTTTTACTGGGAGTTTTACCCGTTCTCCATTATCTCCACGAAAAAGGGATTATTCATCGGGATATTACACCAAATAACATAATATGTCGTCAAACAGATAATTTACCAATTTTAATCGATTTTGGCAGCGTTAAACAGTTATCAACCATTGCTAATACCTATTTTAAAAATCCAGAATTATTAACCACTAAAATCGTACAAGTGGGTCAACCTGGATACGCACCCCAGGAACAAATCGAACAAGGGATCGTCACAGCCAATAGTGATTTATATGGGTTGGCTGCTACTGCTTGCTCTTTATTGACGGGGAAAGACCCTTTAGAGTTACAGGATAGGGACAATTTAGGCAAAAATTTTTTCTCAGACTTGCCTATTAGTTCGTATTTAAGGCAAATTTTAGGGAAAATGTTGGACAAAAATCCAGGCGATCGCTATTCTTCGGCACAAGAAATCATTAAACTACTCAATCAGTCTTCTCCTCAACCTCTTACCCCTCCCACCCTGGTAGTAAAGTCTGCTATAATGCCTCAGACTTCTCCGGCAAAAGAGATCGTTTCTTCTAGGCAAAAAACAGAACAAACTATGACAGCAACCAACAGCAAAAATAGTCCTATTACTGGCTGTTTAGGTAAGTTATTTTTACTTTTGATGCTAATTTTAGGCTCAGGGACAATGGGATGGTGGGCAGGAAAATTATGGATATCTCAAATCCTTAATGCTCAAGAAAATAACCAAAGTACACCGATTTTTTCGGAGGAATTTTCGACCCCGAAAATTAGCGACCAAGAGTTAGAAAGGAAAACAGAAATAAACACTCGTCGTCGTCAATTAGGATTAGACCATAGTTGGTTTGTTGGGGTGGTTGATGAACTGTTTTGGAATAAATATCCAGAGCAAAAAGACAATATTTTGAGCAATGGCAAAGACGATGTTACTTGGCGCAATAGATGGGATGAAATCGCCATTCAGGTATTAGATAGTTTGGAGTCTTTGAGTTCCCAATCATCACAAAATATCGGTAGTTACACGAAAAATCAGCAGATTAGGTGGAAGCAACAAGCTAATGGTTTATATTTAAGTAGTCGTGCTTTATATGATTTGGTTGATGGGCGTTTTTTTGCTGTTTTTCCTGAACAGGAAAATGAGGACTTTGTTGACGAACCTATTGGTCAAATCTGGAAGGCTATGATTTTTGATACTATCACATCCTTACAAGCAGGTGATAATTACGAAAGGTTAGGATTTGAATTACAGCAAGATGGGAAAATTAAACGGCAGGAAACATTAAAATCTGGTCAAGGAGATGCTTATGTTGCTAACTTAAACGCTAACCAAAGAATGGAGGTGAAATTAAAGGGCGATCGCAATTTACTTTTATCCGTTTATTCTCCTACAGGAAGAAATAATATCTTAGAAGACTCTGGAAATCATCGATGGTCTGGAGAACTAATTGAAAGCGGTTATTATGAATTTACTGTTGTTTCAAAAAGTAAGAAAGTGGTTAATTATGAACTTAACATTACTGTTATAGATTAAAAGATTAAATCTATGGATAATGAGCAAGCACTCCAACAATTTAAAACAGCAATTTATCAAAATAACTATGATGATTTTGATGTGATAGAATTAGGATTATTTCTATTAGAATCAGGAGATTTTCAGCAACGTTGGGACGTAGCTAAGTTATTTCCTCAAGTTGGGGAAAAAATAATAGAGCCTTTATTAATTATCTTAGAAAATGAGAATATAGAGACTGAGTATCGTTGGTTTGTTGCCCGTATTTTATCGGAATTTAATGATCTAAAAGTCATTATTCCCTTTACTAAATTGTTACAAACGACAGAGGAAGAAGAAATATTAAATGTCGTGGCAGAAGGGTTGACAAAAATGGGTAATTCTGCTGTAAAAAGTTTAGAAATATTACTGCAAAGAGATGAATATTCTAGATTATTAGCGGTTAAAGCATTAGCACAAATTCGTCATTCAGATACCATTAAACCCCTACTAACAGTGGTTGATGATTATAACCCAGAAATTCGGGCGATCGTTTTAGAATGTTTGGGAAGTTTTCATCATAAACCACTTATTTTTATCTTAATCAATGCTTTAAGCGATCCTGTTTATTCTGTTCGGAAAGAAGCTATTATTGCTCTAGGAATGCAGTCAAAACTAGCAACAGAATTTAATCTTGTTACCCATTTAAAGCCTTTACTTTATGACATAAATTTAGAAATTTGTCAACAAACGGCCCTAGCTTTAGGAAGAATTAAAACCGATGAAGCGATAGAAGAATTATCCATAGTTCTCCAGAAAAAAACAACTCCCATAGAACTAAAAAAAGAAGTTATTAAAGCTTTAAGTTGGACAGAACTACCTCAAGCGTTGATTTATCTAAAACAAACATTATTTACTGATGATTTAGAGATTTGTAAAATAATAATTGATTTACTAGGAAACCAAAAACGTGAAACAGTTAGAAATCAAAGCAGTGAAATTTTAGAAGATTTTTTATTATCGAATAATCCTATTAGTCAAGAACCAAAAATAAAGCAAAAGATGGCAGTAGCTTTTGGAGAATTAGGTAATCAAACAGCTATAAGTTGTCTTAAAAAACTATCTCATGATTCCAATAAATCTGTAAAATTACACGCAGTTTCTGGGTTAAAAAAGAATGAACATTAACAGTTATAATTTTAGGCTCTCCTGAACTCATGGTGATAAGCAAAACTTATGATTCGTAGGATGGGTTAGGAACAGAGATGATTTTTCGGGAAACCTTATAAGTTTTGATTTGCGCCGTAACCCATCACAGGTTTTTTGTGTATTTTTATGGTTAGATTCTACTTCGGAAAATAAACTACCCCAACTTGCTACGCTGAAGTTGGGGTTTTCAACAGCCCTAGAGCGTCAAATAAGGTAAGCTGAAGATACGATTCTTTTTGCTTTACCTTACAAGCCATCTCTGAACCTTCAGGCAGGTTTATAATCTGCCCCAATGCAAGTTTTTCTATATTTTTTGCTCCGTTATAATCAGCATCAAATTTTCCACAGGTATTACAGGTAAATTTCTTACCCTTTCTATTACCAATAACAAAGCATTTATGACAAGTTTGTGATGTCCATGCAGGATTTACTAATATTAGTTTTACCCCTACCAAAACACACTGATAAGTCAAGAATTGTCTTAATTGGTAAAACGCCCAATTATTACCTAGTGCAGCTTGGCGAAAGTAATCCACCAGATTTTTACAGAAACTTTCGTGACTAGCCACGACAATGTGTTTCAATGAAACTAACGGAAGAATCTCGAAGTTGATGTCCATGATAAAAGCATTGCCAATTAACCTCTCCAACCTACAGAAAACAGTACTCCAACAAATAGTGAGAGGGACAACAAACCCCTATCGCCTTGTTAGACGAGCCAAGCTAATCTTAGCCGCAGCATCAGGAGAGAGCAATAGTTCGATTAGTCGAAGATTAGAATTAGACCGAGTACAAGTGCGTCAGTGGCGATCGCGATGGTTTGAGGAGAGAGAAAAACTGAGTGCCGCCGAAGAACAACAGGTAACGGAGAAAGCATTAATGGTCTTGATCAAAGGAATTTTAAGCGATCGCCCAAGACCTGGAACAACAAAATCCTTTACGGTCGAACAAGTAGTCCAGATTGTAGCGATCGCTTGTGAAGAATGTGAAAAATCAGACAGACCAGTGAGCCATTGGACACCTTCAGAGTTGGCGGATGAAGCCATAAAAAGAGGAATTGTCGAAAAGATTTCCCCCCGTAGTGTGGGGCGTTTTTTAAAAAGAAGCGACATTACAACCACATCTCGTTCGTTACTGGTTAAATGCCAAAATTGATGATCCCTTAAAATTTAAAAAGCAAGTCAAATATATCTGTGAACTTCATCAAGAAGCTAAAACTTTGTTAGAACAAGGAATTCATTTAATTAGTACAGATGAAATGACAGGGATTCAAGCTCTTGAGAGATTATTTCCGAACAAAAGAATCAAGCCTAAACAAGTAGAAAAAATCGAATTTGAATATGAAAGACACGGAACTTTAAGCTTGATTGCGAACTGGGATGTGGCAAGAGGAAAAGTTGTTAGTCCCTCTATTGGACCGACAAGAACAGAACAAGATTTTTCTGAACATATCCAGAGAACGATTAAGATTGATGAAAAAGCAGAATGGATTTTTATTGTAGATAAACTCAACACTCATAAATCGGAAAGCTTAGTCAAATTAGTAGCAGAAAGCTGTGGAATTACTATTGATTTGGGGAGAAAAGGAAAGGAGGGGATTTTGCAATCTATGGACAGCAGAGCAGATTTTTTATCAGATGAATCTCATCGAATTCGCTTTGTTTATATTCCCAAACATACATCGTGGCTTAATCAAATTGAGTGTTGGTTTTCGATCTTAGTCAGGCGTTTACTCAAAAGAATTACTGTCCGTTCAACTGAAGAACTATCCCAAAAAATTCTCAATTTTATTGATTACTTTAATCAACATTTTGCTAAGCCGTTCGTTTGGAAATTTAAGGGCTTTAAAGATCATAAGTGACTGGTGGATTATTTTTGCTAAGCTGCACTAGTCGCTTATCTTTCTACGGTCGATTTATTTGTTGGTCGAAAATTCACGGACCTACGTAAGACAATGGGGAATCCTTTTCGACATTAGGTTGAAGGCGATAAAGTGGACGCATGTACATTTCGCTCCATTTAGTTGGGTCGTCCTTTATTTTGTCCCATTCCTCAACAGTCATCCAGCCGCGACCGAAAGGATGCCGGGCTTTGTTACCGTCCTTGGTGTGAGCGAGCATATGCTTAGGAGGCTTAACTGGTGAACGCGGTTGAGGCATTTGTTTTAGCCAAGCGTCGTAACGTTGACTCATTTCCCTGACAATGTCAGGTTTCTCTGCGGCTAAGTCTATTTTCTCCGCAGGATCTTTGTCAATATCATACAGACGCCAATTCGTTTGTTTGTTATGATTTTTTTCACTGTGCCAGTTTTTCTCTTTATTATACTTCACAATACGCCACTGTTTCCAGCGAGACGCTTCTGTGCCATGAGTATTCCAAAATAACGTTTCATCAGGATTAGGATTCTTTTTCTCCATCAGCAAAGGTAAAAGGTTTTTACCCTCGCAGTGTTGAGGAAGCTCAGTTTCTGCAACTGCAACAGCGGTCGCATAGAAATCCATTGTGCTGGCCATGCCCTTGTATTCCTTACCAGCAGGTAATGTGCCAGGAAAAGTCACAATTGTAGGCATCCGATAGTTACCTTCCCATTGCATGTATAGATTTGTTTTTTCCTCTTTACTAGTGTTTTTTCCGCCGCGATACGGGTCAGGACGATGGTCGGCTAATGGATCTCCTCCATTGTCGCTGCTAAACATAATAACCCAGATTCCGCACTTCAAAAAGTAGCATTAAATACTACAAGCCTGGGGTTAATAATTAAGTATAATTGCTTAAGCTCTTGAAGACAAAAAAGTGGGATAATTGCTTAAGTTGTTTCCTCTGTAAAAAAAGAGCGAAAAATGTCTTATTTAGAAGAAATACAAGTTAAAAATTTAGACCATTTAGGGATAGTAGCTGGTTTAATTGATGAAATAGGAATAGTCAAAATAATTAATAATAAATTAGGAATAGATGTTAGAGAAAAGATCTCAGCAGGTACAGTAGTTAAGTCTATTTTAATCAATGGACTAGGATTTGTTTCAAGACCTCTATATTTATTCAGTCAGTTTTTTCAAGATAAAGCCATTGAGAAATTGTTAGGAGAAAGAATTAAACCTGATTACCTTAATAATGATAAAATTGGGAGAGTAATGGATGAATTATATAAATATGGACTAAATGATATTTTTATTGAAGTAGTTTTAGTAGTAATTAAAAAAATTAAAATAGACCTTAAATACTCCCATTTAGATTCCACATCATTTCATTTAGATGGAGAATATAAAAGGGAAGAAGATAAAGAGAAACAGGAAGAAGAAAAAATTATTAAAGAAAGACCAATTTTTATTAAGAAAGGATATTCTCGGGATCATAGACCAGACTTAAAACAATGTGTCTTGGATTTAATAACAAGCCAAGATGGAGATATTCCATTATTTGTGAGAGTAGGAGATGGAAATGAATCTGATAAAGCTGTATTTGGAAAAGTTTTAGTAGAATTCAAAAAGCAAATAAAGTTTGATAGTATCATGGTTTGTGATAGTGCTTTATATGGTCAAGAAAATCTCCAAATAATCCAACATTTAAAATGGATAACGAGAGTTCCAATGACCAAAAAAAAAGCAAAAGAATTAGTGCAAAATATAGAGGTGGAAGAAGTAAAAGAGGAAGATAAAGAAAAAAGAAGTGACCTAAATTTAGAAAGTTATACCTGGAAAGAAGAAATTGTTACTTATGGTGGAATCAAGCAAACTTGGTTAATAGTCTTGAGTGAAAAAAGACAGAAAAGTGATTTGGAAAAACTAGAAAAACAACTTTCCCAAGAAGAGAAGAAATCCCAAAAATTTCTTAAAGAAATACAATCTGAAGAATTTGAACATCCTCAAGCTGCTCGATATAAATTAAAAGCTATTAATAAAAAATTGAGATTGTTGGAAATAAAAGAAGTTGAACTGATTGAAACTTACTCGAAAAAAAAGGAAAAGATTTATAAAATGATTAGTCTGATCATCAAAAAAGATGAAGAGATAAGTAGAAAGACTAAAGAAGCAGGAAAATTTATTTTAGCAACTAACTTAGTAGAGGAAAATAAATTAGAAGCTAGTGAAATTCTGATAACTTATAAAAACCAGCAATCTACGGAAAGAGGATTTCGATTTTTGAAAGATCCCTTATTTTTTACTGATAGTTTCTTCGTTGAAAAACCAGAAAGAATAGAAACAATGTTATTTTTAATGTCTTTGTGTTTGTTGATTTATAACTTGGGGCAAAGAGAATTAATAAATTGTTTAAAAAGAGTCAAAAAAGGAATAAATAATCAAGTAGGGAAAGTAACATTGCGTCCGACTTTGAGGTGGATATTTCAATGTTTTCAAGGTATTCATTATGTGATTTTAAACGGAGTTAAACAAATTGTCAATTTAACAGAAGAAAGGCGTTTTATATTGAGTTTATTACCTGCATCTTGTCAAAGATATTATCTATAAATTGAATTGGATAAAGCAAAAATAATAAAAGAATAAGAGTCTAATGATATCAAATGAGAAGAGGAAACTCTCCTTCGTTTGTGCTGAGTCTTGCTAAGTTTTCAATGAGTATAAATCTTCTTAATTTGATTATTTTTCCTAAAAATTTAATGAAAAGAGAAATATTCTTGCCCAGGTATGATTTTCGGACTTTTTAAAACTATGTATTTTTTTATACTACATTTTGAAGTGCGGAATCTGGGTAATAAGTGTATTCTCCTTGATCCCTAGCTCACTAATTTTCTTGATCATCCTACCGATCTGATCATCTAATGCCAGGAGATTTGCTTGGAGGTACTGTCGTTTTGAATACTCCTTTTCGGTATGTTCGGGGTAAAGTCGTTTGAGGTATTTTTTCGGAACTTCAGTGTGAGGTATGTGTATGGCTAGTGGGGCAAAATACAAAAAAAATGGCTTATCTCGCCTCTTTCCGTGCCGCTCGAGAAATTCCAGCACATATTGTCCCTCCACTTCTGTCAAATAAGAACCATCCACACCCAGATAGGTAGAACCACCCCCAAAGATTGTTGGCTCTGTTCGCGGTGGATGTAGAGCCATCTCCGTGAAGCCGCGATCAAGTGGTCCTTGGTTCCAACTTCCTATATCCCACTTTAACGCTCCCACGAGACCGGTTACATAGCCTGCATCACGTAGAGTTTCAGGCATTGTCGCTTTGTCATCCGGGATTGGTACCCCGCGCGACAGGTTATATTTCCCGAATCGCTGGGTGTATTGGACTTTGGATAAAAAACAATTGTTAGCGTAAATTTTACGCTAAACATATCTCCAGAGCTAAAATAGAGAATTAAGGTGATTTTAAAAACTCTCTTTCCATCTTTTTAGGGGATTTTAAATATTAAATAGCTTCATTCAGTTTCGGTTCCAATATAGATATCTAAGTAGCTTTCAGTTAGAGATTGAATGACTCGTTCTAATTCATCAATGAGATTTCTTCTAGTGAGTTTTTCTACAGCATCAATATGAGCAGAACTTCCGGCTCGTCCTAAATATTTATATTTGGTTTTTTTCTCATTATTAGTGGCCATAGGAAAAATTGATTCAGCAGCCTGTAGTTTATAATACCAGTAGATTGTTCCCTTTCCATTAACCTTATAACGAATAATATGACAATTAGCTGGTGCTACTTCCCCTTCCCGTTCAATTTTCTTTGTTTTCTGTTTAAGAGAGCGAATTAGGGTTTGCTGAAAAAGTTTCTCCAAAATTTATGCCACTTTTGACCAAGAATTTTCTGACAAATCAATAAGTTTTAGTACATAAAAATTGTTTAAAGTATAATCAAAATTAATGAAAGGCGGTTTGATGAGTTCCCCTGTTCTATTATTAGTAAATAAGGACAAAAAAAGCGACAAAAACTTCCTCAGAAGTTTAGAAAGATTGACAACTAAAAATGTAATAGCAATAGATGTAATGGAGGTTTCAGGGAGTTTTGTCATCACGAGATTTAGGCTAAATCTTCGTTTAGCTTGTCCAAACTTTCCCTCAATAGCATTACGGAAGCATTCATCGGAGTGGGCTTGTTTCTTTTCTTCTTCACTGACATTTTTCGGAGGTCTTCCTAACTTCGGACCACTGATTCTTATCCCTCTTTCCTTACACCAATTTCTGTTTTCCCTAGTTCGATAAATTTTATCTACATGGACGGATTCGGGATAATAGCCAAACGTTTCTTTATACTTTTCTACTTGTTCTTTTAAATGACAAGATTCATTGAAGTTTTCCCAACTTATTTTGTCTAGAAACACATAGTTATCTACACAGCTTACTGAGAGTTTAGCTCCAAACTCTATTGGTTTTCCTGCTTTTCCCCTCACTATTGGACGAATATGCGGTTGAGTTAAACTTACAATTCTTTGAGGAACACTCTGGGTCTTATTCTCCCACATTGACTGTTGTTGTTCATAAACTTTTTTGATAGTCTCTAGACAATTTTTCTGTCTTTTACTCAGATTTTCCAGGGAAGCCCCAGCTTGAATTAAGTCTTCTATATTTCCTAAATTTTTCTTAAGGTATTTTAACTGTTTCCCGATAGCTTTTCTTCTTTCTTGATAAGATACTTTTCGTTTTTTAGCTACTTTTAAGTATTCCTTTCTAGCAATTTTTCTAGAAGTCCTCGGCTTTTTTCTCAATTTTACTCTTAATGGTTTATAAAGATTATCTATTATTCTTTCTGTCTCAATTCTGGCTTGATTTAATATGCCTAAATCCGTTGGGTATTTGATGTCTGCTGGCGCACAAGTCGCATCTAAAATTAGTTTACCTTTATTTTTTATTTTTTCTCCTTTTTCTTGGAGACAATCCTTTTTTTTAACTTCTTTATAACTCTTGTCTATTTCTCTTTTTACTATTTTTTTATTGATTTTGTTTATCAATTCTCCATCAATTCTTTTCCTAAAATGAACTAGCATTGAAGATTCCAGTGGTGGCTCTTGTTGATAACAATTTAAACCTATAAAGTATTGTAGATAGGGATTTTCTCTAATCTGTTCTATAGTTTCTCTATCACTTGTTCCTAATTTTTCCTTAATAATTAATGTCCCTAATGCCATTCTAAATAGTTTGGCTGGCGCGCCTTTTTATGCTGAAAAAAGTTTAGCATATTCTTCCTCAAAATCATCCCAAGGTATCAACTCTGCCATGATTACCCAACGATTATTGGGGGACAATTTGCCCTCGAAAGGTAATTCAAATTTTTCTGGGGGCGGTAAAGGTTGCTCCTCTTTTCGATACATTTGTTCTTGACCAACAACTGGGAGGTGTTTCTACCAATTATAGCGGTTTGTAGCCGACAAAGCTGATCTTTTTTGCGATCGCGAATATGGGTGTAACCTTTTAAAGAATAGGGTTTTGCTTTTATTCAGCAAACCCGAATTAGACTCTTAATTTGTTTGGCTCTCAGGTGGACATCTTGACTGGTCTTAAGTTCGGAATGTGATGACATTAGCCTTAACTGTAACAAACAACCTCTTTTGATGTTAGCGTATATATTCCGCTAATTTATAAGGTAATAAATTTTAAAAATGACCAAAAATGAAACGGCTACGTCTGTCGAGGAATTCCTGGTGTGGAGGTCTAACCTCTTCCAAGGACTAAAAGCTAGAAAAGAAACTATTATAGAATTACTCGATGCCCTCTCCAGTAACCAACAAGCTCACTCAGTCGTTGAATTGTCTCTCAATCCTTTATTTAGAAGAGATTATAACAGTTTATATAGAGGAATTCAAGAGTTTTTACCCACTCAAACTGACCCTAATTATGAACAGAGAGTACCTGATTAATATATATTCTTGCTCATGTTAAATAAAGAAAGGATGAGCAATCTTATGTTAACTCATCCTCACACCGAATATTAATCTTGACAATTGAATTATATTGACAATTTTTTTAACATTTATGATTTTTTCGGGAACCAATCTTCATCTAACAATTGTTCTAGACTATAAGGACATTTTTTAGGAAAAGTGTCAAGCTCAGTTTTTCTTTTAGTATATTTAAGACTATTTTGATAAATTAATTCAAATCTACTAAATAAAAAATTTTGTAAGTTTTTGGTTAAGATCCCATTTATCTGAAATCTAAATTCAGTAATTTCTGCTTTCCAATGAGAGGCATTATATTGAGATTCTTGTGACCAATATTCTAATAACAAAAGATGAATGATGATCTGTCTTAGTAAACTTTCTACTTTGTTTTTTCTCTCTCTACCCAAATCTTCTAATTCCTCAATTAAATTTTCTGTATCTAACTCATTAAATTTTTTCTCTTTTAAGAGTTTAATCGTTTTTTGTATCCACAGATAATCGTCGACTTCATATAATTCTTTTAGGTTAGATAGAGATGATATTTGTACCATGAATATTTCCCTGTTTCTTTAACTAATTATATCATAGCGAATCCTGTAGGGTGGGTTAGGCGTGATGATAATTTAGAATAACAACTGAGGATTTTATATTAGCCGTAACCCACCATTGAAAAGAGATATTTTTGAACTTGTTGATAAATTAGAGAACCATTGTGTTAGAGACTATTGCTAAAAAAACATTAAGTAGGGTGCGTGATAATTACTATACTTTTTTTGTGTCGTAACTCACCAGTATTAGGCTGTTGGTGTATTAGCGTAGCGTAATACACCCTACGATGATCTTAATATTTACTTTACTTGGACTACAGATATTTATATTGTAGGGGTCAACGGCCATTAAACCCTAACTAAATGTATAGCTTAACTTTAGAAAATTGGGATTAAATAAAGAAAGGATGAGCAATTTTATGTTAACTCATCCTCACACCAAACATTGATGTTTATAATTGAATAATTCTACTTTTTACACTTCCTAAAAGTAGACCGTGTAGCTAGTTTTTTACTCTACTAACATCAACAAATTGGATATTTATTTCTGCTTAACTTTTCCTAACTTGCGTTTGAAACCAGCGCCGAAGGCAATAGCAGCACCGGCACCCAAAATGGTTAAGGGTTCAGGAATAGTCTGTACTTCAGTGGCAATAGCATAGGTTTCAGAGAAGACATTTATGGTTGCTGTGGGACTGAATATGGTCGTGCTACCATTGAAGGCCGCAGCTTCAACGAAAACGGGAAAACCGACACCTGAAGCAAACAAAGGGCCTACATTATCATTAGGAAAACCGAAAGCTGCTCCCACCTGAGTTGCAGCATTTGTTGCTAAGGCTGAATCTCCAAACCAAGGAGTCATCTCCAGTGTACTTGACAAATCATTGTAAGTACCAACAACTGTGGAAACTTCATAGTCTGTCCCATTTAAGGTAATTAGGGCTGCTTCGGCAGCATCAGCAAAAGCAAAAGTGGCTAAAGCAACAGTAGTTGCTAAGGTGGCTGTTTTGAGCATAGTGTATGATTTAAGTGTAACTAAATAAGTAATGTTACCCCCCCCGAATTTTTTGTCAAGTTTCTGTTAGTATTCGTTAGATTTTCTTCATTTTTTGCAGAATATAGAAGTTTGTAGTTAGTCCTTTAGGACGAGAAAAATAGTAATCATCAAGGCTAAAGCCTTGACTACGAGCTTTTTAGGAGCTTTTATACTTAACTGCTTTTAGTTTGCTCAATGGCAGCTTTAACAAACCCTAAAAATAAAGGATGGGCGCAGTTGGGACGGGATCTAAATTCGGGGTGAAACTGAGTGGCAATAAAAAAGGGATGGTCCGACAATTCAATAATCTCTACTAAACGACCATCTGGAGATGTTCCACTGACTTTATAACCCGTTTCTAATAATTGATTGCGATACGCATTATTAAACTCGTAACGGTGACGGTGACGTTCATAAATCACCTCTTGTCCATACAAAGAAGCGGCCAAGGTATCAGGAGAAATACGACAAGGATACAGTCCTAAACGCATAGTTCCCCCTAAGTCCACCACGTCTTGCTGTTCTGGTAACAAATTAATCACAGGATTGGCGGTTTCTGGTTCAAATTCGGCACTATTGACGTTATTTAAACGGGCAACATTGCGACCCCATTCGATGACAGCGCATTGCATCCCTAAACACAGTCCCAGAAAGGGAATTTTCTCTTTTCTAGCGTATTCAATAGCTTTAACCTTACCATCTACCCCACGAATACCAAACCCACCCGGAACTATAATTCCACCCACATCGTTTAAGTATTTCTCTGCCCCATAATTTTCGATATCTTCCGCATCAACCCACCGTAACTTAACCTCGCTATCCGTGGCAATACCCCCATGTACCAAGGATTCTACCACCGATAGATAAGCATCGCTGAGTTGAACATATTTTCCTACTAAGGCTACCTCAATTTGTCGTTTCGGGGACTGCATTCTTTGGATTAAGGTTTGCCATTGACTTAAATCCGGTTTACGGGGTTCTAGACGTAATAATTCTAGGGTTTGTTGGGCTAAACCCTCTTTTTCCACCACTAAAGGCACTTCATAAATACTACTAGCATCTTGCGCCGTAATTACCGATTCGACGGGAACGTCACAAAACTCTGATAGTTTTTCCTTCATCCCCTCTTTTAAAGGGCGATCGCAACGACATACTAACACATCTGGTTGAATACCAATGGATCGTAACTCTTTAACGGAGTGTTGAGTAGGTTTGGTTTTCATTTCCCTAGCTGCCGGTATCCAAGGAATTAAGGTAACGTGCATATAGAGGACGTTATTTCGCCCCACATCCTTACGAAACTGCCGTATTGCTTCTAAAAAGGGTAAAGATTCGATATCGCCAACGGTTCCGCCGATTTCAGTGATAACAATATCAGGAGTGGTATTTTTAGCCACACGATGGATGCGTTCTTTAATTTCGTTGGTAATATGGGGGATAACTTGGACTGTTCCCCCCATGTAGGCCCCTCGTCGTTCTTTATTAAGGACCGCTTGATAGATCGATCCGGTGGTAACACTATTGAGACGGGACATAGGAGTATCTGTGAAGCGTTCGTAATGGCCTAAGTCTAAGTCAGTTTCGGCTCCGTCATCGGTAACAAATACTTCCCCGTGTTGATAGGGACTCATAGTACCAGGATCAACGTTAATATAGGGGTCAAGTTTAAGGATAGAAACAGAGTAATTTCGGGATTTCAATAAACGCCCTAAACTCGCAGCTACAATACCTTTACCAATACTAGAAACAACACCACCGGTTACAAAAACAAACTTAGTCATAAAAATTTTTCTAGATTATAGGATCGACAGGATAATCATTAACAGTATAAGTAAGAATCAACAAACACCTTTTATATTTCAGAAAGTCCTTGTACTTAATACATCTTAAGTTTTCTTGAAATAAGAGCATTATAATTTACTAAAAAATCAATTAGTTATCATAACATTTGTAAAGAAATATAACGATTAAATTTTTTGGAACTTTTAGTAACAGGAAGTGATACTGTGAGTAAAAAGAAAAGGTGGACTTGTCTTTACAATATGTTACCTTTTTTTAGTTCTATTAGTGGAGAAATTTCAATTATGAATTCACTGAGAAAGTTCGTTAGTTCTGTTAAAGTCTTGGCTGTGACTTTAGTTTTATTACTAAGTTTCTTTTCTTCAGCAGCTATGGCAGATGAAGCAACCTGTATCGTGCGAGGACCTATTACCATTGAAAATGGTAGC